>JAABUN010004867.1_pt1 | contig 17494 bp, 22 predicted proteins | sample 5559311 | NCBI WGS metagenome assembly JAABUN01 (sample SAMN10711877, study PRJNA513370) | rock metagenome | isolation source: Antarctica rocks | place: Antarctica: Victoria Land, Siegfried Peak sud | reverse complement strand
TCAACACCGGCCACGAGGGTGGCTGCGGAACGCTGCACGCCAACTCCGCCCAGGATGTGCCGGCCCGGCTCGAGGCGCTCGCCGCCGTCGCTGGGCTCGATCAGCAGGCGCTGCACAGCCAGTTGGCCTCCGGCCTGCGACTGGCAGTGCACCTGCGGCGGGCGCCCACCGGACGCCGCCGGGTGGCAGAGGTCTGCGTGCTCGAGCGGGGGAAAGGCGGCTTGGTGCAGGCTGTGCCGGCCTGGAGCTGGGATGGCGCGGCTGCCGCGGGCACGCCCGGCCCAGGGGCCGGCCGACTGACCGAGGTCGTGACCGGGTGAGCCCGGCGCTTCTCGCTGCGGTCCTGGCGGCTGCTGCGGTGGGGTGCCTGGTGGGGCTGCCACGGCCAGGCGGCCTGCGGCTCGATGCCGTCCGCGTGGTCCCGGCCGCGTCGCGCACACGTGCTCCTGCATACGCCCCTGGGGTTGGTCTGTCTGGCTGGCGGACTGTTCCTCGACGGCCTGGGGCTGCTCTGGACCGGCCGTCTCGTGGCTCGGGCGGGCGGGAGCGGCTGAGGTGGCCGGGTTCGCTGTGCCTGCTGCGGTCGCGCTGTCGGCGCTGGCCGTCGTGGTGTTGCTGGGACGTGGGGACGACGGGCGGCTCAGTCGGACGATGCCCGCGTCGACGTCGACGCGGCGTCCGGTCGGCCGGTTGCCTCCGGCAGGGGCGGCCTGCGTCCTCGCGGGGATCGCTGTGGCGCTGCTGGTGACCGGCTGGGTAGGGCTGGTTCTCGGGGTGGCTCTGGGCCTGGCCGGGCCGCGCCTGCTCGGCCGGCTCGAGCAGGCCGAGCGGCGGGCGGAGCGCGAGCAGCTGGTCGCCGACCTTCCCCTCCTGCTCGATCTGCTGGCCTCGTGCCTTGCCGGCGGCGCGGCCCTGCCGGCGGCGGCCGAGGCGGTCGCGCGGGCCGTCCCCGGTCCGGCCGGCCGGCGACTGACAGCGGTGTGCGCGGCGCTCGCCGTCGGCTGTCCGCCGGCCGAGGCGTGGGCCGCCCTGTCCGGATCTGCGTCGGGGGGCGTCGGGGTCGACGACGAGGACCCGCTGGCCGCCGCAGCGCGGGCTCTCGGCCGGGCAGCCGAGGGCGGTGCGCCCGTCGCCGGCGCCGTGTCCCGGCTCGCGGCCGACGCCCGAGCCCAGGCCCGTTCGCGTGGCGAGCAGGCAGCACGACGCGTCGGTGTGCTTGCCGTGGCGCCGCTCGGCCTGTGCTTCCTGCCGGCCTTCGTCCTGCTGGGCATCGTGCCGGTCATCGCCGGCCTGGCGGGGTCACTGCTGGCGTCGTTCTAACCGGCCGGGCCGGCGGCGCCTGCGTCCACAGCCTGACTGGCGCATCCACAGAAGCTCGCCACGGCGTGGTCAATACCTCTCGCACACAACAGCATTCAGGTGTCGGGCGTCCGCCCGGCAACCCGTGCCCGGCCGTGCGGTCGGCGCTGTCCTGGAGGTTGTCATGTCCACACTTCGTGCTGTCCGAACGCTTCCCGTCCGAGCCGCCGTCCGCCTGCAGACGATGCAGGGCGGTGAGCGCGAGGCTGGCATGACCACCGCGGAGTACGCCGTGGGGACGGTTAACATCCTATGCCACTATTAGTCCATGACGAGAATCGCAGCGGTCTATTGCCGGCTGTCTCAGGACCGAACCGGCGCCGGCGTCGTGGTTGAACGGCAGGAGCGGGACTGCCGCGAGCTGGCGGCGTCGCTAGGTTGGACGGTCACCCGTGTCTACGTGGACAACGACGTCAGCGCCTATCGCAAGAAGCCGCGACCTGGCTACCGCGACCTGCTCGCGGCGGTTGAGGCTAGCGAGGTCAACGCGGTGCTGGCTTGGCACACCGACCGGCTGCACCGCTCCCCGAAGGAGCTCGAGTCCTACATCGATTTGTGCGAGCCGCGGAGCGTCGTCACCCGCACCGTCCGCGCCGGGGAACTGGACCTCGCCACCGCCTCAGGCCGCATGGTTGCCCGGCAGCTCGGCGCAGTGGCTAGGTACGAGAGCGAGCAGACATCTGGCCGTGTCAAAGCGGGTAAGGCCGATGCGGCGTCTCGTGGCGCGTGGTCGGGCGGGCAGCGCATCTACGGGTTCGAGGTCGTGGCACTTTCCGAGCGCAAGTTCGGCGACAGCGCCCTGCGTGTCGTGCCCGATGAGGCGGAGGTTGTGCGCGAGGCCACCCGACGGGTCTTGGCCGGTGAGTCGCTTCGCTCCATCGCCCGGGCGCTCAACGAGGAGGCCAAGAAGACGACTCAGGGCAAAGCGTGGACCGGCTCGGCTCTTCGCAAGGTGCTGCTCCGCCCGGCGACGGCAGGACTGCGAGGCTCGGCCGGTGAAGTCGTCGGGCCGGGGCAGTGGGAGCCGCTCGTGGCGGAGGACCAGTGGCTCGGCGTTGTGGCAATACTGAGCGACCCTGCGCGTCGCACGACCGAGCGCTACACCCGCAGGTACCTGGGAAGTGGCCTGTACGCCTGCGGTGTCTGCGGTGGTCCGCTGACCGGCAACACGACCGCGGGCGGTGGTCCCGGGGTCCGACGTGCCGCCTACCGATGCCGTGTCGCTGACCGGGACGGCGTGAGTCATGTCGTGCGCGACGTTCAGCGTCTCGACGGTTTCGTGGTCGACGTGCTGGTGGCGCGACTGTCAAAGGCAGACGCACTGGCCGCGAGCGCCCCGGTGCCGGAGGACATGACGCCGATGCACACCGAGGCGGCAGCGCTCCGGGCACGTTTGGACGAGGCTGCGCGTGGATGGGCTGCCGGCGCGTTGACGCAGGCGCAGTTGCTCGCCGCCACCCAGATGCTTCGAGGGCGGCTGGAGGACGTCGAGCGGCGCATCGGGCGCGCGCGACAGGGCGGTGCGCTGGACGGCCTTACAGGGGTCGAGGACGTGCGTGCGGCATGGGAAGGCATGACCTTGGACCGTCGCCGTGCGGTCCTGGACCTCCTGGCGGGCGTCACCGTCATCCCGCGGCAACATGCCGGCAGACTTCCCGGGGGTGACTACTTCGATCCCTCAAGCGTCGAGATCAGATGGAAGACGCCCGCGTGAGGCTCGCAGGTGTGGAGCTTGAGTTGTCGTGAAGCAGCCCTGAATGGATCTTGGTCATCCCCGACCTTGCGTTTTGGCGGGCGGGTATGCCCGGTACCGGAGGCAGCGCACCCCGCCTGATCTGGATGTTTGTGTCTCAACATCACTGGACCGGTACCTCACGGCCGCTTCCTGGCGCGGAGGGCGTAGCGAACACGAGCCTCGGTAGACCGCGTCTGAGGCCAGCGTCCTCGATGATCACTAACGGACGCCCGCGTGTCGATCTTGAACTGGTTGCGGTCCTCGTCCATGCCTGCTCCTCGTGTTTGCCCCGGGGCCGCCGGGTGAAGCGTGGACCCCGGCACCGACAGGACGAGGCGGGCGGGTTGTCGGGCTGGCGAACAACATCCGACCCACGTAGGCGGACACCAGGTTGCCCCTTAGCGCCTCACCGGAAGGCAGCTCCGCGGGGGTCGCTCCGTTCCGCCGTCGCAGGGTCGCGTTCTCCGGGGCGGCGTTGCCCGGGCACGGAGACCGTCCCGACGGCACCGGGTCCGGGCCGACCGGGGGAATGGCCCCGGCGCACGCTCGTCACGTCCCGCGCACTCCATGCCGGCACCGGGCGTCCCGGTCGGCGTCGGGCGACCCGGAGGGGCCTTCCGTCCTGCGCCGGAGCCGTCCGGGTCGCTACAGGTGCACGACGCCGCTGTCCCAGCATGACGCGACGCGCGCGGCGACCAGCCGACGGTGGCACTCCAGCGGGTGCGCCTCATAGCACATGAGGACTACCGGGCCGTCGCCGGCGAGCGCCGCGGCGCCCTCCAGCGCGTCGACCTGCTGCTCAAGGAACGCCCTGTAGGCCACCCAGTCGTAACGCCCTCCGGGCCGGTGCGCCTCCGCGAGGATGTCGGGGGGCGTCCCGAGCCGCCGATCGTGCGTGTACGCGACCCCGGCCTGGCCGAGCGCCGCCCCGAGCGGCGTCTTCGACAGCCCGCGCTTGCGGGACTGCGGACGCCAGCGGACGTCGAGGAGCGTGCGGGCGCCGCTGTCCCTGACGAGCCGGACGACCTCCGACAGGTCCCGCCCCTCGTACCCGATCGTCAGGACGGTCGGGCGGGTCGCGGTCACGCGCCCCGGCCCGGCGGCGGGAGGGTCTCGACGAGCGCTCGCTGCAGCGGGTAGGTCACTCTCGCCTTCGCGTGCGGCGCGAGGACGTTCCAGGCGGCGCCCATTACCTGGCGCCCGACCTCGTCGTCGTCCCCGTCCGACCGCAGCCGGGTCGCGAGGAGCTTCCCGTCATCGGACAGGTCGTCCCAGAGCAGGGTGCGCTTGCGTTCCTCGGTCGCGGTCCATACGGGCCCGCCGCGCTCGCCCCGGGGACCCATCCCATGGTCCAGGTGGGCGAGATGCACGCCGCGCAGCCCGTCCTCGGGCTCCTCCTCCGGGACCGTGTGGGTCTCCGGGCGGACCCGCATGACGAGGGCGGTGGCGGGCGCGCGTCGAGTGAACGGCACCCACGGCATGGGCGCGAAGCCGAGAACCCAGCTGACGTGCCCTTGGTCGGGGAGCAGCCAGCGCAGGCCGACCTTCACCACGCGTGACTCGGGCGGGCTGCGGTCCTCCCACCACCAGTCGGGCAGGCCGACGAGCTGCCGGATCAGGTCCGTCAGCGCCTCCTCGTCGCGCACGTACGGGAACACAAGCATCATGATCCCGGCCTCGCCGATCTGGCGCATGGCCGCGTCAACCACGACGTGGAGGTCTGCGTCGTCCAGGCGCTCGGTGACCACCTGGGCGGCCCAGCCGTCGTCGCCGTCCGCCGCGGGCCTCGCCAGGCGGTTCGCGTAGTAGCAGCCCGTCTGTCCGGCCGCGACCCACGTGCGGACGAGCTGGGCGAGGCCCGCGGCGTCGTCCGCGGTCAACCCCCGGGAGTCCTCCAGGACGTCCGGGCGGGGCAGCGACCCGTCGGCGACCAGCAACTCCACGAGGTCCTCCGCCGTGGGCAGGTTGAGCACCTTCCCGTCAGCGCACGCCCGCTTGAGGCCGTGCTTGAGCTTCCGTTCCACGAGGTCTCCGCTCTGCGAGCGCCGATGCTCGCACAGGAGTCCGTAGTGGACGTGGAGGTCAGTCGTCCCAGTAGCTCGTGTTCACGGACGCAAGCAGCGCCGCCTTCTGTTCCTCGCCGGTGGCGCCGCCGTTGTCGGTGTAGTGGTCCTCGTCCCGCTCCGAGACGTCGACGCGGGGGGCGCTGTCCACTCCCAGGTAGGCGACGGTCCGCCCGCCGTGGACCACGGCGACTGGGCCGGTCTTGGCGAGCCTGGTGACCGCGTCGCGGTCTTCCCGCATCTCCTGAACTGTCACGCTAAGCATCCGTTCACCGTCCTTCTCATGCGCTCCGTGGCCTCCCGGTCAGGGGACCATCCCGCAGTCCGGGCCGCACGTCCACAACCCGCGCTAGCGCGTCGTGGAGCCGCGCGACGGGGCACGCACCTCGATAGTAGGCCGCCGCGTGCTGTCGTTGTTCGCCCGAACAGGTCGATCTAAGCGCCCCGGTCCGACAGAACGGTCCCCGCCCCGGCACCTGCCGTCGGATGTCGCCCGGGCGGGGGCGGCGGGGGGGGGGTGTCCTTGCCCGTTTTGTCGGCGGCGCCACCGGGCAGAGCGGTCATAGGAGCGCCCCGGGCCTGTGGGCGAGCGAGCCGGCGGTAGTGGCGACGCTCAGCGAAGGCCATGAGGACGCATCTGGGCCTGGCGTCGAGAGGTGGCGGGAGGGCGACGGCGACGCATCCGGCTGGCGATCGTTGTTGCGGCTGCCGAGTCTGTCACGCGGGTGCCCTCGGCGGCTGCGCTGCTGGCTTGTGCGCTCGCGCTGCGTCGTCCTCGTCACGCCGCCACTGGCAGTAGGGAACTAGGCGGAGCTGACGAGACGGCGGCTTGTCTTCCCACTCGTGAAGCTGCCGGACCGCGTGCTCGAGCCATGTAAGCGACACGTCGGCCCAGTAGCCGTCGACCTCGTCGACCGGCGTTTGGCGAGCGTCGACATGCAGCGCTGCGCCGGCTGGCGCTCCCAGAGCACAGGACATCGCCTCCCTGGCGCTCCGGCGAAGGTGCCGGGCGCCGTCGGGCAGCAGATCCTCGTGCCGGCGGACCATTCTCTCGAACTGCGCCATCAAGTCCGCAATCGCACCAAAGTCCGGGCCGCGCTCGACCACCAGCCCCGCTGAGCAACGCCGACTGGCTGGTCCGCCAGCCGAAGCGCAGCCGCCTCACCGACCCGGAGCCAGCGGGGGAGGCGTCGATGCTCACTGCGATCGAGAGTTGTCCACAGAAACTTCCGCGGCCTCGCCAAACACACAGAAGCAGGCCAACATCACCTGACAGCCGGCCTGCCGCCCACGCCACGTCGCTCGGGCCAGGACGGCCCGGCCCCATGCACAACACAGGGCCGGGTCCTGAGCTGCGGTCGCCGAAGGCAGGCGCCAGGCCGGCTGGCCCGGTCGAGGCCGGCCAGCTCCCCGGTGATAATAGTCAGCGGCCGCCGCAACTCGGGGTCGTTGCCCGCCCGGTGCTCGACGAGCCGCCCGCTCCGCTGAGCACCACGAGCCCGTTACGCCCCTGATGTGTCCCAGCCCGAGATCCATCGCCAGGTCCGCCAACAGCGCGGTGACATCGACTCGCTGTACGAGCTGGTCCAGCGGATGGACCAGAAGATCGACTCGCTCGACGCGAAGGTCGACCAGAGTGTCGGGCTCCCTCGACGCGAAGTTCGACCGCCGGTTCGACGAGATCAGCGGCCAAGTTCGCCGCAGTCCTACAGCAACTCCGCGGCCGATAGCCGGATGCCCAACCTGCGAGCCCGGCGGACCCGGCGCCTTCCAGGGATCACGCGGCGCAGCACCATCACCCGCTCCGGCCACCTCAGCTCCAGCCAGCCCGATCTGTCGGTGGCGAGCAGTACCGTCGACTGACACAACCCCCACGAGCGCTCGAACCCAGGTCCCACCGCACGACCCCGCTTGCCAACCGAATCCGAAGATCGCGAGCGGGCCGACACTAGACCGCTCGCATACCGCCACGTCACCGCAGGTCACCACGCGCGCGGAACAAGAGCGGTCTTGGTGCCGGCCCGCTATTGCCCGGGGCCGGCGTACCCGAGGAGCTCGCCGAACGTCGTGACGGACGCGCCGGCCCAGTGCGGCTCAACGGCGGGCGTCCACTTCGGCGCTTGGCGCTGGTAGCCGAGCTTGTCGCGGTCCAGGAGTCCGAGGAGCACTTCGCCGACGAGGACGCTTCCGACCGCGCCGAGCCGCAGGCCGGCCTGCTGGACCGCGGCCTCGCGGAGCACGTAGAACCACAGCGGCGCGGGTCCTGCGTCGGGCAGGGCGAGCTCGTCGTCGGTGAGCGGAGTCAGGCCGAGGGCCGCTGCGACGGCCTGGCCGCTGGGTAGGCGGTACGCCGCGCCGCGCAGCAGGTTCGCTTCGGTGAGCGAGCTGCCGCCGTGGACGGTCTGGGGCAGCGCGGTCAGCGACGCCGGGAGCTGCGTGTCGATCAGGCGCCCGCGCTGAGCGGTCGGACCGAAGAACACGGCCCAGTCGACTGACCAGCCGTTCAGCAGCGGCTTGAACCCGCTGAGGTCGGTGCCGCGTCCTGCTCCGGGGGCGAAGATCGGCAGGGGGTGCAGGGCCGCGTTCAAAATGTAGTCCTGGCGGACCTGGCTGTGACCGAAGCGGTACGCCGCGCCGGAGAACTCGAGCGGGATGAACGGCGGCTGGCCCCGGCGGGGGCGGTAGTGCGTCAGGGCCACGGTGCCCTTCGCCGGGTCCAGCCGCGCCTTGTGCTGGGCCGGGTCGAGGATCTTCGGCAGGTAGTCGTTGACGATGAGCCACTGGTAGGTCCAGCGGACGCGGCGCTGGGCGTCGAGGAACGCCGCCCGGTCCCGCCCGGCGAAAGGCGGTTCCGCGCGGACGGCGTCGAGGACCTTGTTATGGATCTTGAGGAACGCCAGGCCAGGTGGAGCTGGCCGATGATGACGTGGACGTCGTTGCGGGGGTCGCCGATGACGGCCCGGCCCAGGCGGGTCCGGGGCAGGTCGGCGGGCTCGAGCGACACGCCGTCGCCGCCGGCCGCGGGGTTCTGGCCGGTCAGGAGCCTGCCGTAGACGGCCTGGTCGTACATGTACGGGCTGTCGTCAGGGCCGCCGCCGTACAGCGAGTCGAGGTCGAACCGCGGCGTGCGGTAATTCCGCAGCGCGTCTTTGTCGTTCTGTTCCGTGAGGCTGCTCGATGGGTCGAACGTGATGTCGTGGTCGAGGAACTGCCCGATGTAGGTGTAGCCCGCGCTGATGTCCGGGTTGTCGCCCTCGACCGGGGCCCCGCCGGTGTTCCAGCCGGTCGCGGCCATCGCCGGCTCGGCCATCGTCGCGGCGATCTGAGCGGCCCGCTGCTCGTTGAGCTCGAGCCGCGGGAGGCCCGGGAACATCATCCCGAACTTCCCGGCGTTCATCGACGCGGCAGGGACGCCCCTCGCGCCTCGGCGGGGCAGGCCGTGGGCGGCCGGAGGCGGCGTCCGGGCCGACGGCCGGTCCGGCAGGGCGGCAGCCGCCTCGGCCGGCGGGAACGGCGCAGACGACGCCGGCTGGGCCGCGGGCCCCCCGTTCGGGTCCTGCACGGGCAGGCCCTTGTCGGCCGGGGGCGGGTTCTCGGGGACGTTCGTCATCAGGTTCGCCTGCTTTCTCCGCGGGCCGCGGTCTTGCAGGTATGCAAGCCCGGGTCTACTGTCGAATCATGCTAGGGGACGTATTCGACATGTGCAACCGTCTGCCAGTGCTGCAACCGAGGGGGTCGGCTTGACGAGAGCGTCGTTCGACGCGCAAGGGTTTTTCGCAGCGCTGGACGCGCAACGCGAGGGACGGCTGCTCCGATGGAAGCAGGTCGCCGAGCAGGCCGGGGTCAGCCCGAGCACCCTGACCCGGCTCGCCCAGGGCAAGCGCCCGGACGTCGACAGCCTCGCAGCGCTCGTCGACTGGGCAGGGCTGCGCGCGGACGACTTCGTGGTGCGCGTTCACGGCAAGCAGGAGGCCGAACCGCTTGCCATGATCAGCACGTACCTGCGGGCGGACCGGAACCTGTCGCCGCAGGCCGCCGAGGCGATGGACAAGGTCGTGCGCGCCGCCTACCAGGCCCTTCGCGAGGCATGATGCCGAACTACCGCAGGGGATTCCGGGCCGAGGCCGAACGGCTCGCGCTCGACGTCCGGACCGGCCTCGGGCTCGGTGCCTACGCCGCGCTCGACCCCCTCACGCTCGCCAGGGACCTCGAAGTGCCGGTCCTGGCCCTGAGCGCCCTCACCGTCCCGCCCCCCGGGAAGGACCTCATTGCCGGCCTCGGGCAGGCCGTCGGCCTGCTCCTCGGAACGGAAGCAGCGGCGTTCAGCGCGATGACGGTGTTCCTGGGGAGCCGTCGGGTGATCATTCACAACGACGCCCACAACCCGGGCGGCAGGCTAGCGACATCGGGCACGAGCTCGCCCACGGACTGCTCCTCCATTCGCCGACCCCCGCGCTGGACGACCGCGGCTGCCGCGACTGGGACCCGGCTGCCGAGGCAGAGGCCGACTACCTGGCTGGAGCGCTGCTCATCCCCGCCAAGGCTGCGTGGTGGATCGCGAAGCAGAGAAAACCTCACGACGAGGCCGCGCGGCAGTACGGCTGCAGCGCCCCGATGGTCCGCTGGCGCGTGAACATCACCGGCGCCTCCAAGCGCCTCGCGGGTTGACCGGCGCCCGCCTGCCCGCCGCCCGAGCCGCAGCGCGTCAGCCGAACCGGGCAACCGCGATCGCGCGGTGCCGCGGCGACCAGCCCGCCCCGCCCGGGCATGTCGGCGCACAGCAGAGCGGGCTCCTCGTCGGAGGCGTTCCGCGCCGGTTCGGCAGGGCGCACCGTTCGGTCGCCGGATCGATGCCGGCCGGCGCTGCCGGCCCGGCGTGCCCATGAGCGGAGCCCGCGACGTGATCCTGACGGTCCTGGCAGCAGGGGCCGGCGGATCGGCTGCCCAATGGTTTCGGATGCGCCTGGACCGCCGCGGCGCACGGACGCAGGCCCGCGCCGCCGTCTACCGACAGACCCGCTCGTTGCTGCGAGGGTGGCCGGGCGGGCCGCCGATGCTCGCCGGGGCGGACGACCCGGCCGAGGCAAGCAAGTTCCTTGCGGACCTGCCGCGCTCGCGGATCGGGTCGGACAGGGCTGGCCGGACGAATCACTGGGGTACACGCTCGAGCACCTCCTCGACGCGCTGCCCCGTGTCGCGGCGCACCCCGGCTCGGAGGACGCGGCCCGCCGCCTCTACGAGGTCTGCTCGACCCATCTCGTCGCGCTTGACCTCGGGCCCGTGAGCCTTCCGACGGCTGGCTGGTCCGCGGCGCCGGTCGTCGGGAGCGCTGTCCGCTTCAAGCGGGAACGGGCCGCACGAAAAGCGCTGCGCGACGTCCTGCTCGCACTGCGGCACGGCCTCCTAATGGCACCTCCCTCGGCCGGGCCGGCGCCAGCCGCAAGCACGGTCCCGCAGGACCTGCGGAGGGCCAACTCGTCGGACTCGGTCACGGGCCCTGCCGGCGGGCTGCGGAGCAGCCTGCCTCACGCCCGCGATCAGCTCCGCGGCTTGCACCATGAGTGACGCCCAGTTCGCGGGCGACGGCAGCCTGGCTGCTTGCGTCGACCGCGGCGCGCAGCGCCGGCAAGCGGGCGTCCTCCAAGGACTTGAGGATCTTCTCGATCGCTCGGGCCTGCTGTCACACCAAGAGGCAGGCATCCACCTTCCTCAGGTAGCCCCAAGATCCCCATAAGAGACGGTGACGCGCCGAAAGGCGGCGTACGATCTCGGTCGGCTTGTACGGCCAGACCGACCCGCCGCAGACTATCTCGACGAACCGCGTGAGCGTCAGCCCGGGCGGCGCCTCCCATCAGCCATGCCCCGCGCACGCGACCGCGGTGTAGAGCGACTCCTCGCAGTGGCGCCGGTCGTCGCACCACGACGTGACGAACCGCGCCGGGCCACCGACCACCGCGAGGTCGCGCCCCGCGTCGGCGGGCCCGGCGTCCTCGGAGTCGTCCGGCGACGCAACGATGACGGACGGCACGGCGAACGTCCACCGCCGGTCCCGGTCCGACACCCAGCAGACGAGCAGTCCCGCAGCGGTCACCGTCCCGTGGCGCCGTGCGACCTCGTCCGGCGTGATCGCCGCGAGCTGGGCCTCCCACCCGGCACGACGCAGGCGTCCGCCCGCGCCGGCCCGGGCTGGGCGACCGGCCCCGTCACGTCGGCCATGCATCCCGCCAGGACGGCTCGAAGGTCCTGTCCGGCGCAGCGCACCGCACTGGTCTACCTCCCGGCCAGGACAATCCGGCGCCGCGCGGCACCGGACCATTGCGTCGAGCGGTGGTCACCCCGCAGTGCGCAGGGTCTGGTCCGCAGGTAACGATCGTCGGCTCGCGTCGCCGGCAGACTGCCTTGTTGGCCACTCGAACCCAACTCAGCCCGCCTCGTCGCGATGGTCGCGTTCGTGAGACTGTCCCGCGTATGGCTGACGGCAGCGCGATCGAGTGGACCGAGGCGACCTGGAATCCAACAACGGGCTGCGATCGTGTCTCGGCCGGCTGTGACAACTGCTACGCGCTGCAACTCGCCAAGCGACTCAAGGCGATGGGCTCGGCGAAGTACCAGAACGACGGTGACCCCCGCACCTCCGGCCCGGGCTTCGGCGTTACCACCCACCCGGACACCCTGACAATCCCAGGCCGGTGGGCCAAGCCTCGCCTGGTGTTCGTGAACAGCATGAGCGACCTGTTCCACGCCAAGGTGCCGCTCGACTACGTCCACACCGTCTTCGCGACCATGGCCGCCACGCCCCGGCACACCTATCAGCTGCTGACCAAGCGTAGCCGACGGCTGGCCCGGGTCGCCTCCGACATCGTGTGGCCGGACAACGTGTGGATGGGCGTTAGCGTCGAAGTCGACGAGCAGTGCTCGCGCGCCGACGACCTGCGTACGGTCTCGGCTGCGGTCCGCTTCTTGTCGCTCGAGCCGCTGCTTGGCCCGCTGCCCAGCCTGGATCTGGCGGGCATCGACTGGGTCATCGTCGGCGGGGAAAGCGGGCCCGGCGCGCGGCCGATGGATGCCGCCTGGGCGAAGGGCGTTAGGGACAAGTGCGAGCGGGCGGGCGTCCCGCTGTTCTTCAAGCAGTGGGGCGGTCGCACACCCAAGGCCGGTGGCCGCCTGCTCGACGGCCGCACCTGGGACGAGATGCCCTCAGCCCGGCAGGCCGACTCGACGGGTCCAGCCGAAGCTGCCACCGTCAGATAACATGAGCTCACCCTCTTCGAGCATCTGGCGGACGAGTGGTGGCACCTGGCTTTCCTTGTAGACCGTGCGGTAGAAGGCGAACGCCCGCAGGTCCATGACCGTCGCGGCGCGGTCAGGTTGCGCGGTCAGGTAGTCGCGAAGCAGCCGGCGTAGCGGCGCCGTTTGTGGCTCGAGCTCGATCGCCAGGGTCTGCTGGTCAGGGTCGCGTGGGTCGCGGTAGCCGACGCCTGCGACGTCGTCAACGTCCCACATGGCTTCCTTCATCTTCCGCAGCCCCTGATCGTGGCTGGTGCCGAACACCAGGTAGAGGGCCTGGCCGCGGCTGTCGATGAGCTCGAAGTCCAGGACGTGGGTGAAGCCGGCATCGGTCAGCGTCTCGCGGTAGCGCTGCAGCACCCAGCGGGCCTTCTGGTCTGCAGGGAGACCAGCGACCTCACGCCAGGCCGTGTGGCCGAAGACCCGGTCGCCGTGCACGACCTGCTCGGCCCCGGCGAAGCGCGAGAAGTACTGCGGCTGGATGGTTATGACGACCTCGCTGCTCGGGTTCGCCGCCACCCGCTTCACCAGGTCAGCCGGGACAGCGCCGCCCCAGGTGTCCAGCACGACCAGCATCGGCCGACCCCACGCGCCCTGCTCAGTCAGGAGCTCGACCAGGTTGGGCTCGCACGGCCCGGTCCGGACGGCCACGTGGATGTTGTGCTGGGCGAGCTGGTCCAGCGGGACGGCGTTCGCCGCGGCCTGGAGCTTCTGCTCGAGCAGCTGGGTGCAGCGGGGGTCCAGATCGACGAACAGGAAGCGTGCCGCGGGGAAGCGACCGCGTAGCTGCTGCCGGTCCAGCAGGGCGCGCAGCGCGATGACCGGCGAGCCGGGCGAGCCGTCCTTGTACACGCCGGGCCCAGCGAAGCCCTCGGCGTAGGTCATGTCTCCCTTCCAGGCCCCCTGGACCATGATCGGAATCCACTTTCCCAGGTACTCCCGGTAGAGCGCGTGCTTGGCCAGCGTGTGCGGCTCGATCTGCCACGGGACCTCGGGCGCCGTCATGCTCGGCCAAGCTCGTTCCGACTGAGCTTGCGACCGTCGATGACCACGACGTACGGCGCGTCCCCCGTGTCGTCGGAGACTAACCTCCCGGCGACCTCGTCTGGGGTCAGCGTCCAGCATGAGTGGTCCGGTACCGGGCAGAGGTGCGACCGGCTGATCTCGTGGCCGACGCGCTCCCGCAAGGCCGCGAGCAGGGTGTCGACATTCGCGTCGTGGCCGCCCATCACGTCCACGGAGTAGCCGTCGCCGGGCGACAAATTGCTCGCCGGCGCCTCGGCCAGGATGCCCGAGGCAACCCGCCGAAGCCGGAGCTGCATCTCGTTCCACCAGCCGTCGGAGCCGGGAAAGGCAGTCGCGGGCGGGGGATCCGCAAGTTCTGGCCCGCCGGTGGCAGCGGGCGGTCGTCGGTCGGCGCACCGGTCGCACAGGGAGGCCTCGTCGGGGACGCCGCCCACCGGACGGGTACCGCAGGCCGGCAGAGCTTCTCGCCCGTCATGGCGCGAGGCTACAAGCGGCTGACCCTTCCTGGCAGCACGGCTGCGGTGCTCGGAATATTCGGGTCCCCGACCGGGAGGTGCTTTCGATCAGACTCGAGGGCTTGAGCCACCAAGGGCAAGCTGGCATGGGCCCGTTCGAGCCCGAGTTCTTGCGCCGAGACCTAGGTGACTGGTGTGAAGCGGCCCGTTCTGTTGGACCGGTGACGAAGGGTGGCTGGCTGAGGGGGCTTCGCGGACGCTGAGATCCTCGGCCGCGTCCGGGCCGGAGGCCCGCTGTCCCGGCCGATCGTGGCCGTGGTGGTCACTGAGGGCGGTGCGAGCCTCAGGGGCGCTCTTCCCGCTCTACTCAGGCGGTGGCCACTGTCCATCCTGTTGTTGTGGAGCGGATTTCGAGCACGGCGAGGCGGGCGAGGTTGTGTGCGGCGCCGAGGAGGTTGAAGTCCGCGTCGATCTTGGTCGTTCCACGCATCCGGGCTCGTCGTCCGCCGTGCTTGCGGCGCATCAGGTGACCGAGCTTGCGTTCAATCTTGGGCCGGGTCGCGCGGTAGTCCGCGACCCAGGCCGGGTCCTGCTGCTGCCGGCGGGCGTCGGCCAGGCGCTGCTCGTAGCGACCGACGGCGATGGTCCGGCCCTCGCGGGAGGTCGTGCACTGCTCCCGAAGCGGGCAGTCGTTGCAGGCCGAGCCGAAGTAGGCGATGCCATCACCGTTCTTGCCGCGCCGGATCGCGGTGGTCTGCCGGTTCGGGCAGGTCACCGTGTCGCGGTCCAGGTCGATGTCGAACTGGTCTTTCGCGAACCGGCCCGCTGGCGCGCTCGGCGGCTGGGTCTTGCAGTGCGAGCCGATGCCGGCGACTGCCAGGGTGTCCTGGAACTCCCCAGTGCCGTAGGCAGCATCGCCGTAGACGTCCGGCGCACCGCCTGCACCGTCGGCCGCGTCAGCCGGGGCGGGCTCGTCGTCCGCGTCGTCCACGTCGTCCACGTCAGCCGGGGCGTCCGGGGCGTCCGGGGCGGACTCGGCGGTCCGGTCCCGGCCCAGCAGGTCGCCGATCAGGTCGGCGGCGACCGCGGCGTCACCGACGTTGCCGGCGCTGACCTTGGTGTCGGTGATGATCTCGCTGTCCGGGTCCGCCGCGACATGGCCCTTGAAGCCGTCGAACCCACGCGCTTGGGTCTTGTGGCCGCGCCGGGCCTGCGGGTCGACGGTGGAGATGACCCGGTCCTTGGCGACCCGCCGGGCGATCCGGAACACCCCGTCATCGCTGGTCTCCAGGTCCTGACCGAGCACCGTCGCGAGCAGCGCCGCCGCCTGCGCCAAGTCCTCGTCGAGCTCGCGGCCGTCCAGGACCTTCAGCAGCGCGTAACCGTCGCGGGCCCGGGAGTCGATCAGCTCGGTCCGGGCGGCGCTGTCGTCCCAGTCGACCTGCGGCTTGCTGTTGCTGGCGTACTCATCACCACTGGTCAGCGCCGCCCGCAGCTCGGCGGTGAGCTCGGGACCGGTGGCCTTCAGCACGCCGCGGATCGCCGAGCGGATCAGCGTGATGGTGTCCATCGTGGCGACCGCGTCATACAACGGCGTGGAGTCCAACACCCGCTTCGCCCCGACCAGCCCGGCCGCCGACGCCGCGTCCAAAGCCACCCGAAAGACCCGGCGTGGGTCCTTCGAAGCCGCCAACCGGGCCCGCATGTCGACCAGCACGGTGTGCGCGAACCGCGCCCACCCATCCCCGTCATAACCACCGACACCAGCGGCGTAGCGCCACCGGGCGTCGAAGGCATACCGGTCGACCGCCTCCCGGTCCGACAGGCCCTCCAAGCGCTGCAGCACTATCACGGTCGCGACCACGCACGGCGGGACACTGCGCCGGCCCCGGTCACTGAACAAGTCCGCGAACATCTCATCCGGGAAACAACCGGTCCCGCTCCCGGTTCAGCAACGCATAGACCGACCTCGACGGCACCGCCTGCTCGCAGAACCGGTTCAGATCATCAAGCAGATCGCCCTGCCGCTCAGCCAGACCCAGCGTCATCAACCACCCCAACGAGAAGTCCTGCACCTACAGACATTCTTCCGGAATGATCAAGAAAAGGCCGGCAACGCCACGCGGCGAAAAACACCAGCCACCTAGAGGTGCTCGGCCGCCGGCTCGCTGAAGGGGGCCTCGGCTGCCCGGGCGAGGGCGGGCAGGGCGTCGGCCCAGAGCCGTCCCGCCCTGAGGATCTCCTCGTCGAGGCCGTTGCGCTGTTCCGTGTCGTGGCTCATGGCCGGCGGATCGGCCCGCCGGGACGTTCGCGGGCTGGAGCCGGTGCCGACGGGTCAGGGGCGGCGACGGCGGGGTCCGTGGGGCGCCCGGTCCGTACGTCCGCGGCAGGCGTGTCGGACCGGAAGGGGGCGCCGGCCGCGCGAGACTGCCGGGGTGGCGCAGCCCGTTCAGGACGCGGCCCCGCACGGCGGGGTTCCCGTGCCGGCGCCGCCGACGGGCCTGTCGGAGTTCCTCGGGCGTGTCCTGGACCAGCTGAGCCTGACGGCGTGGCTGCCCGCCGCGATGCTCGTCGGGAACCTTGCCGTGCTCCTTCAGCTCCGGGCATTGCCGACAGCGGGCGTCGGCGACGCGTTGACCGCTCTGACCGACAAGCCGCTCGGCGTCCTCGTCGTACTGCTGTTCGCGCTCGTGCTCGCCGCGTTGGTCACCCAGTCGATGGAGTTCTCCGCCATCCGGCTGCTGGAGGGCTACTGGGGCCATTCGCGGGTCGGGACGGCGCTCGGCTCGTGGCGGATCCGTCGGCACTGCCGTCGCCGCCGCAGGCTCCTCGACAAGGGCGACGCGGTCCAACGGAAGGCGTTCGCCGCGGCCCGGGAGCGGCTGCTCGACCTGCCGGGCGCCGATCCGGTCCTGGTCGCGGCGGTCGAGGCGGGCGCGCGCGGCGGCGACACGTCGGCGTTCCCGTCCGACGTGCTGGAGCGCGCCGGCCTGGTCGACTGGCAGGAGGACGCGCCGGCCGGTCTGCTGCGGAAGATGTCGGCGGTCGACGAGTCGTTCGCGGGATACCCGGCGAACCACCGGGTCCTGCCGACGCGCCTGGGGAACACCCTGCGGTCCGCGGAGGACGCCCTGGTCAACGTCGGCGGCGGGGCCCTGCGCGGCTACGTGATCCGGAACCTGCACAGGATCCCGCCCGCCGTGCTCCAGGAGCACGACCAGTACCGCAACCGCCTCGACATGTACTGCATGTTCGTCGTCGTCTGCGGGGCCCTGGCCGTCGCCGCGCCGGCGCTCCTGCTGTCCCACGCGGACCCCGCGTTCGGGGCGGGCGCAGGACTGGGCTACGCGGTCCTGGCCGTGGTCGGCTACCGGGCAGCTGTCGCGAGCGGACGGGGCTACGCGACGACTCTCCTGGCGATCGACGGTGCGATCACGAGCGACTAGTGGTCACCTCCGTTAGTTCGTCGGGGGTCATGCTGCTTGGTTCTCGTGGGCGGCGAGGCGGGTGAGGTAGTCGTTGAGGTCCTTGCGGCTGTAGCGCCAGTCGAAGGGTGCGGCGGTCTGGTT
>JAABUN010004866.1_pt1 | contig 17501 bp, 17 predicted proteins | sample 5559311 | NCBI WGS metagenome assembly JAABUN01 (sample SAMN10711877, study PRJNA513370) | rock metagenome | isolation source: Antarctica rocks | place: Antarctica: Victoria Land, Siegfried Peak sud | reverse complement strand
GGCGCGCGGGTTTGACCGAAGCGAGGCCGGTACCGCGCCGGTCTTGTGGTCGCAACCTGATGTGGTGTCCGCCGACGCCCTCAAAAGCCCAGCCGTAGATACAGAGGGTGATAAAACCGACGCTCAGCGCCCCCAAAAGCCAGTTGTGGTAGACCGCCGCCATCCCGCCTACGAAAAGCCCTACCGACGCCAGAAATGGGAACCACGATTGACCGGGGATGTGGACGTGTTCGTCTTCGTCGTCAGCAGTGTTGGGGGCTTCGGCCTCGTCGTCGGCACTTTCGGATAACTCGTCGCGTTTCTCGAGTAGCTCCGGGTGCTTGGCGAGCCACAGCGGGTCGCGGTCGGTGACGATAGGCAGGTCGCCGAAATCGTAATGCGGCGGCGGCGACGAGATGCTCCACTCGAGCGTCCGGGCGTCCCAGGGGTCGTCCCCCGCTTCCTTACCGCTCCGCATATCGCGTACCAAGCTGTACATAAATAGCAAGACGCCGACGCCCAGCACGATGACGCCGAGCGACGAAAGCAGATTGTAAAAATCCCAACCCAACCCCACGTCGTAGGTCTGTACGCGGCGCGGCATCCCCAGCAGCCCCAGAAAGTGCTGCGGGAAAAAGACCAGGTGAAAACCGCCGACGACGAGCGCGAAAACCCATTTGCCGAGCTTTTCGCTGAGCATCCGCCCGGTCATTTTAGGAAACCAGTAGTAGATACCGGCGAAGAATGAAAGCAGCGCGCCGCCGCCCATGACGTAGTGAAAGTGCGCGACGACGAAGTACGAATCCGAAACCTGCTGATCGAAGGGCGGTACGGCGACCATGACGCCGGTAATCCCGCCGAGCGTAAAGGTCACTAAAAAGGCGACGGCGAAGAGCATCGCGGTGGTAAACCAGATACGTCCGGCCCACATCGTCGCCATCCAGTTAAAAATCTTGACGCCCGTCGGGATAGCGATGACAAAACTGGTGATAGCAAAGATCGAGTTCGCCATCGGCCCCATACCGGTGGTAAACATGTGGTGGCTCCAGACGGCAAAGCCCATAAAACCGATGAAAATCCCGGCTAAAACGACCAGCGGGTAGCCGAACAGCGGTTTGCGCGAAAAGGTCGGGATTACCTCGCTGATGATGCCGAAGGCAGGCAAGATGACGATATAGACCTCCGGGTGCCCGAAAATCCAGAACAGGTGTTGCCACAAAATCGGCATCCCGCCGCCCAGAGGGTTGAAAAAGAGCGTCCCGAAACTCCGGTCCATGATGACCATAAAGAGCGCAATCGTCAGGGGCGGAAATGCAAAAATCACCAGAAACGCCGTTACCAGCATCATCCACGGGAAGAGCGGCATCCGCATCATGCTCATCCCGGGCGCGCGCATGTTGACAATCGTTACGATCAGGTTCATCGCCGTAACGAGCGTCCCGATGCCGCTGATCAGCAGGCCGACCATGTAAAAGTCGATGCCCTGACCGGGGTTGTAAGTGGTTTCTGTCAGCGGCGCGTAGGCGAACCAGCCTGCGTCGGGCGCGCCACCCAGAAGGAAGCTCGAGTAAAAAATCAAACCGCCCGCCAGATACGCCCAGTAGCCGAAGGCGTTCAGCCGGGGAAACGCCAGGTCTCTGGCCCCGATCTGAAGCGGCACGAAATAGTTGGCGAACGCCGTGCCGAGCGGCATAATCGCCAGAAACACCATCGTGACGCCGTGGACGGTAAAGAGCTGATTATAAAAGTCGGGGGTGACGAGTTGCTGGTTCGGCGCGGCAAGTTGGGCGCGAATCACGGCGGCCTCGAGGCTGCCGAGCAAAAAGAAAGCAAAGGTCGTTACGAAATAGAGGATGCCCAAACGTTTGTGGTCGACCGTGGTGAGCCAGCTCCACACGCCGGTTTCCCAGGTCGGACGTTTGAGGAGCGCGCCCGTCTCGGGGGCGCTGTGAGGAATGGGTTGTCTGCCGAGTGCCATCGTTACCTCCCGACCCGGGCGCTCGTGGAGAGCGGCGCGGGTTTGCCCAGACTCTCCAGATAGGCGACCAGGGCAGCGATCTCCGCTTCGATTTCAGTTTCTTGCGCGTCGTCTTGAATTTCTTCCGGGAGCGGCCAGAGCCTGGGCATATAGTTGCCGGGTTTGATAGCGTCCGGGTTGCGGAGCCAAGCCGCCAGGTTTTCAGGCGTGTTGTCTAGGACACCCGCGGCGAGCGAGGTGCGAATCCCGAAGTTGGTCAGGTCAGGCGCTTTTTGCCCCTCTGCGTAACCCAAAACGGCGTGACAGGTCGCGCACCCTTTGGTCTTAAACAACGCTTCACCGGCGGCGATCTGCTCTGCGTTCGCCTGAGCTTGAACCTGCTGCGCGCTCCCCGGCCCAAAGAGTCCGGCCCAGGCGCTGAACTCGGCCTCGTCGCTGGCGATCACCCGGAACCGCATATAAGCGTGCGCGCCCAGACACAGCTCGGCGCACTGCCCGCGGTAGAGACCCGGTTCGTCGGCCTGTATCCAGAGCTGATTGTCTTGATTCGGGATCAGGTCGCGTTTTCCGGCCAGCCGCGGAACCCAAAACGAGTGCAGCACGTCACCCGACTCGAGGTTGAGCACCACCCGGCGGCCCGTCGGAATGTGGAGTTCGTTGGCGGTGGTGATGCCAAGCTCGGGATACTCGAACTCCCACCACCACTGATAGCCGGTAACGTTGACCACCAGGTCTTTCTGGGTCGGGTTGACGCGGCTCTCTTGACTAAAGATAAGCCCGACGGTCGGTATCCCGATAATGACCAGAATCACGGCGGGGGCGGCGGTCCAGGTAGCCTCGAGCCACGCGACCCCGTGAATCTGCTGCGGGACGGAACCGTCGTCGTCGCCGCGTTGCCGATATTTGGCGACCGTATAGATAAGAACGCCGGTAACGGCGACGAACACCAGCACCCCGAACCAGAAGATAAACATAAACAGCTCGGCTTGGTCGCGCGCGACCGGGCCAGCCGTCTCGAAGATAGATTGCGGCCCGTCGAGCGCGCAGCCGCCGAGCAGCAGCGTTCCCAGCAGATACCCTAGCGTGTAGCCGCGTCCGGGCGGTCGTTTGCTGTCCACCACATTACCCCTCCAGTACATGCGAATCTGCACTACGCTACCACCTTTGCGGGCGCGCTGACTAGGGCGTAAACGCCTTTAAGCGGCCCCGATTCTGTTCGCTCAACGTCGTCGGTTGGTGATGTTGGGCGTAGTGACTCCCGGCGTAGTGGCGACGTAAAACGAATCCCGGGTTCTGTCAATACTTGTTCTCCTTCGGCGCTGTTCGCGTGTCGCAAGAGAGTGGCTTGTGGCGTGTAGCTTGTAGGTGCGTACCCCTCGCCTCTCGTCATCGGGATCGTTCAAAGCGGTGATCGGACTAGAGAGCATAGATAGACCGAACTCCGGTTTTGACCCACTCGCAACTTGCTACACGCCATACGCCCGCTCGAGCGGCGTCAAAGCAGCCGACTCAGTCCCCTCGATAACTGACCGCTTCAGCCAGGTGCGCTTCGCTCAGCGCCGCGTCACTTGCAAGGTCGGCGACGGTGCGCGCGACGCGCAAAAGGCGGTCGAAACCGCGCCCGGAGAGGGCCAGTTGTTTGGCGACCGCGTGGGCAAAGGCCGCCGCCCCGTCCGTAAGCGCGGCATGTTCGCGCAGCGCCTCACCGCCGAGTTCGGCGTTAGGGACACCCTGACGCGCCACCGCGCCCGTGCGGGCGGCGTCTACCCGGTTTTGCACATGCTTGCTTGCCTCGCCCGGCGGCGCGTGCAGGAGTTCGTCGGGGCGCAGACGCGGGACGTTCAGGCGCAGGTCGATACGGTCTAAAAGTGGCCCGCTGAGCCGTTCGCGGTAACGCTGACGCAGACCCGGCGGGCAGGTACAGGGTTTTTGCGAATCACCGTAAAACCCGCAGGGGCAGGGGTTTTGCGACCCGACCAGCATAAAACGGGCGGGAAAGGTAAGGGCGGCTCGAGCCCGACTGATCGTCACTACACCGTCCTCGAGGGGTTGGCGCAGCACCTCTAAAGCGCGCCGTGAAAACTCCGGAAACTCGTCCATAAAGAGCACGCCCCGGTGCGCCAGCGACACCTCGCCGGGGCGCGGGACGCTGCCGCCGCCGATCAGACCGGCGTCCGACACGGTGTGGTGCGGGCTGCGAAAGGGCGGGTGCTGCACCAGGCCACCCTGAAGCGTTCCGGCGCTCGAGTGAATCCGCGTCACTTCGGTCGCTTCGCCCCGTGTCAGACGCGGCATGATGCCCGGAAGCCGCCGCGCCAGCATGGTTTTGCCCGACCCGGGGGGGCCGGTCAGCAGGAGGTTGTGCGCGCCCGCTGCGGCGATCTCGAGGGCGCGTTTGGCGGCGCTCTGACCCTTGATATCGCGCAGGTCGAGCGGCGTGGAGAGCACCGGAGCGGGTTCGTGAAGGGTAGGTGTAAGGGCCTCCCGGCCCTGCAAAAAAGCGACCGTTTGGGCGAGCGTGGTGGGCGCGTAGACCTTCAGGCCGTCGATGGCGGCGGCTTCCTGGGCGTTGGCAGGCGCGACGATCAGCCGGGTGATGCCCGTCTCGACGGCAAAAAGCGCCACGTTGATGACGCCGCGTACGGGCCGGAGGGCTCCGTCTAGCGCGAGTTCGCCGACGATCAGGGTGTGCTCGAGGGCTCCGGCTTGCAAAACGCCCTGCGCGAGCAGAAGCGCGAGCGCAATCGGCAGGTCGAAAGCCGGGCCTTCCTTGCGAACGTCCGCCGGGGCCAGGTTGACGACGATGCGGGTAGCGGGAAAGGGGAGACCGGCGTTGCGAATCGCCGAACGCACCCGTTCGCGCGACTCTTGCACGGCGGCGTCGGGAAGTCCGACGATCATCATGCCGGGCAATCCCCCGGCTACGTCGACTTCGATCTCTACCGCGTAGGCGTCTACACCCAGAAGGGCGGCGGCGGTCAGTTTGGCGAACACGCCCTTAGTGTAGGGGGGAGCGCGCGCGGGCGAGATGAAAAATCAAGCAGTGAAAAACCAGGCAGGTTTAAGGGGCGGGGTAGGCGTAAAAACCGTAGGTTCCGGGGCCGACGTGCGTGGCGATCACCGCGCCGATCTCATAGACGCCGTTGTCGTGGTAGTCGACGCCGCTCTTTTGGAGTTCGCCGCGCAGCGTTTCGGCGGCGGGTACATCTTGAATGTGCAAAAAGTACACGACCGGCTTTCCCTGCTTGGCGATCTCCCGAAAGTCGGTCAGCATCGTTTGCAGCGCCTTTTTGCTCCCACGTACCCGTCCGACCGGTTCGACGCGCCCGTCGACGACCGACAAGATGGGTTTGATATTGAGCAGGCTGCCCAAAAGCGCGTTCGCTCCGCCGATACGACCGTTCTTCTTGAGGTAGTCGAGGGTGCCGACGGTAAAACGAATCATCGCTTGCTCGCGGATACGTTCCAGCTCACCCAAAATAGCGTCCGTTTCGGCGTTCTGGTCGCGCATTTCGGCGGCCCGCTTGACCATCATGGCGATGCCCAGACTCGCCGCTTTCGAGTCGAAGACGTGAACGGGTACGTCTACGTCTTCAGCGGCGACCGTCGCCGACCCATAGGTGCCGGAGAGCCCGCTCGAGATCACTACGCACAAGATTTCAGTCGCGCCCTGGGTCACGGCGGCCTCGAAAGCGTTGATAAAGTCTTGCGGGCTGGGCTGACTGGTGCTGGGAATAGCGGCTCCGGAAGAGACCCCGGCGACGATATCGCCGGGGCTCACCTCGAGCCAGTCCTTGTACGTTTCTCCCTTGAAATGGACGTAGAGTGGGACGCGCCGAACGTTCAGGTCTCTCAGCTCGTCGGCGGGCAGGTCACAAGTCGAATCGGTAATAATAGCAAGCATGGCCCCTCCTTTAGTCGTGCGCTTAGGTGCTGACACCATACCGCAGGTGTGCGCCGCTCGTAACGGGTAGCAAGCGGGAGCGGGCGCGCAGGAGTAGCTTCGACCTCCGCAACCTTCACACGTCGTTTGGAGCAACACTGGTCTTGTGAGCTGCGTTTTGTGAAGTGGGCAGACTACCTGGGGGGTGTGTTTTTAGCCCTGCTACACGTGCTGGCGTCGTGGCTGGCGCTGGTTGCCGGGTTCGCCTTCGTGGTGAGGCAGACCGGCGAGCCGGGGAGCATCCTAGTCGTGGCGCTGTTCGTCTCACTGCCGATTTTGATTCAGGGGGTGCTGCCGCTCGCTTTCGGCGGCTACCGTCGTGTACCGGCGCTCGGCTGGATCGTGACGGGGATGCTGGAGGCGATGGGGGTGGTGTTTTTGCTGTTTTTGTCGCTCTAGATTGAACGCACCCACACGAGTAACGGGCCTTCATCACCAGCCTTTTTACCCACAAGCTCGAAACCGGTTTTTTGCAGCACTCGAGCCGAGGCGACGTTGGTCTCCAGGCATTCCGCCGTCACCCGGGTCACATCTGGTCGCCCTAGCAACCACGTGGTCAGCGCGTCAACCATCTCGGTGGCGTAGCCGCGCCCCTGAAACGCCGGACTCACGCCGTAACCGATCTCCACGACGCCATTTTCATCCGGCGCACCTTTGGTACCGAGCTGTCCGGCAGCCTTAAGCGATGTGCGCTCGACAAGCGTACCGTCCCAAAGTTCTTGCCCTGGGTTTTTCTCCAGCTGTTCAATCCGTTGGGGAAAGATAACGAGGGCGTCTCCAGGCCACGTCGCTGGAAAGGTCACGAGTCTCGGCCCATTTGCTACGGGCATGTCGGCGGTAAACGTGTCGTCGTGCGTAAGCCTCTTTTTTAGCACGTCCAAGGGTGTTGCAACGAGCATGAGCTGCTGAGTCTCGAGGTAAAACATCAAAGCCCCAATCTTTCCGGTAACTTCTTACGGCAGTTCACGCAGTAGTCCTGCTCCGGCACCTTGAGGCCGCAGTGCGGGCAGACGAAGCTGCGCCGGACGACCGCCCGCACGCCCATCGTTTGCAGTTCGGCGGCGATCAGCACCGCGTCCTCTTCGCTCACATCGGAAACGCTCAGCTCGAGGTCGTCGGCAAAGGCGGCAACCAGGTAGTCGCCGCGCGCGTAGGGGTGCGCGCTGCCGTCACTATTAGCCGCGCCGACCGCCGTGCTCACGTCCCGGAAATATCGCCATAAGGGATGGTCGTCCATACATTAGGGTAGCTCGAGGTAGGTACAGCGTGCAGGTCCAAAAGCCGAAACGAAACCGGCTTGCGTCAGGGAACGACCGCCGCGCCGCAAAGACCGTATTTCAGGAAAACTATGAGCACGGACGGAAGATCCGGTTTGTCGTGGCGAAATAAGACTCTCTCGCTTCTGGTGAGAAGGAAGCCTTGTAGGGCTACAGGGAGAGCTTTAAGCCTTACCCGCCGTCTCCATCAGCTCGAACTTTTCGGCGATAATCTGCGCCATGTACTCGCGGCCCTTGCCGATGATTTTGCGCGGGTCGAACTCTTTGGGAGTATTGATCAGCACCTCACGTATTCCGGCGGTAATCGCCAGCCGCAAGTCGGTATCGACGTTGACTTTGGAGACGCTCGAGGGTAGCGCGCGCCGGATGTCGTCGTCGTGGATTCCGGCAGGGTCGCCGATGTCGGCCCCGGTCGCCTTGAGTTTGTCGATCAGGTACTGCGGTACACCCGACGACCCGTGCATCACCAGCGGCACCGCGACGCGCCGGGAAATCTCCTCGATGCGGTCGTGGTCGATGTAGGGGCGGCCCTTGCCCTTGTACGCGCCGTGCGAGGTGCCGATAGCGACCGCCAGGTAGTCGGTACCGGACTCTTCGACGAACCGTTCGGCCTCGTCGGGGTCGGTCAGAAAGGCGTCTTTTTCGGAGACGTCGATATCTTCCTCGATACCCCCCAAACGGCCCAGTTCAGCCTCTACCGACACGCCTACCGCGTGCGCCGCCTCGACACACTTGAGCGTTTCGGCGATGTTCTCTTCCAGTGGATGATGCGAGGCGTCGATCATTACGCTCGTAAATCCGGCCCGGAGCGCGCGCAACACAGCGGCGTAATCGGCTCCGTGGTCGAGGTGCAGCGCCACCGGTACCGAAACGCGGCTCGCCATATCGCGCACCAGGTTCGACAAGTTCTCCATCCCCGCGTATTTGCGAGCACCGTCGGAGACCTGCACGAAGACCGGCGCGCGCAGCCTTTCGGCGGTTTCCAAGATGGCCTGCGTCGTCTCCAGATTGTTGGTATTAAAGCTCGGTACGGTGTACCCGCCCGCTTTGGCTTTGTCTAAAATCTCTTTGCCGATGACCAGAGGCATAAATCTCCTTATAAATCTCTGTTAAATCTTACCGAGTCTCTCTGCTAATCTCTTTGTCAAATCTCGCTGCGAAGTGCAGCGAGGTTTTCTTCGACCGGACGCTGATTGTACAGGGCGCTGCCGACGACGACGATATCCGCGCCCGCCGCGGCGATCATGGCAATGTTATCAGCTTTGACGCCGCCGTCGACCTCGAGGCTGCACGCCGGACTGAGCGCGTCTCTAAGCTTGAGGAGCCCTCTCAGCCGTTCGGTCGCACCGGGAAGGTACGCCTGCCCGCCGAAACCGGGATTGACGCTCAGCAGGAGAGCCAGCTCCAGATCGGGCAAAAGCGGCTCGAACGCGCCGAGCGGCGTACCGGGATTGATGGCCAGCCCCGCTTTTTTGCCGCGCTCCTTAATCAGCTGCACCGCCCGGTGCGGGTGCCGCGTCGCCTCGGCGTGAACGGTGATGACGTCGGCCCCGGCCTCGGCGAAGTCGGCGACGTAACGTTCAGGCTCGGCGACCATCATATGCACCTCGAGCTCGAGGGTCGTGGCCTCCCTTACCGCGGCGACGACCCTCGGCCCGAAGCTGATGTTGGGTACGAACGTCCCGTCCATCACGTCGAGGTGGATAAGGTCGACGCCTGCACGCTCAGCTTCTTCTATCTGCTCGGTCAGGCGTCCAAAGTCGGCGGTCAGAATCGACGGGGCGATCTTTACCGGCATATCGGGTTTGCGGGCGTCTGGGTAAACATCGGTGCCTCCTGGTGTGCGCTCGAGTCGCAGTTTGGGGGTCGGGCAAAAAGACTCGAGCCGCCGGTATAAATGGTCGAAAGGTTAGCTGGTCTGCGTTACGCCCAGCCGAAGAAGCGTAGCCTACCACGGTCTTTTGGGTAATGGGTTTAGGTTCCGTAGCTGCTCGTTCTTGTGGTTGCAAGCGCATGGCTTGTAGATTCGTCGTTACGCACTATCTGTCCGCTCCAGAAAGATGGAAACCGGATTAGACCCTCCGAGCAGTTGACAGAACCCGGTCGGAATCCGCCGCAACAGCTGTCGCGGGCCGCGCGGCCTAAACTGACCGTATGATTCTAGCGCCACCCAAAATGTTAGATGCGTTCGTCGGCCATACGCCGGTCGTCAAGCTGCACAAGGTCGTCACCCCGGATATGGCTGAAGTGTGGGTCAAGTTGGAGGGTCAAAACCCTGCGGGCAGCATCAAAGACCGCACCGCGCTGGGGATGATTCTGGACGCCGAAGAGCGTGGGATTTTGACGCCCGGTAGTGCTCAGACCCTCGTCGAACCCACGAGCGGCAACACCGGCATCGGTTTGGCCTTTATCGCGGCGATTCGCGGCTACCGCTGCACCATCGTCTTGCCCGACACCATGAGCGACGAGCGCAAACGTACGCTTCAAGCCTACGGCGCAGAACTCGTTTTTACCCCCGGCGAACTGCGGATGCAGGGGGCCATTCCCAAAGCGCAGGAGATCGCCGAAGCGACGGGCGCGTGGATGCCCAACCAGTTCGAAAACCCGGCCAATCCGCGCTACCATCACCGCGTTACCGGCCCCGAGTTTTGGGAACAGCTGCAAGGCCGCATCGACGCCTTCGTATGGGCGTCCGGAACCGGCGGCAGCGTCAGCGGGGTGGGTCGCTACTTTAAGGAGCAAAACCCGAAGATAGAGGTCTACGCCGTCGAACCTGCCCGCAGCGCCGTCATCAACGGTCATGAGCGTGGACAACACAAGTTTCAGGGGATGGGGCCGGGGTTTATTCCGGGCAACTTAGACGTCAACTTATTAGACGGCGCAATCATGGCCCGTGAAGAGGACGCGTTTCCGCTGGTGCGGCGGCTGGCCCGTGAAGAGGGCATCTTCGTAGGGATGAGCAGCGGCGCGACGATCTGGGCGGCGCTCGAGAAAGCCAGGGAGCTCGGCCCCGGCAAGGTGGTGGTGTGTATCGCGGCGGATACAGGGGCAAGGTATATGAGCACGGAGCTGTTTGAAGAAGCAGAGTAGACGCTATGCTCCGAAAAGTTCTTGTCTGGGGTGTCATTCCGCAGGGTGCGGAAGAATTACGTCTATGTCGCTTCCAAGCCAATCTAGGATTGTTAGGGATTCTGACTGTGATTGTAAAGCATATTTACAAAACTAGTCGTTTCTAGTTTAATGCCGTTTAAGCCCTCAAGCAAATCTACGAAGAAAAAAACAAGCGTTTCATAAAAGTCGTCATTGTGGTCAGAAGTGGTTAGCCATATTGGGTTTTCGTATTCCTCGAGCCGAAGAGTTAAACCCCTATCCAACGCTGTGATAGAAACATCGTCTTCGATTGAGTTCTCCATGATGAAAGTAGTGCAGGCTTTCTCTTTTGTTCTAAACTTGTATCCAAACAAATAAAACAATGGTGCTTGGCTGGAAGCAAATGATTTTCGGCTGCGAGGCATCGCTCTTATTTTCTCGAGTTTTCCTTTGAAATCTGATAGGGCCGAGGAATTTAGCTCCGATTTGACCTCAATAACTGCATAGACTGCTTCCAAGGGAATCTGCTGCACAGCACTGTTTTTGCCAAAAATCGGCATTTTCATTCGATCATAAATAACGATGTCACACTGCGGTGATACGTCGTCGCCAATACAGGGAAAGATTTCGCCTGTCGCAATACCGTAAGCTTCTGGTAAATGCTCACTCAAAAAGCGTTTCAAACCTTCCTCGCGTTGTCGCCCTCGTTCTCCCTTGTGTTTAATTGTCGTAGACACGATGTATTGTTCACGCAATATCTTCTCATATCTTGATACTATTGAGGTGTATATCATCACTTATCAGTTTAACTGAGACTTTCAATATCAAGCCTATATCAGAGGTATAACTACACGCTGCAAGGGATACCAAACTATTCTGTTGAGAATGTGGAGTGGACTTAGAACAATCCAAAATCTCACGCTCTACCCGTTAAGCGACCATGAATTTCGGTGTTGGTCGCAAGGCGGACGTAACAGCTGCGGTCAACCGAGCTGCGTCCAAGCTTGACCTTACAAAGCAAGCAGTAGAAGCCTGCTAGTGCCGCAAGCGACAAGCTGCTTGCCACATTACTCCACACGCTTAAACACCAACGCCGCATTCTGCCCCCCAAAAGCGAAGTTCGTCGACAGCACATACTCGGCTTGCACGTCGCGCGCGCCCTCCGGGATGTAGTCGAGGTCGCACTCGGGGTCGGGATCATCCAGGTTGATCGTCGGCGGCAAAAAGCCTTGGTGCAAGACCTGCGCGCAGGCGACCGCTTCGATGCCCCCGGCCGCGCCCAGCGTGTGCCCGGTCATCGACTTCGTAGACGAGACCGGCGGTACCTTCTCTTTACCGCCGAAGACCGTTTTGTAAGCGAGTGTTTCGTTGAGGTCGTTGATGGGCGTGCTGGTGCCGTGAGCGTTGACGTAACCGATCTGTTCGGCGGAAATCCCGGCTGATTTGAGCGCCCAGTTTATGCAGCGCACCGCCCCCGCGCCACCAGGCGCGGACGCGGTGATGTGGTGGGCGTCGGCGGAGGTGGCGTAGCCGACGACCTCGGCGTAAATGGTTGCGCCGCGAGCTTTGGCGTGCCCGTACTCTTCCAACACCAAAATGCCCGCGCCCTCACCCGCGACGAAGCCGTCGCGCGTCGCGCTGAAGGGGCGGCTGGCGGTCTCCGGTGAGTCGTTGCGAGTCGAGAGCGCCTTCATGACTGCGAAGCCGCCGACGCCGATAGGTGTAACGCACGCCTCGCTGCCGCCTGCGATCATCACGTCGGCCTCACCGCGCTGAAGGGTGCGGTAGGCGTCGCCGACTGCGCCTGAACCGGTCGCGCAGGCCGTAACGACGGTGCTCGAGGGTCCCTGCAAACCGTAACGCATCGAAACTTGCCCCGAGGCCATGTTAGCGATCATCATCGGGATAAAAAACGGGCTCATCCGCATCGGGTTGCGCTCAAAACGAACTTTCGTCTGAACCTCCCACGTTTCCAAACCACCGATGCCGCTGCCGATACAGGTGCCGGTGCGTTCCCCGGCAACGTCGGCTTCACTGAGACCAGCGTCTTGAAGCGCCAGCGCCGTTCCGACGAGCGCCAGTTGCACAAAGCGGTCGAGCCGTTTGGCTTCGCGCCGCTCGATGTACGCGCCTATATCGACGTCGACCTCTCCGGCGATCTGCACCGACAACTCCGAAGGGTCGAAGCGGCTGATGCGCCGGATACCGTTTTTGCCGCTACGCTGACCGTGTAAAAAAGCCTCAGCGCCGACGCCGATAGGCGTTACGGGGCCGAGACCGGTAATGACAACTCGTTTCATCGTCCCAATCTAACCTGTATGCAGGTGTTATCTGGTTCGCTACAACAGATATTGTCCGGCTCGAGCCAAAATCAGCTTACGCTGAACTGTCTAGAACGTGTTTTGAGTAAGAGAGTTGCGTCCAACCGGCTCACGATTTACGCGAACCGCTACGCCTGCCAACCGTGACGCTGAGACGCTACTCGAGCCTGCTACTCATAGCGGCGTGTGTCAAACCACGCCGCTCCTGAAAAACTACCGCTACTTCTGCGCCGCGATAAAGTTTACGGCGTCGCCGACGGTGCGGATACCTTCGGCCTCTTCGTCGCTGATCTCGATACCGAACTCATCTTCCAAACCCATAATGAGTTCGACGACGTCGAGCGAGTCCGCGCCGAGGTCGTCGACGAACGAGGCTTCTTCGGTGACGTTGCCGGGTTCGGCGTCGAGCTTGTCCGCAGCAACTTCTTTGATCTTGGTTAAGATTTCACTTCTGTCCATGAGGTTCTCCTAGGGTTGTAAAGCAAGGTAGGTTGCAAAGCCGGGTCGCAGAGCTTTTGGATTCTAACATAACGGGTCAGTCCCCGGATTCTAACCCGGCTCAGCCTCAAAACTGCAAGCCCCCGAAACTGCAAGGCCCCGCGTCAGTCCAGCACCGTCAGTTCAGCACCATGCCGCCGTCGACGGTCAGCGTTTGTCCGTTGATGTACGACGCGTCGCCGCTCGCCAGAAAAACGACGGCGGCGGCAACCTCTTCGGGGGTTCCGAAACGTCCGGCGGCGATACGTTGCAAAAAAGTGTGTTTGAGCTCGTCGGGCAGGCCCGCCGTCATATCCGAGTCGATAAACCCTGGCGCGACGGCGTTGACGGTGACGCCCTTGGCTCCGTACTCCTGCGCCAAGGCCCGCGTCAGACCGATCAACCCGGCTTTCGAGGTGACGTAGTTGGCTTGTCCGGCGTTGCCGCTCAGGGCGACCACCGACGACACGTTGACGATACGCCCCCACTTGTGGGTGAGCATCCCGCGTAGCGCGGTTTTGGACAGGAAAAAGGCGCTGCTGAGGTTTGTCGCTATCACGGTGTGCCAGTCGCTGCTTTTCATACGCAGGGCGAGGCCGTCTTTGGTGACGCCCGCGTTGTTGACCAAGATGTCGAGGCGACCGAACCGTTCCTGAACCGCCTTGACGAGCCCCGTGCAGGCGTCCTCTTGCGAGACGTCGGCCTGAAATACGGCGACTTCAGCCCCCCCCGCGCCGATCTCGTCAGCAACCGTCTGGGCCGCGTCGGGCGAACTCGAGTAATGAACCGCCACCCGGTAGCCGAGTCTGCCGAACTCTACAGCTACCGCGCGCCCCAGCCCCCGGCTCGAGCCGGTCACGAGGACGACTTTGGGGTCTGCCTGGCCGCTCACAACTCGGCCTCCCATACCTTGGTCGCTTTCTTTCACAACGCCTCCTGTAAGGTTTTCATATCGGTAACGGCGACGGCGGGCAGGCCCAGCGTACGTTTGACGAGGCCGGACAAGACCTTGCCCGAGCCGAACTCTACCGTACGCGTCACGCCGAGGTCGCGCAGGCGCTCCAAGGTCTCGACCCAGCGGACGGGGGCGGTCACTTGGCGCTCGAGCAGCTCAGGCACCATCCTGACGTCTTCCAACACGTCGGCGGTAACGTTGCAGACGATGGGAAACTGCGGCGCGCCGAACCGCACTGCGCGCAGGTCGTTTGCCAGCCGGACGGCTGCCGGGCGCATGAGCGTGCAGTGAAAAGGCGCGGAGACGTTGAGCGGTACCACCCGCGCGCCCTCTGCGCTGAGGCGTGTGCAAGCCTCCGCGACGGCCTCGGCCTCGCCGGAGATGACGGTTTGTTCCGGCGCGTTGTAGTTGGCGACCTCGACGACGCCGCCCGTCTCGGCGCAGACGCGCTCGGCGTGGGCGCGGCCTGTTTTGAGAATCGCCGCCATCGCGCCCCGGCCCGGCGGAACCGCCTCCTGCATATAACGGCCCCGCCGGTGGACGAGCGTTACCGCGTCCGTGAGCTCGAGCGACCCCGACGCGACGTACGCGCTGAACTCGCCCAGGCTGTGTCCGGCCCCGTACGCGGGCTGCTCGCCACCCGCCTCGAGGTACGCCGCGAACGCCGCCGCCGCCGCCGCTACCAGCGCAGGTTGCTGCGTGGCGGTCATTTTGAGCGCGTCCTCGGGGCCACGCCACATCGTCTCCAGAAGTCCCGGCAGCGCCGCCTCCGCCTCGTCCAGAACGCGTTTGGCGGCGGCGCTGCCGTCGTAAAGGTCGCGGGTCATCCCGACGACCTGCGAGTTTTGACCGGGAAAAAGGGCGGCGATCATCTGCGCGCCCCGAATCCGCCCCACGTCAGCACCGTCGCCGCCCACGTCAGACCAGCGCCGAACGCGACCAGCAGCAGATGATCACCTTCGTGAACACGGTCGGTCTCGAGCCCCCTTTTCAGGGCCAGCGGAATGCTCGCCGTCGAGTTATTACCGTATTCGTCTACAGTTACGATGACGCGTTCGGCTGGTAACGCCAAACGCTCTCTCGCGGCCTCGATAATTCGCAAGTTGGCCTGGTGCGGGACGAACAAACCGATCTCTTCGGGCGTCAGGTCGGCCTGCTCGAGTGCTCTATGCGTCGCCGTATCCATCACCCGCACCGCGAACTTAAAGACCTCACGCCCGTTCATATGGAGGTGCTCAGACATCGGCGTACCGTCGGGCAGGCAGGGCGCGACCCCTCTGCGGTGCAGATAAGCCGCGCCCGAGCCGTCGGTTCCCAGCACGAACGAGCGAAATCCGAAAGGATCGGGTACCGCCTCGACGATTGCGGCCCCGGCCCCGTCGCCGAAAAGCACCGCCGTCGCGCGCTCGTCCCAATCGACGATCTTGCTAAGCGCCTCCGCGCCGACCACGAGCACCTTTTTCAGCGCGCCCGACTCGACGTAGCTGCGCGCTACCGAAAGCCCGTAGAGCCAGCCCGGACACGCCGCCAGCAGATCGAACGCCCCGGCGCGGAGGCCGAAATGGTCTTGTACCAGGGCCGCCGTCGCCGGAAAAAGGGCGTCCGGCGTATTCGTCGCTACGATGACCAGCTCGACGCCCTCCAGCACACCGTCGCCGTGACGCGCTACGAGGTCGTCGACGCTCCCAATAGCGAGGTGTGAAGTGAACTCGCCCTCGGCTGCGATACGCCGCGTTTTGATCCCGGTGCGTTCGGTAATCCACGCGTCGCTGGTGTCCATCATCCCTTCCAGGTCGGCGTTGCTGAGGACGCGTTCAGGCGCGTACGCGCCGAGTGCGCTGATACCCGCACGTAAGGCGCTCACAACGCACAGCCGGTGTGGTCTCGCCTACTACACATTTTGAAAAGTGTCTGCGGAAAGACGGCGTAGCACCTCGAAAAGCGGCTGAATACCGCTAACGCCGTGTTCATTTCAAAGGTCGGTTTTGTGGTCACGACTAAGGGCTGCTTCATGCAGCCCCTACTCTACGCCAAAATGACGCGGCCTTATGCTCGACCGCGTTCGTTTCATCTTTGCAGGGGGGAGTCGGTGTTTGAAGAGTTCTGTACCGTGACCTGCTGAATTCTGTGCTCCGGATCCTCTCGGAAAAAGTTACAGTGGGCGCGGCTCGAGCTAAAAGCCCGTCTAGGCTTCGATCTCCAGCACTTGACGGCCTGCGTATGAACCGCAGTGCGGGCAGACGATGTGAGACGGTTTCATCTCTTTGCACTGCGCGCAGGCGACCAGGGTCGGCGCAGAGAGTGCGTCGTGGGCGCGGCGAGAGTCGCGGCTCGACTTCGAGGTGCGTTTTTTGGGTACGGGGTGCTTAGCCATATCAAACTCCTTTTAGCTTCGGGTGGGGCGGTTGTGGGTCGGTATTTACAGGTCGATATCTTTAAGTGCTGCAAAAGGGGAGGGAACGTCTCGCTCCGGCTGGACGGGCGCGGCGTGTTCGGGGTGGTCGTTGAGGTTGACGCCATCTAGCGACAACCCCCGGCAATCGTCTTTGCAGAGCGCCGTCAGGGGCGATTCTAGCGCAAACACTTGCGTCAGCAGTGGAGCGAAATCGACCACGGGTTGGGTAAAGACGAGCGTATCGTCTTCGTCGTCGTCCTCGAGCAACCTCAGCACCTCGCCACGTTTACGCGGGCGGTACACCATCGGGTAGACCAGCGTGCTGCGTACGGGCGTTTCGGTATCGGTGAGGCAGCGGCGACACTCTTGTACAGCCGACCCCGAGACGCTACCGGTCAGGATATAGTCCTCACCACCGGTCGCGCGTACGGTCAGGTTCCAGCGGAGCGGCGACGCGACGCGCAGACCGTCGGCCCCCTGAAGCTCGGCGCTCGGTATGTACTCGCCCTCACCGGAAACCTCCTCGCCCAACTCGGGATCGAGCTTGAGCAGGGTGGCCAGGTTGAGGGTGGCGTCTTGAACCGACATCTCTCAAGAATATAAGTCTCGGCCTCGCCAAGTCAAGCCGGGACGGACGAAGACAATGGCTTGGAGATCAGGGGTTAATGACTTGGTTTGCCGTTTTGAGCTTTTACACTCTCATGAACAACCTTGAAGAACTCTTCAAAGCTGGTAAGTGCGTACCCTAAAAAACCTTCCTCCAAAACTATTTCGCTATCTTGAAGATGTACATGGCTAACACGTTTGATAACGTTCGCGTCCTTGTCTTCTGTAGTGTGACCGTTGTTATTGTAGTGTGACCGTTGTTATGCACGACCATATTTCTTATTTTTTGAAGCACTTTTACTTTTTCCCATGCTTTCGTTGCGTTTGATAGATTAAGCCCCACAGCTTTATCCAAATACGGTAGTGGCCCACTAAAGAATGTCATGTCTCCGTTGGAGGTTGTAGCGAACTAGGAACAGGTGAAGGCAGATGAGGTGCATCTGGTCAGACTTGGAGAACGACAAGGACTTGCGTACGAAT
>JAABUN010004865.1_pt1 | contig 17502 bp, 12 predicted proteins | sample 5559311 | NCBI WGS metagenome assembly JAABUN01 (sample SAMN10711877, study PRJNA513370) | rock metagenome | isolation source: Antarctica rocks | place: Antarctica: Victoria Land, Siegfried Peak sud | reverse complement strand
CGCTGACCGGTGCCGCCGCATCGCCGACCCCGGCCCCGAGCGCTTCGCCGAGCGCCACCCCGGCGCCAAGTGCCACGCCGAGCCCGACGCCCGCGCCGAGTGCTTCGCCGACGCCGCGCCCGTCCGCTTCGCCGTCGGCGACCCCCTCGCCGTCGCCGAGCGCCCGTCCGAGCGCCACACCGACGCCGATGCCGAGTGCGTCGCCGATGCCGCCGTCCCCGCCGCCAACCGGTAACGGTGGGTTCCTGCCGGGCCTGCCGAACACCGGTGGCGGTGGTATGAGCGGCGGTGATGGTGGGCTGTTCGTCGGCCTTGCCATCGTTGTCAGCACCATCTTCGCGGCTGGTGTCGGCCTCGTCCGGCGTGCTTCGTAAGCACAGCGACTCATCACAGCCACTGATCACAGCGACCACGCATAGTCAGGGTTAGCGCGGGGGGATCGGCAGAAGCCGATCCCCCGCGCTGTTTGTGGTTGCGATAGGGCTTGATTTGCTGTTGCGGTAAGTAGCTAGTGGTTGGCGTGGTTCGCCGGTCGAATCCCTCTGACTTCGCAGGGGGCAAGCCGACGCGCGGTGGCCCGAGGGCCGCGCCCTCCCTGGCGGTGACCACGGTCCCCTAAAGTGGGCTAGGTTTCGTGCCAGCACCCGTCAGTGAACTCGTCGGCAGAGCCTAGTGAGGAGTTGAAACCCTTACCTGACTCGCTTGTAGGTGATGGGCAGATCCCGCTCCCAGGTGACTCCATCCCGGCAGAGTTCCGCGAGGCCGTCGATCGTCCGACCGTCCGCGCTGATCGTCCCGGTGAAGCGCTGCGAGAAACCGGGTGCCTCGCGCCAGTACCGCCACACGCGATCCTCCGCGCTCAGGCGATAAAGGCGTGTGACGCCGCGCTGGTCGAAATACTGGAGCGTGCAGCCCCCGCCGGGGGGGCGTAGGTCGCCCGTGTCGTCGCAGCCCATGATGCCGATGCTGTCCGGGATGTCCGGATGGTCGTAGTGGGCACGCCAGATGAGGAAGACGCCATCGCCCAGCCACTCGAATGTCGCCCGCCCGTGGATGACGGTGCCCGGCAATGCCTGATGGGTCGCCTCTGTTTCCCACTCGCCCACCAGCGTCGCGAGATGATCGAACATGGGATGCTTTGTGCGTGGTTGCATCGGTTTGCACTCCCTGCCGAAGCAGCAGCACCGCTTCGACCGTACCGGAACGTGAGGCGTGTCGCGCCTGGATTGGCGATAGCGCTGTTGCACTCTCATCCGGCTCAAGTGAACTCGTCAACGGTGTATCGTCGTCCCTGACCACCGCCGGGCGGTCATTGTGCTGTTCATCGGTTTATCCCAAGCCAAGTCTTGGCGCTTGTCCTGTGCCGGGTCACCGGGTTCAACCCCCCGCCATGACCCGTTTAAGTCCGCTATCACCAGCAGTGGACTTCGTGGCCGCAGCCTTTGGCCGGGGACTGATGGAGATTGCGAACCTGATCGCCTTCTTGACGTGGGCTGCCGTTGGGCTGAAACCCCGGCTGAAAGCACCGCCACGAGGTGGGGCGATCAACCGGTCACTCTCCAGCAGTCCCCGGCCCTCTGCCTTCCCGAAAGGAGTCTCAAACCCCATGAAACATCCACGCGATGAGGGCGTGATGAGGCTCTATAGGTATCGTTGCCGTCGGTCAATTAGCGGGGTGGGGATGACGACCCCTGGTGGTAGGGGCGTGGTGGTCAGCTGGATGGGTGTTATTCGCCGCCCTGGTTGCGTCGCTGCATCAGCTTCGCGCGTAGGTCGGCGAGGTCGTTGAGGCGCTGATCGATCTGCGCCAGGGTATCGGTGCGGGGACGGCGCTCGTACTCGTCGCGCAGTTCCAGGAGCATCTGGGCGATACGCCCGATCGTGCGAACGATGTGGACCGGATCGTCCTCGCGGGTCGGGATACTATAGCCAGCCATCGAGACCTCCAGGGTCAGGTCGCGGCTCGGTCGGTGTCGCGCGCTACTCACCTCTGGACCAATCAGCGTGGAGTATAGCGTATGCCGAAGCGCGATGCAGGGTAGTAGCCAGTAGTCGGTAGTCGGTAGTCAGTGTGGCGCTGGTAGCGATTGCCCGGTTGATGAACTGAGTAATGCTTCCACCACTCACGCATAAGCCCTGACTGACTACCGACTACTGGCTACTCAAAAAGGCCAGAAACGCCGCCTCGTCCAGCGTCGGACGTTTGAGTGCGACTGCGCGCTCGGCTTTGCTGCCGGCTTCTTCGCCGATGACGACGTAATCGGTCTTCTTGGTGACGGTGCTGGTGATGGTCGCGCCGAGGGCTTGGAGGCGCGCGGTCGCCTCGCCGCGTGTCAACGCCTCCATTCGCCCGGTGAGGACGAACGTTTTGCCGACGAGCGGGCCTTCGGCGGCGACAAGACGCTCCCCAGCGGGCGGGTTGACGCCGACCGCCAGCAGTTTGGTCAGCAACGTCTGGTTGCGCTCTTCCTGGCAGAAGTCGTAGACACTCTGCGCGACGATCGTGCCGAAGCCGGGGATCGCGTTGAGGTCCTCGGGGGTGGCGGCGCGCAGGGCCGCGACGGTCAGGAACTGCTCGGCCAGCAGGCGAGCGTTGCGCTCGCCGACGTGGCGGATACCGAGCCCGACGATCAGGCGGGCGAGCGGGCGGGTCTTGCTGGCCTCGATCGCCTTCAGCAACTCTTCGGTACTCTTCTCGCCCATCCGTTCGAGCGCGACGACCTGTTCGGCGGTGAGGGTGTAGAGATCGGCGATGTCGTGGACGAGGTCGGCTTCGACCAGCAGGACGACCCGCTCCATCCCCAACCCCTCGATGTCCATCGCGCCGCGCCCGGCGAAGTGCGCCAGATGCTCCTTCAACTGCGCGGGGCAGGAGATGTTGGTGCAGTAGCGCATCACCTCACCCTCGACCCGCTCGGTCGAGGAACCGCAGGCGGGGCAGAGGTCCGGGAAGTGGTAGTCCCGCTCGCTGCCGTCGCGCCGCTCCGGGATCGTCTTGATGATCTTGGGGATGACATCGCCGCGCCGCTCGATGACGACCCAATCGCCGATCTTGAGATCGAGGCGGCGGATTTGGTCCTCGTTGTGCAGGGTGGCGCGGGAGACGGTGACGCCGCCGACGATCACCGGTTCCAGGTGGGCCAGCGGGTTGAGCGAGCCGGTGCGCCCGACGTTGATCACGATCTCGCGCAGTTGCGTCGTCGCCTGGACCGCTGGGAATTTGACGGCGATCGCCCAGCGCGGGTCGCGCGAGACGGTCCCCAACTCCTCCTGCAAGCCGAACGAATCGACCTTGACGACCGCCCCATCGATCTCGTAATCGAGGCTGTCACGCTGGGCCTGCCACCACGCGCAGCGCGCCCAAACGTCGGCGAGGCTGGTGTACGCCTGAATCTCGGGGTTGACCGGGAAGCCGAGATCGCGGAGCCAGGCGAGGGCGTCGGCCTGACCGCGCGGCAGCGTGCCACCCTCGACATAGCCGATCTGGTAGGCGAAGAAGCCGAGCGGGCGCGAGGCGGTGATCCGCTGGTCGAGTTGGCGCAACGAACCGGCGGAAGCGTTGCGCGGATTGGCGAAGAGCGGTTCACCCGCCTCGGCGCGCTGCTTGTTGAGTTCGTCGAAGGCGCTGCGCGGCAGGAAGACCTCGCCGCGTGCCTCGATCCGCGCCGGGGCTGACGGATCGGCGTCGCGCAGGCGCAGGGGAATCCGCTTGATCGTCCGCAGGTTCTGGGTGACGTTCTCGCCGAGTACGCCATCGCCGCGCGTCGCGCCGCGCACGAAGCGCCCTTCCTCATAGGTGAGGGCGATCGCCGAGCCGTCGATCTTCGGCTCCACGACGAAGGTGATCTGCCCTTCCTCGCGCCCGGCCAGCTTGAAGACGCGGGCGGCCCACTCGCGGAAGCCGGTTTCATCGAAGACATTGCCGAGGGAGAGCATCGGTCGCGGGTGCTGGACCTGCTCGAATGCCCCCTGCGGCGTCGCGCCAACCCGCTGCGTGGGTGAGTCGGGGGTAATCAGCTCGGGGTGCGCCTCTTCCAGTGTGCGGAGTTCGCGCAGGGCGGCGTCCCACTCGGCGTCGCTGAGGGTCGGGTTATCGAGGACGAAGTATTCGTAGTTGCCGCGCTCGATCGTTGTCCGCAATGCGGCGATCCGCGCGTGTGCATCAAGCTGCTCAGCGCCGTTGTTGCCCATCACCTGCCTCTCGACACGCGCACGCCATTCCGTCAGACATCTCTGCTGGATCAAGTATAGCACAGGTGTACGTTCAGGGAGAGGGGACGGGTGATAGGTGATCGGTAAGAGGATGGGAGAGCGGGGAGGCGGGCGGTTGAAACCGCCCGCCACCACCTATGCCGCCCGCCCCACGCCCTACATCCATCACCTACCCCGATCCCAAACTGAAAGCTATGAAGATGGTTGGCAACGCCTTGACAAATACCCGTACAACGGGCATATTCGCGCTTGCAGACAAGTGGGCTTGTGAACGGGCAAGGGGTATTGCCCGTGGGGCATGTTGTGTCCCGATGGGGTGTGCTGTTCCATAGCCGGTTGGGGCGCCTTTGGGGCAGTCCCGGCGCGTGCTTTGTGCGTGATTTTGATGGTGTTCTGAGCGGCGAGGGGCGAGTGATGCGGCGTTGGTGGTGGATCCGGGTGCTCGCGATGCTGACCTGTCTGGTGATGTTGGGCGGCGGGCTGCCGCGTCCGGCGAGAGCCGCGGCGTCTGATTGGGAATGGGTTGGCCTCGGCGCACCGCCGGTCCTCTATGACAACGATGAGCAGGTCCAAACCTATGTTGCGCCACCGGCGCAGGCCGCCGTGGTGCGGGCGCAGGCGGCGACGATCACAGTGGAGTACGAAGGATTTCCGCCCGAGGCGCAGGCGTCGTTCCAGTATGCGGTCGACATCTGGCAATCGCTCCTCGTCGCGCCGTTGCCGATCCGTATCCGCGCGACCTGGACCCAACTGGGCGCGGGGATTTTGGGCGGGGCGGGTCCGACCGGGCTCTACCGCAACACCACGAACAATACATGGTACCCCCCGGCGCTGGCGAAGCAACTGATGAATCGCGACCCGCGGCCGACCGCGCCGGATATTTTCGCGCAGTTTACGAGCAGCGGCGTGCAATGGTATTTCGGCAATGGGCAAACCCCGGCGGGGCAGTACAACTTCACCACGGTGGTGTTACACGAACTCGGGCATGGGCTGGGGATGTCCGATAGCTTCGATGTTGAGGGCGGCGCGGGGGCGTGGGGCGAGGATGGTTACCCGGTCATCTTCGATCGCGCGGTGATCGACGCGAGCGGCGCGAGCCTGCTCGACACGGCGCGCTACGCGAATCCGTCGGCGACGCTGGCGGCAACATTGCAGGGTGGGCAACTCTTCTTCAACGGCCCGGCAGCCACCGCCGCGAATGGTGGCAGCGCCGCGCGCCTCTTCGCGCCGAATCCGTTCCAGCGTGGGTCGAGCGTCGCCCACCTGGATGACAGGACATATCCCCCAGGGTCGCCGAACTCGCTGATGACCTCGCGGCTCAGTCGCGGCGAGACGAACTACAATCCGGGGCCGATCGCGTTGGGGCTTCTGGCCGATATCGGCTGGGGGGTCACGAACGCCCCGCCGCAGCCGACCGCGCAGCCCTCGGCCACGCCATCATCGCCGCCGAGCGCCGGATCGCGTTGCTTCGCGGAGACCAGCCAGTGTATCGGCGGGGCGTTCCTGGCGTACTGGGACGCGCACGGTGGCCTGCCGATCAACGGATACCCGCTGACCGGTGAGCGGGTCGAGAAGCTTGAGGACGGCAAGCAATACACGGTGCAGTGGTTCGAGCGGGTGCGGATGGAGTTCCACCCGGAGAACCTCGCGCCGAACAATGTGCTGCTGGGGCAGTTCGGGCGGCAGATTCACCCGCTCGATCCGCCGGTGGCGCAGAAGGTGGGCCACAGCTTCTTCCCGCAGACCGGCCACAATATGCCGCTCGATTTCTTCGACTTCTGGGATAAGAACGGCGGCGTCTCGCAGTTCGGCTTCCCGCTGACCGAGGAGTTCACCGAGAAGCTGGAGGATGGCAAGTCGTACACGGTGCAGTACACCGAGCGGGCGCGTTTCGAGCGGCACCCGGAGAATGGCTTCATCAACACGATCCTCCTCGGGCAGTTCGGGCGACGGCTGCTGGCCGGTGGTGGGGCGAGCCCCGCGCCGTCTGCCACTCCCGTGCCATCGGGAAGCCCTGCGCCATCGGGCAGCCCCGCACCGCGCACGGGGGCACAGATCACGATCTCGCCGCAACAGGGGCCGAACGGGGCGCTGTTCGTGGTGACGGGCGTGGGTTTCGCGCCGAACACAACTTATTACATCCGCGTGGCGTCGCCGGATGGGCAGCGGCAGATCAACTTCGATGACGCCAAGATGCAGAGCGACGAGGATGGGATTGTGCTGGCCGGATTCAGCTTCGAGGCGGCGACCCCGGCCGGTACCTACGTCGCGAGCGTCGCCACCGCCGCGACCGGCGGCACGGTCATCGCCACAGTGCAGTTCAACCTGACCGGCCCGAACGGGGCCAAGCCGGGGCCGTCGGTCGTGATCACGCCATCCCAGGCGAGGGGTGGCACGACGTTCATCCTGACCGGCACCGGCTTCGCGCCGAACACGGCCTACACCCTGCGCGTGCAGTCTGAGGACCGCAAGCTGACGATCAACTTCAACAACAGCGACCTCAAATCGGACGCCGATGGGGTGATCCTGACCGGGTTCAGTCTGGCGTCGGCGCGGCCTGCGGGCGTCTACATCGCCGAGGTTGTGTCGAAGGGGGCGAACCCGGCGGTTCTAGCCGGGGCGAAATTCACGTTGCTGGCGGCGAGCGCGCTGGTGCCGGAAGGATCTGTCGGGGCGCTGGCCGCGCCGGAGTTGGCCGGGTGGCTGGTGCCGGTTGATGGGCTGGTGGTGCGTTAGGGGGCGCTGCCCCGCTCACGATGTTTTAGGCGTCCCACCCTCGTTAGAGGGTGGGACGCTTTTATGTCTGCGGGGGACGGACCTCTCCCCCGGCCCGAGGGGTGCCTAGTTGGGGAGGCGTTTCACACTCTCACCTTCACCATCCACCAACACCTCGCAACGAGTCACTTTCCCATCTCTGCAAACCACCCCCACACCCCGCAACGAGGCACCCCTCCCCGCGTCGCGGGTGCCCCCTGGGCGGCGGGCCGGGGGAGCGGTCCGTCCCCCTCCCAACCCGCTGCGTTATACTTAATCTCACCAGCGCCGCGCGCCAGATGCGCCGCTGTGTCAGACCGAGCGTCCACCCACCAGCATCTTACAAAAGGAGGAGCGCCGCCATGCTCTCCGATGACGCGCCGTTGCGCGAGCCGATCAATGAGCCGCTGCGGTTCGCGCAGCCGCCCGCGTCGCTGACCCTCACCGGGCAGATCAAAGACTGGCTCGAAGAGCACCCCGATTGGTTCGAGCCCGCCTCCCCGACCGGACCTGGCGAGAAATTCATCCGCGACCCGGTGCATGGCTCGATCGTGCTGACGACGGCGGAGGCGCGCGTCCTCGACTGCGGGCCGTTCCAGCGGTTGCGCGGGATCTTCCAGGTAGGGCTGGCGTGGCTGGCCTATCCCTCGGCACGGCACTCGCGGTTCGAGCATTCGATCGGGGTGCGCCACGTCGCGGGCTGTATCCTGGACCGGCTCGAAGCGGTGCGCGGGCAGCCGTATGCGCCCGAACACCGCGCGATCATCCTGGCGGCGGCGCTGACGCACGATGTCGGGCATGGGGCCTTCTCGCACGCCTCTGAGGGGATCATCGCGGAACACCCGGCCTATAGCGGGCAGTTGCCGGGGGATGATCACCCGCACGAGGCGGTCAGCGCCCTGCTGATCGAGAGCGAACCGCTGGCCTCGCGCCTGATGGAGTTGGGGGTCGCGCCCGCGCTGGTCGCCGCCTGCATCCGCCAGCACGACGACGATAAGGCGACGCTGGCCGCCGCCGGGCTGCCGAGCGAACTGCTCGGGATCATCAGCGGGCCGCTCGACGCCGACAAGTTGGATTATTTCGCGCGGGATTCGTATTTCTCTGGGCTGCCGTCGCTGGTCGATCTCGACCGGATCTTGCAGACGATGACGATCACCCCAGATGGGCGGCTGGGGATCACCCTGGCGGGGGCTTCGGCGCTCGAAGCGGTCCTCTACAGCCGGATCGCGATGCACGCGCACCTCTACGGGCACCAGAAAGTGCTGGCGGGGGAGTCGATGGTGCGCGGGATGATCGAGGAGTTGGTCGGGCCATCGACCGATGGGCATCTGGCCTCGGCGGGGCGCGGCACGCTGACCCTGCGCGGCAAGGGCGGCGCACCGGAGACGGTCGCGTTCCGCCTGATCGCCGATTACCTGCGGGTGGACGACCGCGCCTTCTTGGTCGCGCCGACCGATCAGCCGCGCGTCGCCGATTTGCAGGATCGCTTGCTGCGGCGCGAGATGCTGAAACGGGCTTACAGCCTCTCGTACGACGAGTTGCCGGCAGAAGTTGTCGGCGGGCGCACCGTCAGCGAGGACGAATACCTGCGCTTCCTCCTCTTCCTGCATCAGCCAGGGCAGTTAGAGCGGCTGCGCTGGGCGATCCTGCGCGATCTGCCGACCCTGCGGACGAGCGATCTCTGGGTGCGCGCGACCGATGTACCCGACGTGGCGAATACCGACCGCTACGTGGTCGATCGCGCCGGACGCCCGACGAGCAATGCGACGATGTTCGCGGGCTGGGACCGGCGCGATGCGCTGCGCGATGCCGGGGTGCCGTTGCACCCGACGCTGCGGAATTATCTGCTGCTGAAGGCGAAAGTCTACGTCTTCTGCCCGGCGGGTGACCGCGCGGCGGTGACACCGAAGGCGCGGGCGGCGGTGGCGGCGCTTTATATGGAGCATCTGGCACGGGTGACGCCACCGCCCGCGCCGCGCCGACCCGCGCCGCGCCGACGTGGCAAAGCGCCGGTAGGGGTGGGGCAGGAGTAGGTCGGTCCCTTCATTGTATTGGCGCATATTGAACGAGGTGTGATGGCTGGCGAACTGCGGGTGCAACTGGAAGTCGGACCGAAAGGCAAGCGAACCGTCGCGGTAGCACTGGATTGGCCCGGCCTCGAACGCGGCGCGAAGACCGAGGGTGCCGCGATCGAACGGCTCCACGCTTACCTCCCGCGCTATGCGCCGATCGCGAAGTTGGCTGGGATGGCGGATGCATTTGTGGCTAGTACCGCCATTGAGGTGGTCGAGCACTATCCGGGCACTGGCTCAACCGACTTCTGGGGGATCTCGTTCGCGTTCTCGGAGATCGACAAGCAAGCGATGTCGGGCGAAGCAGTGGAACGTGAACTGGCGCTGATGCTGGCGTGCTGGGCGTTTTTCGACGAGGTGCGTTCGCGCGTGTCTGCCGAGTTGCAACGAGGTCCGCGCGGGGGCGGGCGCGATCGGGACCAGATCGTGCGCCATACGTTTGCCGCGGAGCGGGACTGGGCGAAAGGGCTCGGGGTGCTGACGCCCGAAGGCGCGATGCTGACCGATGCGGGTCTGCGCGCGCACCGCGACGCCTATCGCGATGCCATTCAGTCGTTCCATGCCGAGGGTAAAATGGCGCATACTTGGCCCCTGCGGTACCTGATTCGGCACACCGCGTTTCACACGCTCGATCACGCGTGGGAAATGGAAGACAAGGATCTGACCGACCACTCCGTGTGAGCCAGGGGCGGAGGATCAGATAACGGTGCGCTCTGGTTAACGCTGTCGAACGGCGAGCGCCCCTCCTGTGATGAGGCGACGCGGAGCCGGATGTGATTGCTCATCTGTCTGCAACGTTGATTCTGGTGTAGCGCTGGACATTTCCGGTGGCATCAGGAGCGAAGGCGACAACGATGGGCGACACGGCAGGGCGGGGTGGACTCAAGGCGGCGATGGAAGCGGAGTCGCGGGAATGGCTGGTTCGCTGTCCCGCGTGTGGCTTCGAGCGCTCTGTCGCGGAGATGGGCGGCACCCGCTATAAGGCTCGCGGGACGAAAAAGAGTTTTCTCCGCTGTCCCAACTGTCGCGGCTTTGGCTGGCATACGGTCTACCGCGCTGGCACTGGTGTCCGGCTCGCCCCGCTGCGCCCGAGCCGCCCGCTCTGGTGGCATATTGGCGTATTCGTGGGAGTACTGCTCCTTTTCTTCGTCGTGCTCTTTCTCATTCTCAACCGCGCCAGCGCCGGCCCGCGCGATGCCACCACCGGCTACTTCGCTGCCGTGGGTGCTGGGGACTGGGCCGGGGCACGGGATAGCCTCACCGTGGCGCAGCGCGACCAGGTCACCCCCGCCAGCCTCGCGGCGATCTGGGAAGCCCAGGAACGTACTCATGGCCCGGTTGCGAGCTTCGACACTAACAGCTTCAGCATCAAGAACGGGAGGGCGCGGATCACCGGCATGCTGCGTTACCGCGATGGGACGACCGAGACACGGGTCGTGCAACTCATTGAGGAAGGTGGCACCTGGAAGATTGCCTCGGCACCGTGAGAAAGCGCGAACGGCGCGTTGCCTGATTGCGGTGGGATGGGTGCGGGGCGCATATCGGTGCGCCCGCCGCTGTTAGTAATAGCTATGGTGCGAGTCCATTGGGGCTGTGTGCCATTCTGTACGCGCTATGGGCCAGCATCCAACATCAACAGGATAGATGTTGACAGAATGCGTATGCTGCTATACCTTGTTGCATGGTAACGTGTGGTGAATTCTGACTGTCACCTGGATATGTTCAGAGTTTTTCGTGGGGCTCGGCATGACTGCTCAACCAACAACGCCTGAAAAGCCGAAAGTGCAAGAGGTCTTGGATCTCTCGACGGAAGCGAGCGCCTGGCTATTCGAGTTACTTGAAAAGCCAGCGAACGAGCCCACCGAGGAAATGCTCCGCGCTGCCGAACGCTGCCGCGAGCTCTTCGGCAAATAGGTGATTGAGCGTTCACTGCCCCGATTCAGATTTGAACGCCTTGCGGACCATGACCGCAAGGCATTTTCATGTGGCTCCGAACTGATTGATCGCTGGTTTGTAACGATGTCCAGCCAACAGGTGAAGCGTGACCTCGCTACTGTGCATCTGGCGATCGACAATCTACCAGGGACGATCGCCGGGTTCTATTCGCTTTGTAACTTCACCGTCAATGCGAATCCGCTCCCCGAACCGGTTGGCAGAAGGCTCCCCCGTACAGCGATCCCGGCGCACCTGCTGGGGTATCTCGGTGTCAGTCTGGACTACAAAAACCAGGGCCTCGGGGGAGTGCTCGTCAACGCCGCTGTGGATGCCGCCGAGTCACAAACCGCAGTGGCGGCCTCGATTGGTGTGGTCGTCCACGTACTCGATGAGGGCCTGGTCGCCTGGTATCAGCAGATCGGCTTTCAGCGGATCCCCGAACACCCGCTCCACCTGATTATGACAATGGCCGACATTCGTCGCCTACGCGCGGTTGAGCGCTAACCCACCCTGGCGGTCATGCACCCTTCGTGTGGGAGCGTCATCATTTCTGCGTCAGCGTGATTAGTTGAGTTTGCCGTACCATCTGCTGTAATCCGCACGTAAATGCCGCTGCGCGGTCGCCTCGGTGAGCGAACACCGTTGAGCCGGGCCGAGGCTGATCACCACCAGGGAGGAGCGATGGTGCCGCAAAGTTCAGTGCCAACATTCATCGCGCAACTCGAACGCCGCTGGCGGCGGGGGAAGTTTCTCTGCGTCGGGTTGGACACCGATCTCACCCGCCTGCCGCAGTCCTTCGCCGGCTATCCCTCGCCCGCAGCGGCGGTGGTGGCGTACAACAGCGCGATCGTGGACGCCACGCACGATCTGGTCTGCGCCTACAAGCCGAATGCGGCCTACTACGAAGCCCTGGGCGCGGACTACTGGCCGGCCCTATCGGGGACGATCGCCTACATCAAGTCGCACTACCCCGGCATCCCGATCATCCTCGATGCGAAGCGCGGGGATATCGGCTCGACGAATGCCGGGTATGTACGGGCGATCTTCGACCTCCTCGGCGTCGATGCCGCCACCGTCCATCCCTACTTCGGCAGAGAGGCGCTGGCACCATTTCTCGAACGCCGCGACAAAGGGATCATCGTGATGGGCAGTAACTCCAACGCCGGTGCGGCCGAGTTCCAAGATCAGATCATGCACCGCACCGGGGAACCGCTCTATCGGTATGTGGCCCGAACCGTGGCGGAAGAGTGGAATACGTTGGGGAACTGCCTCGTCACGGTCGGAGCCACATTCCCAGAGAAGGTGGCGCGGGTTCGCGAGGTGGTCGGCGTTCTTCCTGGCGCGGGGAATGGCAGAGCGCGAGGCGGGACGCGCGGTGGTGTACGAAAACGCGGGCTGGACGGTGCGCGTCGTGACCGACCGCGATCTCGCCGAGGGACGCGAGCGAACCGTGGCCCGCGTGCGCGAGGCGCTCGCCGTGCCGGAGCAGCGTCGGCTATGGCAGCTTCCTGCCAGGAAGGAGGTGGGTAATGGCCGATGAACGGGAGGCGACCGTGCAACTGATCGATGAGCATGCCTGGGAGCGCGCCGAGGTGGTGCCGATCGGCGAGCCGATCGCCGTGAGCGAGTGGCTGGCGAAGCTCGACCACCTGGGGATGGTCCTCGGGGTAGTATCGCCGCGTCGCATCGCGGGCGGCCCCTACGATGGCGGCTGGGTGGTCAGCGCCGATAACCAGCGGGGCCGCCTGCACTTCGCCATGCCTGAAGAAGCATTTCGTGGCATTCACTCACTCTTGTCAAGCTAGGAAACCGTCAAAATACTCGTGGTCATTCCCTGTCATCGCCCAGAATAGTGATATGTAGCGAGACTGCGTAATTGACGCGGGACGGTAGTTGGGGCGGGCGCGCGCGGTGCTTCGTAGCTTGCGCCTCAACTCAGGCCGCGCGCGGCAGCGCTTGGGGACGAGCGGGTCGCCCGCGTTTACTGCGGGCGGCCTGCGCGCCCGCAGCACCCAGTATCGCCTCTTTCCGCAGCAACGCGCTTGCTTTGATCATGTCGTCGACCGCCGTTTGCGTGCGCAGCGTGAAGTGCGACGCTTGTCGGTGCCGGAAGAGGCGCGCGGTGCGCTCGGCCCCATTGTTCGTCGCCTCCCAGGCGGGATCGTCGAGGAAATGGCTGAGGCGCTCGAAGTGCGTCGGGTCGAGTTGGCGCTGCGCACGGGCGAGCGGCAGGATCTGGCGGTACGTCGGGTCCTCGTGCCAGCGCTGATGCCGCAGGCGCGCGTCCTCACGGTCGCGCCGCTGCCCCTGCTCGTCGCGCCAGACCGCGTACCAGTCCAGCAGGAAGGCGCGCGCCGTGCGCAGGCGATCACCGAGCGGCCCCGCCAGTAGGCGCTCGACCTGGGACTGCTCTTCATTGTTGAGGTGATCCGGGCGGCGAAGGAGCAGGTAGCGGGCGGCCGTCAGGGCCTGGCGTTCCTGGCGCACCTCCTCCCAGCTTGTCCACGGGGCTGGCGGCGGGGGCAGGGACACACCCTCCTCCGCCACCGCCGCAGCGATGAGCGTCGCTGCGGTCTCCGGGTCCGCGGCGGGTGGTGCTTCCCGGAGCCACTTGCACACTGTCGTCGGGCTGATCCCGAGCTGCCGGGCGATCTGCCGGCACGCGCGGCCCTGCCGACGCAGCTGGTGGACCTGGGCCAGTTTCGCCGCCCGCAGATCCTGCCGCCGTCGCCAGGACCGGGCGGCCGGGTCCTGCTCCACGTCGGCCGGCGGGCAGGCCCGTGGCCGCCCGCGCAACTCGCTCGCCCGCCGGGCCGGTTGGGCGGGGATGGCCGCGCGGACGTCCTTGATGATCTGGCCGACCGCGCTCGTCACCCGCCGCGCCTCATGGAACAGGCACAGCTGGTGCGCCGCCGTCGGCCAGACCCGGGCGAGCGCCCCCGGATAGCGCGGGGCACCGTCGGTGATGATCTCCGCCGGGGCAAGGCCCGCCTCCCGCAAGCCGGCCAGGAACGTTGCTACCTCCTCCTGATCGACGCTGCCTCGGAAGAGTTGGTAGCCGACGAGGCGATCCCCCTCCGGGGCGGCGGGGTCGACCGCGAGGAGCACGGCGAGCTTCCCTTGGTAGACCTCGTCCACGCAGAGGATGCCCGAGAATTCAGCCACAACCCAGGGCAGGTAGTCGGTGGCAAAATCGAGGCTGGCGCTGTAGTCCTTGCACCAGCGCCGGATCATCCCCTCGCTCGGCCGGACCCAGAAGTCGCGTGCCAGGCGCGTGGCAACCCTCCTGACCGCCATGCCGTCCTGGAAGACCGAGCGCACGGCCGCGGTCACCACACGGTTGCTGTAAATCGCGTCGGGGCGGAGGAACGGCGGCTGCGCCCGGAAGGTGTGGCAGCACGCCCCACAGCGATGCACGCTGATCGTGACCGCCAGGAGGACGGGAGCGTCGAGATCGACATCGATCGCCGTGCGCGTAGCGGTGCCGATGCGGTGCGCCGGCTGCTGGCAACGGTCGCAGGGCAGGCTCAGCTGGTCCCACCGCACCTCGCGGATCGTGCAGGTCGTGTGGTTAAGCGTCTCTGCGTCGGACATCGGCGGGCTCCTGGCGACGAGCGGATAGCAAGGACTCCTACTCTACCATCGCCCTGCCAAGGCCACGTCAATTACGCACTCTCCCGGCACGCCGTCCACTTGACTGGTTCATCCGCTCTTTTGGTGATTTGGCCTGGAGAGCTCGATCAAGTGGGGAATCAGACCCGACAATGCGCTGAATTTTTCGTTGTGGGCACTCCTATGGGCTGATTTCTGGGTTGCCTTCCCTATACTCAACCCGGCTTCACCAAACCTGCCGATGAACCACTTGACTGTCGGCGCTTACAACTTGCCCCGGTGACGTGACGTTCCCAGCGCAGCAGGGCTTACCGTTCAGGTTCGCCAGCAGCATCTTTCCAAGCAGCGATTACAACGGGCGCGCTGTTGTTCCCGCGTCATGTCGAGCGTGCGGCTACCAAGCGGACTCGCCTACCGGAGTCCACGGCGTGCCGCCCGCGCGCCACGATCCCCGGGCTATCCCTGCTTGATCCAGTTGGCGATGTCCCAGTAGTCGGTGGACCACTGCGAGTAATTGACGTGCTGCAGGCCCTTGGCGCGGCCGAAGACACTCTTGCGGTTGACCAGCGGGATCATCGCGACGTCCTGGATGAGGATATCGTTCATCTGGATGAAGAGGCTCGCCCGCTTGGCGGCGTCGGCTTCCGTCTTCGCCGCCTCCCAGAGTTTGTCGTACTCCGGGTTCACATAGCGGCCATCGTTCCCGCCCGACCACTTGCCGTCCTTCTGGCTCAGCTGCGCCGCCTTGGTCGTCCAGCGGCGCATGTGCGCCTGCGGATCGATCGCGGCGCTGGTCGTGTACATCTGCACGTCGATGTACATGTGGCCGGCGGTGTCGGGGTTGCCGGCGTCGGAGGAGAAGAAGACGCCGGAATCGACCCCCTTCAACTCGGTCTTGATCCCGAGCTTCTCCCAGCCATCCTTCACGACCTGCTGCGTCTTCTGCCGCACGTCGTTGACCGTCGTCGCGTAGACGACCGCCAACGGCACGCCACCCTTCTCGCGATAGCCGCTCGCCCCGCGCTTCCAGCCCGCCTCGTCCAGCAGCGCGTTCGCCTTGGCCAAGTCGAACTCCGGCTTGTTCTTCAGGCTCTGCGAGCGGTACTGCGGCGGGTCCTCGAGGATATTGACGCCGACCACCCCGCCGCGCCCGTAGATCCCCGCGACGATCGTGTCGCGGTCGCAGCCGAGTGCGAAGGCCCGGCGCACCGTCACGTCGGCGAAGAAGGGGTGCGGCGACTTCAGGCTCGACCGCGCGCCATCGACTTCCTTATTCGGATCGGTGAAGTTGAGGAAATTCCGCTCGATGCCGCCGCCCGGCTGGAACTCGGCCACCCCCTTGCCGCCCGTCTCGAGCTGCTTGATGATGGTGTCGGCGATCTGCAGATTCCAGGCGTAATCGTAATCGCCGGTCTGGAGGACCGCGCGCGCCGCCGAGGTCGCGTCGCCGCCCCCTTTCAGCTCGATCCGGTCGAAGAAGGGCTTGTCGGGCGCGCGGTAGTGCTCGTTAATGGCGTAGGTGACCGCGTCGCCGGGCTTGAACTCGGTCGCCTTGTAGGGGCCGGTGCCGACCGGCTTGAGATTGTTGGGCGAGTTGCGCGCCGGCTCCCCCTTGTCGTTCTGGAAGACGTGCCTGGGCAGCACCTGGAGCGTCGCAGGCCGATACCAGTCCGGCTTGACGTCCGCGAAGGTGTACTTGACGGTCAGGTCGTCGACCCGTTCCACCGTGTCGACATTCTCGAAGAGCGCGACGTTCACCGACGCGGTCTTCGGATCGACGATGTACTCCCAGGTGAAAGCCACGTCGGCGGCGGTAACCGGCTGCCCGTCGCTCCACTTGAGGCCTTGCTTCAGCTTCCAGGTCACAGTCTTGAGATCGGCCGCCAGCTGGCCGTTCTCCTTACTGGGTATGCTCTCGGCGAGGAACGGGACGAAGTTGCCGTCGTTGTCGATGCGGATCAGCGGCTCGTAGACGACCGCGCAGATCAGGTCGTCCTTGGTGCCGGACGACAGGTGCGGGTTAAAGGTGGTCGGCGCCTGCCACTGGAGCAGCTTCAGCGTGCCGCCGCCGCCGCGCTTGGTCGGCCCGGCACCGGTCGCGCCCTGCACCGCCGTCGCCACCGCCGTCGCGGCCCCCGCCGGATTCGTCGCCGCTGCGGCTAGCGTCGGCGCGACCGCCGTCGCGCCCGCCGCAATGGTCGGCGCGGCCCCGCCGGTCGTGGCCGCGCTCGCCACCGCCGTCGCCGCCGCGGCCACCGTCGGCGCGTCAGGGCTCGCGCCGCACGCGGCGAGGGCACTCGCGATCGCCGAGGCGGACCAGCCGAGCGCCACCGCCCGGCGAATGAACGCACGGCGAGCGAGTCGCCCCCCGGTGAGTTGCTGCTCGAGCGCCCGGCGCGCCGCTGAACCACTGGTGGCCATCATTCCCTGTCCTCCTGTCCCCATTCCGCACCTGCGGAATAATGACAACGTCCCGTACGTCTACTCCACACGGGAGCAAGCGTCACGACAATGTGGCTCGGGCGGCTTCGTGCTCCGGAGTATATCAGCAAGTGCGCCGTCGCGGCTGCCGCGCGCCGCGGTGGCCGACGCTCATCCGGTCTCGGTGGCTCGCATCGTGGTCCTGTGCCAACCGCAGATACGTTCGCGCACCATACCTGTTCGCACACACATCGTCGTCCTGGCCGGTTCGTCCATCCGGCGCGATCTTCCCGTAGTCGAGAGGGAAGAGCACCAGAGTGTAAACTCCGATAGCCCAACCGGCCAGGACCGGTAGGGGCGACGAGGATCTCACCGGCACTGCGGCTGAAGGCTAACGACACGAAGCCGCGCTGTGATCGCCCGTGCAGAGCGCGCAGCGAGGATTTTGCCTCATTGCGTACCGCCTTGGCCTGTATAGCCGCGATCCCGCAACGCC
>JAABUN010004864.1_pt1 | contig 17512 bp, 21 predicted proteins | sample 5559311 | NCBI WGS metagenome assembly JAABUN01 (sample SAMN10711877, study PRJNA513370) | rock metagenome | isolation source: Antarctica rocks | place: Antarctica: Victoria Land, Siegfried Peak sud | reverse complement strand
GCCCCCCCCCCCCCCCCCCCCCCCCCCCCCCCCCCCCCCCCCCCCCCCCCCCCCCCCCCCCCCCCCCCCCCCCCCCCCCCCCCCCCCAGAAGTGAGGGGAAGTGTGTACCAATGGCGTAGGGCCCGTATTGACGAATTGATGCTGTGTACCAGCCGGCACGACCATTAGATCGCCAGCCTTGACGTCTTGGTCTTTGCCCGCTATGGTGGCTTTCCCCTTGCCTGATGTGAAGGTCAGAGCTTGGTCGACCGTGTGTACCTATACGTATCTTTGTCATTATTCCAATTTCTTTTCGACCTGACGGGAGCTTGAAGCAGTCGAAGCAGATTTGCATACCTCATCCCCAATATCTCCACCCACAGGCACAGTCATCAGGACAACCTGCGAGTATAACCCCGTCCACAGCACCCGTCTGAACTCTGCAGATTCGGACGGTAGCGCCCCGGTCATGTTGGGGAAGTAGACCATTTCGTGCTTGGGGGGTTCGGTGGACATTTTGGAGTCTTTGGCTTGGTGGAGGGTGGATTGGGAGAAGAGTCTGCTTGTTCGGATACCGGGGATGGGTTTGGTGAGGGCGGTAGATGTGGGTTTGGGAAGGGTTCGACGCAGGACGAGTTTGAACATTTGTGTTGGGATGAAAGGAAGCTGAGGAGCGCTGGCGTTGCTGATTCATGATAGTACAATCGCTGTTGTATGACGTCGAGATGAGAGGCTTAGCGCGCCGTTGAAGTCAATGCAGAGTATCGGAGCCGGTTAGTCAGCAATCGAGCTCAAATTACGTAAGTCTTTCTTGGCATTAGATCGTTCTACGAAAAAAGTACGATGTCTTATATACTTCAACAATAGTTACCCCCTATATGCACGCCCTATAGAAAAACGCGTCTTGCAAGCGAGTCTTTTGCATGCATCAATGCATTTACCATCCAACCAACAAACCCGCCAACGCCAGTTCAAAAACGCGTTATGATAGAATATATCAAGTAAATACTACACCACTTCCCCCTTCTACACCAAAGTCCTCAACCCATCTGTTCAAACAACTAAAACCTCGCCATCCTCCCCTCTTCCAACCGTTAAGCTCCACTCCCGAAGTCTCAGGCTTGAGACTCGTTGTGGTCGAGATGAACACACTCAACACCCCAAACAATTCACAGACGCGGACGGAGTAGAATGAAAGAGGCGTAGCACCAGTTTCTCAATTTCTCAAGTCTACAGATAGAATAGGGTCTCCCACTAAGTAATCGCACTTGCGGAACAGGAGTCCGCGGAAAGATTGCGAATCCACCCTTCAACCCATCTATATTCTAGGTACGTTCGACATGAACGTTGTCTTGCAGAACGTGGCAGGCTGTACAATTCAATTCTTGTGAGTCATGATGAAATCCAAGCTTACCTTCTAAACCATTCATGTGCAAAAACAAACGTCAAGCATGAGTAACTACCGAGGTAAGATAAGTAGCTACCTTGATACGCTACGCAACGAGCAGCATACCCGATACAGACTAGCGTGCAACTGTCAGCTCGAACTAGCATCCTACAACCCGTTTCGGTTTATATTGCGGCGCATGCTGACAGGATCGTCTACCGCGACTCACACCCCTCGCTGTACTACAAGGAACGTTGGGGGCTCAACGCGTCGAGCACCCCCTGCCTCAGGCTACCTCAGCGGTAGCTGTGACTCTGCGGTTTGCGAATAATGGTCTGTTTGTGGGAAGTGTTGCGCAGAGGCTGTGGAATTTCAAGGCGGGGTTTGGAGGTAGGGGGCTGTGGGTGCAGATAGGTGGGTAGATAGATAGATAAGTATATATATGATAATCTGCCATTCTTTCGCGGTTAATGATCTGCCATATCATCGAATTGGAGTCTTCAGGTGGTGTTTTCGCACGGAACCAGATCTACGTTTATCAGCAAGGAAAAGAGAGACGACTTTCCCCTTGGTAGAATAGTCAACTGCCACCACCATCATGCAACCCTACGAAAAACTGAGTATAGCCGAGCTGGTCATCTACCCCATCCTCCTCCTCGCCAACATCCTCGTCCTCCTCCGCCACGGCCTCAGTCGCCAGTCCGGATGGATCTTCCTCACGACCTTCTGCATTATTCGGATCGTGGGCGCCAGTTTCGGTGTCGCGTATGGTCAGACGGAGAAGATTAGTGATTTTGAGTGGTCGGTGATCTTGGGCAGTGTGGGGATCGGAGCGTTTTTGGCGTCGACGGCGGGGCTGTTAAAGAGGGTGTGAGTGTTTGCTGTTTCGTGCAGAGTTGGATGGTGGTGGCTGCTGACTGACCGGGTGCGATCAGGACTGATGGAACGTCGACGCGCGTGCCTAGAGATCCGAGAGAGAAGGCGCAATTTGACAACGTCATGCGTTCCATTCCTATTGTAGGATTACTGTAAGTGGATTCTCATCTGATCTTGTCGATCGTTCTCGACAGGAGCCAACGCTGACCTCTGTCAGGTACCGCATACTCTTCGCCTCAGCTGCAACTGCCACATCTCGCCGCAGTCGGTTGATCCAACTTACTCACCTCCCATCTACGATCGCCATGATCATATGCATCGTGGGCGGTACAAAGCTGACCTCCTCAAGTCCCTCTAACATGAGGGAGGGGAAGATCATGATCAAAGCCGGCATCATAATACTCGTTTGCATTTTCGTCACTCTAGTCGTACTGGGCGCACATACCGCCACCGAGTTCAGCAGAGTTCCCTTCGGCGAGAAGCGTCTCCTCACAATGGTGCTCCTGGCCATGCCATTGATTGCAGTTCGTATCGCCTGGAGTGTTTTGGCATACTTCTCCCATCTTGAGATATTCAACACCGTCCATGGCAGTGTTGCGGTACGCGGCGTCATGTCGACGATGGAGGAATTTCTGGTGGTCATCGCCTATACAATCGCTGGTCTGATAGTACAACCCCAGTACGAGTCTCCTCAGGATACCGAGATGGCGGCTCAGGGCAAATACGAGGTTCGGGATACGGAATATCTGCCACTGCATGCCCCCGCGTCAAGGAGCTGATCGTCGCCATGGCTTATATGATGTTGTGTTCATGACTATACCCGTTTTGTGCATGGCCGTCACAGCAAGGCGTTCCTGGCGCTTGAAAGTTGCAAGTTATTTTATAGCGTTCATCAGCTTTGCTTGAAAAGAACTTTCAGCGTGTTTGCGTCGTTGTACCGGTGAATTTAGGGTCGATCTAGCCTTGAGCGAGTCTTTCAAGACGGCCGACGCTGCACTCCTATACTTGCTGAAGTAGTAGCTTGCTAGAGTACTGCGATGCCCCGGACTGCGTCTGCCCCGTAATATGTCCATGAGGCCGAGAAGGGAAGGCTTTCATAGCTACCCAACAGTAAATTTCCCTACCACTCACTCAACTCCTCGTCCACTCGGGTGCTCTCGAATCTATCCCACGCCGTAATCCCATGTTTGGTCCTCAAAACATTAGCCAACGACACTGCCTGCTGAATGCCCAGCTCGTGACCAAGCTTGTCGAGTCGTGTGATAACCCAGGCTCGCGTACTTGCCTGAACGCCATCCATGGTCGCAGCAAGGTACAGAGGCCAAACCAAGGCTATTCCCACATGTGCTCTAGGCAGAGACTCCCCGACCCCGAGCTCGCCTGATGCATAGGGAACACTAGCGCATATATCTGCATTCAATCTCGCAAGTACCGTCTCACACTGCCTACGATGAAGCTGGACGTTGTTCCACCCTGGATTGTGCGTATACCAGTTGAGGATTACTTCGTTGGTCAAGATTCGTGCCACACGATACAGGTTGTACGCCCCAGTGATCCATGTGTTTGGGTATACATGATAATAGTCAAAGAGTACGTTCTCGCTGAAACCACACTGCTTGATGTGATAATGCAAGCAAGCTGGAATGGCATGCAAGTATTCCACCAGGTCAGTATCAATGTCGTTGGCCAACGTGAGAACAATAGGTTGATGGACCTCTCCATGAGGCACATAGACACTCTGCAAGGCACAGAGACGAGCGACGATCTGAAATAATTGGTTCTCACGTTTTGCAGCGGCCCCCCCGTCGTATTGTGCAGCGAGATCTGCCCATTCCAGAATTTCGAGAGGAAAAGCCCGCCGTCTCTGAAGGCAGCCAATCATCTGTACTGTTGTTAGGTGATACTGTCCTGTTCATTGATTCGGGCCATTGCAGTACTCACGATCTGATTACGCAAGAGGGCGAAGATATGGCGACCAGTCTCAGTCTCAATTTGCTTTGCACCACGAGCAAGAGCTATTGCTTTCGCTCCATTTATATGGTTGGCCCAAGATCTCAGAGACTGGGGGGCTGTGCAGGTGACCGTCTGGGTATAGTCAGCAGAAATACGGGAGAAATAGTCAGCTAAGCTAGAAGTGAAAATGACAGTCATCTGGCTACCCTGCGATACATGTTGAATATGTTCAAGGACGGTGCATTGATATAGACCGAATGATGCTGGCATGAAGTCAATACTGTCCTCTGAAGGACAGGACTGCCTTGGACAAAGGTGGTAGTGAATGGGTCATACTAAGATATTTGAGATTCCGGGTAGCACAGAATAGTAGGAGTAGCGTGCCTTAGGACTCTTACCTCAAAAAGTCCCAACAGCATGACCGCCATCAGCGTAGAATCCGATCTTGCAGTTTTGGGATTCTGCAAAGCTATGTTGAGGGCCCTTAGGACACTTATGTACTTCTGTCTTGCGGCAACCATCACAGTGACAGCGGGTGATTTATGCATGTTGGAGATGCCCGCCATGCCTATAGCTGTAATAACGCCAGGCAAAGGGATACGCGCCGAACCCAAATCCGATTTGGGGTTGTATATTAGTGGCAGGAAATCGGAGTAACTGCTTGGCGATGGACTGCTCTCGGAAACGAAGTGATGAAAGAAAAAAGAATTGCCTTGCTCCTCAATTGACATGAGCAATCCTCGAGGCGGAGAGTCGTTGTATACGGGAGGCAGGACGCTCGCAATGAGTGCATCGCTGTCTGTGGCAATCAAGTCATTAAATCCGAACTCGGTGACAAGGTCTTCAGAGGACTCTGTCAATGGTGAGGGGGCTTTGCTGATAGCTCTTGTAGCCGGGGCTCTCGAAGTTTGTGCCTTACTGAGAACGTGTTTGGTCTACATGAGACAAACAGTCAGCATGAACATATGTCCACTTTAGAGTTTGTGACAATTTGGGTTTTGACAGTACGCGATGAAGGGGCGCCCTCGAAAGTCTTCACCATCATGACTTCAAATCCAAAAGCGTATGACATAATCAGTATTCCGTTCAATACAGTGTGCGCAATCGACAATCCGTAGGTCTGTAGAGGTTGATATGCCTACCACAGTCTTCCACTTTCCTGAGTCGTTTGAGCAAGATCTCACGGCTTCTCTATGGCTAGGGCCCAGAGTGAGAGGCAAGCAGTCTTATGCAGTGCATCGATAAGGGCTCTCGCAATTTCACATGGTAGATATCTTTCAGAAAGCAATCTGTTTCGCCAACGTGGCGAAAAGAGCAGGAACGGATGTAGAAAGACGTACCTCGTTGCGAAATACCAGGTCTTGTATGTCCCGGTAGCCAGGACATTCTCTACGAGCTCTCCGGCATTGGCCACAGGATGGGAGGGCTTGGTCACACTGAGGTTGTCAGTGTTGGTATATAAATGCCGTTCTTCCCTCGTTCGATCGAACAGCTTGAAATGCTCACGCACCCTTGTTCGCTTCGCTCGACATGGACCACAGGCCTTACTTGGTGCACCGCAGTAGACCATGGCCTCGACGTGGAATGAGGCAGATAGTAAAGCTTCCGCAACTGATGAGTAACCACAGATATGATCAGAAGGTTGCACAACGCTGGAGAGCTAACAGTAGGCTTGAGAGAGCTCGCGAGATGACAGCTCAAGTCAAAGGCAGAGTGAGCGTCTCGAAAGGATGCCTATTTGAAGCTATTACCTCAGATATTTAATGCCAAGCCGGGGAGGCCGGGAGCCGAGCCACTTGAGGCTTGGCGGCTGACATGCCTGTCAATGGCGCAGCAAGTGCCAAGCTTTCACAACAGTGTAAGATCAGCCGTTATTTCACTACTTTACTGTACTCGTACTGACCATAAGTTAGTGATGATTTCAGAGCGGATGTTCAACGGGACAGGCCAAAACCTGGTCAGTGGATTGGTGGCTTCTCCCGCCGCTACTAAGCGATCGGACTTTACTTGTCTCCAGTACGAGTACTGTGAAACATATATCTGATTAGAGTAGCGGGTATGTATCAACATCTGTGGCTAGATCCTTATCAACGGATTCCCACTGGAATCCTTCTTGGCTGGTGATAAGACAACATAATCGGACGACTTTCCTTACAACCATCATGAACGGACAATAGCACTGCTGTACGAATCTGCGGGAAAGTTACCGTCTTCCTTTTCGACTACAGATCTTTCGAAATTCTCATGATAAACGCGTCCTTGATAATTCTCTCATTCATCAACTAGAAAATGGCAGAACCGTGGCATGTCCTAGTGACGGGCTCCACCGGCTATATGTAAGCGCAAACACCATCAAAGAACTCTATATCAGTCGGTACTATTCTATCAAATATGCTAACGACCTACCTACGTCAAGCGGCGGCTCGGTGCTCTCCACCCTCATGAAATCGAACAACAAATACCTAGTCGAGGGCTCCGTCTCCGCCCTCGTCCGCGGAAAAGACAAAGAGATGATCCTCGAGAAAAAGGGCTACAGACCCTGGCTCTTCGACGGTCTCGATGCGACCGATCAATTGACCAGTATCGCAGCTCACTTTGACCGTACGCTAACAATATCCTATCAAACTGCGTATTCCATAAAAACAATCGTTGTTGATATAAATCCAGTGATCGTAAACTGCGCCTCGGGATACCACACCGCCTCCGCCAAAGCACTAATAACAGGCTTGGGCATGCGCAGTCGCCGTCTCGAGAAGGAATGCCATTACATCCACGTAAAAACCCCCCCACCTCCTTACCTCCCCACTCATCTCACAAGAAAACTCCCCCACTAACCCCTGCCCCCCCCCCAAAAAAGACAAACGGCGCCTCCAACATCTGCGACCAGCCCATCACAGGCACCTACCACGAACCCCGCACCTTCTCCGACACCGACCCGGACCTCCACGCCTACGAACAATCCCGCAACGCCACCCACCCCATCCCCCAACGCACCACCGACCTCACCGTCATCGAAACCGGGATCCAAACCGGCGTGAAAACCTACCTCCTCATGTCCCCCCTCATCTACGGCCTCGGCACCGGCCACTTCAACCGCTTATCCTCGCAAGTCCCCACCACGATGCGCGCGGCGCTGCGAACGGGGCGAGCGGATGTGATTGGCGATGGCATGGGGGAGTGGGACCATGTGCATATCGATGACTTGGTTGTGCTTTATGAACTTATGGTTGCGAAGATCGTGGCTGGGGTGGAGATTCCGAGCGGCTTTTATTTCTCGGCGAACGGGAGGTGTAGGTGGAGGGATGTGGCGGGGGGTGTGGCGGGTGCGTTGCAAGCTGCTGGGATTGGGGAGGGGGGGGTTGGGAGTGTTAGTCTTGAGGAGGGGGCGGAGAGGTGGACGGGTGGGGATGTGTTGCAGGCGGAGTTGGTGTATGCGAGCAAGTATGTCCTTCCTCCATTTACTGTCAGGATTGATGGGAAAGAATATACTGATAAGTTGGTGGGGTGTAGTGCGAGGACACAATCGGACCGTAGTCGGAGTCTGGGATGGGATCCGAAAAGGGGCGAGAGGGATTTTAGAGAGCATTTCTCGATTGAGCTGGAGGCGATTCGTGAGGAGCAGAGGTTGGGGGGGAGGAAGCTTCAAAGGGATAAACATTTGAATTTTGCTGGGGGGTAGGAGTTGATCGAGTGACGTTGGTACGAATATATGATGATGTCGGGTTATGGGCGGATCACGTGATGGCTTGTAGGAAATGTTATCACCGGTTACTAAGCATTCTGACTACTTAGGCTCACCTAGTATTGAGGAGATGGATATAAGTATCCTGTTGTTAGGGATGATAAGATATATATAATACTGATTGCCTTCGAATGGATTTTCCTAGCCTATTGCATATTCTATCCCATATCCCGGTACCTTAGGCACTCGAATAGTCACAAGGCTTTCGAGATAGACGACTACTTGCGTCGTGAGTATCTTTGCGTGTTGAGTGTCATTGCGATTCGAATATATCTATATAGAAACGTTCCATACCATTCGAATTCCATCCGTGTGGTCAACTGACGCGCCACTCATTTCTCAACCTGACATGTCCTCACCGTCAATCCCAGCTTCCATGCCCTAAATCGGAATCTCAAGCACAGGCCCCACATAATGCTTCCGCCCATACGCCACCCAAAACCCCAGACTGAACAGCACCGAAGCCCCCCAAAGCAGCACGGCATAATTCATCTGCTCCGGCGTCGGCCGCACAAACGGCGGCCACATCGAAAAGAACCCCACCACGACCGAAAACAGGATCGCGAGCACGGTGACCGGAACGCCGGCGCGACCGAGGCGGAAGGGACCCCAGGGTAACTGGTCGGCGGGGGTGGTGAGGCGCTTGTGTAGCATGACGCTGGCGGCGAGGACGAAGGAGGAGTAGTAGCCGACTACGATGAGGGAGATGAAGGCGGTAAAGCTGACGGCGGAGCCGATGTTTAGGAGGGCGAGGAGCATGCTTATGGCTGTTGTTGTGCCGATTGCCCAGAGGGGAAGGGAGGTGCGTTCTTCGACCTTGTGGGTGGTCGTTAGTTGGGGATGGGGTGTAGGGAGTGACGGGTAGGCCTCGTATGATTCTAGGACGGGGACTGGGTTTGAGATAGGGGGATGCTTACTCGGGCGATGAGATTGGAGAATGGGAGACCCCCTTCCCGGGCGAAGGCCCAGAGCATTCGTGAGGCTGTTGTAAGGATCCCGACGCAGGCGAACAATTGGGTAATGAGTATAATGCAGATCTGGGTATGGAGTCTGTCAGTCAATGAGTCCGATCATGATCCGTTCATCGCATCTCTTCGCTCGTGGACTAGAATATCGATTGATTCTGCGTCATCCAATAAACCAATTATACGACTTACCATTGCTGTGGCTCCGGAGTTCGACCCTACGGCATAGGCATATATGTTCATGAACGGGTAGTAGGTGTTCGAACCCAGGACACTGTTGATATCACTGGGCATACAGAAGAGGAGCGCGAGTAACATTGCAAAGCCAAGAGTGCCATTCAGAAGGGTCGAGACGCCCATACTAAGAGGGATGACTGTAGCCGCATTATGAATCTCCTCAGCTGCACACTAGTTAGATCCATCGTATAGCCATGACCTTGTTGATCGTGACTGCAAAGTTACCGATATGATCTGCCGCATCAAGACCTGCACAATTTCATCAGTAAGGTCCAGAGATATACCAAACGTTATGTTCACCAGTGAAAGAATTCGAAGAAGTGATTAAGCCAACGAAGAACGATAATGCGCTAGTACTCCAACCACCACCATTTTGGAAGTTTGTGAAGACTACTTCAGCCGGCTGATGAGGAGCTAGATAGATGAGAGGGATCAGTAGCCCGAAACACCCTAGGACATGGAATAGTAATATCAGTGATTCAATTTGTGGAAGAAAGCGACCCATGTACGTGTTGACGACCAAGGCGAAGGCGAGGGCAGCGTAGAATAGCAGTGTGCCGTGCCATCGCTGATAATTGTATGTTGGGTAGTTCAATATCAAGAGTCCTTGCACCAATGTCCCAGAGACGTATGAACCTGCGGCGACGAAGGATTGCCATGTGATTACGGTTAACCATCCGGCCATGTAGCTGAGAAAGTTTCTGCACCATGGCGGAGCGAGGATGGAGACCCAATTGAAAGGCCCACCAGCGAGCGGGATCCTGACAACTGGTCAGCCATGTCATTAGTGCAAGATCTCAAAGCAGCGTGGAGGCTTTGAAAGCGAAAGGGGTCCTGCCGAGGATGTCGCAACACAAGGGTACGTCTTGATAGGGTCTGTACCCATATACACTGATACTGAGAAAAATTTTCGAGACTGAGTCTAACGGGGGAAAAAGGGAAGGGCTTTGTGTCCGCCAATTTTAAAAACGTACATGGAGCCCATCTCGGCCATGACAAGTGCTTGGAGCGTTGAGCCTACCCAAACGAATAGGTAGCCATATATCAAGCCTGCGGGACCTCCATTTTGCAGTCCATTCAGTAGTGTTCTGCATGTTGCCTGTTTTTAGCTTCGGGGACAGCCAAGTGGAGTCAGAACGAAGGGTGACTGACGATGTAATGGCCTCCCAAGTTATCATCAAGGTGCTAGTAAGGCCAATCGCTGAGATGAGGCCAAATCCTCTCTAGCAATAGCTATCAGCGAGGGATCCTCACATGAGAGTATATTCAAAGGAGCACTAACGTGCAACTGTTGTCGCTTCCCAAAGCGAGCAATGACAGATTCGTCTTTGATAGTCCTTTGCCGATCGTAGAAACCAGGACTTTTGTCATTGTCAGGCGGCGACGGGATTTCAGCAAACTCCATGTCCATTACGTGAGGGTCGCAACAGACTTGAAGGGAGATTGGATTCAATGGAAGCAAGTAAAGCAATCCGAAATGGTTGGCGATAGAATCCGAGGTCTGTTGGAAAAGCTGAACGCGTAAGTTTCATTCAATCCGAATTTCTGCGTCCCAGGCATAGCTCATCCAATTGTGACTGCAGGGCCGCCCTGCAGGACCTGCAGTAACAGCAACCAACCCCTCATTTGCAACGAACCCGACGGTACCAGCCTCTCACCGCCATTCTAAGTTCAAGGCCACCTGATGGCGTCGCTATTGCATGACCCACTCATCTTTGGTGGTTGCATCCACGAATTTAGACAGTGTTGCGAGTAAGAAGGAGTCGCAGAGCACATCTTGAAAAAAGGATAATAAAGTGCCAAGATACTTGGCAGGCTTGGCATGCCAAGGGTCTGTTCTTTCAACATAACACCTAAGTAAGTACCAAACAACTACCCTCGTCCTCACCACTTCCACTCGACTTGAATCTTGCTTGATGCATACAGTGATCGTATCCAGGGCTGAAGGCATGCAAGATCGTTCTCCATCACACTGGCGTTATTAGTGGTTTACGAGTCATGAAGGAAGCATGCTTGAAGCTCAATCCGACTTGCAATGAATCATGCACAATGTCGATATCCTGTTAGCTCAGCGGTTCGCCATCACTCTGTTTGGTGCAATCCTTCTTCAAAAAGCCCAGAATCCCTGGCGAGGAATTGATTGGCTGGACTGATACCGTGATCACCCGGCGAGAGGAAGAGAGTACATTAGACGTGACGATGGGCGAATCCTTCCTGTCAGAGTAATCAATCTCAGACTATCTCGCAGGAATTTTCATGTCCATCACCGGTCGCACAATGATAATATTAGTGCACTACGATTCGCCGGAAAACATTCGTTTCGTAAGTGCCATATGTTGTATCCTTGACGATTTCGATTAATGCGGTATATTGCATGACTTTATGAACACGAAGGTGCAGCCGTGGTGTATTGCAACGAGATTACCAAATTTTTCAATGCATAAGTAACCCGGTTGGTGGGTGCTGGCTCCGTATGTCTTTTGCACGAGTCCTCTTTGGGCTTGATCGACCATGTCGCTAACATTGGGTACATATTGATCACAGATGCTGCAGAAAGCGTCAACCAGAAATTCTGAACCCTCTAGACGTTGTGGAAACAACAGTTGGAATGTTTTCTCCCTAGGATAATAAAGCTGACGAGGACAAGATGGCGGTGTAGCTTGCCCAGCTTCCAGTCGCATCTGCGCTTGCCCATTTACTCTTCCAAAAGACCTGTTTCGCAGCAAAATAGCGTGGTTTCTCTGTTATCCATGCCAAAGATAACATACACATGAACACTAGATCCTCAAAACGCCCGCTAAAGAATCCTAGCACAATTCCATTGCTCAGTCTGCGTCTCATTGGTCTGCAAATACTCTAGCCACCTACCGAGGAAGTGGCTGCCTCCTGCAATGTTGGACTTGTCACAGCGATACACACCATTATCGCATCACAGGGTGTTGCACACCGTTCTTCAAGCCCGTGATAGGATCTCTACCTTATCTGTCGGTTCCAGGAACAACGACATCCTCTTGCCACAAGATCAGCAGAAGAGCCTGGATGGCGCACGAGTAACATCTGGAGATTCAACTCGTTTGCCATCTTGAGCGGGCGGCAGGAAACTGTACCGAAAAAGAACTTGAAGGTGGACGAAATGTCCTACCGCTGTCTATCAGCCTAAATGTGACAGCTAGGAGAGACAACGATATCGACGCAATTTTAGACTACAAGGCTTGTCAGACTGGATTGTGATCGAACATTGTGCAAAGCTCGGATTTCATACCTCCGACATGATTATATCGGCATACGTCCACAAGCAACAATCAGATTTGGAAACAATCATGACTCTGGTGCAGGAAGAGCACATATGCACTCAATGCTTTAGGGACTCTCCCAAGTCCGTCTAACCTTCACTTCTGTACATTCTTACCCATAACAGGCTCATGATCGCGATCTGGAGTACAATAGTTGGAGCCGGGAAGCGATTCTGACGCGCTTCGAGTCACGTCATGTATTGCTCCAGGCACTGCTATATATTTGTAAGTACCTATCGTGAAGCGGTAGAACCTAGCTGAGTTTCAGATCCGCAGAAGAAAGAGACCGGTACATGTGATTACAGATGCCCACTTCTCTCTACTCCCGGCTGGGCATCACGCCATGTCCTGACGACTTGCATACACCTCTCAATTCCCCTCCATGCATCGGCCGTCACGTCTTCTCCTGATGGTTGCTTGCCTACATATTCACCTCATCACACGCGCACCTCCTCATAATCAACTTGAGATCTCTCACCTTCAATTTTCGGCCTAGAAACTTCACTGATACCTGTTAGCTGGTACTGCAAGCTTTTAACAATCATGTCAATCTATCGGAATCTTCCCAATATTATGTATTTAAGCGATACGCTTCAGATTGATGAACATGGAAGCAGGTATAAGGACTCCACAGCGAGATATGTTGGCAGCAGTCTATTGGCTTGCAAGACTACCAGAGAATAGTAAGGGGGATCCTCCTCTTTGCATATACTTTACTACTCGCGCACACGATATAATAGTTAATCCACGGAGGATGGATCATGCAGTACACACTGATGAGCTAGCTCCATGCCACGAAATTCGCAGCCCGTTCCCATTACACCGCCCGCCTCTCAGTAGCAACATCCGTCAAATTCCCACTTCCATCTCGGATGCCACCCATCGACTCAGCCTTCCCCAAACTAATAACAATCCTATCCTCATTCCCCGCACTAGTCTCCCCCCCCGTCGTCGCAGCATCCCTATACCCAATAGTACAAGCCGCCATAACCTTCCCCGCTGCAATATTGATCGCTGTCCAGGAACTGACATCGACTCTTCCAAACTTCAGATCGATCTTCACCTGGCACGACTTGTAGACTTCGGTGCGTGGAAGCGCGAACGGATCTGCGTTGCTGGGGTTGGGGCTTCTGTAGAAGGTACCGGCTTCGTGGTAGTTGGGGAGGAAGGCTATGGCGTGGGCGCAGTCGCCGAGTTTTCCGCGGGTGGATCCGAAGATTTTGAGGGGGAGACATTGGTAAGGTGCTGAGAGGGTGGGGTTTGTTGATGGAGGATTGCTTGGGGTAGTAGGTGCGGGCGAAGCATAAGTGTAAGTGAGGACTAAGGTTGCGATGAAAATGGGGAAGTGCCGCATCGTGATGAATATTGATGCTATCCGCTTTGTTTTCTATCAGTGGGCTCGATGTTGTTTGATCGATTACGTAGAAGATCACTGTTTGAATTCACACGCGAACGTTTTCCGGGTCGAATATTCTTCTCTCCGACGGTCTATTATACCAAAAAGGAAATGAAAATCTTCTCGAAGGATATAGCATACGAGTAGGCGCATGGTGAGATGCGCATCGGGTGTCGCCTGAGCCTGTCGACGCCAGGACCTCAGACCAACAACTCAGAGACGATCCTCGACATTGTGATTTGCCAGACATTTGTGCGTGAGGCCTTCACGATACCGTATATTTATAGAGCTATAGCTACCTCTAGTACCCATTATGAACGTTACTGCGGTCCACATGGGCGTGGCAAGCAGTCTTTTGGAAAGGAAAGCTGAATTACAAATGGAACATCGGACTGATAGAAAATTAGATCCATACGCGGTCTATATCAACATATATTCAAAGCTGAGGTACTTTCGGCTGTCGAGATGAACAGCAATAATGCAACATAAGAAAGATAAACTGGCCCTTACCGCACTGGAACTCGTGTGCTAGATCCATAGACTAGCAGGGATGATCGGAGAGCTCTTTCACATGGACACTTAAATGAGCGCAAGCTGAAGGTAGAAAGGTTGAGCAAGATTTGTTGATCGGTGGAGAAGTGCTGCGATTGATGTCTCGCATGCGCCACGCTTGGAGATAAGGCTTGGCGCCAAGTCTCTCAGCCCTACAGCCCGTGAGCAGCAAACGTGGCGTTTCACGGCTTCTTGGATCTCGTCTATCATTTAGGAATCCGCATCCGCAGACGATTAATTGCACCCAATGGTCATTTGTGAATGATGCCCTCGTAGATCCGATCCTGCAGCCTCCATGCCGTCGCTACCAAGTCCTCCGCCTCCGCCTCACTCCAGGTAGGTATCAGACCCGCTTTGCGGACCTCAAAACCACTCGTGGCATATATCGATGTCCGATACTGTTCGCCCTAGTACTTTTCATCATGGATAGAATTGCAGATTTTCTTCAGGGCGTAGGCTATCATGCTGTCCAAATTCGGCCGCTACTCCCCATGAATCTCCATCTCATCCTCTCGGCTCTCTTTCCAATCTACGCTGGTGCTCACGCTTCTCTCTCCCGCCCATCGTCAGCAGCGAAGCCACCGAAGCGGAAGAAGAAAGACGATGACAGCGATGACGACGATGATGAAGACAGCAAGCAGAGGATGGAGGGTATGACTCCACTAGATGCTGTCATGTTACCTGTACTCGCAGGATGTACGCTTGCAGGGCTCTACTTCATCATCAAGTGGTTAGAAGATCCAGCGATTCTGAATAAAATACTGAATTGGTATTTCTCAATCTTTGGTGTCCTGGCACTGGCTAGGTTGATCACTGATACAATGGGAACTATCTCTTCGATCTTGTTTCCCACCATGTACTCATCCAAAGGTGACGTGTGGAAAATAGACGGTGAAAAGGCGAGAGCCGAGTCGTCTCATGCACCACCTGCTCTGCGATATTCACCCTTGCCTGGACGTCTGTCAACGATACCGCTTCCAAAGCAGGTCAAGACCTTGCTCTGGAGTCTACGTGAGTTACCGTCACGGAGGCTCCACATACGCTTCTACCTCCATAAAGTCGCACACGGTAGTTTCAAGATCGGTCCCCAAGGCATAATCGGCTTCACCATCGCCCTCGCCGCACAAATCTACTTCAACCTCGTCGACAAACCATGGTGGCTCACCAACGCTCTAGGCTTCAGTCTAGCCTACAACGCGCTGCAGCTGCTATCACCAACGACATCGTGGACCGGTACGCTCATCCTCGGCGCGCTCTTCATCTACGACATCTACTTCGTCTTCTTCACACCACTCATGGTCACCGTAGCGACCAAGCTCGACATCCCAGCGAAGCTCATCTTTCCAAGACCGAGCGCACCAGGTGAAGATCCAGCCAAGCGAGCGTTTTCAATGCTGGGATTAGGTGACATCGTCTTGCCCGGAATGATGATCGGATTCGCTCTCCGCTTCGACCTCTACCTCTTCTACCTCCGCAAGCAGACCCGACGAGACATCGACACCACCGTTGAAACCCCCGACTCCGCAAATCCCAACACTTCAACCAAGCAAACAGAAACCTTCATCATGGAAAAAGACAAATGGTATCCCGCCACCGGCGCCTGGGGCGAGCGCTTCTGGTCCTCCCGCCAAGCCATCGTAACATCCGACCGCTACCACGGCATCATCTTCCCAAAGACATACTTCCACGCCGCCCTCATCGGTTACGTGGTAGGCATGCTAGTCACCCTAGGCGTCATGCAGATCTTCCACCACGCCCAACCCGCGCTTCTGTACCTCGTCCCTGGCGTGCTGGGCGCTTTGTGGGGGACTGCGTTCGTCAAGGGTGATATAGGGACGTTGTGGACGTATACGGAGGCTGAAGAGGAAGAAGGAAAGAGAGATGAGGGAGAGAGTGAGAGTGAAGGGAAGCAAGGAGATGAGGGGTGGAGTTCCTCGGGGATGAAGAGCGCTCTCTTGGGAGCTGGGCCTGCAGGTAACCCAAAGGAACCTCCCACTGACAGTAAATCCAAGTCCGAAGATTCGGCCGATGAATCACCAGAATCAGAGGATCAAAACCCAACCACCAAGCCCAACCCCCAGCATCCCCCCCACCGCGATCGCGATCGCAAACGCGAACTCCTCTTCCTATCCGTCAACCTACCACGCACAAATTCTATAGCATCCAGCGAACCTGAAAAACCATGACTTCCAACAGCCAGAGGCATCTTTCGCAGTCGCGGATGGAGGATGGAGGCAGGGTTGCTGGTGAGGATGGGGATGGGGACGAGGATGTGGATGAGGATGTTTAGATTGAGGAGATGTTTGTGTGATGAGGGAATAGAGAGGGGTGGGGTGGGTGATTGGAGCGTTTGTGATTGTAGGTGAAGGGGGAGATGGGGGCGAAGTTGAAAGGTACCTGGGGTTTTGGGATGCTGAGATGCTGGGGGCTGGGATGGGTTGGGATGGGATGGGTGTGCCGGTCAGAAGGGAAGGAACGGGGAGTTTGGTGGCTTTTATGGCTTCTATGTGGGTGGATTATGTGGGTGGGCTGTTCGTGAAGGGATACGTACCCTATACCTGGCGGTGTACGATGGATGGTCTCTATGTATGATTTGTCGTGGGAGTCGTGGAATGGTAGTAGGAGGTGGATCTATGTGGGGAGGTTGATGTAGGAGTGGAAATTGATGTATGAGAAGGGGAACAATAGTCGATATGATGGGTAGGGAAACTGGACTGAGGCAAGCGAGCATATTCAGTACTTGACCTGACCCTATCGCTAACATCAATCCACACGTCGTCGCGTATAGTAACGTAACGTCCGCTATGCATGGGTAAAACCCTCGAACAACCGACCCCAACACCAGCACCAGCTCCAGCACCAGCACCACGCACCACCAGCAACCCTCATCCTTTCTCCAAAACCCCCACCCACTCTTCTCTCCTCCCCCTCGCCTTCTCCACCAATCCCCCCATCTCCTTCCCCCCCACAACCCCACCCCCACCCTTCTCAACCCTCACCACTCTCCCCCCCTCGCCCACAACCACAGTCCCCACCTCCTTACACAGCCCCTCTTCGAACCCGTCCATATCGACCAATATCCACTTTCCGCCCTTTCCCTCCCCCTTTGCCCCCCCCACCCCCACCCCGTG
>JAABUN010004863.1_pt1 | contig 17514 bp, 21 predicted proteins | sample 5559311 | NCBI WGS metagenome assembly JAABUN01 (sample SAMN10711877, study PRJNA513370) | rock metagenome | isolation source: Antarctica rocks | place: Antarctica: Victoria Land, Siegfried Peak sud | reverse complement strand
CATCCCGTTACCGACCGCGCGCACGATCCGTTCGCGCAGGTCCATGCTGTAGGCTTTCATCGCCCCAGCGTACCAGCAGGCCAATCACTCTGCAACCCGCTGTAGCAGACGAAACGACCAGTCAGCCCCCGCCTTCTCGGAGAAGGCGGGGCTTTTTCGATCACTAAATCTCCACGGCGTGGCAGAGCGTTTTTCTACCACCCTCGTCGATTCCTTCAAGTACAAATATACCCAAGTACCGTTACGTGTAGTACCACAGTCCTATAATGAGCTGGGAGCTTGACAAGGGGTTGCCGGTACCATATAGTACTTCTGGGCCAGGACAGTACTTCTGGCGCTGGGAGATCAGTAGCCCAGAAGTACTATATGCCACTGGTTAGTGTGGAGGAAGAAATCGGAACTCCGTCTCGATCTGGTAGTGCTATGTGATAGTTGCTACCGATCGTTATCGAACTATGGAGGGTGCGAGATGTGGAATCTCTAGTGGCTAAGCCAAATTTCAATGATGAGCGGAAGCTGCAATGTATGCCGTAAGCAAGCAAAACTTGTTAGAATTCCAGACAATCGCTTGACGAGTGCACTACACTCCAGGCGATTGTTATTTGTCTGAGCGTGTACGCATAGTTGAGAAGCCGGGGGGCGCTTTGGAGCGGTTACAGCCCTATTGGGAGGTCGCGAAGGTTCGCGATTACCGCTTACTCTTCACCGGCCAGGCGATCTCCCAACTGGGGGATTGGATGAACCGCGTAGCGTTACTCGTGCTCGCCTATCAGGTCACGGGACAAACGATCGCCGGGGCATTATTGTTGCTCGCGCAAATCCTCCCTCGCGTCATCATCACCCCGTTCGGCGGCGTCCTCGCCGATCGCTATCCCAAACGTCGCTTGATGCTCCTCACTGATCTGCTGCGTGCCGGGCTGGCGGCCAGCCTCATTTTCGTCAACAGCGCGGCGACGCTTTGGTGGGCGGGTATTGCCGTCGTGCTCATGCATAGCCTGGCGTCGGTATTCAATCCGGCACGCGGGGCGGTGTTACCGGGACTGGTCCCGCAAGAGAAGCTGGGCTTCGCGAACGCGCTCAATGACATGTCTGGGCAAACGGCCTTCTTCATTGGCCCGGCAATCGGTGGATTGATTATCGCGGTGTGGAGCGCGCAGGCCGCTTTTTTCCTCAATGCCGCAACTTTTCTGCTTTCGGCTTTGTTCATCTGGTTAATGCGTTTTCACGAACCGAGCAGCCGCGACGTGCGCCACGCCTCACTGTTGACCGATTTGCACGAAGGCTGGTCTGCGGTGGTGCAAGCCCCACTCCTGCGCTTCCTTTATGGGGCGCTCTTCCTCGGAGCGGCGGTGGCAATCGGCCTCACCGTACTATTGCTTCCGCTGCTACAAAACACGCTGAACGGGTCGGAAGCCCTGCTCGGCCCGTTGATGACCTGCGTTGGTTTGGGCACGCTGGTCGGCACCTTACCCTCGCTCTGGCTCATCAACCGCTTCCCTCTCCTGCCGCTCGCCGCGCTCGCTACGGGGGGGTTGCTCACGACAATGCTGGTCATCGGGCTGACATCCTCGATCGCCATCGTAGGATTGGCGCTCTTCGTCAATGGTTTTCTCGCCACTTGCACGGAGTTAATCGCCCTCACGACAACACAGCGCCTCGTCCCGAAGGAACGACTCGGGCGCGCGATCGGGCTGCTCTTTTGGATGCTCGCGGTTGGTCAGGTCTGCGGCGCGCTCGGGGCGAGCGTTTTGCTGCGCTATTCGCCTGCATCAAGCGTGACACTCATCCTGTGGGGGGCTTGCGGCGCGATACTGATCGGACTCCTGATCATGACCATGCTTACGAAGCAGGCGCAGGTGCCGGAGGTAGCGCTCGATTAAGCAGCCACCTTAGCCTTTACCGATCCCAATTTCATCCAAGGCGCGTACCTGCTCCAACAAAGAGGCCAGGTCGGGATCATCGCCGGTCAACGGGACGCCGCTCTTGATCCGGGCGGCGACGATATGCGCCATCACGACGGCGGCGCGGGCGGCACCAGGATCATAGGCCGGGGTTGTCGGAACGGCGGTGAAACGCATCGGGGCCGGGGCAAAGATCGGTGTGTCGTCCACATCACCCAGGGAAAATTCAGCCGGGGCGGTCTGCGGGAAGAACACCGACTCGTCGAACTCTTCCACCATGCCGAGGGAACGCTCGTTCGGCAGGCCATGAAGCGGGGGCATCGGCGGTAGCGGGGCCTCTTCGGCGGCAGACACCGGCGCTTGCGGGGCACGCCCCTCACGGCCTTGCGCCACCAACGAGGCCAGGCGATCTTCGACCAGACGACTCGCAGCTGGCCGCAACGACGTATTGCTGGAGGCGGGCAGAAAGGCCGGTGGCGGCTCGGGCGGCTCCACGATCGTGGGGGGGGCGGCGGTCGGGGGCGGCGTCTCTCGTTTCTTCCGTCGTCGTACCGCGTCCTGCTGCACCCGCTCGAGATCACCATCGGTCAGCAGATAGGTCTCCAGATGTGGCCGCGCTTGCCGCAGCGAGGGCCGCGCCAGCACCTGCACGATCAGCCCTTCATCGACTTCCATCAGGGAGATATTCGACCAGCCGCGTTCATCGACCAAGGCCCCGACCGCGCGCAGCACATCCTCGTAGTCGGTTCGGCTCAGCCCAGCGAAGAGTTTCATCGCCCTATTCCTTCGTGGCTCACAGGCCAGCCGCCGTTGCCGGACAACGCAGGCGCGGGGCGTCAGCGCCCCAGGTGCTCCAACTCGGCCAGAACCTCGTCGGCGGAAATCGTGTCATTATTCACGACGGTGCTATGGCTATTGAGATCGCGCAGGCCGCGCACGACGAAACCGCCGTCGACTTCGATCAGGGTCAAACCCTGTGGATCGAAACCGCGCCGCAACAGCAGACGCACCACCGCCCGATAGCGATCCTCGACCGAATCCGGGTCACCCCGCCGTTTCCGTCCCCACACGCGCTGCCTCTTTTCGGCTCGGTTCCGGATGACAAAACAGCGCCGCCGCCCTGCGAGCGATGCGCACACTGTCACCCTTAGTCACCCTTACAGGATAGCCGAGCATGAGGGGATATTGAGGGATTCAACCGTAGGACTTTGCTCCCAAATCGCGCCGTGCCGCGCGACATTTCGCCTCAGAAGAGGCCGGGGATGAGATAACTGAAGAGGAACACCTGTAGCGGTAACGAGATCGCGCTGAAGATATTCGTGCCGATGATATTGGGCAGGAAGATGAGGACCAGGAGGATCGCGAAGCCGTATTGCTCCATCGGGGCGAGGATCGAATACCAGAAGTCCGGCAGCAGACCGGTAAGGATTTTGTGCCCATCGAGCGGCGGGATCGGGATCATGTTGAATGCGGCGAGCGCGACATTCAGCGTGACACCGGTGAAGAGGAGTGTTTGCACACCGGGAGGCCAGCTAGCGGCAGCGAAGCGCAACGGAATCGCGAAGAGAAACGCCTGCACCAGATTGGAGAGCGGGCCTGCGGCGGCAACCAGCAGCATCCCGCGCTTCGGGTTCCGAAAGTTGCCCGGATTCACCGGTACCGGCTTACCCCAGGCGATCGGCGCGAGCCCGATGACCAGGAGGACCGTGAAGAAAAAGCCGAACGGATCGAAGTGGGCAACCGGATTGAGGGTGACACGGCCAAGTCGCGCGGCGGTCGGATCGCCCAGGCGATAGGCGGTAAAGGCGTGCATGAACTCGTGGATCGTGATCGCCACGACAAAGATGAGCAGCCGCGCCAGGATTGCTTGTGGGTCCAGATTGGCACCGAACATCGTTTTTTCTCAAAGGCTGGCGATCTGCCATTGCGCGGGCGCGACGGGCAATATCCTCGCTCTTCACGCTCCACTGACCACCGCCAACCGTTAGGGGATGAATAATCGCTGGATCCGGCGATCCTGTTGGATATCGGTGTCGTAGGCACCCTCGTCGCGACCGTGCGGCAAGGCGTTCCACTCGTCGCCTTCAGGGTCGGACTCCAGGGTAAGTACCCAGGTCACGCCGAGATGGAAGAACATCGCCTTGTCTTTCCCCTCGAAATGCCCGCCCAGGTTGACGACATCCTGTGTATTGAGCGTTCGCCCGAGCATCCGCCGGGGGAACTCGTCGGAGACGACATCGGTCGGGTACAACGGCTTGACGTCGGCGACACGATAGCTGACGATAGCGCTCACGCTCTCACCATCCCAGATCGGTATTTTCGCATTCCAGACGGACGAGAACGCCCGCAGAGACAGTATAACATGTGGCCCCGTCCCACTCAGCGGGCCAGCCTGCCCAGCCTGCAACGACGGGTGGCGACAATGGCAGGCACAGCAGCGCCATAATGGAAGGAGCACAAATGTCCACGACACAGAAACCGCCCCGGTTGCGTCCAGGGATGACCATCGGGATCGTCGCGCCGAGCAGCCCCGTGGCCGATTCGGCCGATGCGGCACGCGCCATCGCGCGGTTCGGGGCGCTCGGCTTCAGGACAGTCATCGGCGAACACGCACACGACAAACGTGGCTACCTGGCCGGACAGGACGCCGACCGCGCCGATGATCTTCTCACGATGCTCGAACGCGACGATATCGATGCGGTCATCTGCCTGCGCGGCGGTTACGGCGCGGGGCGCTTGCTCAACACCCTCAGCAAACCGGAGGGGCAGGCACGCCTGCGTCGGCTTGCGGGGCGACCCCAGAAGGCGCTGATCGGCTTCTCCGACATCACGATGGTTCACGCGCTGATCGCACGCGAATTGGGCTGGACGAGCTTCTATGGCCCGGTGGTCACATCATTCAAGAACGCGAGCGATTACACGATCGCTGCGTTTCGGAGCGCGCTGATGGATGTGCAGCCGTTCGAGATCCTGCCTAACCCGGACGATCCGTATCTCGAAACGATCGTGCCGGGCACAGCGGAGGGCGCGCTGACCGGCGGCTGCCTCTCACTGATCATCTCCTTGCTCGGCACGCCCTGGGAACCGGATCTGCGCGACAAGCTCTTCTTCTTCGAGGATGTTAACGAGGAGCCGTATCAGATCGATAAAATGCTGACCCATCTGCTCGCGGCGGGCAAACTCCAGGAGTGCGCGGGGATCATCATCGGGGAACTCGCCCATTGTCAGCAGCGCAACCCGACGAATACGTTGCATCTAGGTGAGATCTTCGACGACCTGATCCGCCCGCTTGGTATCCCGACCCTCTATAACCTCCCGATCGGCCACGGCAAGCACGTCGCCACCCTGCCGTTCGGCGTCCGCGCGCAACTCGACGCGACCGCACAGACGTTGCGAATCATCGAGAGCGGGGTCCGTTAAGCGCCGGCGGGCAGGTTTGACCGTCGGGGGACGATCTTCTACACTGGCGCGACAGGCTACAGCAACAGCGACTTAACGGATCGATGGCCTAGCGAGAGAGCCGAGCGATGCCGACACTACCGCCCTGGTGGAAAAAAGCCCTAGGAGGGGTGCTCCTAGCCGTTGCCGTCATCAGCGGGATTTTCATCTTCCCGCGTTTCTGGCAAGCACAAGAGACGTTGGTCACGATTGCCCCGCTGCCTACCGAAAGCAGCTCGGTCACGGTCTATGTCGGCGGGGCGGTAGTCCGACCCGGCCTCTACACGCTCCCGAGCGGCGAACGGATCGAAGCAGCCTTGCTCGCGGCGGGTGGTCTGGCCGATGATGCGAACCCGGACGGGATCAATCGCGCCGCGCGATTACGCGACGAGGCCCAAATCGTCGTGTCGCGCAAAGGCGAGCCAACCGCGGTACCGGCGCGGCTCGTGGTCGGCTCACCGGCGCCACAGGCTCCCCAGCCGACCCAGTCGGGCACGACCGCCGGGAGCAAGGCCAGCCCGACCGTCGCTGTGGTCGGGACGATCAACGTCAACACCGCGAATGCGACTGAACTCGCACAGCTACCGGGCGTCGGTCCGAAGCTTGCCCAGGCGATCATCGATTACCGCCTGGAACATGGCCCATTCACCGGCCCCGCCGACCTCGCCAAAGTACAGGGGATCTCCGAACGGATGGCGTTCGGCTGGGCCGCGGCGGTCACATTCGAGCCATAGGCTGGCGGCAGATTGGCGGGAGCTAAGTCAAGGGCTGGGTTGACCGGAAACCCGGCGTGTCGGTCTTGACGCGACGCGGGTCAATTGCTATACTCCCCTCTGCCGTCATGCGTGATGCCGTTCTACGGCTGACTGACGACGGGCCGGAGTGGCGGAATCGGCAGACGCGCTACGTTCAGGGCGTAGTGTTCGTAAGGACGTGGGAGTTCAAGTCTCCCCTTCGGCACCCACCTTTCTTGCCCGCGTCGTAAGGCGCGGGCTGTACTTTGACAAACGATTGCAGCGCGTGATCAGCGATGATCGGTGCGAAAGAAAGCAAGAAGGATGGTCGCTGGCTTCTTTATGAAGCTAGAGGAAAGTCCGAGCTGCACAGAGCGGGGTGCCTGGCGAAAGCCAGGGAGACAGGCGTAAGTCTGCCGACAGTCCAGATTGGCACAGTGGCTTCGGCCATCGTGAGAGCAACAGCGACGAATGCCGTCTGGCCCAGCCAGATGGAGTGAAAAGGGCAATCCTCCCTGCAGCAATCTCCGAATCAGCCGACAAAGACGGTGGCTCGCCGAGGCTGGAAGTCGAGAGCAGTCACGAAGGCGACGACGTGACCGGTGTTGCCTAGCAATACCGAGAGAGATGACCATCAAGAACAAAACTCGGCTTACTCCCTTTCTTTCCCTTCGCACACCGCCTGCTGTCTGTTTGTAAGCGCATGGTGCCCATAGCTCAATTGGTTAGAGCGCCGGTCTGTGGAACCGGAGGCTACGGGTTCAATTCCCGTTGGGCACCCCAGAGAAAACCCAGCAATAGCAAGGAGAACGGCGAGGATTGATCTCCTCGCCGTTCCTCATATTCTCTATTGGGTGCAATTTGGGTGCAATTATGAGCTTGCGAGTCGACGAAGGTAACCTTGGCAAGCTTGCTGTCACCGCCGCCGCCCACATTCGTGCGACAGTGGAAGAACTTCCGAGCGAAGACTATCCGCTTGGTTATGACAAATTCCCGAGTGGCTGGTGCGGCCAGGCGAGTGAGCTCCTTGCGACCTATCTCAACGATCTTGCCCTGGGTAAGGGTAATGCCGAATACGTGATAGGATGGCGAGATAGGCAGAGTCACGCCTGGGTAGAATGGCATGGTCAAATTATCGATATAACTGCAGACCAATTTGATGGTAATCGGCCCGGGGTATGGATTACTTCTGACTATACTTGGCATGCCCAATTTGTACGTCAGCAACGCTCGGTGCCCAATGTACGCATGACCCTTGATATGACCGGTTGGCTGCAACGCATATACAGGCAAATCACTTCGTCAGAATAAGAACGCCATCGTGCGACCGGTGAAGCAGCAAGTGCTAGGCTAAGAGCTGATCGAGTCGGTCGGCGGCATCCCGGCCCATGCTCGGGATAAGGTGACTATACGTGTCGAGCGTCATGCTGATTGTTGCATGGCCCAAGCGCTCCTGCACCACCTTTGGGTGGATCCCTTGTAAGAGGAGCAGTGTGGCGGCAGTATGTCGTAAGGCATGGAATAGCACATCAGGTAGGCCCGCGCGGCGCAGGGTCAGCTTGAAGGCCCGGAGCACATTACGCGGACTGAGCGGTTTACCTGCGTGCGTGCAGAAGACGAGATCGTTGGCTGACCACTCTGCCCCGATTAAGAGCCGCTCTTCGTTCTGCGTCCGGCGATGCTCCTTAATGATCATCACGCTCGATGCCGGTAGATCGATCATACGCCGCGCTTTCGCCGTCTTTGGTTCGGCGAATGTGCCATCGCGCTGTAACTGACGTTGTACATGGATCGCCCCGGACATCAGATCAACATCGCCCCACTTGAGGCCGAGCAGTTCACCCTGCCGCATCCCGGTCGCCAGCGCGGTGGCGAGTAACGCCTCCCAGCGATCACCACGGACGGCAACCAACAGGCTACGCACCTGCTCGGGGGTCAGGATCGCGATCTCGGCACGCGGAGCACGAGGGGGATGTGCCAGGGTAGCCACGTTGCGCGGGACGAGATGCCAGGCTTCAGCCTGACCGAGCGAACGTCGTAGCAATGTTGCGGCGCGTGGCGCGCGTGGTATGCTGCCGGGGCGTCATCCTTGACGCGCGAATAGCTGGGAGGAGGGGCCATGCGCAACTATGGGATCATCGGCACCTTGGTCGTGATTATCCTGATCATCGTGGTGCTCAAGCTGCTGGGACTGTTCTGAAGCTTGTAACCGAGTGTTCTCCACTCGCTCGGTTACCCTTCCTCGCCCCGCCTGGGCGTGAACCCCGGGCGGGGCTTTTCCGTTGTGCTAGACTGCCGTTTCTTACGGTAGCGGAGCGGTAGTCAGCAGCGGCACTCGGTGCCAGAAGTCGCCCGGATCCTCGGCATCAGCGAGCGCGGCGTGCGTGACAAGATCGAGCGTGGACAGCTCGATGCCCTGAAAGATGGCAAGCGCTGGATGGTGCTATTGTCGCCCGAGCACCCTCCCACGCCACCGGAAGACGATGCGGTAGTGAGCGGTAGTCTACGCGGTAGCGGTGCGGTAGTTGATGCGATCGTGACTCCGGCCCAGATCGAACAGGCGATCAAGCGTACCGGGCAGAAATACGTCACCGATATGGCGGAACTCTACGATCGCATCAGCATCGAAGCGGGCAGGCTCTACGAAGGGCAGCTCGTGGCCAAGGATGAGACGATCCCCACGCAGCGCGAGGCCCTGACCATGAAGGACCATGCGCTCGATGATCTGCGCCGTCGCGCCGAGCGTGCCGAGGCCGAGCGCGATAGACTGGCGGCGGCGCAGGCCGCACAGGATGCCCCAGGAGCGCCGGAAGGGGCGAGCGTCACCGGTCGCCCTCAGCCAGTAGCGGGCTTCTGGGGGGGCGTGCGGCGGGTGTTCGGCGGGGGCGCTGGATGAGGTCCGACACCCGGAGGAGGTGGGCGATGTGCCGCGCATTCCGACGGCTTGGCGGTACCGGGCGCGCCCTGGTGCTGCTCCTGCTGCTCCTGCCCCTCCTGGCGCTCGGCGGCGCTCTCCTCCCCCTCGCCTGGGCGTGTTACGCCCCGCCCGGCGGGGCGTTCGCGCAGTTCGCCACGCTCGACTGGTACCGCCAGTACCTCGCCGCCCGCCCGCCCTTCCGGCTCGCCTTCGCCCCCTTCGGCGCCCTCGACGCGCGGTGGGGGGACTGGCGCGACCCCTACATGACCTACGCGCTCACCGGCGTCGCGCCCGCCGTCCCCCGCGGGCGGGCGCTCCTCTGGCGCGGGGCGGCGGTGGCCCTGCCGGTGGCGCTGGGCTTGTATGCCCTCGGCTGCCTCCAGCTCGCCTGCGCCCGCGCGGCGTGGCCCGCGCTCGCCGCCCGGGCCGCCGCCTGGCCCCGCCCGCTCGCCCGCGCGCTGCTCCTCGCCCTGGCCCGGGGCTGCCGGGCGCGCGCGCGCCCCGCGTCCGGTGGGGAAGGAGGATAGGTCGGTATGTCGGGGGCGAGCAGGCGCGGGTTCAGTGCCCTCGGGGCGTATCTCCAGGCGCAGGGTGAGGCGGGCCACACCCACGTCACCCTCGCGTTCGCCACCCTTGAGACGACGATCCTGCGGCGATCGTTGCCCGCCACGGCGCGCGTGGCGGGGCGACACCACGCCTGGTGGTATGCCGAGTCGGGTGCGTATCACGTGTGGTATGGCTGGCGGAGCGGCGGGTGGCAGGTCGCGGCGGTCGACCTGGCGGCGGAGACGGTGACCTTCACGCGGCCGGGTGGGCTGGCGTGAGCGTGTGGGCGTGTCGCGAGCGCTGGTGTGGGCTGGGCACGGCGTGTGCGGCGGATGGTCCGTGGCGAGGCGGGGTGCGCGAGCGGGGAGGAGCTGATCATGGTGGCGCAACCATTCGGTGAGGGCAACGAGTTGCTGACGCAGATTAGCGCGGGGATGGTGGTCATCGATGCGGCGGACGAGCGGGTCGGGACGGTCCGGCGGGTCTACCTGGGTGCGGCGGACCTGAACGAGGCGACGCTGATGGCCGACCCGACGCTTGACGCGGTGCCCGACGCGGCGCCCGACGCCTTGCTCGCCCGGCTGGCCGTGTCCGGGTACATCGAGATCGATACCGGGACCGGCCAAGATGATCGGTACGCCCTCGGCGAGCAGGTGGCTGCCGTGGAGGACGGCGCGATCCGCCTGGCGGTGGGGCGGGACACGCTCGTGCGGAAATAGCGTCCACCCCGAAGCCGAGCATGACCGGCTCATAGCGGCGCAGGCCGCACCAGCTGCCCCAGGAGCGGCGGAAGCCCTCACCCCCGACGTTCGCTCCTAGCGGCGCGGCGTCAGTGGGCTTCTGGGCGCGTGTGCGGCGGGTCTTCCTCGCGGCGGCCTCGCGGACGCGCCGCTGCTAGGTCACCCCGGCGCGACGCTGACCATGATGCGCCCAGGTCGCCGGCGTGCGGGTGGCCCCCGACGCCCGTGGTGTATGACGCCGGGGCCGACGTTTGCGTCCCGCGCCGCGCGTTGCTATGCTGCGCCCAGGCACAATGGAACGGCGACCGGCTTGGGTGTCACGGCGACGCGCGGCGGGTCGGCGCGTACAAGGAGGGCACGGCGATGGGACGCAGCACAACAGGGCAAGGCTGAGCAGGGAAACGGGCGCTGTGGCGTTGGGGCGCGGCGCTGGCGCTGCTGGCGGGGCTACTGAGCTCCGTCTCGGCGGTGCGGGCGGCGACGCTGACCGTCTGCCCGAGCGGCTGTCAATACACCACCATCCAGGCGGCGCTCGGTGCCGCCGCGTCCGGCGACACCATCACCATCGCGGCGGGGACCTACACCGGGCGGCTGACCATCGCCAAGGACGTGACGCTCCAGGGGGCGGGCGCGGCGGCGACGGTCCTCAATGGCGGCGGCGGGTACAACAACGGCTCGGTCGTCACGGTCAACGGCGGGGTGACGGCGACCATCGCCGGGGTGACCATCACCGGGGGCAGCGCCGAGCGCGGCGGTGGCGTGTACAACGGCGGCATGCTGACGCTGACCGGCAGCACCCTCAGCGGCAACCAAGCCATCAACAACGGAGGCGGCGGCGTGTACAACGGCGGCACGCTGACGCTGACTAACAGCACCCTCAGCGGCAACAGCGCCATCAACGGCGGCGGCGGCGGCGTGTACAACACCGGCACGGCGACGCTGACCGGCAGCACCCTCAGCGGCAACAGCACCAGTAACGACGGCGGCGGCGGCGTGTCCAACGGCGGCACGCTGACGCTGACCGGCAGCACCCTCAGCGGCAACAGCGCCGTCAACGGCGCCGGTGGCGTGGACAACAGCCCCAAGTACATTTTCTCTGAAACCAGTTTCGTGATCAAAGTCGGCACGGCGACGCTGACCAACACCATCGTCACCGCTAGCAGCAATGGCAACTGCGCCGGCTCCATCATCTCGGGGGGGCACAACCTCGCCAGCGACAACACCTGTGCCCGCTTCGGCACCGGTGACCGATCGAACACCGACCCCCAGCTCGCCCCGCTCGGCGACTACGGCGGCCCCACGCAGACGATGCCGCCGCTCGCCGGCAGCCCCGCGATCGACGGCGGCGGCGCCTGCTCCGGCACCGACCAGCGTGGTATCTCCCGGCCCCAGGGCAGCGCCTGCGACATCGGCGCCGTCGAGCTCGCGGCCTTGCCCATCCCGACCCTGACCGCCATCACCCCGTCCAGCACGCCGGCCGTCCCGGGCGGCACCGGGGCCGACCTCATCCTCACCCTCGACGGCAGCGGCTTCGCGTCCGGCGGCTTCTCGGTCGCCTACCTCGGCAGCACCGCGCTCGCCACGACCTACGTCTCCGCCGCCCAGCTCACCGCCGTGGTCCCCGCGGCGCTGCGCGCCACCAGCGGCGACTACCCGGTGACGGTCCGGACTGCCGCGCCGGGCGGCGGCACCTCCGCCGCCCGCACCCTGTCCGTGGTCGCCAACGCCCAGGCCATCACCTTCCCGCAGCCCATCGACCGGGCCTACGGCGGCGCCCCCTTCGCGGTGAGCGCGACCGGCGGCGCGTCGGGCAACCCCGTCACCTTCACGTCCAGCACCGCTGCCGTCTGCACCACAGGTAGGACGAACGGCGCGACGGTCACCCTCGTGGGGGCGGGTATCTGCACCATCGCCGCCAACCAGGCGGGCAGTGCCGCGTACGCCCCCGCGCCGCAGGTCGCCCGGAGCTTCGCGGTGACGGCCCCCGCGCCGATCCTGGAGGCGGTCAGCCCCGCCGCCATCCCGGCGGGGACGGGCGACACGACCGTGACGCTGACCGGCACCGGTTTCGCCCCGAACGCGGGCACGGTCGCGTATCTCGACGGCGTCGCCCTCGCCACCGCCCGCGTGGACGACACCCACCTCACGGCGGTCGTCCCGGCGGCGCAACTGGCGACGGCGGGACAATTCCCGCTGAACGTCGTCACCCCCGGTCCGGGCGGCGGCACATCTAACACCGTCACCCTCACCGTCGCCGCGCCCGCCCCCGGCGCGCCGCAAGCCAGCATTGCCCCGACGAGCTTGACGTTCGGCCCGCAGCAGGTCGGCACCGCCTCCGATAGCCAGCAGGTCACGGTCACGAACAATGGCGGCAGCGCCCTCACCACCATCACGAGCGTCACCATCACCGGCGCCAACCCCGGCGACTTCGCCGTGACGTTCAATACGTGCGTCGGCAACATCCCGGCGGGCGCGTCGTGCGTCGTCGGCGTGCGCTTCGCCCCGAGCGCCGCCACCGCGCGCGCCGCCACCCTCAGCATCGCGGACGACGCCGCGGGGAGCCCGCAGACCGTCGCCCTGTCCGGCACCGGCACCGCCCCCCCCCGCCAGCCCCGCCCCGCAGTCGGTGGTCACCGCCTCCGCCACCGGCCAGGGCACCGTCACCCCGGCGGGCGCGACGAGCTACGCCACCGGCACGCAGGCGACCTACGCCGCCGTCCCCGCCACCGGCCAGACCTTCGTCGGCTGGACCCTCGACGGCGTGTACGTCGGCTACGCCTCCCCGCTCACCTTCACGGTGAGCGCCAACCGCACCCTCGTCGCCACCTTCGTCGCCACCCCGCAGTTCTCCGACCTCGGCGCCCTCAGCCCCGCCGACCGGCAGGCGGTCGCCTTCCTGGCCGCGCTCGGCATCGTCAACCCGCAGGGCGTCAACGGCTCCGGCCGCTTCGAGCCCGGGCGCGACGTCCAGCGCGCCGAGGTCGCCGCCTTCGTCGCCCGCGTCTTCGGCTGGCAGCACGAGTTCCACGCCAACAACTTCCCCGATAAGTGCGACCCGCAGGGCCAGAACTGCGTCGACGACGAGCTCTGGAACAACGTCGCCGCCCTCAAGGGCTACGGGATCGTCGGCGGCTACAGCGACGCCGCCACCTGCGCCACCGCCGGGACAACGACCCCCTGCTACCTGCCGCGCGACACCGTCAAGCGGATCCAGGTGGTCAGCATCGTCGCCCGCGCCTTCATCAAGACCCCCGACCTGCGCCCGACCGGCTTCTGGGACCGCCTCGACGCCGACCCCGCGCAGTACACCAACGTCCCGAACACCGGCACCCAGCGCTCCGACCTGACCACCTACCGCGCCAACGTCGGCACGGTCCCCGGCCAGACGAGCGACGCCAACTTCAACGACCCGACCGGCAACGGCACGCGCCTCTACCTCATCCAGGTCCTCTACGCCGCCTTCAACGCCCAGTTCGGCGTCGACCGCGTCCCGTAGCGACCGGCCGACACCGCAGCGATCAGGCGAGACAGGCTGACGGCCAGCCGGGCCGGGCCGACAGCGTCAACGCGATCCCGCAGTGCCAAGGCGTCAGGTAGTCGCGCGGCGACGTACTTGACCGGAGCGCTCAGCGCTCGCTAAGCAGCCGTCCCCACCTGCCGGGGACGGCTGCGGCGTTTAGTGCGGCGGTACGCGCGGCGGCGAGCGGCACAGCGGGACCTTCTCACGAGGAGCTCCCCGCGAGGGGCGTGCGACTCGCCCCAGCCGTGCCCCTCGTCATCTGACCACGACACAGGAGACGACGTATGACGGCGACCCCGCCGCGCTACCGCACCCGCGCCCGCCCCGGCCCCGGCCTCGCCCTCATCGAGGAGCCAGACGGCCGCGTGGCGCTGTGGTCGCGGACCTTGCGTGGCAATAACCGGCGCGCGTGCGTGGAGTGTGGCGCGGTCACCGGGCGGTTCTATCGCCCGGCGAACCCCTATGGTCGTGGGACTGCTGGCCCGCGCCTGTGCCGCCCCTGCGTCGAGGGCACACCCACGCCCGGGTAACGTCTCAGCGCGCCCACGGCGCACGCCCATACCGCGCCTGATGTGCCGCTCGACGCCTGGCCCTGCGGCCCCTGGCCCGGTCCTCTGCGCCCTCGTGGCGGGTGTCGAGTTGCGTCTCCCTCTGCGCCAGCACCGTCGCATACACCGCTGACCGTCCCTCGCGCAGTCGGGCGAGGTGCCGGTGCAGCGTGCCGAGGTGGATCCCCAGCGCCGCCGCCGTCGCCGGATAGGTGCGCCCCTCCGGCGCGGCGAGCAAGGCGATGATCACCCGGCGCTGACCGTCAGGGATATCGGCGAGGTCGAGCGGGGGCAGGGGAGCGGGCGCAGAAACGGGATGAACGTTGCCCTGTACCGCGATCGCATGACACGCCTCGGGGGCGATCCTGGCAAACCAGCGCAGCAGCCGCGACCCTTTGCGCCCCTCGGCCCATGCCGGCCGCCCCGTCTCCGGATCGGGATCGTGCCAGTGGCAATAGCCCGAGGCCCCGATGATCGCGGGGTGCGCGGCACAAGGCCGACCGTCGCGTGTGGTGCCCTGACAGCCCACACGGGGCGGCAGGCCATAGCGTGCGGTGAAGCGGCTACCGGGCGGGCAGTAGAAGAGATCGCTCAGCCGGTCGAGATCCCGGCCCCGCTCGCGCCACTCGGCGAGCAACTCATCCCGCGCATGCACTGCTCACCCCCCGACGATGATCTGTCGCTCGCCGACGTTCACCTGCACCGTGGGGAGCTGGATCTTCCGCAATTCGGCCAGCGCCTTGATCGCGCGCAGGTAGCGCCGTTCGGCCTGCTCGACGCGGCGGCAGTGCCAGATCTCCCCCTCGTCGGTGAGTTCCCCCAACGCCTGCATGTATTTTGCCTCGACGTAATGGAGGTAGAGCCAGTTCGCGGTGACCCGCTCGCCGAGCGCCGTCTCGAGCGGCGTGGGGTGTTCGCCGAGCCAGGCGCGGCGCAGCGCAGCGGCTTCGCGGGACACCGCCCCGGCCACGATGTCATTCTGCCCGGCGATCCTCCTGACCAGCTTGGCCCGCCCCTGCCACGCCAGATCGCCGAACTCCCGCCACAATGCGGGCAGCGTCTCGCACTCCCCGCGCAGGGCGTCGATGGCCTGCCGATCGCCCGTGTCGGCCCGCCGCAGCAGGGCATTGATCGTGTCGGTCCGCTCAACGAGTGCCGTGCTCACGTCGCCGCCTCCAGATCCCGCGCTTGGGCCGGTGATAGCCCGCCGCCGTCAGGGTGATCGTCGTCAAGGCCGTCGCCTGCCGCTCGATTGTCGCGACCAGTTCGCGCAGCTGGCGCGCGGCCGCGCGTTCGCGCTGGCGGGCTGCCCGCGCCGCTGGCCACGCCGCGCGTCGTGCCTCGCGCCGGGCCACGTCCTCGCGGGCGGCCAGTTCGCCGATTAGCCCCCGACCGACATACTCACGGACCCGACGCCCATCAACGCGCCTGGTGCGGGTGTAGTAGCGGGTGCCGCGCTCGCGTGTCTCCCAGGCCATCCCTTCCGCTCCTCGTGTTGTGTGACACCCGAACTGGTTGCCCCACTGCGCTCCCCACGGCCCTGCCTCATGTCCCGGTGCGTTACACTCCCCGCAACTGCTCGCCTGCCTCGCGCCCTGACGTCATTAGGCGGGCAGTGCCGCCGTTTTGCCGAGTTGCAACGACCGCCGATAGGCCACGAAGAACCGTGTCGCAGCCGCAAGAGTTGCACATCGCTCAGATCGCCCTCTCGCTCGATGGCTCGCGCCAACCCCGGGAGATGCGGGCGTACGGTAGCCATATCACCCCCGAAGATCATTGCGTACAGGAACGGCTCGATGTCGGCCAGGAACGCTTTCGTTGCGGCTTTATCTTTGCCCGCCATCACCCACTCGTTGCCGGGGGTGAACATCACCCCGATCAGGTCGCGGAAATACGCGCGCACCTCCGCACGGCATTCCTCTAATGCTTGCGCCTCCCGAGACACCATCGGCCCCCCCTTACCGCCCGAGCACGTTCGGCGAGTTCTGGCTGATGAAGTCCCAGAGGCTCATATTTAGCGGTGCGGCACCGTGCGCGGATTGATAGTTCGCATCGCCATAGCCGGACAGCGCCTGATCGAGTTGGCCCTGTGAGGCCATGCTTTGGTAGGGGTTCATCCCGTAGGTTTGCAGGGCATTGAGATCGGTGAGCATCCGTTGCATCACCTCGGGTTTGAGATTCCGCATCCCTGGGTTGCCCTGTATCTGGCTGAGGCCATCGTTCGCGAAGTTCCGTAGGTTCGCGCCCAAGTTGCCTGTCCCGCTGGCGAAGATGCTATTGAGCATTCCCATCGGGTTGCCGATCTTATCGAGCGCCAGCTGCCCGGTGTTGTCGGTCATATTCTGGAAGAGTGTCGGGACGATCTTGCTCATCAGCCCCTGCACGAAATTCCCGAAGCCGCTATTGACGTTCGGGTCGATGCCATGCTCGCGCATGAATTGCCGGATCACATCCTCGGGATGCTGGACGTTATGCGCCCCGCCTACATCGAGCGCCCCGCTCCCACTGCCGGGAGCAACCGCCCCGGTCGCGCCGCCCCCGGTCGTCGGCAACGCGGTCGGGACGGCTGGTGCCGCGCTGGCGATGGTGTTGCCGACGTAGTTCGCCCCGCTCCCCAGCGCCGCGCCGTAGGTCGGTGGCGGCTTTGGCGCGCCCGGTGCGGGCGTCGGCACGCCCGGCTGGTACGCGGGTTGCGCGGCGGGTTGCGCGGCGGGTTGCGCGGGCGCGCTCGGCGGCTCCGGCACCCGGTCGGTGTAGCCGGTCTGGTTGTTGTAGATCTCCCGTGTGGGGCTGTAGCCCGACGCCTGCTGATCCGCGCCTTGCTGCTGACTAGTCTTGCGCCACTCGGTATAGAACAAGCCCGGCGCATTCTCGTACTGCGTGCCGCGCAGCAAACCAGCGATGGCGGTTTTCGCGCTCGGGCTGAGGTCGGCGTATGCGCCCTCGGTGAGGAAGCGCTGGATGTCGGGATTGCCCGCCCCGGCGATCCGCGCCAACTGCGTGGCGATGTCGAGCGGGGAAATTGTCTGCGGTGCCATGATCTGTGGAGTGAACCCTTTTTACCAGACCAGTGAGCAGGTCAACCTTTCCCGGCCAGCGCGTGTGCGGCCTCGAACTCGGCGGGCGGACGATAGCCGAGGCTCGAGTGTAATCGTTTGGTGTTGTACACC
>JAABUN010004862.1_pt1 | contig 17517 bp, 14 predicted proteins | sample 5559311 | NCBI WGS metagenome assembly JAABUN01 (sample SAMN10711877, study PRJNA513370) | rock metagenome | isolation source: Antarctica rocks | place: Antarctica: Victoria Land, Siegfried Peak sud | reverse complement strand
GATCATGATGATTGTCCGGGTCATGGCGCAGAGCGTCCCGTTGAGGGTCGCGACCGGCGCGGTGCCGGAGTCGAAGCGCGCCCGGATGTTGAGGCGACGCGCCTGGAAGTCCGTGCAGTTGGAGGTAGAGGTGATCTCGCGATAGCGATTCTGGGTCGGCAGCCACCCGTAGCAGTCGTACTTGCGGACCGCGCTCAGCCCGAGATCGCCCCCGGCCAGCTCGAGGACTTGGAACGGGATCTCGAGTGCGGTGATGAACTCTTTCTCCCATTGCAACAACCGCTGGTGCTCCGCTTCGGCGTCCTCGGGTGCGCAAAAGACAAACATCTCGACCTTGTCGAACCAGTGCACGCGGAAGATCCCGCGAGTGTCCTTGCCATGCGCGCCCGCCTCCCGGCGATAGCTCGGGCTGTAGCCGGCGTAGCGCAACGGCAGCTGCGCGACGTCGAGGATCTCGTCGGAGTGGTAGGCCGCGAGCGGCACCTCCGCCGTACCCACGAGATAAAGATCATCCTCGGGAAGGTGATAGACGTCCCGGGCGGCCTGGCCCAGGAATCCGGTGCCCTCCATCGCCTCCGCCTTCACCAGGGCCGGCGGAATGATCGGGGTGAACCCGTTGCGCAACGCCAGGCTCATAGCCAAGTTGATCAGGGCCAGCTCGAGCTCGGCCCCCTGACCGGTCAGGTAGTAGAAGCGGGAGCCTGACACCTTGGCCCCGCGCTCCACGTCGATCGCCCGCAACAGCTGGCCGAGCTCCAGATGGTCCCTCGGCGCAAAACCCTCCGCCTCGAAGTCTCGCATCGTCCCATGGGTCTCCAGCACTACGTAGTCTTCTTCGCCACCCTGCGGCACTCCCTCAGCAACCAGGTTGCCCACCTGACGCAGCAGCCCGTCAAAGGCCACCGATACCTCGCTCTGCTGGGCCTCCGCCTTCTTCACCAATTCGGCCAGCTCCTTGGTACGGCTGAGCAGCGCGGCGCGCTCGTCGCCTTGGGCGCGCGACACCTGCTTGCCGAGACCCTTCTGCTCCGCGCGCAGCGTCTCGTACTCGGCGATGACATGACGACGCGCGACATCGGCGGCGATCAGATCGTCGACCAAGGACTCCGACTCCCGGCGGGCCAGCTGAGAAGCGCGTACGCGGTCCGGATCCTGGCGCAGCACCTTGACGTCGATCACAGACCCAGCCTAACCACCGCAGCGAGGCGGCACCTTGATTTTGCGCCCCCCGTAGCCGCCGACCGCCGAGGCATCAAAGGAATCGGGGCCGGATGAAATGATGGGACGATCATGGTCCGGAAGCCACCCTCGCGCCTGTCGCTCACCCTGTTGGCGGGATTGGTCTTTCTCTTCGCCCTCTGGACGTTCCTCACCTTCCGCTGGCCGCCGGTCGAGGCGTTTGACCGCCGGACCGTGGCCACCGCCCTCGATCCCGGGTCAGCGCTTGGCCAGATCGCCGCGGCCTTTGCGCTGCTGACCTGGCCCGGCTTGGTGTACGCCGCGCTGCTCGGCATTGCCATCTGGGCCGTCCAGCACCGGCTGCGGCAGCTGGCGATCGCCCTGGTCCTGGTGACCGTGCTCGGCTGGGGGGGAGCCACCGTGGCCAAACTGGTGGCCCACCGCGAGCGCCCGGCGCAGGCGCTCGACGTGCTGACTTCTTACGGCTACGCCTATCCGTCGGGCCACATGGTGGCGGCGGTGGCCGCCTCTATCGCCGTCGGCGCGACTTTTGCGGTCACCCGACGAAGCGTCCGGGCCAAGCTGGCCTGGCAGACCGGCGCCTCCGTCCTAGTGCTGCTGGTGGCCGTCGACCGCTGGATCACTGGCTCGCATTTTATCTCCGACGTGGTCGGTGGCGCCTTGTTCGGGGCGATGGTCGCCGCGTTGTCACTGATTATCGCCGGAGTCTCGGTCCCCGCCCCGCACGACATCGTCCAGGAGCTCGTCCGTGCTCGGGGCCCGGCGCCTGAGGTGGGCGACACTCCGGCCCTACGGTGCGCGGTGATCTACAACCCCGCCAAGGTCACCGACTGGGTCACCTTCCGACGACACGTGGAGTACGAGCTGAAGTCGCGCGGCTGGGAGCGGACGCTGTGGCTGGAGACCACCGTCGATGACCCCGGTCGGGCGATGACCGCCCAGGCGGTCGCCGAACAGGTTGATCTGGTGCTCGGGGCCGGCGGCGATGGCACCATCCGGGTGGTGTGTGCAGGATTGGCCGGCAGCGGCATCCCGTTCGGTTTGATCCCTGCCGGCACGGGCAACCTGCTGGCCCGCAACATCGGGATCCCCCTGGACGAGGGGGCCGCGTTGGACGTCGCCTTCGAGGGCAGCGACAGGGCGATCGACCTAGTCAAGATCGCGGTGGATGACGGACCGGCCGACCACTTCGCGGTGATGGCCGGGATCGGTATCGACGCGGTGATCATGCAGGGCACCAACGCCGACCTCAAAAAAGCCGTCGGCTCGGCGGCCTACTTCGTCTCCGCCGCTCAGAACGCCAACCACCCGGCACTGCACACCACCGTACGGGTGGACGACCAACCGCCGCTGCGGCGACGGGCGCACGTGATCGTGGTCGGTAATGTCGGGCTGCTGCAGGCCGGCATTTTGTTGATCCCGGACGCCAAACCCGACGATGGCCTGCTCGATGTGCTGGTGGCGTCACCTCGTAGCTCAGCCGACTGGGTGCGGGTCATCGCCCGAGTGCTGACGCGGCACCGACAAGCCGACGACCAACTGGACCGGATGAGGGGCCAGAAGGTCACCATCACGGTCGAGGAACGCGACCAGTACCAACTCGACGGCGACACCGTCGGCAGCTGCCAGACGATGACCGCTGAGGTGGTGCCGGGCGCCCTGACTTTACGGGTACCGAGGCCGGCGCGGCGGAGCTTGGAAACCCAGGAGGTCGTCGCCACCAGCCCTACCCTCGACGCTTGATCGGCGCCTCCCATAACCGGTGCAACCCGGAGGCCTTGGGCCCCGGCGAAGACGGGCGCTCCGGGGTGCAGGGATCCGTTGCCCGGGGGGTCAGTGGCCCAGGGATCCTTGCCCACGAATCAATTACGCCGGCGATCAGTTGCGCCGGCGATCAGTTGCGCAGCCGGGCCAACCAGGCGGCGGCATCGGCGTAGTCGCGGTTGGAGGTGCCGAACGGGATGACCGGCCGGGTCTTGTCGGCCCGGGGATAGCTGCCGAGGAAGATCACATCGGCGCACGTTCGGTGCAGCCCCATCAGCGCCTCTGCCAGTCGAGCGTCGTCGATGTGTCCTTCGGCGTCCACCGAGAAGCAGTAGTCGCCCAGGCTGCGCTTCGTCGGCCGCGACTCGATCCGACAGAGGTTGACCCCGCGACTGGCGAACTGCTCCAAGATCTCCAACAGTGCCCCCGGATGGTCCTCCCGCATGAACAGCACCATGGTCGTCTTGTCCGCTCCAGTCGGCGGGCCGGATGGACCTGGTAAGGAAACGAGTACAAACCGGGTGACCGCCTCGGAATTGTCCCCGATACCTTCGGCGACCGGGTGCAGGCGATACATCTCGCCGGCGACCCGAGCACAGATGGCAGCATCAAAGCGCGACGTCGGATCGGCCACCTCCGCCGCCGCCGCTGCCGTTGATCCGCCTTCGGTGACGGCCGCGGCCGGCAAGTGATCGGCCAGCCACTGCCGGCACTGCGCGGCGGCGTGCGGGTGGGTCAACACATTGCGGATCTCGCTGAGCCGCGTACCCGGTCGGACAAACAACGTGAACCGGACGGGCAGCAGCACCTCGCGGGTGATCACCAGCGGATCGCCGTAGGTCAGGTTGTCCAGCGTCGCGGTCACCCCGCCCTCGACCGAGTTCTCGATCGGCACCAACGCCGCCGTCACCTCGCCCTCGCGTGCCGCCTGCAGCGCCTGGCCTACGGTCGAGTACGGGATCGGCTCGACCGGCTGCACCGGCAGCGTCAACAGCGCCTGGTGGGTGAAGGTCCCGACCGGGCCGAAGTAGCCGTAACCGGCGGGTGGGACTCCAGGCACCGGGACAGGCTATCCCCCGCCCGCCTGAACCTGCCGCGGCGTGATCACCCCAGTACCAGCGACGGCCAGCGTCGCCAACGATCGGGTCCGGCTCGCTGGCTGACTGGCGGCTAGTGGCGCACCGTCACCGTGTCGGCGGCCGCATTCAATACGTCCAGTATTGCCCGCGGGGTGTCGTTGGGGCGGACGACAAACCAGGCCGCATGCGTACCGTCGGCCAGCTGGAAGACCACGACGACGAGCCGGTCGTACGTGCTGGACAACCCCTTGATCGAATACCCCACATTGCCCGTGACGATCATGGACTTGCCCGTGGCCGCGGCGTTGCTCGGCAGAGCTTTCCGCTCTTTCGTCGTCGTCGTGGTATTGGGGAAGTAGTAGCTGCGCAACGCGTTGAATACGAGTTGCCCGGTGCCCAAGAGGCTGGTCTGGTCCACCAGGTCATCCGTGACCACGCCGATTCCGCTGACTGCGGACCAGTCGGAGGTCTCCGTATAGTCACCATGGACGATGGTGCTGCAGGTGATCGCCGAGCTGAGCGTCGGCGGCATCGCTCGTGGCTGGGTCCCGCAGGTGAACGGCCGACTCGGGAGGGTGGCGCTCAACTCGCCCACGGCGGCCTTCCGGCTCTCCAGCGCCCACTGGACCTCGGCGGTGGCGGCGACCGGGGCCGGAGGCGCCACCGGTGGGCCGCTCGCCAGCCGGTGACCGCTGGCCGACACCACCGCCCCCACCACGACCAGTGCGAGCAAAGCCGTGCCCACGACCATGCCGACAGCGGCCCGCACGCCGATGTTGGGCTGCGGATCGGATATAGAGGCGGGCCCGGCAGCCGCCACCGACGCTATGGCGGCCGGCCGATGGACCAACCCGCGACAAGGAGGTTTTGGTGCGCGAGTTGGCGCTGCCGGGGGTTGTGCCGCACGTGGTACTGAGACAACCCCCTGTGCTGGCTCGGTTTGGGGTGTGCTCGGGCGTGCCATTGGGTCGTGCGACTGCTCGTTCGCACTCAGCCAGGCCGTCCACCGGTGGGCGTCCCACCAGCGATAGGTCTGCGCCCGGCCCGCCGGGTCGAGATACCAACCCGACGGCAGCTGGGGGTCGATCGAACCGGTCACCAGGACAGGGTAAGTGCCACCATCGTCTGCTAACCCGAGAATCGACCACTCGTGCTCGCACCGCGGACGGCGTCAGGCGTAGCGGTCGCTGCGAGATCTCACGACTGGTCGATTCTCGGGTTGGCGGCGGGGAGTGGGTCGGGTGGGCGGGCCGGCTCAGCGAGTTCGCGGGTGCTTGTGCAGCGGGAACACCTCGTCGCGATCAGGCTTGCGCCACCACAAGACGATGGCCAACAAGACGCCGATCTGAACGATGGGCGACACGGTGTCGCGGATCCGATGGGCGGTGAAGTCGAGCACCGGCCCGACGTCCAGAGCTCGGCCCGGCACATAGGCCAACGACAGCGGCGCGATCCGCATCAGCATGATCCGGTCCAGCTTGCTGGCCCGCAGAACGGCCAACGGCATCCAGGCGATCAGGTCATACCAGGACAGCGTGTACATCGACGTCACCAGCCAGGCGACCGACAAGACCAAGGACGTCCGCAGGGCGATGGTCAACGGGTCTTCGCGCAAATCGGCCCCGGTGGGCAACCCCGGCGCGGCCGTCCAGGGCACCATCCGCGACAACATCCAGGCGATGACGAACAGGCCGAGATAGGCCAGAATGCCGGTAATGATCTTCGACGTGAACCCGGAAAGGAACAGGTCGAAAAACCGGAACACCGGGTTGGCCCACGATCCGACCGAGACGTAGCCCCCGTTGCGGAGCACCTGAAAAAAGGCGGTGGGCTGCCAGACGCCATAGCCCAAACCCATCGGAATGATGGTGCCCAGACACAGCAGCGCCGCCTTCTTGGGTTCGCGGCGGTACGCCCACAACATTGCCAGCCCCCAGATCCCGATGCTGAGCTTGGCGCATCCGGCCAGGCCGATCCCGAGCCCGGCCGCGAACGCACTCTTGCGCATCATCATCAGCGCCAGCACCGCAAACATCACCGAGAGCGCCTCGTTGTGGGCACCCGCCACGACGGCCCAGATGAGCACCGGATTGGCGACACTCAACAGGGTCGCTCTGGCCTGCCGCTGCGGATCGCCCTGCGCCAGCATCACCACCCCCGCGCAGCAGATGATGAATGACACCACGGCGAAGAGCTGCAGCCAGAACACGATGTCGTGCATGTTCTCCCCACCCAGGCGATTCGAGACCAGCTGGGTCCAGGAGGTGATGGGACCGTAAACGCTCGGTGTGTCATGCCACGGTCGTTCGGTCCAGCGCAGCACCGGGTCGAACTGCCCGCGGAACACCTCCGCCGGAGTGATCTCGTACGGATCCCGCCCGATGGCCTGGAGTCGTCCGTACGCCGCGTACATCAAGACGTCGGCCGACGTCAGCGGCGGCACCGTGATCGTGGCCAGGCTGAGTCCAGTGCCCAAGGCGAACAGCCGCTTGACCCTAGGCTTCCACCCGTCAGCCAGCGCTCGCATGCCGACCCACAGCCCGAGAGCACCGACGATGATCGCGGCCCAGATCATGCTTGAGACAAGCCATTCGTTCGGCTGCACCAGGCCGGCTGGCAGATACCAAGGCGGTAGGAACGTCTTGCGCGGGCCTAGCGTCAGCGCCACCGCTGACGGCCCGAGGAATCCCGCGATGACCGTTAGCACCGTTGCACTGACGATGCCCGCAAGACCGAACCGATGATTGCGGTGCCACACCTTGGGTGCGTACACCGGCTTGCGGGCTTTGGCGGGGTTGCCCCGGCTCCGGGTCCGCTGCCGGTTGGAAGTCATCGTTTGAACCGGTTGAGCAGGCCTGGCACTCCGCCCGACTCCTTGAAGTCCTTGATGCCAGCGCCGACGAGACCGCGGGCGGTCAGGGCGCGGGTGACGTCGCGTAACTGCTTAGCTCGATGCAGCTGCCCGGCGAGATCCTTGCCCGTGGCGCGGTGCCGAAGCTCGATGTCGATCTCTTCGACGGTCATCCCGGCCCGCAGGATGTCGATCGTCATGCCGACCTCGATCCCCCAGCCGGCGGCCAGCGGACTGGCCAGCTCGAACGCCCGCCGGGTCAGGCAACGTTGTCCGGACAGGGGGGCGCGGGGGGTCCAGCCGGTGAGTTCGGCGATGCCACGGGAGGCCGTGGTCATCACCAGCCCGAAGCCGCCCGGATCAGAGCCGTCCGCGGTGCGCTGCGCCGGCAGCACGCCAATGGTGAGGTCGGCCCGCCCGCTCAGCACTGGCTCGACCAGCGGCGCGCAGCGGGCGGCGGTTTCTTCGAGATCGGCGTCAATGAGCAGCAGGGCGCCGCATTCCGGCCCGCGGTCGCGCCGCTCTATTACCCCGAGGGCGTTGACGGCCGACTCCACCGCCGCCGCTTTGCCCCGGTTGCGCGTATGGGAGACCACGATGGCGCCGGCGGCGGCCGCGTGCTGAGCGGTCGCATCGCTGCTGCCGTCATCGCAGACGATCACCAGTGCGACACCGCGAATGGTGCGAGCCGCCGTCACCGTCGCCGCGATCCGCCGCTGTTCATCCTTGGCCGGGATGATGCAGGCCACACGCGCGGGAAGGGCACTCACAGAACCCAGGTTATCGCCTCACCACGGCAGGACCGGGTGGCACGAAACGCCCCAGCGGCAGGCCCGAGCGGGCTCGGCCTTACGGGTGGGGATTATGTCGTAGCGCCGATAGTGTCGCACGCATGGCTGCTCCTCAAGCTCGACCAATCGGCGTCCGTTCCGAGGTGGGACGATTGCGTACGGTGATGCTGCACCGCCCCGGCAATGAGTTGCGGCGCCTCACACCGCGCAACAACGACGCGCTGCTGTTCGACGGCATTCCCTGGGTCGATCGTGCCCAAGACGAACACGACGCCTTCGCCGAGGCGCTGCGGAGCCGCGACGTCGAGGTGCTCTATCTCAGCACCTTGCTGTCCGAGACTTTGGACGATGCCGCGGCCCGGGCCCAAGGCGTGGACTCGACTCTGGCCGACCTCCGTCTCGGTGAGCGCCTGCGTCGCCACCTGCGTGATCATCTCAGCGGGCTCGGCCCCGACGAGCTGGCCGCCGTGCTGATGACGGGCCTGCGCAACGACGAGGTCAGCGAGACCGGCAGCTTGGTGACCGCCTTGTTGCGGCACGACGACTTTGTCATCGACCCGCTGCCCAACCTGCTGTTCACCCGGGACTCCAGCGTCTGGGTGCAGGATCGGGCGACGATCACCTCGCTCGCGATGCCGGCTCGCCGCCGGGAGGGGCAGCTGACGGAGCTGATCTACTCCTTCCATCCTCGATTTGCAGGCGTGCAACGGATCCACGGATGGGAGAAGGAACATCTCGAGGGCGGCGACGTGCTCGCGCTGGCCGACGGCGTGTTGGCGGTCGGCGTCGGCGAGCGGACGACTCCCGCGGGCGCTGAGCGGTTGGCGCGGACCGCCTTCGATCTGGGTCTGGCGCACACGATCCTGGCCGTGCCGATCGACCAAGACCGGGCCACCATGCACCTGGACACGATCTGCACCATGGTCGACACCGACGCGGTGGTGATGTATCCCAACGTCGCGCATCGGCTGTCCGCGTTGGCGGTCCGCCCGGGCGGGGGTCGTGACCTGGTCGTCAGCGCGCCGCGGCCGTTCCTGGAGGCAGCTGCGGAGGCCATGGGCATCGAGCGGCTCCGGCTGATCGACACCGGGCTGGATCCGGTCACGGCGGAGCGTGAGCAGTGGGACGACGGCAACAACACGTTGGCCATCGAGCCCAAGGTGGCGGTGGCGTACGAGCGCAATGTTGAGACCAACGCCCGACTGGAAGAAGCTGGCATCGAGGTCGTCGCCATCGCCGGTTCCGAGCTCGGGTCAGGCCGGGGCGGGCCGCGTTGCATGTCCTGCCCGATCGCTCGGGATCCGTTGCCGGCTTGACAGTCAGCGTTTGCTGGTCCGCAGTCGTCCAGTGGCGCGTCGCAATCGGGTGTCGGCCCGTCCGCTCAGGATGGTTTCGACCCGATCGGGATAGTCGGTGGTGAAGCCGGTGACGCCGAGGTCACGACACCTCCGAATGTCCTCGGCCCGGTTGACCGTCCAGACGTGCACCTCGTTTCCGTGAGCGCGAGCCCGTGCTACGAAGTCGGGATCACGCTTGATCAAGGCCAGATCCGGACCAACGATCCGTACCCCGTCGGGCAGTTCTCCGGTGCCCCAGCGCCCGAAGGTCACCTGGATCAAGAACGTGCGTTCGAGACCCGGCAGGATGCGTCCGAGCTCGGTGATCGCGGCTTGGGAGAAGGAGATCAGCCGGATGGGCGATCCGGGCTGATCCCAGCCGAAGTCGGCGAGCATCTCCGCCACCCGGTGCTCAATCTCCAGGTGGCGCGGGTTGGGGTGCTTGGTCTCTATCGCCAGGGTGATCTTGATCCCGGCCGTGCGGGCGTCTCGGACCATGATCAACAAGTCGTGCAGCGTCACCATGGCTCGCTGATTGGCGGAAGGCTGGGCGAGCTTCCAGGAGCCGAAGTCGAGCATCCGAAGCTCATCGACCGTACGCCCAAACGCCGGCCCGGTCGCGTTGGAGGTGCGATCAAGTCGCAGATCATGCAGACAGATCAGCTGATCATCGGCACTGAAATGCACATCACATTCCAAGCCCAGTTCAACATCGTGCCGTGCAGCCCAGGCGATGGCCTCGCGGTACGCCGCCACCGTCATCTCCGGGTGGCGAGACGAAAAGCCTCGATGCGCAAAGATCAACGCCACCCATTCAGCCTACGGCGCGCGGAAGGGGTTGACGTGGCCCAGCAACTGCGTTCAGGGGGCGGATTGGCTAGGCGCTCGGGGGGTGGTGGGGACCGGCTTGCGGACGAGGCGGCCCAAGATCAACATGACCAGTCCGCCGACGACGATGGCGGCGACTGAAGAGCCGAGCCAGGTGGGTGCGTTGAATCCGATCAGCTGGTTGACCCCTAGCCAGAAGTCGGCCCAGCCGGGCACGGTGCCCGGATAGACGAGCTGGTAGGCCACGAAGCCGCAGGCCCAGGCGATGACCGGGACCGCCCGCAGCCTGCTCGACGCCGAGGTGTCCCAGGTCTGCCGGCTGACGGCGAAGAAATCGACGGCCGCCACCGCAAACAACGGGACGAAGACCGAGCCGATCAGGAACAGGAACGACTGGTACTGCCCGAAGTCCATCAGGCCGGCGATCAAGGTGGCGATGGCGCCGATGGCCACCGCAACGTAACGCCGATCAAGCGCGGGGAACAGATTCTGCACCGACATCGTGGTGGAGTAGATGTTGGCGAAGGCTTCGTCCACCTCGTCCACCAGCAAGATCCCCAAGGCGATGGCGCCGGCCGGCAGGGTCACCAGCGCGGTGATCACGTCCGTGGCGCCGAGGTTGGCCACCGCGAATACGCCCAGGATGTAGTAGGCGATCGCCGCCAACCCGTAGCCCAGTGACGCCCCCCAGAAGGCGGCCGGCCGGGTCCGGGAGTGTCGACTGTAGTCCGCGGCCAGCGGCGCGAACGAGACCACTCCGGCCACGGCCAGGTCGACCGCCGGCCAGAATCCGAGCACGCCGTCCTGAGAGATCGACTGGCGCGGCTGCATCAGCACCTGGACGAACAAGAACACCGACGCCACCAGCACCAACCAGACCATCACCTTGCGCAGCAGCCGGACGCTACCCAGCGGACGAACCGCCATCACGGTGGCCGCGACGCCGGCCAAGATCACGAACGGCCAGCGCCACGCCGAACCGAGCACGGCCACCGCAGCGGTCGAGATCACGATGATCTCCATCGTGGCCCAGCCGACGTTCTGCGCGATGTTGAGCAGGGTCGGGGCCACCGAACCGCGACGGCCGAAGAGGCCTCGCAGCGATGCCATGGCCGGCGCTCCGGTGGTCGCGCCGAAGAGCGCCGACGACCCTAGGAGCAGTGATCCCAGGGCGCAGCCGAGGATGATCGCCCCGACCGCTGTCCACACCGAACCGGTGGTGGCGACGATCAGCGCACCGGTCAGTGGGCCGAACAGGCTGATGCCGAGATTGCCCCACATCGCCAACTGGTCGGTAAAGCGCAGCGGCCGGGGGGGGTCGGTGGTGAGCGTCAGCGGCGCTTCGTTGTCCGGACCCGAGACGCCGGGCACGGACGCGGACGTACGGTCAGCGGAAACAGACATGTAAGGGGACTCCCTACGCCGGCATTACCCGGTCAGGTTCGGTCGGTCGGCGGACCCGTAACCAAGACCTGAGCCCCGGCTGCACTCCGCCCTCTCAGCCCACCATGTGGTGTGAGCTCCCGAAGGTTTGGTTCCACGCTACACCGACGTCGAGCCCAGGTCCGCTCCGCGAGCGACTGCCGGGGCGAAGGCCAGCGATTGAGGCTCGGACGCCGGCCTGCTGGCACGCCGAGTCAACGCGAGATCGGACGCCCCTGAGCCGCCCACGTCTGTACGCCGCCATCCAGGTTGACCGCGTCTTTGCCCTGAGCGTTCAGATACTGAGTCACTCGGGCCGAGCGCCCGCCCACCGCGCAGATGCAGACCACCTGATCGGACACCTCATCCAGCCGAGCCACGAGCTGATCCATCGGAATGTGCGTCGAGCCCGCGATGCGGCCATCGGCCCACTCGTCGTCGGTGCGTACGTCCAGCAGCATCCAGCCCCCGGCCTGCTTGGCGGCCAGTTCATCGCTGGTGACGCTCGGAATCTCAGCAGTACCCCACATACCTCTATCTTCCCCCGACGGTCCGATATCTCGCTGACATGGTCGCAGCAGACCAAAATCTGGGCGGGACTCCTCGCGCTCGGACTAGATCCGGACCGTCCCGTAGCGCGGGCAAACTACTTGAGCAGGCGCGAAAGGCGCCGGTCGGCGAGCAACTTGCCACCGGTCTGGCAGGTCGGGCAGTACTGCAGCGAAGAGTCCGCGAACGACACCTCAGCGATCGTGTCACCGCAGACGGCGCACGTCTCGCCCTTGCGGGCGTGCACTCGCAGACCCGACTTTTTCTCACCCTTGAGGTCCTTAGCCGCGAGCCCCTCGGCACGCTTGATGGCGCCGGACAACTCCTCCTTGATGGCGGCATACAAGGTCTCGAGGTCGGTCTCGGTCAGCCCGCTGGCAGGCTTGAACGGGCTCATCTTGGCCCGGTGCAGAATCTCGTCGGAGTAGGCGTTGCCGATCCCGGCAATGATCTTCTGGTCGCGTAACACACCCTTCAGCTGGGAGCGGCCCGCCCGCTGCAGCAGCGCAGCCAGCATCGCCTGATCGAACTCCTCCGACAACGGGTCGGGGCCCAGCGTCGCGACATGGGGAATGAGGATGGGGTCGTCCACCACGTGCACCGCCAGCTTGCGCTGGGTCCCGGCCTCGGTCAGATCGAAGCCGGAGCTGTCGTCGAGCACCACCCGCAACGCCAGCGGGCCCTTGCCCGGCCGGGCCGGAGCGTCGGGAAGATTCTCGCGCCAGCGGAGCCAGCCCGCGCGGGCCAAGTGGAACACCAGATGCAGACCTTGGGCCGAGATGTCGATGAACTTGCCGTGCCGGGTCACACCGTCGATCTCCAAGCCGCTGAAGGCTGAAAGCGGCGGGTCGTACGTTTTCAAAGCACTGAACGCCGCCAGATCAACGCGAGCGATCGTACGGCCGACACACTTCTCGCTCAGGAAGCGCGCCAAAGACTCCACCTCAGGCATTTCCGGCATAGCGCCATTATGTGCCCTGCACTGCGCGGGTGGGGTGGCTTGGCGCGCTCACCAGCCGGCCGGTCAGATGTGCGGATGTACGGGCCAGGCCGGGGGGTCGAGGGCAAGGGTGGAAGCGAGACGGCGGAGGTAGGTGGCGCGGGAGATCTCGATGACGCCGAGGGTGGCGAGGTGCGGCGTACGCCATTGCACGTCGAGGAGACGTTGTTGGGGTCCGCCGGCACTGAGCAGATCGACCAGGCCCAGTAGTGCGACCTTGGAGGCGTCGCGGCCGATGTCGGGACGGTGAAACATGGACTCACCGGCAAATAGCCCCCCTATGCTGACGCCGTAGAGGCCGCCGGCCAGGTCGCCGTCGATCGTCCAGGCCTCGGCCGAGTGCACGTACCCGGCGTCGTGCAACTCCCGATAGACCCGGCGGATATCGGTATTGATCCAGCCGTGCTCGCGCTTCGGATTGGCGCAGCCGTCGAGGACGGCATCGAAGGCGGTGTCGAACCGGACCTCGTACCGTTGGGCCATCCTGCGCAGGGAACGCGGCACCCGCAGACCATCGAGCGGGAGGACGCCGCGGACCATAGGCGAATACCAGCCCATGAAACCCTCGGTCGGCATCGGAAACACACCCCGGCGATAAGCCTCCAGCACCAGATCAGCATCGAACTCGCGCGACAGGCCGATGAGATCGTCTCGCGGCCACCGGGCCGACGAACCGAAGGGGGATGCGACCACGCAGCGATTCTGCCGCAGCCTGGCTCCGCGCCGCCGCCCGGTTCGGGGCCATAGGGGCCTCGCGGGCCACCGGTGGCTTCAGGGCCGGTCCGGGGTTTGGTCCGGGTCGGCCCACCATGGGAGCACCACCTGGCCACGTACGCTGGTGGCAGACGTCAGTGCGTGTGACGTACGCCTGCCGGGGTCAGCCAGATCCAGCGCGAGCGACTCGAGAAAGCCCCGAGATCGTGGAGGTCTGATGCCATCAGCAGCACAGGAGGTCGGCAAGTTGATTGCCCGCGGAATCGGACCGGTCGCGACTCGGATGACTCCGCAGGCCGCCGGCGGTGTGTTGCGGCGCGTGCTCGAGATCGCCATCGACGGACTCGGCCGCCTCCCCAGCGCCAAGACAGTGGCCGCCCGTCACCTGCAGCGACACGGCGGCGAGGTCGACTCAGCGATCGAGGCCATCATCGACCTGCACGTGAGGCTCGCGTCGGTCCAGGGTTTTGTCACCAACATCGGGGGACTTGCGGTGTTGCCCGTAGCTATGCCGGCTAACCTGACCGGAGTTGCCGTGGTCCAGGTCCGGATGGTGGCGGCCATCGCCCACCTGCGCGGCTATGACCTCAACGACGACCGCGTCCGGACGGCGCTGGTCATGTGTCTCCTAGGCGGCGAACAGGTCGCTAAACGCATCGCTCAGGGCACGCTGCCGACGTCACCAATGGCGGTGGCGACGGCCCCGATGTTCGATCCGCAGCTGGACTCCCGGGTGGCCGAGGAAGTGGTCGCCGACCTGATTGCCCGAATCGGCGGCAAGAACCTCGCGCTGATGGTCACCAAGCGGGTCCCGTTGGTGGGCGGCGGCATCGGCGCCGTCATGGACGGCTATGCCACCCACCAGATCGGTCGCTATGCCAAGGGCGAGCTGCCGCGACGCCGCGCTCTGCAGCGCTGACCGGTTCAGCGCTCGGGTGATTCCTGAGCGCCTCGTGTCCGACGTGCAGAATAGTTTGAGCACCTGGTCGCCCGTCGCCTGATCGATCCGCTGTGGACGCCACCCCTGCTGGCGATTCGGGGCGACCCGCGATCACCGATCAACGGGTCGAGGTATTCGCGGCCGCGAAGCGGTCTCCTCCCAGTTAGGTATCTCTCGTTATAGGGCGCAGTCCCGGGCGGCGGACTCTTGCTCGGCCGACCGATGGCCCGGCGGCGTACTCCTCACCGACCGCGGGCCGCGGCCTGGTCGGTGACTGATGATCACTGTGCGTACCCGCTTGCATGAGACGTGTTCACCGACGTAAGTTAGGACAGGCTCACCAACCCCGGTGGGTCCCGGGAACTGCACCACAACGCAATGTAGGGATGCTGCGAATGTTCGCCAACTTCTTGGCCAACTTCCTGATTGGCCTGCGCGAAGGCCTCGAGGCAGCGCTGGTCGTCAGCATTTTGATCGCCTATCTCGTGCGTTCCGAACGCCGCCACCTCCTCCCCCGGGTCTGGTTGGGCGTCGGTCTGGCTGTGGCCATCTCGCTGGTCTTCGGCGCCGCCTTGACCTTCGGCCCCAGAGGACTCACCTTCGAGGCGCAGGAGCTGATCGGCGGCGGACTCTCGATCGTCGCGGTCGGTTTTGTCACCTGGATGATCTTCTGGATGGCGCGGGCGGCTCGGTCGATGTCGGGTCAGTTGCGTTCGCAGATCGACAAAACTGCCGATGCCCGCCGCTGGTCATTGACGCTGGTAGCTCTGTTGGCCGTCGGTCGCGAGGGCTTGGAGACGGCCCTTTTCTTGTGGGCAGCGACCAAGGCCTCAACCCGTGACGCCGGAGGCACGACGGGTCCACTGCTCGGCGCCGCGCTGGGCTTGATCACGGCCATCGTGCTCGGATACCTGATCTACCGCGGTGCGCTCAAGATCAACCTGACCAAATTCTTCGCCTGGACCGGGGCCTTCTTGATCGTGGTCGCGGCGGGCGTGCTCGCGTACGGCGTGCATGACCTGCAGGAGGCCCGATTCCTGCCCGGCTTGAACAACCTCGCCTTCGACGTGTCGCGCTCCATCCCGCCGACCTCGTGGTATGGCACGGTGTTGAAAGGCATCTTCAACTTTTCCCCCGCCAGCACGAAGCTCGAGGTTGGGGCGTGGCTCGCCTACTTCATTCCCACGCTCGGGATCTTCGTTCTTCGGGTCCGACATCGAGCACGGCCGCAACCTGAGCCGGTCCACAAGTCCGAGCCCGCCATTCCCGGCGGAAAGCTGTGAAGCTCGACCCGCGCCGTATCCCGTCCCCACCGGTTGCAGCGCGTCGGCGTACGGTCGCTCTGCTGGTGGCCGGCGCCGTAGCCTCCGTGCCGTTGCTGGCCGCGTGCACCGACAACGTGCCCTCGGCCAGCACCTCGGCCAGCGCCGACGGTCGCAGCCTGAGCGTGCGGGCCACCGACACTGAGTGCCAGGTCTCGGCCGGCACGGCACCGTCGGGCAATCTGCGCTTCGCCGTCACCAACGAAGGCTCTAAGGTGACCGAGTTCTATGTTCTCGGTGAGGACGGTCTGCGCATTGTGGCCGAGGTCGAAAACATCGGCCCCGGGCTGTCGCGCGACCTGATCCTCAAGGCCGCTCCGGGGAACTACTTCACCGCCTGCAAGCCCGGCATGGTCGGCGACGGCATCCGTCACCCGTTCGCCGTCTCCGACTCCGGGGTGGACCTGGCTCCTGCGGGCGACGACCAAGCCCTGGTCGAGCAGGCGAACAAGAACTACTCGGCGTACGTGAAGGACCAGACCGAGCAGCTGGTGAAGAAGACCGACGAGTTCGCAGCCGCGTACAAAGCGGGCCGAGATGCCGAGGCACGGACCCTCTATCCCGTTGCGCGGGTGCACTGGGAGCGGATCGAGACGGTGGCCGAGTCTTTCGGCGACCTGGACCCGAAGATGGACCTGCGCGAGGCCGACCTCGAAAAGGGGCAGGAGTGGACTGGCTGGCATCGGATCGAGAAAGACCTGTGGCCGAAGCGGGCCAAGGGTTATCAGGCGCTGGACCCGGCCGGACGCAAGAAGTACGCCGATGACCTGGTCACCAACAACGACTCCCTGTATGCGCGGGTCCGCACCCTGACCTACACCGCCGACGAGATCGCGAACGGAACGAAGGGGCTGCTGGACGAGGTCGCCACCGGCAAGGTCACCGGTGAGGAGGAGTACTGGTCACGCACCGACCTGTGGGACTTCCAGGCCAACGTCGACGGAGCGCGGGTGGGCTTCGACGGCCTGCGTCCGCTGCTGAAGAAGAATGACGCGACCTTGGATCGACGGATCGACGAGAAGTTCGTCGCCTTGCAGAAACTACTCGACGCTCATAAGAAGGGTGAGGGTTTCAAGCTCTACGACGAGTTGAGCAAGGTGGAGGTCAAGGCACTGTCGGACGCGGTGAACGCTTTGTCAGAGCCGTTGTCGCGGCTCACCGCCGCAGTCGTCTAGGACATGACGGCGCCGGGCAGGGGTGGTGACATGGACGTGGAGCAGCCCGAGGCGGGTCAGGACTTGTCCGCGGCCAAGGGCTCAATCGAGTCGCCGTCGCAGGTGTTGAACTCCCATCCCCGCCGGTCGGTCTCTCGGCGTGGGCTGTTCGGTGCGGCGGGCTTCGGTGCGGTCGGACTTGGCACCGGTTTTGGCGGCGGTTGGCTCGCCGGCCAGGATCGTCAGCCGGCGCAGGCGACCGCAGTCGCCGATGGGCGCTACGCCTTCTACGGTTCTCATCAGGCCGGCATCACCACCCCGGCGCAGGACCGCCTGCATTTCGCGGCCTTTGACGTCACCTCGGACTCGCGCGCTGACCTCGTCGCGCTGCTCCAGGAGTGGACTGCCGCCGCCGCCCGGATGACGCAAGGCGACCCGGCGGGTGAGTTCGGACCGGTCTCGGGACCCTACGACGCTCCGCCCGACGACACCGGCGAAGCCATCGGCCTGCCGGCGTCGGGTCTGACCCTCACCTTCGGTTTCGGATCGACGCTGTTCGAGCGCGA
>JAABUN010004861.1_pt1 | contig 17520 bp, 15 predicted proteins | sample 5559311 | NCBI WGS metagenome assembly JAABUN01 (sample SAMN10711877, study PRJNA513370) | rock metagenome | isolation source: Antarctica rocks | place: Antarctica: Victoria Land, Siegfried Peak sud | reverse complement strand
GATCCACCCCGCCAGGACGTCGCTGACGAAGTGCACACCCAGGGCGATGCGGTCGAACCCGGTGAGCAGCACCACCCCGACAGCGGCGCTCCAGGCCAGCGCCCGCGCCCGGCGGCTGAGCACCGGCAGGACGATCGCCAGCAGGACCCCGGCGCCGAGGAAGGACCCGAGGGCGTGCCCGGACGGGAAGCTGAAGCTGCCGGCGACGGCCACCGGGTCGGTGAAGGTCGGTCGGGCGCGGTGCACGAGCTGTTTGAGCACCACCCCGAGCAGGGCGCCGGCCGCGGTGGTCACGACGGCCCACAGCGCCAGCTGGCGGGCGCCTGACCGCCACAGCGCGATGGCCGCAACCAGCGCAAGCGCCCGGAAGGTGTTGGGGTTGAGCACGTCCTGCAGCACCAGCAACAGCCGGACGACCGACGGGTGGCCCAGGGCCCAGCTATTAAGTTCGCCCGCGATACCCAGGTCGAGGGACTCCAGGCGCTCGTTCTTGCCTTCGACCAGCAGCAGCAGCCCGAGGAACGGCACGGTCACGACGCCCGCGACGGCAGCGCCCGCGGCCAGCCTCGCCGTCAGACGCACCCGGGCCTTTGCGGGCGTCTGCGCTGCCTGTGTCGCCATGCTCCACCCCCCTGTCGGCTGCACTCTCCCCCGCGAGCGGGCTGTACGCACGCCCCGTTGGCCGCTGCCCGGCGGCGGATCTGCCTGCCCGGCTCGGGAGCTGCCTGCCCCGCCTCGATCGGGGCGACGCCGGCTGCCGCGGGCGCTCAGCCCCGGGGGTGAACGCCCGGGTCGAAGTGCTCCTCGGCGGCCCTGCTGCCGGCTCAGCGCAGCAGGGCCGCGCGGGCGTCGTCGACCGAGCCCGCGGCGGCCAGGGGGGTGGGCACGAGAGTGGGCACATCGCCGACCGCTCGCCGCCATCCGCATCCTGTCCGGACAGCCAGCGACAGCCAGTTGACCTGCAGGAATGCACCTAGCCCGAGCCGTCCCAATCTGGACAGTCGTCGGTCGAGCCAACCGGAGTGCAGATAGTGCCGGTTGTCACCTGTGGAAGTTTGCTCGCGGCGTGCGCTCAGCACGGGCGCGGCGTTCGTCTCTGCCGCGAGGCGGGGTCTTGCCGTGCCCGGGGAAGAGGTCCTTGCTGCCAGCGACGTCGCGGCAGCGGTACCATCTTCATTTGCCGCGTGTTGTCACTCCGTTGGCGGGCGGTGTTGAACGGGTGCACCGTGTCGGGATGGAGGCTCTCGACGCCTCGCTGTCGGGCTCGCGCGAACTCGGACTGGCGGCTGTCGCGCATGTCTCGCGCTACCGCGGCACCTAGCGAGAGCACACCGAGTCTGACCTACGGATCTTCTTCACCTGGTGCCAGGACCGGCAGCTTGGGTCATGCCGCTCGCAGTAGTCAGCCACCGACATAGGATGATCTGTGGAGGGCCGGGGTTTTACATCGGTACCCGTCCGGACTTCGGCTGCTAGGACCGGCCGCGCTCCACCACGAAGGCGATCTTGCAGTTCACCTTGTAGAGGGACAGGTTCCCGTTCTCGTCGACGTCGGCGTTGCTGCTGACGACCTCGACTCCCCGGATCCCGCGGACGGTCTGCGCCGTCGCCGCCACGGCGTTGCGCACCGCGTCGCTGAAGGAGCTCGGCGAGCTGCCGACGACCTCGGTGATCCGTACGACGGCGCCTGGCACGGTGTCCGGCTGGCTCATGTCGCGCTCCTTCTTGCGAGCGGCGCCACGCTGCGCCGCGGATTCCTTGCCCTGCTCGGCCTAGGTGGGCCTAGGTGTGGTCTAAACACGGGTCGACGACCTGGGCGTCGTCTCTGGCAGTCGCCGCGGATCCGTCTCGCTGACCAAGCCCATCCGGGGCTGGGAAAGCGCGGATTACGGTGACCAGCGACAGGTACGACAGCGTTGGGCGCAACAAGCGCCAGCCGGATGGGAACTTGTAGCACTCGATCGCCTACTGGTGTCGAGCGGGACACCGGCCGGCAACCGGGCCGAACAGCGGGACCGGGTCAACGGTCAGCAGGTCGCGCTCTGTGCGGCGCACCTTGAGCAGTGGAAGTTCGAAGGTCGCGTCGCTCGCTGCTCCGGCCCCGGTAGCGGTCGTCCGTGACCCCGGCTACCGCGCTCCAGCGCTGAGGCAAGCCCCGCAGTGCGTTGCCGAGCATCTGGCTGGCTTTGGCGAACTTTATCTGCTGGCCCGGTCCGCCAATTGAAGTGCGCCTTATCCTGCACCTGGAGCAAGCAGCCGTTCATCGGCGGCGGCACAGTTCGCGACTGGATGAGCGGCCACGGTCGGCGACCAGCTCACCTGCGTGTTCGTCGACCACGGTCTGTTGCGCAAGGGCGAGGCTGAGCAGGTCGAGTAGGACTTCGGCGAATTTTAACGGTCGACGCAACAACAATGGCTGAGACTGTATGGCAGAAATGTAGCGCACGTCTGCCGGGGAGTCGAGTAGCCCCGCTCAGGAGGCTTTTGCTGCGGCTCGCAAGCGGGCGGTGGGCGTCTGGTAGCCGAGGGTCTTCCGTGGCCGTTCGTTGAGTAAAGCCGTAATGTCGTGGACGTGTTCGTCGCTGTGCCGGGAAAGATCGGTGTTCTTGGGAAAGAACTGTCGGGCGAGGCCGTTGAAGTTTTCGTTCGCGCCGCGCTGCCAGGGGCTGCTGCGCTCGGCGAAGTAGATGCGGAGGCCGGTGGCTGCGGTCAGGTCCTGGTGGCGGGCCATCTCGCTGCCCTGGTCCCAGGTGAGCGTGCGGACCAGGTGCGGTGGGAGCTGGGCGAACGCCTGGCGCACCGCGGCGTTCACGGTCAGCGCGCTGTGGTCGCCGGGCAGGTTGACGATGATCCCGTAGTGCGTGACCCGTTCCCGCAGGGTGATCATCGCCGACCTTGAGCCGAGCCCGATGATGAGGTCGCCTTCCCAGTGCCCGGGCTCGACGCGGTCCTGGACCTCCGCCGGCCGGTCCTTGATCATCGTCATGTTGCGGACCGCCCCGTCCTTGCGGGAGCGAGTGTTCACGTGCGAGCGACGCAGGGCGCGGCCGCTGCGGAGCTTGCCGGTGTATCGGGTGTGCAGGCAGCGAGCGCTCGGCACGATCAGCGCCCGGTAGATCGTCTCGGTGCAGACGGTGCGGGCTGGGTCGTCGGGATGCTGAGCGCGCAGCCAGCCCGCGATCTGCTCCGGCGACCAGTACCGGTTGAGCTTGCGCTGAACGACGTCGCGCAGCCGGGTGTCAGCGAGCAGCTTGGGCTCGCGAGGTCGCCGGCGTTGCCGCTCGGCAGCCTGCTCGGCTTGGTGTGGCTGGTAGCGGCCGTATTCGTCGGTGTGCCGGTGCAGCTCCCGGCTGACGGTGGACGCCGACCGGCCGAGCTCGCGGGCGATCGTGCGCAGGCTCTCCCCGTGACCCAGCAGATCCGCGATCTGCAGCCGCTCCAACGAACTGAGGTACCGGCCGGCCCCCGTCGTCGGCTGGGGGCGGATGGCGGGGTCGCCGCGACGCCGGATGTTCCGGCCGGTCCTAGGATGGCAGCTCATGATCTTGCAAGCCTCGGTGTTGCTGTGTCCCTGACCGATCAACTCCCAGTACCGGGCGTGTCGTAGCTGCATCGCCGTGCTCGCCCGCGGCTGCAGCAACGCCTGCGCGTGCCGGGCAGCGGTCCGTACCGCGTCGTGCTGAGCGGCGCGGCCGGCCCGTTCAGCGCCCACAAGGGCACGCTGGCGCTCTGCCTCCCACCAGGCCGCTTGGTCGGCGTCCACGCGCAGCGCGAGGGCCGCCGCCCGCACCGGCACCCGGTCCTGGCGCAGCTGCAGGAACCTGCGGTGCAGCCACCGGTAACCGGTGGACCGACCCACCCCGGCCAGCCCCGTGGCATCGCGCAGCGACGCACCGCGCTCGAACGCCGACCAGAACGCCGACTCCACCTCGATCGGACGCTGCAGGTGATGACGGTTGTCGCTCGCCAAGCGGGCGTGGTCCCACGCCGGCATCAACGACGAGGTAAAGCCGAGGGATTCCTGCGCCTCGAGCACGCTCAGGCCCGCCTCCCGCAATTCGTTAAATGCCTCCCGGATCCAACGCTGCGCCAGTCCCTTACCAACTCCGGCCGCCCGGGCCGATGTATTGAGACTCCTTCCCGCTCTCAAAGAGGAGAAGAAGCGAAGCCCCGCAGGAGAACTCTTGTCCAAACGCATGGCGACACCTCTGGAAATCAGGTGTTGCGTCGGTCAGTAGAACTCGCCCTTCGTCGCCGCCACCGGCGTCGACCGGCACGTCGTCGGGGCCAGCATGACCTTCCTCGACGCGCTGGCCGGCGTCAGCGACCCCGAGACAAGCGCAAGACGATCGGCCGCGAGTTCATCCGGGCGGCGACCGCGGCTCGAGCGACCGGCCACGGTCGGCGTTGGGCCCACCCTGCGACCACCATGCTTGACGCGGTCGCGCACCACGGAGTGCGCGAGGCGCTCGACGGGCATGACCACCCACATGACGACGACCGCCGACAGCGACAACGAGCAGACTGTCCACCTGCCGGACGGGCCTCGTGCCGCAGCGGTCGCCCGAAACGCCACGCGGGACGTCCTCGGGCGGTGGCGTCTGTCCTCTGTGCTCGAGGACGTGCTGCTGGCGGTGAGCGAGCTGGTGACGAACGCCGTGCTGCACGGCAAGCCGAAGGTGTGGCTCGTGCTTCGCCGGCGCCAGGCGCACGTCGACGTCGCCGTCCACGACGACCATCCGATGCCGGACAGCACGATGCGTGGCAGCCGCACCGACGACGCCGAGTCCGGTCGCGGACTGCAGATCGTCGGCATTATCTCGGACGGCGTCAGCTTCGAGGACGTGCCCGGTGACGGCAAGTTCGCCCACGCCAGCTTCCCGACAACTCCCGACGCCCCTGCGCCCGATAACGGGCGAACAAGCAGACGTTCATGAGTGAGTCGCCCGCGGTGCGCCTCCGCAGCGGGTGGTCCTCTCGTGAATGCTCGCCCAGGCGGACGTCGTCGTGCCGATCCCCGGTGCCTGGCGGCCGCCGTCCATCCAGGACAGCTCAGCCACGGCCAATCTCGTCCTGACGACCGAGGAAGTGACACACGTAGACGCAGCACTGTCCAACCCCTGACGGCTCCGCCGGCTCGCGAAAGCGAACGTCCGCTTCTGCCGCGAGGCGCGCGGCCGAGGGCGAACAGAAGCGATGCTCTGTGCGGCCCAGATTCGCGGCGGGTTGCCGGCGGCGTCGGCCCATCGCGGGAGGCGGCTTCGGCTAACGCACCGGGGCGCCTTCCCTCGACAAGGTTGTGTTACCTAGTGCGGAGGCTGGCCGTCACGCCCGCGTCGTGGCGCGTGCGGCGTGGGTCATGTCGCGGTGCCAACACGTTGGTGGAGCACCCGGTGTAGGCCTCTGCCCCGCTGCACGTCTTGGTATGGACCCGAGCAGCCCTTGCAGCCTGCCCAATGTTCCGGGTGGCCTTACCCGCGCTCCCGGTCACCCTCGCGCAACCCGGCGGCCCTTGCCTCGTGCACCCTGCGGCGAGCACCGGTTCGGCGCCGGCGTTGGCGTGGTACTTGAAGTGGCTGGCGTCCAGGAACAGGTAGTCCAGCGTCACCTCGTCGAGGCGGCGGCGGCTCCAAGTCTCGTACTGCTCCTTGAGCTGGGCGCAGATCCGCGACACCGCCGACTTCGACACGGTCGCCTGCTCACCGAGCGCCTCGGTGAGCGTCGCCTCAGCATCACGGACCGACAGGCCGCGCACGAACGAGGCGATCACCAACGCCTCCAACGCGTTGGTACGCAGCACCCCGGTTCCGAAAGCTGCGAGGCGAACCGTTCGGTCGTTCCTCGCAGCTTCGGACGCTCCAACGTCACCGGCCCCGCGGTCGTCTTGATCGTCGTGGGGCAGTAGCCGTTGCGCATCCTTCCCGGGCCTCGTCACTGCCCGCCTGACGCACATAACGCTCGCGGCCGAGGAACTCACTGACCTCAGCCTCCAACGCGGCCTGCAGCAGCAACTGAGCGCCGAGCCGGGCGACCTGCTCCACCGCCCCAGCCAGGTCACCGCTACCAGCGAACACCTCATCGATCTCGACTCGCAAACGCTCAGCAGGTGATACTCGTGACGCCACGGACGTAGGTCCTTCCTCGGGAGCTTGGTCGCTATCGAGGGAAACCTACGTCCGTGTCATTTACACCGGAGCTGGGACGCGACCTCCCCATGGCCGTCACCGGGCAGTTCTCATGGCCACCAGCGGGCAGAACTCACGACCGCGTCCGGGCAGTTCCTACTGGCCGTTGACACCCCGCGTCGCCGGTCGCTACCGGGACTCGGCGAGGTCGAGGAGACCCGGCGGACCATGCAGTGCCAAGTCTGCAACGAGTCCGTCGCCTCTACGGGCTGGCGGTCTACTGCCCAAACTGCGGCCAGTTGGCTCCGGCGCAGCAGTTCGTCGAACTCATCCGCATGCACCGAGAGGGTCTGGCAGCCCTGGACGCCCTGCCCGCCGACGTGAAGCGCGGGCTGGCCGAGAGCGGCGTGCTCAGCGCGAACTACGAGAACACGATCAAGGACGGGTTCGGGGCGCTGGAGACCTACCTGAAGGCCCGCTTCGAGACCGAGGCTCCGCACGTGACGCTAAGGGGCAAGGGCAACATCTTCCAGCGCCTGGACGAGGCAGCCGACCTGTATCGCAAGCACCTTGGCGTGGACATCCCTGGCCTGCTCGGCCACAGGCAGTGGGAGCACCTGAAGCAGATCGCCGCGATGCGGCATGTGTTGGTGCACAACGCCGGGATCGTGGACGCCAAGTTCCTTGACCGGCCTCCTGACTGGCCGCAGAGGGCCGGGCAGCGCCTTCAGATCAAGCGGACTGACGCCGGGGGCTTCCTCGACCTTCTGGACCGACTCCCTACCGCCGTTGCGAAGCCATCCCCGGCGTAGGTCGGGAGCGGTCGCAGGAGGGTCCGGGCCTCGTCAGCCGGATGGCCAAGGCCCACCGGTCAGGAGTGGGTCGATCTGTACAAGCCGCGGCTCGTCTCTCGCTCCCACCGCTGGCCTCAGCGAACCGACTCTGAGTGCGCCAAGTGGTACTGCCGCCTGCCGACGGCATCGTTCGCCGATCTCAAGTAGCGGCTGACGTCTTCTCGTACACCTTGTCCAGCAGGTCAGCGCTGCGTCCGTAGTACCGCTCGAAGACGACGGCGATGCTCTCCCAGCCGCCCACAGCGGTGAGCTCCGCCGGGGTGAAGTGCCAGAGCTCGATCCCGTCGTGTGCAAAGCGATACGGAGCGAGTGGAGGGAGTGCTTCCACTGGTAGCGGGTCTTCGAGCCCTCGGTCCATGAGAGCCGCTCCCAACCCGCCTTCTGCGCCGCGGGGGGAGAAGTGGTCGTTCGTGAAGCTGGTGCTCCAGTGGTAGCCGCCGCGGGAGTGCTGCGGCGTCACCCCGGCTAACGGGCGACGACACACTCGATCTGGCGGGTGGCGGCCAGGGCCAGCAGGTGGCCGTCGTGGAACGGCGCGTCCAGGAGGTGCAGCGCTCCGGGGGGCCAACCGGCCGGTGGGTTGCCGCCGAGCAGCGCGGTGGTCCCACGAACGTCGATCCTGCCCAGGCCCGCGGAGATGCCGTGGCCGGTGAGCTTTGCTACCGCCTCCTTGCGGACCCACAGCCGCAGGAACTCGGCCGGGCGCTCCTCCTCTGGCGTCCGCTGCAGCCAGTTCCGCTCGCACGGCGTCAGGGCCCTGGGGGCGAGCGTGCCCACGATGCCGAGGTTGGGCACCTCGTCGAGATCCGCACCGACCAGGCCCTCGGACACGGCGGCGAGTACCACCCAGCTGCGGGTGTGCGCCACCGAGTAGTCCAGCCCGTCCACGGCCAGGCGCGGGCGCCCATGCCCGGCCCCGCAGTGTGCGCAGTCGCGGACAATGCGGATCCCTCTCGCGGAGGTGCGCAAGTAGTGGACTGCGACGAGCCGCTGCAAACCGCGCGAGGTCGTGAAGACGTCTCGGGCGCGTCCCGCCGCCAGCGCCGCCGCCCGCACTCGCTCCGAGGGTGAGAGGAAATCGGACCACCTGCCGTCCGGGCCCGGGCGCGCGGCCCAGAGGTGGCACTCCCCGGGCGCCGGCAGCCGGGCCAGGTCCACTAGCACTAGCGCCTTGCCACCTGGCTCTCTGGTCCGTCGGACGTGGCGCGCGCCAACTGGCCAGGTCCGGCAAGCGAGTGCCAGCGCCGGATGAGGACGCGCGCCAGGAGCAGCAACAGCAGGCCGTTGACGCTGTGCCAGAGCCAGTGGGTGCCGAGGGAGAACGCGGCGCAGACGCTGGAGTCCAGCGTTCGGGCAGCGAACGCAGCGGCGAAGACTGCGCTAGCGACTGCGAAGGCCCGCCAGTGCTGTGACCGGCTCTCGTTCCGTGACGCCGCCAGGGTCGCGGTCAACCCGATCATCAGCAGCAGCACCGGCGCGTAGGTGCCGGAGCGGTTCGGCACCGCCTCGCCCACGAGGACGATGAACGCCGCGCAGAACGCCGCGAACGCAGCCACGCCCGCGCCGCACCACCCCCACGCCAGGCCGTACATCCACCGCAGGAACGTCCCCAGGTACAGCAGTAGGAACAGCGCGATCGGCACGATGTCGAACACCAGGGACCAGCGGGTCGCCAGGGTGTGGAACAAGAAGCTGCCCACCCCTATAGCGGCCATCGCCGGGGCCATCCACCGCAGGCTCGACGGAACCCGTCCATAGTGCGATTGGGTGCGCAGCGTCAGAAGCGCGGCGATGACGAAGGCGAGATTGCTCAGCGCGTTGACCGGTTCCGCCCAGAACGCGGTGGACGCACGCTCGCAGTACCAGTCCAGCTGGTCGTTCCAGGTCATCGTTTCCCATCCTGTCGTCGTCGTGCGGTTCTCGTTGTCCGCGCGGCGTCCGACTCGCTGATCCGGCGCTTGCGCCAGAACTCCGAGTCGGGCTCGGTGAAGGAGGCGAAGGTGTAGAACGACGCGAGGAACTCGTGGTACTGCTCGTAGGTGTCACGGTAGCTGCGGTTGTACCAGTCCGTGAGCTTGTGCAAGCCGACCGGCCTCTTGACGCCGAATGCCCCCCGTCTCGGCCGCCGTGCTGCCCGGGCTACTCATGCCGCGAAGCGCGCGGCCGAGGGCGAACAGAAGCGATGCTCTGTGCGGCCCACATCCGCGGCGGGCTGCCGGCGGCGTCGGCCCATCGCGGGAGGCGGCTTCGGCTCAGGCACCGGGGCGCCTTCCCTCGACGAGGCACCGGAATTCGCCAGCCGGGTGCTCGATGCGCTGCGGCAGCCGCTGGAGAGCGGGCGCTTGTCGATCACCCGGGTCGGTGGCACCGCCGTCTATCCGGCGGTGTTCACGCTGCTGCTCGCGGCCAACTACTGCCCGTGCGCCAAGCCGGCGGACCAGTGCTCCTGCCCACCCGACGCCCGACGCCGCTACCTCGCACGGCTGTCCGGGCCGCTGCTCGACCGGGTCGACCTGCGCGTCGAGATGCCGCGCATCACCCGGGCCGAGATGCTGGCCGATGACGGCCGGGGCGAGCCCAGCGCGCAGGTCGCCGCCCGGGTGGCCCACGCCCGCAGGCGCGCGGCCGAGCGCTTCGCCGGCACGCCCTGGCGCACCAACGGACAGGTGCCGCCAGTCGAGCTGCGTCGTCGCTGGCCCATCTCCCGTGCGGCGACGTGGGAGGCCGAGCAGGCGATGGACCGCGGTCAGCTCACCGCCCGCGGGTTCGGCCGCATCCTGCGCCTCGCCTGGACGCTCGCCGACCTGCAGGATGCTGCGCAACCGGGACCGGAGCACGTCAACCACGCGCTGGGGTTCCGGCTCGGGACTGCCACAGCAGCCGGGATCGCCGCATGAGCGGGTCTGCGGACCAGGCCCGGCGGCTGGCGCTTGTGGGCTTGTCCCGCATCGTCGATCCCGGCCATCGCGGGGTCCACCAGGCGGTGCAGGACCACGGTGCGGTCGAGGTGTGGGAAGCGCTCCGCCGCGGCGCGGTGTGCGAGCCGGTGTCGCCGGAGCTGCGTGCCGGGGCGTCGCTGCGGGCAGAGGGCTACGACCCGGCGGCAGACCTCGACCAGCTGAACCGGTTCGGCGCCCGGCTGGTGTGCCCGGGCGACGCGGAGTGGCCGTCCGCGCGGCTGTTCTGGCCGCAGGAGCCCAGGCTCGAGGCCCCGCCGCTCGCGCTCTATGTCCACGGCACGCACCGGCTCGGCGAGGTCGTGGAGCGCTCGGTGGCGGTCGTCGGAGCCCGCGCAGTCACGGCCTACGGCGCGTACGTCGCCGGAGACCTCTCCACGGCGCTCTGTGACCGCGGCGTCGCGGTGATCAGTGGCGGTGCCTACGGCATCGACGCCGCCGCCCACCGCGGCGCGCTGGCCTCCACCCGTACCCCCACGATCGCGGTTCTCGCCTGCGGGGTCGACGTCGCCTACCCGCGCGGGCACGACCGGCTGCTGCGGCAGATCGCATCCACCGGGCTGGTGGTGTCGGAGCTGCCGCCGGGCAGCTCGCCGACCCGCGGTCGATTCCTTATCCGAACCAGAGGCACTGGTCTGTAAGCGGCTCTGGTGGTGATGACTGCTGACGCTGGCCGGCGCTTCTGTGAACTCGGAAGCACTCCCCGCGAAAGGGAGTGCCTCCGGCGCACCCAGCATGCTCTCAGTGCGTCTCAGTGTAGCCGTCACAAGACCTCCCCATCTGCGCTTCTGCTAGGGCGTCAAGCTGCTTTGTCTTGGTCACTTACCCTCCTGAATCCTGGTGCCTGTCAGTAGGGCATCGAGTGCCTCCTGAAGATCCGATGCTGAGCGAACGCGAGTTTGCCACTTGACGCCGTTAAGTCGTTCTTCCTCATGCCTGGCCTTGACGTTCCCGCCTTGCACCACCGCCCAGAGCCCAAGCGAGGTGGTGAACTTGGCTCCAGAGTTGGCGAACTCCCTGACGGTGCCCGCCACCTCGAGATCGAATGGGCCACCGTGGGCGAGTGAGTTCCGGCATCGCAGGAGCCGCTTGACCAGCCTTTCGAACTCGTTGAAGAGCTCGTCGACCCAGGCGCTGATGTCTTTGGGACTGGATAGGTGCAATGCGACTGTCCTGAGTCGCCGTGCCGACTTGTGGTGAGACGGAACCTCCTGCGCGAGGGCGGGTAGTGCTGCGAGGGCGACGTCGTAGTGCACGAAGACGCGGTCGACGGCGTCGGGCACTGAACTGACGATCTCACCGGGCTTCGGTGCTGCTTGCAGGTCTCTTAATTCGTAGGAGTCGAGCGGCCCGTTGACCGCTGTGTAGATCTCATCGAGAAGCGTGCCCTGCACCCACGCGGCTGCGAAACAGTCGGTGAGGTGCTTGGGCCAATGCTTTTGGCAGCAGCGGCTGGTGACGAGCTCGATGATCCGCGCATCCTGCAGTAGGGACGTCGGATCGGTGCCTTCTGCGCTCGCGGTAAGGACGGCGGTCGCTTCGAGCAGCTCGCGTAGCCGCACATCCTTCACGGGAAGGTGTTGCTCGAGGTGCGGTCGTAGCTCGTCGAGGGCGTAGTCGGTGCGGTCGCTGAGCACGCGGTTGTCTGGGCCGGGACCAAGGTCGAAGGTCCCTGATCTGAAGTGGCCGTCGATGAAGTGTCGGTAGCCGGGGAACTGCTTCCATGATGTTCCTCGTTCGTGGAATGCCGCCAGCTTGACCAGGGCGTCGGCCTGATCCCGAGCGAGCTGGACTGGGTCGGCGTAACTGCCGTGGCCGAGGTCGACGCGGACCGCGACCCAGTGCTCGACGTCCTTGGGCCAGGTTCGCTCTTGTCGCCTTGGGTTGTTGGCGTCCTCGTCGGCAAGCAGTTCTGCCGGAACGAGGCCGTACCCGTGTTGCTTCGGCTCGGCTCCATCGGCGACAGCCTGGAGTGCCGTTAGAAGTGCGGGCCCGTTGAAGAAGGTGACGGGTCCGAAGTCGAGCCTCTTGGGCCAGGGTCTGACGCGCGCGTTTCCGTAGGTGCTCCAGACGACGTGGTGACCGGTCTGGGCTCCTCGTGCCATGAGGCGCCGACAGAGCTGCAGGCGAGCGTCGAGTGACAGGCCGGCCGTCTCGTCCGGGTCCGGAGGGGTGGGTCGGTCCTGTTCATCGTCCTGCTGAGTGGTGCCAGCGGACTCGCCAGGGAGGGGGGTGCCGTCCAGGTGGTGGAGTACCCAGGTGATCTCGTAGGCGGCATCGTCGAGCACGTTGGCCAGGGTCTGGGACTCGACCAGTAGCGAGCGTCCTGCACCAGCGAGAACGGCATCCAGAGCGCGCATGCGGTCCTCGACGACGCTGAACTTGGTCTTGAGTGATCGCACGGATTCGACGACGTCGTCGAATGCGGCTTCGGCCGCGCCTTCGTCAGCCAGTGCGAGTCGGCTCTGATCGTGAAGCTGGCGACAGCGATCTCGTGCGGGCTGTTTCTCGTCACCCAGGTCGGGTGTCTTGAGGAGTTCTGCGAGTTCGTTGAGTGCGGTGGTGCGGGCGGTCAACTGTGGACCTCGGGTGTCGAGCGCGGCTCCCACATCGGTGCTCATTGAGCACCAAGAACTTTTGTGCTTCTTGTCATACGGCCGGGCGTCGGCGAGCCAGGCATCGAGCTCGTCGAGGGCGACCTTGATGTTGGGGTGGTCGTCGACTCGCTCGCGGGACCGGGACGGGAAGCTGCGGCTGCCGAACATGTGGCGTAGCTCCTCCCCCAGGTCCGGCGGCCAGCAGAGGGGCGGCGCTCCAAAGGACCTCACGATGAGACCCGGGAAGACGCTCGCGGGGCACTGCCGGCAGGTCGTAGCCGCGGCAGGCCGAGCACGACAGGCTCGTCCGCCTGCTCGAGCATCTGGGTCATCTGGCGGAGCTTGTGTTCGGCACCGGTGAGGCTGATCTGCAGGCCTTCGACCTCGCCGAGCCAGCCCTGGTCGGTGGCCTCAGTGATTCGGTCGCGGAGGTTGTCGGTGATCTCGTGCATGCGCTCTAGTTGGTTGGGGTCAGGACGCAGCAGGGAGCAGCGGACACAGGCGTGTTCGTGGTGGCAGCTGGTGCCGTAGGCGCGGCTGCAGCTGCCGAGGCTGACCTTGCGGGTGACGAAGTGCGCCTCGAACTCCTCCCATTCCTGCGGGGTGGGTTCGCGGTACTCCTCGCTGGGGCGCTGCTGCCGGCGTTGGGCGATGAAGGTGCGGTGGTGGCGGATGACGTCGGCCGGGTAGATCGCGGCGTAGCCCTGGGTGGTGGCGATGTTCTTGTGGCCCATCAGGACCTGGACGATGTGCGGCGGTAGGCCGCTGGCGAGGGCGTCGGTGGCGAAGATCCGGCGCATGTCCAGCGGGGTGAAGTGCATCGGCTGGCCGCCGATGGTGATGCCGGCGCGAGCGGCCAGCCGCCGGAAGTGGTTGCCGACGGTGCTGGCGCTCAGGCCGCGGCAGGTGGGGCCGGAGACCTTCACGAACAGGTGCGGCGCGAGGCTGCTGAGGACCTTTTCGTGGCCGTCCCAGCGCTGCGACAGCGGGACGGTTTGCCGGCCGGCGCGGAGCCGGTTCACAACTTGCGCGAGGACGTGCACGACCTCGGGGCTGGCGACCAGGAGCCGCTCCTGGTCGATCTTGCTGGGGGCGATGTGCAGGAGCGGCAGGGCCTCGCCGGTGGACGGGACGGTGTAGGGCTGGATCGACAGGTGTGTGAGCTCGAGCAGCTCCTCGTGCCGGATGCCGGTGTGGCGCAGCGTCTCCAGGATCGCCCAGGCCCAGAAGCCGTTGTCCTCGTCCTCGGTGAGGTTGCGGTCGGTGCCGTTGCGGCGGGCGCGCAGTGGGGCGCTGGGGCTGGACTGGAAGACCTGCCAGGGCTGCCCGTCGAGGTCGATGGTGGCTCCGGGTCCGGCGGCCTGCGCGGCCTGCAGGGCGGCGAGTGACTGCCGACGGTCGCGGTCGGCCTGGTCGACCAGTCGGGGTAGGACCGGAGCGAGCTCGCGGGTCCGCTGCTGCGTGGCTGCGGTGATCGCCCTTCGGGTCTTCTTGTAGCCCTTGAGGTCGGTGGTGTAGATCGGGCTGGGTGCCACCCAGGCGACCCAGTAGGGGTCCTGCAGGGCCCAGTGGGCCATGTCCAGGTAGAACGACCGGACGGTGAACATCACCGTGTGGTGGTCGCGGCGGGGAGTGCCGTCGGGCTTGACCTTGATCCGGTCCTTCCAGCCGTCGATCTGCTCGCGGGTCACGGCGAAGCTGGTCAGCTCGCCGTGGTGCTCGATCAGGTCCTTCCAGTAGAGGCGCAGCAGGTTGCCCGCCAGGGCGATCACGGACGGGTAGTCCAGGCCTGCGGTGCGGTGCTTGAGGTACTCGATCAGCACCGGGGCGCAGGGACCGGTGATGCCGGCCCGGGCCACCAGCTCCTCGCACGACTTACGTCCACGCGACCGCGCCAGCGGCAGCGCGTGGGCCTCGTGCTCGAGCCAGCCCAGCCGCCGCAGCGCCGACCACAACGACGGCAGCGCGTAGTGGCTGGCGCCGGCGTTGACGTCGTCCCGCATCGCGAGCAGGTCCTTGGCTGCGAGCTCGCGAAGCGCCTTGCCGGTGTGCGCCTGGATCAGGCTGGCGGTGCGTAGTGCCGCCAGCACGATGGGCGGCGTGATCTCCAGAGCCTGCAGCTCGCATTGCAGCAGCGCGGTTGCTTCCGCGTCGCGGGCGGTCCCGATGTCGGCGTAGCGCAGCTGGCTCGTGGTGGCCCACCGGTAGGAGGGCCGGATCACGTCGAGAAGCATCAGCCCGAGCACGGCGCCGACCAGACTCTGCCGCCGGTTCTCGCCGCCGTTCGGCAGGACGACCGCCCGCCAGGACGTCGACGTCGCCTCGAACAGCGCCCAGCGGTCCGCCCACGTCTCCGCCGGCAGGGTCTGCAGGTGGGCCAGCAGGTCACGCGTCCCGGTGCGCCGCTTCTGCCGGTTGGCCTTCTTGAGCCCGGCGACAAGCTCCGCCAGCTCATGTGCAGTCGCGTACTGATGAGCGAGCTGTGTCGCGACGGGGCGATCCGCCGTACTGGGCGGCTGCGCGAGAGCGGACGGGTCGGCCAGGTCGTGCACCCGCAGGCGCTCGGCGAGGCTCATGACGCGGCGCCGCTGAACACGCTGTCGAGGTCGGCCTGGTCGTAGGCCGGCATGGCCGTGGCCTCAGGGACGGGCTTGCGGGTGAGGGCGGCCCGGTGGTGGGCGATGACCTCGTTCATGTGCGGCTTGGTGTAGATGCTGGTGGTCGCCAGTGACACGTGCCCGAGCAGCTCCTGGACCTCGTGCAAGGCCATGCCGCCGTCGAGGGCTCGCTGCGCGAACGTGTGCCGCAGGTCGTGGGTGGTCCAGTTCGAGCCGAGGACCTGGTTGGCGCGGTTGAGCACCGCCCGCAGCGCGTCATAGGTCAGCGCGCGTTGCGGCTGCCGAAGGGTCAGCCAGACCGGCTCGTTTGGGCTGGGGGTCCCGCGCTCGAGCTGGTAGAGGCGCAGCCACACGAACGCGTCCGGGGACGCCGGCAGCCACTGCTCCGAGCCGCCCTTGCGGGTCACGCGGATCAGGTGGTCGCCGTAGTTGACCCGGTCACCGGTCAGCTGGAGCAGCTCGGAGGCGCGCACGCCGCTGCTGACGTAGAACGCCAACAAGGCTCGGTCCCGGTGACAGCCAAGCTTGCGGAACAGCGCGTCGAACTGCGCGTCCGGCAAAGACCTCGGCGAGCGTTCCGGTTCGCGCTGGCGGAGGCGACCGCGGCGACGCAACGCCGGCTGACCGCCGATCTCGTCGCCTGCTCCCATGGGCGCCGAACGGCCGCTGGGCACCGGGTTCACGATCGGTCCGCGGCCACGCTCGATGTGGAAGGCGTAGTACTCGTGCACGACGGTCAACGTGTGGTTGATCGTCTTCGCCGAGTAGCGAAGCCCCGCGTGGCGCTTGCCCGTCACGACGTTCCTTTGGCCGTGCGTTCCGGAAGGGCGCTTGTTGCCGACGAACTTCTTGGCTTGCCGGGCCCACAGAACAAAGTCGCGGACTTCGACTTCGGTTGCTCGCTCCAGCGGGCAGTCAACAGCCCAGAGGAAGCGTGCGAACCGCAGCAGCGACATGGCGTAGGCCCGAACCGTGTGAGAGGTGCAGTCGTTCGCCTGCAGGCTCAGTAGCCAGTCGGATACCGGAAACAGTTCCTCGCCGGCTTCGTCGACAAGCACCAGACCTGGTGCCACATCGATCGCCTGCACCCGCCCCAGACCCGCCACGGTCAGCTCTTCAACCCGACGGAGGACGCGACTGCTACTGGGTGGCTGCTCCATGACAGGAGTCTCGGCCTAGCCAAGACAATGACCGTGGTAGACACGCCGACTATCTGAGAGCACTAGTTCGGTTAGCACTTCTCGTCCGCAACCGGCTGATCGCGGCGCTGTCCCTCGGCACGGTGGTGGTCGAGGCGGCCCTGCGCAGCGGCTCGCTAGCCACCCTCGAGCGCGCCCGGCTGCTCAGCCGGCATGTGATGGTGGTCCCCGGCCCGGTCACCTCCGCCATGTCGGCCGGCTGTCACGCCCAACTGCGCCACGAGCCGCCGGCCCAGTGCGTCACCCGGGTGGAGGAGATCCTCGACACCGTCGGCGCGATCGGCGACGACGCCGCCGCACCGCTGCGCGGGCCGGTCGGAGTGCGCGACGGCCTGTCCGATACGGTGCGGCTCGTGCTCGATGCGGTGCCGGTCCGCACCGGGATCGGCGAGGCGAGCATCGCGCGAGCGGCCGGCGTCAGCTCGCTGGTCGTGCAGCAGGTGCTGCCGCCACTGCACGTGCACGGGCTGGTGGAGCGCACCCAGGACGGCTGGCGACTGACGGCGCTCGGCGCCGGCCGGCCGGCACCTGCATAGCCGCTGCGGACCGCTGCCGCCCATTGAGCAGCCCCGGGGGGTCGGCAGGGGGCGCTGCGGCCCGGCGCCTTGACCCGCCGCCCGCCGGGACCGACGGTTCTGGGTGTGACCGCCCCCGAGCCCGACCTGCCGCCGGCGCTCGCCGACGCGCTCGAGGCATTCCGGCGCCATCTGGAGTACGAGCTGTCCCGCTCCGCCCACACCGTGCGGGCCTACAGCAGCGACATCGCGGCCCTGCTCGAGCACGCCGCGAGGCGGGGGGTCACCTCCCCTGCGGAGCTGGACCTGGCCGTCCTGCGCAGCTGGCTGGCTCGCCTGCGCAGCAGCGGGGCAGCCCGCTCGAGTCTCGCTCGACGCGGCTCCAGCGCCCGGGTGTTCACGGCGTGGGCCTCCCGCCGGGGCCTGCTCGCCACCGACCCGGGTGCGCTGCTCGCGACGCCCAAGGGCCGCCGCCCGTTGCCCGACGTCCTTCGCGCCGACGAGGCCGTCCGCCTGGTCGAGCAGGTCGACGGCGGCTCGCCCGAGCAGCTCCGGGACCGGGCCGCGCTCGAGCTGCTCTACGCCACCGGCATCCGGGTCGGTGAGCTCTGCGGCCTGGACGTCGACGACGTGGACGCCGAGCGAGCTCTCGTAC
>JAABUN010004859.1_pt1 | contig 17524 bp, 21 predicted proteins | sample 5559311 | NCBI WGS metagenome assembly JAABUN01 (sample SAMN10711877, study PRJNA513370) | rock metagenome | isolation source: Antarctica rocks | place: Antarctica: Victoria Land, Siegfried Peak sud | reverse complement strand
AACCCTGCCGGACAGCCGTGGGGAGAGGGTTAGGGTGAGGGAAGCGGCAAGCGCCACTCCATCCCTTCGCATCCCCAGCGCCGCCGAAGCCGCACCGCCCCGCCAAATCGAACGGCCCCCAGCACCCAACCCCGCCAATCCCCATACCACCCCCGCACGACCGCCCCCCGAACCACCAACCCCGGAGCCGCCCGGTGCCCAAGCCCGTCCTCTACGTCACCCGCCGCCTCCCCCCCGCCGTGGAGGCCCGCGCCGCCCGCGACTACGACGCCCGCCTGAACCCCGACGACCACCCGGTCTCCCCCGCCGAGCTGCTGGCCGCCGCCGCCGGAGCCGACGCCGTGCTGTGCTGCCCGGCGGAACGCCTCGACGCCGCCGCCATCCAAGCCCTCCCCGCCAGCGTGCGCGTCCTCGGCACCTTCAGCGTCGGCACCGACCACCTAGACCTGGACGCCTGCCGCGCCCGCTTCCTCCCCGTGGTCAACACCCCCGACGTGCTCAGCCAGGCCACCGCCGAGTGCGCGATGCTGCTGATCCTGGCCGCCGCGCGCCGCGCCGGCGAGGGCGAGCGCCTGTTGCGCGCCGGCCGCTGGACCGGCTGGGCGCCGACCCAACTGCTGGGCACCGGGGTCGGCGGCCGACGCCTGGGCATCTTCGGCATGGGCCGCATCGGGCGTGAGCTTGCAGGCATGGCGCGCGGCTTCGGCATGGCCGTCCACTACCGCAACCGCACCCGCCTGCCGCCGGAGCAGGAGGCCGGCGCGGTGTTCCACGCCTCGGACGAGACCTTCCTGCCGCTATGCGACGTGCTGTCCCTGCACGCCCCGGGCGGCCCGGGCACCCGGCATTGGCTGGACGCCCACCGGATCGCGCTGCTGCCGCGCGGAGCGGTGGTGGCGAACACGGCCCGGGGCACGCTGGTGGACGACGCGGCGCTGGTGGCGGCGCTGCGGTCGGGGCAGGTGGGGGCCGCGGGCCTGGATGTCTATGACGGCGAGCCGCGGGTGGACGCCGGGCTGCTGGGACTGGAGAACGTGGTCCTGCTGCCGCATCTGGGGAGCGCCACTGTGGGGACGCGGGATGCCATGGGAATGAAGGTGCTGGATGGGATTGATGGGGTGTTTGGGCGCGCAGTGGGCGGCTAAACTCTGTGGCGATGGCCCGGTCCCGTGATAGGCTGGCAGCCATGGATACCATACCGACCATCTTCGACGACCTGGACCATGAGGCCGAGGAGCGTGCCTGGGCCGAAGGCGAAGCGGACGCCGACGCTGGCCGGGTCGTATCGCATGAGGCTGTCGCAGCCTGGTTGAAGTCCTGGGGCACCGACCACGAACTGCCCCCGCCGCAGTGCCCCGGCGAATAGTTTGGACGGCCGCCGCGCTTCGCGACCTGAAGGCGATACGATCCTACCTCGGTCAATTCAACCCGCAGGCAGCAGAGCGGCTTGCCGACCGCATCGTTGCCAGCGGTGAAAGCCTCGTCACCTACCCCGAGCGTGGGCGGCCAACCGAGGGGGCAAGGCGCGAGTTGTTGACGGTGTGGCCCTACCTGATCGGCTACCGCGTGCGCGGTGACAGGGTAGAGATCATCCGCGTACGGCACGGAGCGCGGCTACCTTAGGACACGGAACGACGAGGCATAGGGAGGCGAATGGCATCGTCGTGATCGTCGGGCAGGGCGACAGGATTGATAACGGTTTACTAGGGGCCACCATGGACGCATCCACGCAAGCCAACCTGATCCTTGCCGCCGTCGGCGACTACCAGACCGGCACCATGTTGTTGAGTATGTTGATCCACAAGGTCGAGGGCATCGCCAAGGTCATGGACGACCCTTCGTTCCATGAGGCGCTGCTCGATCACGTCCTGGCGTTGGAGGAGGTTTATGCGCTGAGCCGCACCGGCGACATAGATTTCGAGCGTCACGGCAGGCCGGCGGTTGATGCCGCGGTGGCTGGCATTGCCGTTGAGACCAAGCGTTTCCTGCACGAGCAGGATCTTATGGTCGCCGCCAAGCCTGGTCTCTGACTCCATGCAAGCGGCTTACGCCTTCGCCGGCTACGAACGTGGACCTTTGACGCCATGACTTCCACCGGGTTGCGCCTCTGGATTGATGCGGTGAGGCGGATGGAGGCCGATCCAGGCGCTCCGGTCACCTGCCCTGTTTGCGACATCGGCACGCTCGTCATGGAAGACATCCTGAGCGAGGCCAACCCGGAAGTCGGCACCCGAACCGCCTGTTGCACGCACTGCGGCCACTACAGCACATCGCGCTATCGCTTCGGACCGCAGGCCATCACATCCGGCGTGGCAGCTAAGTAGGAGGATGGCGCTGGTCACAGCGGCAGGGCATGGATATGTTTGAGCAGTGGTGAACCCAAGCAGGACGTTGGAGACCTCGGTGATGGATGGGCCGGCAGTTGTGTCCAAGTCTCGCAGCAGAGAAGGCAAGCTGCGGCGGGTCAAGTTCGGCTCTGTTACCGTCATGGTCCGCACGCCCACCGAGGCCGAGGTCCAGCGCAACGTTGACCGCAGCACCGAGGCGCTTGCGCGGGGACTGAAAAGGCTGCTTCGTCCAGGTGTCCGCCTCTATCCCAAGCGGGGGGTGCCGCTGTTCTATGTGGACGAGGACCACCCGGGCAAGTTTGTGAGATTGCTGGACGGCAAGCGTGACCTGGGCGTGCTTGAGGATGGAGACTTCAAGGTAACAGGTTGACGACGCTCCTTGAGGCCGTTGGCGGTATCTTGGACGTTCAAGCGGCAACCCGGAAACCGCTAGCGATGATCGTTGCCGGACACAATGGTTCCGGCAAGTCCACCATGTGGCGGCGCACCCTGGCTGATGTTCTGCAGATACCGCTGATCAACGCCGACCGAATGATGCTGTCCATCCTGCCCGAAGCGGGGGAGGGAGGCCACTTGGTGCCTTGGGCGGCATTGCTGCGTGACACTGACCGGGACTGGATGCGGGTCGCCCAACAGGGTGTGCAAGCGTTCGTCGGGCAGGCAATGGGCGCGAAGGTGCCCTTTGCCACGGAGACCGTGTTTTCCTATTGGGAGCCTCGGTCCGATGGCACCGTTGCCTCCAAGATCGAGCTGATAGAGCAGTTGGAAATTGCGGGATACTTCGTCTTGCTGCTCTTTGTCGGGCTGAACGACGTCATGTCATCCATCTTGCGTGTGCGAACCCGCGTGCTGGACGGCGGTCATGGGATTGATGAAGCAACGCTTCGGGCCAGATTTCCGCGAACGCAACGCGCCATAGCTGCCGCGGTAGATGTTGCCGATGCGTCTATCCTAATTGACAACAGCCGGATGCCAACGCAGGCGTTCACAGTCTGCCGCGTCCAGCTCGCGGCGAAGGTGCTGTTTAATATTCGCGGTGGCCAGACACTTGCCCCGGAACCAATCTTGAACTGGTTGGATCAAGTCTGCCCACTGTAGTCTGCACGCCCTGGGCGGGCCAGGAATCCAGCATTGGCTGGACGCCCGGCAGGTTGCGATGCTGCCGCGGGGTGCGGTGGCAGCGAATACGGTGTAGGGAACGCTGGTGAACGACGCAGCGCAAGTGTGGGAGTTGCTGGGACTCGAAAATGTGGTGTTGCTGCCATACCTGGGAAGTGCCACGGTGAGGACGTGGGTTGTCGTGGGGATGAAGGTGCTGGATGGTCTTTGAAACTTTTGCTTGGAGAAAGCGGCTACAAACTCGTGCTGAAAAGCCAGAAATATATACATACGATATTGCCCCAGATCAATTCCGACATCAAGTTTGTATGGCTTTATCCGAGGGAATTGGTCGCTACTACCAGGGCGCAGGAATTAGTTCGTTTGGACCAGGCGAAGCTAATGTTTGGTGGGAGCAGATTGATAGAGTATGTCGCAAGGAGATATACTCTTATCTTTCCTACTTGCAGGAGCGAAATCTGGACAAGAGGATATTTAGCTTCTTCTGCAAAGAGCAGGGCATTGATGACGTGTTGAGTGTCTTAGAAGTATGCTGCTTTGTTCTGGTCGTCATAAACGACGACAGTCATGATACCACAGATGCGCGAGGTGCCAAGCTGAAAAGCTCAGATGCAGTCGCCGAGGTAAATGCAAAACTCGAACAGCATGGAATGGGCTATCGCTTCGAAGGTCGGCATATCATTCGTATAGACTCCCAATTCATCCATGCCGAAGTGGTAAGCCTACACTCAAGTTTTTATCTGAGCCCGAATTCTCGAAAGTTAATGAGGAATTCTTTCGGGCACATAGCCATTATAGAGCTGCTGCATATAAGGATTGTGTTACTGCCGCGAACCGTGCATTTGAAAGTATGCTCAAGGCAATTTGCGACGTTGAGAATTGGAATTATGCCAAGGGAGACGGAGCAGCAGAACTAGTAACTAAAGTCACCTCTAATGGCTTGTTCAGTCATGATTTCGACAGGAGCCTCACAGCTTATGTGGCGATGCTGAAAACGGGGCTGCCTGCGATTCGCAACGATGCTGGAGGGCATGGAGAAGGGATCTTAGCGGCAGCAGTAACAGAGCAGATCGCAAGATTCGCACTTAACCTAACAGCAGCAAACATTTTGTTTCTCGCAGAGTCTCATTCGGTTTTGCCTTCCAAAATGGTCTGTGGTCGAACCTAGCTCCAAGTCTGCCGCTGTCGTCCCCGGCATGGCAAACCCTCCAGGTGCAATCAAGCATCAGCCTGCTACACCCGTCTCTATACTTTTCCAAGAACTCCGCCACCCCCATTCCTAACCCGCCGCCCAGCCTCCAGCCGCCGCACCTTCCCCCGCCGTCGGCGTGCCGCATCAGACCATGTTAGCCCACCGCACACCGACAACAGCGGCGCGCAACACCCCAACCAGCACCACCCCGCCATCTCCCAACCCACCCACGCCAATCTTGACACCCCCAACCCAAGAATGTTCTTCTTCCGTTCATGTCCACCCAACCAGCCCCGGCCCACCTCGAAGACCCCCTCGGCCAGCAGGCCGCAGACACCCAATTCTACCGCGAAGTCCTGCACGACCTCATCATCATGGGCACCGACATCGCCCGCATCGTCCACGCCCAAGCCGCCGCGGCGCCCCAACCCGCCCCGCAACCCCCCGCACCAAACCCGGCCCCACCCCCAGACCTCACGATCCCCTTCGACCGCATCGCCCGCGCCGTCCGCCGCAGCGTCGCCCTAGCGCGCAGCCTATCCGACCCCGCGCCCCCCGCCCGCGACCCGGCCCAGCACCGCGCCGCCGCCCGCAAGCGCCTCCTCCGCGAAGTCGAGGACACCATCCAGCGCACCGCCAACGAAGGCGACCACGCCGAAACCCTCAACGCCGAGCTGCGTGACCGCCTCGACGCCCCCGACCTCGACGACGACCTCACCAACCGCCCCGTCGCCGAGGTCATCACCGAAATCTGCCGCGACCTCGGCCTCGACGCATTCCCCGGCACCCACCCCTGGAAGCGCCGCACGCCAGCCGACATCGTCCAACTCTGCGCCCGCGCCGCAGCCCCCAGCCGCCCCCGCCAGCCCGGCCCCGCATCGCACGCCCCGGAGCCAGGCATCCCCCACCGCCTCCCCGACGACCCCCATCGTCCCAACCCCGCCGCCACTCCCCGCGCAGCGCCCGCCCCCGCGGCAACAGCCAGCGCCCTCCCAGACGACCCGGCCGAAGCCATCGCCTTAATCCTGCGCCATTCCCGCCACCCCGGCCCACCGCAACCCCCCGCCCAACACCCCACCCCGTCCCGGATGAAGCGGCGGCATCAAAGCTTGACCTGACCCGGCAGCCGCAGCCCCCCGGCTGCCTCGTCCCGCTGCCGTCCGCCGCCCTGTCCACCGCCCAATTCCCGCCCGCACGGACGCGAACCCCCAGGGCAGGCAGCAGCTATGCCGTCAAGAAGGACACCTTGCCCCCGCCCGCCTCGTCGAGACGCAGCAGCAGCACGCCGCAGGCAGCCAGCAAGGCATGGCGCGAAGCATCCGGCATCCGGCGACCTTCCAAGTCCCGGAACAGCACCCGGCACCCGGCACGGCGCCGCCCTCCACGTCCCAAACCGCCAGCCGATTGTCCCCCGCCCGTCAGCCCCGCTACCCTGCCGCCATGCACCCAGCCCCGACCCTCACAGACCTATTCCGCGGCTTCCTCGGCATCGGCATGGTCGGCTTCGGCGGCGTGCTGCCCTGGGCGCGTCGCATGGTGGTGGACCAGCGAGGCTGGCTCTCCGCCGCCGAGTTCCTGGACCTCCTCGCCCTATGCCAGTTCCTGCCAGGCCCGAATGTCGTCAACCTCTCCGTAGCCATCGGCAGCCGCCACCGCGGCGTGCCCGGCGCACTGGCGGCGACGAGCGGCCTGCTGGCCGTCCCGGTCCTGGTCGTGATAGCGCTCGGCAGCGTCTATGCCCGCTACGCCGGCCAGCCTCTGGTGCGCCACGCCTTCGCCGGGCTGGCCGCGGCGGCAAGCGGCCTGGTGGTGGCCATGGCCTGCCGCATCGCCTGGCCGCTGCGGACCCAGCCGCTGGGCATCGCCGTCGCCGCAATCGCCCTCGGCGCCATCGCCCTGGCCCGGCTCCCCCTGGTGCCCACCATGCTGGTCCTCGCCCCGCTCAGCATCTTCCTGCACCGCCGGCCGCGATGACCGACACCGGCTGGCTCGCCCTGATCCACGCCCAGCTCTCCCTGGTCGCCGTCGGCGGCGTAGCCCCGGTCCTGCCCGAGATGCAGCGCCAGGTCGTCGAGGTCCACCGCTGGATGTCGCCCTCCGAGTTCGCCGCCCTATTCGCCCTGGCCCAGGCCGCGCCCGGGCCGAACATGCTCGTCGTCACCCTGGTCGGCTACCACGTCGCCGGCTGGCCCGGCGCTCTGGCCGCGACGCTCGGAATGATAGGCCCCAGCAGCCTCCTGACCTGGGCCGTCGCCAACGCCTGGCACCGCTTCCGCGACCGCCCCTGGCGCACTGCGCTGCAAGCCGGCCTGGTCCCGGTCACGGTCGGCCTGGTCGCCGCCGGCGCCGCCCTGCTGGCCGCCTCCACTGCAACAGGCTGGCCCACCGCCGCCATCACCGCCGGTGCCGCGGCCTCCGTGCTACTGACGCGCTGGCATCCCTTATGGCTGCTGGGAGCGGGTGCGCTGCTGGGCGCGCTAGGCGCGGCATGACCATCTGCGCCGCGCCCGCCCGCCCCGTACCGGCCCAGGTCCCGCCAGCCAAGCCGCCGCCTATGCTAAACACCCGCCAGCGAAGCAGCCGACGCAGACCCCCGGAATATCATGCCCGGCAGGAGAGGTCCCCGCCGCGCATGGTCGTGCAACGAGACAAGGTTTGTTAGGAGCGTCGCCCCTGGCGATGGCTGCCCGCCTCGGCGTGCCCGCGGACGGGATGCGCCGCCGCCGCGCGAGCCTGGCTGCGCTCGGCCTGCGGCGCGTGTGCGCCCGTCGCGCGGACCATGCCGGTGTAGCCACGCCCGGCAGGGGCATAGGCCGGCTCCCTCATGCTGCGGACCGGGCCATGCCCGAGAAACAGGACCTGTCCACCCATCATCCGTCCAGCGAACATGCGGTCCATGCCGCGGCCGAACCGAGCCACTTCCGTGTCGCCGCGGCCATGGCGGAAGGCCGGCAGGCTGCTGCGCCCGTATCGCGCCGTCTGCATGGCGCTGCGGCCGTAATGCACCACCGGCACGGCGCGGGCAGCGCCCCGGCGCGTGCGGTAGGTGCCGGCGTCGTCGGTGGCCTCCGCAACCTCCTCATCCCGCTGGGGCGCCAGCAGCACTGCCATGCGGTCGCTCTGCGGGCGCAGGTCCAGCGGGGCCGGGTTCAGGACGGGGGCGGCGGCAATCGTGATGGGCGCGGACTGCGCCGCGGGGGCGCTCGTGCGGCCGGTCGCGGCGTTGGCCAGCATCGTGCCCTTGTCAGGACGGTCGTAAATAAAGCCGTAGGTCGGATAGACGCTGCCAAAGTCCCCACTGCCCAACGCGACCCGCACCGCAGACCAGTCGTTGGACGGCGACACGTCCACCACCGTCACGTTGCGCGTCACGACGCCCCGGCCCGACCAGTTCGCGTGGTCAATCTGCACGCTGCGGTCGTTCACCACGTTGGACACCACGGCGACGTGGCCCAGGTGCATCCGCCCGGTCGCGCGGAAGTTCAGGATGCTGCCGACCTCCGGCCGCGCACCGCGCTCATAGACGCCGGCCGCGTTGTCCCACCAGTTAACGGCGTTGCCGGACAGCTCGATCCCGGTGTTCTCCCGGGCGAAGGGCACGCATTGCAGCGCGCCCGACGCATACCCGCCCCGGTAGGCCGAGCGGTAGTGGCTATAATGGCTGACCCCGGCATAGATCGCCCGCGCCGTGGCCCGGCCATACGACTGGTAGCCGGCATAGCGGCTGTAACGGGACGCCTCGGCCGACTGGCTGCACAAAGGTGCTGCCAAGGCGAGTGCGGTGCCAAGCACCGCAACCCGTCCGCGTGTCCATGCAGTCATGCCGGTCATCCCTCATTCTCACGCCTGCGTGAGCAGGCTGTGAAACATTGGGTAACTTTGGCGTGCGGAGTCTGGCAACCCACAAGGGGCCATTCGCGCCAAGATATGGCCGTATTCGAGATTTTACCATGTGCATAACCGCTCTGAATAGGACCACTATCACAATCACAGCCGCGTGATACGATCATGCAACAGTCTAGACGGCTGTGGCGATTGTAACACAGTGCGTCTCATCAGCAACGATGGACGCTCCATTGCCAACAAAGACATAGGGCAAAAGAAAAAAGCCGGTCAGGGACCGGCCGTTGAGGTTCTTCTTCAAGCACGCGGCCACGATGCTTCGTGGCGCGGCAGAGCTACTTACAAGTCGTGACCATGATCTCAATAAGATGACGCGGGTCTGCCATATTAGCTTGCACGCAGGCCCGGGCCGGCGCGCCGTCCTCTGGCAGCCATGCCGACCAAACCTGGTTCATTGCGTCCCGGTCCCGGATGTCCTTCAGCCAGATTTGCGCTTGCAGCAGGCGCGTCTTATCGGTGCCATGCGTCTCCAGGATCTCGTCCAACCCGGCGAGCACCTCGGCGGTCTGGCCGGTGATGTCCTTGCTGAGGTCCTTCGCCGTCACACCCTGGGTGAAGACGAAGCCATGATACTCCACGGCCTTGGCCAAGACCTTGCTAGGCTCGGTCCGGATGATCTTGCTCATGGGCGGGTTCCTCTCAACGTGCCGTAGGGCTGAAGGTGGGGCCGGTTCCGGCGTCGCCGGCCGCGGCGCCGGGGCGGTTCAGGCTGACGCAGGACTGGACGTCGTTGTCCCGCCCGAAGCGGCTGCCAAGTCCGGCGCTCGTGATGCCGGGGTTGTAAGACGCCGCGAACGGCGTGTCCCGCTGGTCGCGATAGGACAGGTCCCGCCGGTTCTGGGCAGCATATACCCGGTCAACCTCCTGCCGGCAGGCTGCCGCGACGGCGCGGTCGGCGCTGGACCGGGCAGGCGGTCCGGCGCACGCCCCGAGAAACACCGGCAGCAGGATCAGGCAACGTGGGATCATGGTGCAACTCCAGTAAGGGGTGCGGCCGGTCCGGGCAGGGGGCAGCCCAGGCGGGCGCGGAACCGGCCCTCGTCGAACCGGGCGTCGGCGTCCAGCGGCGCCTCGGCCGCCGTGGCCAGCAGCGCCGGGTGCAGCGTGGTGCCGTTGCGGCCGATCCGGAACAGCCCGGCCAGCCAGGTGGCACGGCCAAGCAGGTCAACCAGCGCCAGCAGCCTGAGGCACAACGAGAGGCCGTGGCTGGTGCCGATGCCGACGGTCGCGTCCACGGCAGCCGCCCAGCAGCACGCATCCTCATCGGACAGCGCCAAGTCGGTGGTGCCGCCGTCTGGACGCTGGAACCGGAACAGCCGAGCCGCGCCCCAGGCGGCGCCGCACGCCGCTTCCCGCGCCTGTTCCCACGCATCGGCCAGGTCTCGCCCGCGTACGGGCGGCAGCGCCTCCGGCGACAGGTCAACCAGGTAGGTCAAGGTGCCGTCTTGCAGCCGGGCGATGCGGATCGGAAGCGGAGCGTGGTTCATCCTGCTTGTGAGGATGGACCCGCCAGGCAGTCTGCGCCAGCCTGGGCTTTAGGCGAGGCTGAACAATAACGGCTGCCCTCCATCCAAAGCCTAGACGCAGAGCGCGCGTCGGAGAGCCGCAGCCCTTTCAAAAAAAGGTTATGAGCGGCATCTATCATGCTGGCTTGCATACCTTTTTGACTGGTCCAGCAGTGTCCGGGGTGGCTCAAGACGCAAGGCAGTTACGGCAGTGCGCCAATTGGCAAACGACGCGACCCAGGTTCTCTCCGGGCTCATCGCATAAGGCGGTGGGCCTATCTGCTCCCCTCCGGGAGAAGACGGGGGTGTGGAGGAAGCCGCAAGCGCATCGTGTTCCGATGACGGGCTGATTTGCGGCCGATGTGGCGGGTTCGGTCTTGATGGCTTCCCTCACCCCGACCCTCTCCCAGAGAGAGAGGGAGCAGGAAGCAGCTTGACTTCCATGTGCGGCAGCCCTGGCGGGGCGAGCCAACCCTCATGCGAACCCGGCCGGTCACGACACCGGCCTGTCGCAGCCCCCCGCAGGCGGCACGACTCCGCCGGGCGGCGCCACAACCTCGAACGACTTCTCCGCTAGGACCTTGCCACTGGACAGCACCGCAAAGGTCCAGGTTCCCGGAACCATCTCCCACTTATAGGTGAAACTGAAGCCGGACAGCCTGGGCATGTCGTCGAGCAGGCCCTCATCGGCCTCACCGTGCCGGTGCGGCCATCGGGCCGGGTCATCAAGGGATGCGTCAGCCGCTGCGTGATCGGGAGCACCCCGACCCGGCCCGGCGAGTTCAACCGGAACCAGACGCCGAACCGGCGGCAGGGCACGGCCTCGATACGGTCCGTGCGCCGAAGCAGCCGGGCACCCTCGCTGCTGACCCGGTCGGTGACGCCGCTCGACCCGCTGCGCTCGTCCGTCACCACCTCTTCCCGAAGCACCGTGTATTCGCCGAACTCCGCAACGGCGACCTGCGGCGCGTCCTGGGCGCGGGCCGGCCCTGCTGCGGGGATGAGCAGGCAGGCCAGTGCCGCCCAGACCACAGGCCAAACGCCGCGTGCGCGTATCGCCCGTATCCGAAGTCCCGGTCCCAGATGCAGCCCCGTCTTGCCCCGCCGCACAAAAGCCATGCACTTCCCCAAGCTGGCAACCAGGGGTCTGGCAACCAGGCCGCCGCCGTTATGCACCTGCCGGGACCACGCCGAGAAGCGCCTCTCCAGGAAACGACCCCAACGACTCGACGGTGTCAAAATCGCGCAGCACTGCGTCATCGCCAAGCTCGACCAGCGCAACCTGCGCCATATGCCGTTCCAGCAACGGCCGCGCGCCCATGTCGCCGGTCAGCCCGGCCATGTCGGAGAAGAAGCGCCGGTCCCACAGCACGGGGTTGCCGATCTTCCCCAGGCAGGCCGGCGCCACGATGCTGCGGCCCTCGTCGGGATCGTAGGCCGCGATCACCTGCTGCATCATCGCACCCGTCACCAGCGGCATGTCGCCCAGGCACACCAGCGCCGCGGCGGCGTCCGGCGGGACCGCGGCGATGCCGGCGCGCAGGCTGGCGGACAAGCCTGCCGCGTGATCGGCTGCCTCGACGAACTGCACCGGCCGGCCGGCCAGGGCATCCCTGACCTCCCCGGCACGGTGGCCGAGCACCACCAGGACCGGCCGGGCGGTGCTGGCCAGCAGGTTGTCCACCACGCGGGCCACCATCGCCCGGCCCTGCCGGTCCGTCACCAGCAGCTTGTTGTGCGGCGCCATCCGGCTGCTGCGCCCCGCCGCGAGCACGATCCCGGCAACCCCGCCGCGCTCCGGCGCCCCGACGGCCTTGGCCCGCGGCAACGGGCGCTGGCCCGGGTCCTGCAACAGTCCCCCCGCGCCCATGCCCGAGATCACCCGGCCGTCCACCGGCAGCCCGGCGAACAGCCGCGCCAGCACCCAGTCAATGCCGTTCAGCCGCGGGCTGCGCGCGCAGCCCGGCAGCACCAGCGCGGGGCGGTCCCCGATCACGCACAGGCAGATCAAGTTGCCGGGGTCCACGGGCATTCCGAAATGCAGCACGCGACCGCCTGCCGCGACGATCCCGGCAGGCCCCACGTCCCGGCGGTCCACGACGGCGCTGGCGCCGGCCACCAGAAGGATATCCGCGCCGTCCGCTATCAGGGCGCGCAACGCATCGGCGATCTCGTTCTCCGCATGGGCGCAGGTCAGCGGCGGCAGCAGCGTTCCGGTCAGCCCGGCGACACGGGCGGCCGTAGCCGCCGCCGTGCCATCGAGGATGCTGGGCTTCAAGCCGGGTAGGGTGGTCATCACCAGGCCGACGCGCAGCGGACGGAACAGATGAAGCTGCAAGGGCGGGCGTTCCCGCGCCGCCGTTTCGGCCCGGCGCAGCGCCGCTTCCGGCACGGCGAACGGGATCACCTTGATCGTCGCCACCATGTCCCGCGCCGCGGCCGGGGCGGCGTCGGGCAAGGTGCCGACCGTCAGGCCCTCGTCAATGCCGTTGATCCCGTCCAGCGCAGCCCGGTCCACCTGCACCAGGCCCGGCACCGACGCTTGCAGGTTGACGCGGCCGGTGCTGGCCGCAGACGCCCCCAGCCCCGGCGCCAGCAGGGCCGCAGCCAGGCGCCGTGCAGCCTCATCCTCCGGCACGTCGCCATCGTCGAGTTGCGCCGCGATCACGTCGAGGACGCCGTTCGCCGCAAGCGCCGCAATGGCGCCGGCATCCAGCACCGATCCCTTGCGCAGCACCCGGCCCGGCAGGCGCCTGGTATGGGCCAGGATTGCGCCCTCCGCGGATGCGAGCGGAACGCGCCCGAATCTCATGCCTTGCTGCGCCGGACCGCGACGACCTGTGCCAGGATGGATAGCGCGATCTCCGGCGCGGTCACGGCGCCGATGTCCAGCCCGACCGGCCCCTGGATGCGCGCCAGCGCCGCGTCCTCGTGGCCCAGCACCCGCAGGCGGTCCAGCCGGGCGGCATGGGTGCGGCGGGAGCCGAGCGCCCCGACATAGAACGCTTGGGACCGCAGCGCCCGGTCCAGGGCCGGGTCGTCCAGCTTGGGATCGTGCGTCAGGGTGACGATGGCCGTGCGCGCGTCGGGCCGCAGCGCGTCCAGCGCCTCGTCCGGCCAATCCGTGCTGACGGTGACGCCGGGGAAACGCTCGCCGCTGGCGAAGGCGCGGCGCGGGTCGGCCACCGTAACGCCGAAGCCCAGTCCGGCCGCCATCGGCACCAGCGCCTGCGCGATGTGGACAGCGCCGACGACGACCAGCCGGAGCGGCGGATTATGGGCGTGCATGAACCAGGTTTCGCCGTTCACCTGAACGGTCCCGCTGCGGTCCGTCCGCAGAGCATCCTCCGCGGGTCCGCGCAGGGCAGGGGGCGCAACGTCGTCCGGCAGCAGCCATTGCTCGCCGCCGGGCAGGCGGGTGGCGACCACCACGGGCTGGCCTACGGACCGTGCCGCTTGCAGCCGGGCCAGCAGCCCGGCGTTCATCCCAGCCGCTCGACGAACACCTTCAGCTTGCCGCCGCAGGCCAGGCCGACATCCCAGGCCCGTTCGTCCGTCACGCCGAAGTCCAGCAACTGCGGCACGCCGTCCCGCATGGTGCGCTGCGCCGCCTCGGCGACGGCTCCCTCGATGCAGCCGCCGCTGACCGACCCGGCCATGCGCCCACTGCCGGTCACGGCCAGTTGGCTGCCGGGCGGGCGAGGGCTGCTGCCCCATGTCTCCGTTACGGTCGCCAGGGCGACCTGCTCACCCTCGGCGAGCCAACCTGCAGCAACCTCAATCACATCCAGAACGTCGCTCATGTCATGTCCCATGCGCTGGCTGGCCCGCGCGACGGCGCCGGGCGGGAAAGCAGGTCCACCAGGGTGCGCAAGCTGTCGAGGTTGTGGACGGTGCGGAACTCATCCACATGCGGCAGCATCGCCCGGATGCCACCAGACTTGGGTTGGAACCCGTCCCAGCGCAACAGCGGGTTGAGCCAGATCAGCCGGCGGCAGGAGCGGTGCAGCCGGTCCATCTCCTCCGACAGCCCGGCGGCACCGTCCCGGTCCAGCCCGTCCGTCACCAGCAGCACCACGGCGCCCTGCGCCAGCACGCGGCGGGACCAGCGGCGGTTGAACTCGGCCAGCGCCTCCCCGATGCGGGTGCCGCCGGACCAGTCGGGCACGGCATGGGACACCATCTGGAACGCCACCTCCGGGTCGCGGAAACGGAGCTGCCGGGTGATGTTGGACAGCCGGGTGCCGAACAGGAACACATGCACCCGGTCCCGGTCGTTGGCGACGGCGTGCAGGAAATGCAGCAAGACCTGGGCATAGCGGGACATGCTGCCCGATATGTCGCACAGCACCACCAGCGGCGGCGGGCGCACGATGCGGGCGCTGCGGGACAGGTCCATGATCTCGCCGCCGCGGCGCAGGCTGCGGCGCAGGGTGGCGGCGAGGTCTATCCGCGAGCCGCCGGCGTCCGGGCGCAGGCGGCGGGTGCGACGCAGGTCCAGCGGCAGGCGCAGGCGGCGTATCTCCGACTTGGCGCGGCCGACCTGCTCGGCGCTCATCTGCTCGAAGTCCATGGATTGCAGGCGCTCGCGTTCGCTGACGGTCATCACGGCGTCCAGCTCGGGCGGGGTGTCGTCCTGCGGGTGCGGCTTGGGGCGCGACGGGGCCAGGGCCTCCGCCAAGCGGCGACTGCCGGGGGTGGGGCGCTGCTCCTGCGCCGGGGGTGTGCCGTCGAGCAGGGCCAGCGCCATTGCCTGCTGCGCCGCATTGGGGTCGCGCCAGAACAGGTCGAAGGCGCGGTCGAACAGCTCCAGGTGCTCGTGCTGGTGGACCATCAGGCTGCGCAGGGCGGCGCGGACCTGGATGCGCTGGCCGATGTCCACCTGGCCCAGCGCCTGGCCCGCTGCCACGACCTCCGCCGGCCCGACCGGCAGCCCGGCCCGGCGCAGCAGGCGGGCGAAATGCACGATGTTCGCCGGAAGCGCCGTCATGCCGCGCCGATGCTGCTGCTCCCTCTCCCTTCGGGAGAGGGTCGGGGTGAGGGGGTCTTGAGGCGCGGTCCCCACCGAAGCAGGGCCTCGCGCCGTTGGCACCCTTGTTCCCCGCTCCGCAGCCAAGACCCCCTCACCCCGGCCCGCTCCCGGAGGGAGAGGGAGCAGCAGCAGCGCCTTGCACTTCGGTCAGCAGCCGTGCGGCCTCGGCGCCGCGGACCTTAGCGATGTCGTCCTGGTACTTCAGCAGCACTCCGAGCGTTTCGTCCACGCCCCCGGCGGTCAATTCGTTCTGGTCCAGGTAGTGCAGCGCCGCCGCCCAATCTATCGTCTCGGCGACACCGGGCAGCTTGAACAAATCCGTGCCGCGCAGCCGCTGCACGAAGGCCACGACCTCCCCCGACAAGCGCGGCGCCAGGCCCGGCGCCTTCGCATCCAGGATCGCCCGCTCCCGCGCGGCGCTGGGATAGTCCACCCACTGATACAGGCAGCGGCGGCGGATCGCGTCATGCACCTCGCGGGTACGGTTGCTGGTCAGGACCACCACCGGCGGCACGCTGGCGCGTATGGTGCCGTATTCCGGCACCGTGATCTGGAAATCCGCCAGCAGCTCCAGCAGGAATGCCTCGAACGGCTCGTCCGCACGGTCCAGCTCGTCAATCAGCAGCACGGCCGGCGGCAGGTCGGGGTCTATGGCGGACAGCAGCGGCCGGGCCAGCAGATACGGCCGGCTGTGAATCGTCGCGGCCAGCCGCCCCTGGTCCCGGTCCCCGCCGGCCTCCGCCAGGCGTATCGCCATCAACTGCCGAGCATGGTCCCATTCGTAGGCCGCAGCGGACAGGTCCATGCCGTCATAGCACTGCAGCCGCACCAGCCGGCGGCCAAGCCCGGCGGCCAGCACCTTGGCGATCTCGGTCTTGCCGGTGCCAGGCTCGCCCTCCAGGAACAGCGGGCGGTGCATGGCCAGGGCGAGGTGGACCGTGACCGCCAGCGCCGGGTCGGCGATGTAGCCGCCTGCGGCCAGCAGCGCCGCGGTCTCGGCAACGGTTGCGGGCAGGTCGGATGCCGCAAGCATGGGGGCAGGCAGGGCGGCGCCCGCCGGCTGGTCAGCCAAAAACATAGACCTTGAAGATGATGAACAGGATCGGGAGATAGATGACGATCCCGATGATCGCGACCAGCGGCAGCCCGAACGGCTCCTTGGGAATCATCGAGAGCAGGCTGATCGCAGGCGGCGCCGCGGTCTTGCGGGCGGGCAGGGCAGGGCTGGCCTGCTGCGGCATGGGCGTGGCGGCTCCTTCTGCGGCCATCCCGGCCGCGGACGCGGCGGCGACGCCCGGGGCAACGATGGGTCCGTCGGCCGCTATCTCCTGCGGACCCGAGACCTCGGAGGTGAAACGGTCGAAGAACAGGTCCGCCATCTGCTTGCTGGTCGCGTCAATCAGCCGCGCGCCCAACTGGGCGATCTTGCCGCCGACCTGCGCCTTCACGTCATAAGACAGTACGGTGAACGGGCCGTCATCGGACAGCCGCACGTTGGCACCGCCCTTGGCGAACCCGGCAACCCCGCCTTGGCCCTCGCCGCTGATGCGGTAGCTGTTGGGCGGGTCCATGTCCGACAGGGCGATGTTGCCGGTAAAGCGGGCGCTGATCGGGCCGATCTTGATGGCGGCGGTGGCCTTCATGGCGGTGTCTGACAGCCGTTCCAGGCTCTCGCAGCCGGGGATGCAGGACCGGAGGGTCTCCGTGTCGTTCAGAGCATCCCACACCTTCTGCCGCGGCGCGGGGATGCGCCGCTCGCCTGTCATGTCCATCCGCTTGCTCCGTCTGATGCGCCGGACCCTAACGGCAGGGGGTTGCCCACGCAACCGGCCCACCTGACGCACCATGTCGAAGATGCTAAACGGTCCCAACCCCCCCCTGCGTTCCGGAGCTTGCCAGCATGACCTACCTCGTCGCCGCCGACTTGCCGACCGAGCCTGCGGGCGTGCGGTTCCGCGCCATGATCGAGGCCGGCGGCATCCTGCAAATCCCCGGCACGCACAACGGTATGGCGGCGCTGCAGGCGAAAGCGGCCGGGTTCCGGGCGGCCTACCTGTCCGGCGCGGCGATGACGGCCAGCATGGGCCTGCCGGACCTGGGCATGATAACGGTGGACGAGGTGTGCTTCTTCGTGCGCCAGGTCGCGCGCGCCAGCGGCTTGCCGGTGCTGGTGGACGGCGACACCGGCTATGGCGAGGCGCTCAACGTCATGGCGATGGTACGCAGCTTCGAGGACGCAGGGGCCGCGGCGGTGCATATCGAGGACCAGATACTGCCGAAGAAGTGCGGCCACCTGAACGATAAGAAGCTGGCCGACGCGCACGACATGGCCAACAAGGTCGCCGCCGCCCGCCGCGCCCGGCGCCACCTGTATATCATGGCCCGCACCGACGCGGCGGCGAGCGAGGGCATGGACGGCGCCGTC
>JAABUN010004858.1_pt1 | contig 17531 bp, 14 predicted proteins | sample 5559311 | NCBI WGS metagenome assembly JAABUN01 (sample SAMN10711877, study PRJNA513370) | rock metagenome | isolation source: Antarctica rocks | place: Antarctica: Victoria Land, Siegfried Peak sud | reverse complement strand
TCAGCGTCACCAGGTACTGCTTCCTCGGCCTCGCCGCCTCCTCGCCGCTTGGCCCCCACCACGATTCCAGCGACCAGGATACCCTCGGGCGGCGCGTTGCTCAAATCAGCCCTGACGCGCCACTAGGCCGCTTGTGGGCCCAACAACAACCGCTGCTCTTCAAAGTTGACCGGGCTGTGGTAGGGCGTGTCCTCAGTTGTGGTAGGCGCTCCGCTGGCCGGTGTGGCGTGCATTGCGGAGTCGGGGCTGGCGAGGCGTCATGCGTTGCGGGACGACCAATGGCTGCGGATCGAACACCTGCTGCCGGGGCGGGTGGGGCACGTCGGCGGGACGGCGCGCGACAACCGCCTGTTCGTGGACGCGGTGCTCCATCGGTATCGGGCGGGCATCCCCTGGCCGGGTGCCTGCTGGGCGATGCCGGAGCGCTTCGGCCAGGGGCATCGTCAAGTAAAGAGCAACCGCTCGGGCGTGCGATACTGGGGGCATGAATGAGCATGAGACTGCCCCCAACGACAAGCGCCATCGATACCCGCCCGAGATTATCGGCCACGCGGTCTGGCTGTACTGCCGCTTCGCCCTGCGTTAGCGCGACGTGGAGGAACTGCTCGCCGAGCGCGGGATGATCCTCACCGACGAGACCGTGCGCCAATGGGGCACGGTCAAGTTGAGCACGTTTGACGGCAATGACGACAGCAAAGTGGGGAATTATCCCTGCTTGCGCGCGGTATTCAGCCCGCAAGCACAATATTTAGGGCGATCATCGGGCTCCGGTGGGGAGGTTTCGTTCAGTCAAAACATAACGTGACAGTATCCTCACGACGCCTCCGCGCACCAGCACACTACGCACCCCAGGGTCTATTCAAGGTCAGGCCGGGTGCCGAGGGCGAGGAAGGCGGCGAGTGGCTGGGCCATGAACAGGCGGCAGGGGGCGGCGATCTGGGTCGCGCCGAGGGCATGGATCAGCCCGATGGCCGCATTGCGGAAGGCGGCCATGACCTGGGGCGCGTGGCTGGCCCGGACGGTGGCGCGATCCGCATAGAAAGTCACATCGCGGATGTAGTGCAGCCGATGCTCGATCGACCAGTGGCCGCGCCACAGGTGCAGGAGTGGCGCCGGGGTGGCGCGCGTCGGCGGGCAGGAGGTCACGGCGTAGGCGATCTCCTGGCGCAGCAGTCGGCCGGTCGCCTTATGGGTGACGCGCCGCTCGATCCGCCGCACTTGCTGCAGCCCCGGCCAGTCGCTGTAGCCGACCAGCGCGACCGAGGCGGTGAGCCGCCGATATTCGCGGCGATCGCCATGCTGGCTGACCGTGCGGGCGCTGCCGACCAGCCCGAACTCGCCCGCCTCCGGGGCGAAGGCGGTGGCGCTATCGTCGTGCAGCGTCGGCTGGTTCTCCTTGACCGCCAGCAGGTCGTCGCCCCCGCCGGCGAGGATAGTCCGGGCGACCTCGCGCTGGGTGAGCAGGGCGTCGGCGGTGACGCCGCGCCCTTCCAGGACCAGCGACAGCAGGAACGTGCTCGCCGCGCCGATCTCGTTGGTCTTATCGGGCCCGCCCGCCCGCCCCAGGACCACCCCGAGGCGGTGGCTGAACGCGCGCAGCAGGTGGGCGTCGGCGGCCCCCCGCCGCTTGCTCCCGCGCAGGGTCTTCCCATCCACCGAGATCCCCTCCAGCGCCCCGGCCGCCGCGGGGCAGCCGCGCAGCGCTTGCTCCGCCCAGCGCCCCAGCGCCGCCTCGACCGTCCGGTGCGGGATGCGCTGGAAGAGCCGGCTCAGCGTCGGCTGGCTCGGGGCGCGGTCCCTGGTGAAGCCGCGGCACCGCAGCCACGCCCGCCCGTGGTGCTTGCCCCAGTCCGCAATGGCCGACTGCCCGCGCGCCCCGCACAGCATCGCCACGCAGATCAGCAGCAGCGCCAGCAGCGGATGCTGCGTGCCGCGCGCCGCGCGGTACTCCGGGATCTGCGCCAGGTACGCCGCCAGCGACGGGATCGTGGTATCCTCGGCCATGGCGCTCCTCCGCGTGCATCGGTCGTCGAACAACCGCATTCTCGCCGAGGAGCGCCCTCCTCCTTGCCCTCACGGACTTTGAATAGACCCTGCTACGCACCCCGACTTTGATTGACGGTACCCTCCGCGCCTGCTATCGTCACGGGGGCGGCGTGCAAGCAGTGCAAGCAGTAGTGCAAGCAGTATCGAAGGAGGGCCAGACCGATGCCGATCCAGACCAACGGCCTCAGCCACCTCGCGCTCCGGGTCACGGACCTCGCGCGCGCCAAGCGCTTCTACGCCGAGACCCTGGGCTTCCCGGTCGTGCTGGAGCAGGGGGACATCGTCCTGGTGAACGCCAACGGCATCCTGCTCGGCATGCGCGGGGGCAACCCGGCGACCGCGCCGGGCGACCGCTTCGACCCCTATCGCGTCGGCATCGACCACCTCGCCCTGGCGGTTGCCGACCCGACGGCCCTCGACGGCCTGGCGCGGCAACTGGACGCGGCGGGGGTGCGCCACAATGGCGTGGAGGACGACCCCACCACGGGCGGGCGCTACATCAGCTTCTCCGACCCCGATGGGATCGCGTGGGAGTTGTACTTCCTCCCCGCCGCGTAGCGGCGCTGACGAGTCGCGTCGGCGTGCCCACCCCCAACCACGGGTGCGCGCGGGCACTGTCAAGTCAAGTCGAGAGGCCGGAGCGGTCGACGAACACGGGCATATTGCAGGAGGGGGCGCTGATCGTGAGGCCATGGCGGGGGTGCCGCTGACGGCCCGCCAGGTGGCGAAACGCTCGGCTCCGGTCTCGCGGTAGGCGGCGGCGGTCGGGCGATGGCGGCGCGGGCGGCAGTGGCCGGCGATCGGGCCGGAGGCGGCGCGGCAGCGCCGCGCGTGCCCCGGCGACGTGCAGCGGCGCAGCCGCCGCTCGCGCTCGCGGGTCGGCCGGTGCGCGTCCTCGGCGCGGTCATGCAACCGTCGGTGCTGCCGGTGCCCGACGCCGGGCAGCGCCTCCCGCTCCGCCGCCCCGTCACTGGCGAGCGTGTCGGCGATCAGCACCTGGGGCCCGTAGTGCCGACCCTTGCGTAGCCAGCGGAAGCACGTCTTGGCGGCCGCCGTGTTCCGCCAGCCCTGGACCAGGATGTCGCGCCCCTCGCCCTCCCGGTCGACGGCGCGCCACCGGTCGTGGGTCACCGTTGCTGCGCATGGACACCTCGTCCAGGGGCCATGTGTCGCCGGGGCGCGGGCGACGACGGCGCAGCGTATGCGCGTCGGCCTGCCCGAACTTCCGGGACCACCGGCGGATCGTCTCGGCGGTGCCGACCACGCCGCGCTCGGCCGGCAGTTCCGCCACGTCGCGATGGCGGAGGGCGCAGCGGCAGGAGCGCCGCACCGCATGCGCACTGATCGCCGGCGGGAATCGGTGGCGTTTGTCGCTGGGGTGTGCATCAACTTCATGCATGCGCCGAGTAGCGCGCACCCGGCCTCCCGCGAGACCAATCGACGTACCCTGACACCGCCCCTCGGTGGCCTACCTCACCGCCAGCGTGCTGGCCTGCATCGCCTACGCCAATCGGACGCTGGCCAGGCCCTGCCGATGGACCGACCAGGGCAAGCCGCTCCGTGCCTAACCGCAGGGATATTCATGCCGCGCCGTACGAAACCGAAGCGCCGATGAGCACCCCATGCGCCACGCTGTCAACCATGCGGGTTTCACCTGGGCTGCGGTTTCGTATGCTACCCACCCGAGCGTGTCGCCCACTGTCGGTGACAGCGATCGCCGTGCGGGGCGGGAGCAGGCTCAGACGATGGTCAGGCGATCGATCTCGGCCAACTCTCCATCGCTGAACGCGGCCACATCGAGCGCGCGTACGTTCTCCTCGACCTGCTCGACGCGCGATGCGCCGATCAGCGCGCTCGTCACGACCGGGCGGCGCAGCAACCAGGCGAGCGCCATCTGCGCCAGCGATTGCCCGCGCCCCGCCGCGAGCGCGTTGAGGGCACGCAGCGCCTCCAGGCGTTCAGGCGTCAACCGTCGCCGGGCGTTCTCCTCGCCCCAGGCCAGCGCGGCGCGCGAATCGTCCGGGATCGCCCCGTGCAGGTACTTGTCGCTGAGGAGGCCATTGGCGAGCGGGGAGAAGGCGATCACGCCCACCCCAGAACGCTCCGCCTCGGGCAACAACGCGGCCTCCGGGCCGCGATTGAGCAGGCTGTACGAGGGCTGATGGATCGTGATCGGTGCCCAACCGTGCTCGCGGCAGAGGCGGGTCGCCGCCGCCAGGAGCGGCGCGGGGAAGTTACTCACGCCGACGTAGAGCGTCTTCCCCCGCGTGACCAGCAGATCGAGGGTCGCCAGGCTCTCTTCGAGCGGGGTCTGCGGATCGGGGCGATGGAGATAGAAGAGGTCGAAATAATCGAGCCCCATCCGCCGCAGGCTCTGGTCGCAGCTGGCGATGATGGACTTCTTGCTCAGGCCGTCGCCATACGGCCCCGCCCACATCCCGTACCCGGCCTTGGAGCTGATGATCAGCTCATCGCGCGGCAGCTCACGCCGGATGATCTCGCCGCAGACGATCTCCGACTGACCGGGGGGCGTGCCATAGTTATTGGCGAAATCGAAATGGGTGATCCCGAGGTCGAACGCGCGACGCAGGCAGGCCCGCGCCACCTCCGGCCCGCGATACCCCCCGAAGGTCTGCCAGCCGCCGAGCGAGATCGGCGGCAGGGTCAGGCCGCTCCGCCCGGAGCGGCGATAGGGCAGCCGCTCGTAACGATCGGCGGCGAAGTCGTCATCCATCCCCGCCGCGATCCCGGTCGCGGCCAAACGCACGTCCGTCGCCATCTGCCTTCCTCTCCGACACCGCCCACACCACACAATGGGGCGACCACCTTCCATACACCGCGCGCCAGCCCCGTCTTCCCGCGAAAGCCGTGCTGCGCTGCGTGCGCGCTCGCCCGTCCCGATCGGGCAGAAGGACAGCGGCGGCACCGGTGCAGGATAGCACGCGGCGCGGCGTATGGCGGGCGGATACATCATCGCGCATCCTGCGGTGGGGCGTGGACAGCGCCGCGTCGTGGTGGCAGGGAGGGCAAGGCCGCTGCTCGCGCGACGAAAAGCCGTGGGGCGGGGAAGCAGGCACTCCCCCGCCCCACGACCAGGATGACACCGGTCGCACGCTTCAGGGCGCCGCCCCGATCGTACGCCGAGGCGCTCAGTGGCTGAAAGTATAGATCGCCTGTAACTGTTCAGGTACTCGATTCCGCATGGGGAAGGGATGTGCGCGGACGCCAAATGGGCGGAACCGGGCGAAATCGGCCCTTTTCGCCCGATTTCGCCCGCCGTTGGGCCTCGAACGCGCCAAGGCGCTTCGACATCTTTGCTTTCCCCATGCGGCAATCGCGCCCTGACACCCAATGAAGCGGTACCTGAACAGTTACGATCGCCTGGTGATTGCTCGCGAAGCCCTGGGCGACGAAGTCGGCCTCGGTGCGGGTCGGCCTCAGCGTGGGGGCGAGGATCTGCCCGGTGGCGACGTTGCAGGTGGCGATCAGGCTGAGGGTGCCGTGGCGGATGGGCTCGTGTTCGCGCCGCTCAGGGCAGCCGGGGCGCATGGGCTTCATCGGGGCGGCGCGCTCGAGCGCCTGGATGCCGGTCATCTCGTCGGTGCTGGCGACGTGGCCGCCCAGGGCTTCCAGCATCGGCGCGTCGGCATAGACGGTGCAGACCGTCTCGACCTGCGCCGCGAACGTGTCGGGGTCGGCCTGCTTGGCCTTGGCGTTGAGCCAATAACGGCTGCGATGGGGCTGCAGATCGGCCTCCCTTTAACAATGTTCGACCGAACGCGGGGAGATGGCGGCCACGATGCCCTGCCCGACCGCTTCTTCCGCCAGTTCGCGCGGTGTCCAGGCCGTGACGGGTCGCCCGCACTGCTCCGGCAAGCGGCAGGCGGGGTTGATGATCTGCACGAGCTGCTCGGCGGTGAAGGTCGCCGGGGCACCCGCGCGGATACTGTCAACTCAAGCAGACGGTCCCGTGGAGGGTGGGTGTGCGATACTTGGCGCATGAAAGAACACGCCTCCGCTCCCGACTACAAACGGCATCGGTTCCCGCCGGCGATCATCGCGCACGCGGTCTGGTTATCCTTCCGCTTCGCCCTGCGCTATCGCGACGTGGAGGAATTGCTGGCTGAGCGCGGCGTACAGGTGACCGACGAGACGGTGCGGCAGTGGTCTCGCACGTTCGGCCAGACCGACGCCAACACGCTGCGTCGCCAGCGCCCACGCCCGGGCGATACGTGGCCTCTCGACGAGGTCTTCATCGGCATCCACGGCGTGCAGCACTCCCTCTAGCGGCAAGACCATTTAGATAAGCAGGACGATGGCGTCGGCGAAGGGTTTCGTCGGCTGGGGCCAGCGGCGGTGCGCGGCCATCTGCTGCTTGACGACGCGCGGGTTGCCCCGCTCGGCGCGGCGTGGGCGGCGTTGGGCGGCGATCGCCTGCCGTAGCTGCCGGTTGGGCCGTCGATACGCGCGCGCGGCGAGGTGCTGCGCGCGCGGCACGTGGTCGCGGATGAGGCGCAGCGCGCCGAGGAAGCGCAGCCGGAGGGGCGGCGAGGCACCCTCGGCCGCCGCCTCGCCCAGCGCCGCGCGCACCGGGTAGTGGGCGATCGGCAGGCCGTCGATCCCCTGGACGACGCCGATCGGCTTGCGGCTGCGGAGCGGGCGGGCCGGGCGCCGGTGGGTCTTCAGCTCGTCCAGCGCCGACTCGATCCCCCGGCGGCGGTGATACGCCGGAATCGGGTCGCGCGCCGGGGCGACCGCCGGGTCGCGGAGCGGGGTGACGAGGCGCTGCTCGACGCGGTGGCCGGGGCGCTGCGGGTCGTCGGGCGTGGAGCGGATGCGGCGCACGACCACATGCGCGCCGTGACGGCGGCGGGGAGAGTCGCGCGCGCGCCGCCGGACCAGCGCCGTGCCGTCGCCCGACGCCCGTACCGCGAGCGGCGTGACGGTGGCGGGGAGGCGGCCGAGGAAGTCGGCCCCGCGCGCCTCGGTCGCCTCGGCCATCGCCACATGCCGGAAGCCGCGGTCCCGCAGCAGCGGCGTCCCCGGGCCGACCGAGCGTCGCAGGCGGCGCCCGGCCCGCCGCTCGTCGACCCGGCCGGGCCGGACCCCCGCGTCGCGGACGGCGCGCGTGCCGCACTCGACCGGCAGGACCAGGGGTGCCTGCGGCCACGCGCTGCGGCCACGCGGCGTGCGGCGACGCCCGAAGGCGCGCACGTTGGCCGGGGTATCCGGCCGTTCGACGGTGATCCCCGCGAGGGCCATGCGCCGCCGACCGAAGAGGGATGCGCTGGGCGTCGCCGCCGTCGCCAGCGGGCGGCAAACCGACCGGGAGCGGGCCACGACCGGCCGCGCGCCGAGGCGGTGGCGCGCCTGGCACCATGCCCCGGCGGTCGCCCCTTCGGCCCCCGCCGCCCGCGGGCCGATGATGCGCCGGAGGACAGGCGGCAGCGCCGCGTCGGCGTAGCGGCCCATCAGCACACAGAAGAGCAGCATGAAGCGGTCGGGCCGCTTGCGGCAGCGGCGTCGGCGTTGCACACCCGGCTGGCATGCCCTATACTCGATCGTGTCGGATCGCGCGTTTGGTCCCGCGCGGTGCCGGTCAACCGAATAGCGTATCCACCGCAGGGGGAGCGAGTAGCTGAGAGGCGGTATCGAGACCACCAACCCCTCGAACCTGATCCAGTTAGCACTGGCGTAGGGAATGCGGTGAGTGGCCGGACGGGCGGGCACACCACCCATCCCTCGCGCACATGGTTCCGCGTGCCGGTCATGCACCTCGCCGCATTCCCGCGTCCGAACTGGACGCTCGGGAGCGCGGTTTTTTCTTGCCCGGCGCGCGTCCTGCGGGGCGGCCGGGCTCGGGGGGAACATGACCACCGTGGCCGCAACCGCCGACACCATGTGCGTCGTCCGCTACCATGGCCCTGGCGAGCCCTTCCACCATGACACCGTCCCCGTGCCGCGCCCGCACCCCGGCGAGGTCCTGCTGCGGGTCGGCGCGGCCGGCCTCTGCCACACCGAGCTGCACCTGCGGGACGGCACCCTCAACCTCGGGGTCGCCCCCCTCGTCCCCGGCCACGAGATCGCCGGTACGGTCGCGGCGGTCGCCGATGATGTCACGACGGTTCGCCCGGGGGACCGGGTGGCGGTCTACTACTACGTCGGGTGCGGGCGTTGCGCCTGGTGCCGCCAGGGGCAGGAGAATCTCTGCCGGGACGTCGTCGACCAGTTCGGCTTCACGGCCGATGGTGGCTACGCCGAATACGTCGCCGTCCCCGCCCGCAACCTCGTCCCCCTGCCGGACGATCTCGCGGTCGAGGACGCGGCCGCGCTGAGTTGCAGCGCCACCACCGCCCTGCACGCCGTCCGGGCCATCGCGGACGTGCGCCTCGGCGAGACGGTCGTGGTCTACGGCGTCGGGGCGGTCGGCTACGCGCTGATCCAGCTCTGCCGACTGGCGGGCGCGCGGGTCATCGCGGTCGGGCGGACGCCCGCCAAGCTGGCGCTGGCGACCGAACTCGGTGCCGACGAGGTGATCAACGCCGACATGCTCAATCCGGCGGTCGAGGTCCTGCGCCTGACCGGCGACGAGGGGGCGGACGTCGTCTTCGAGCTGGTCGGTGTCACCGAGACGATGGAGCGGAGCGTCGCGATGCTGCGCCGCCGCGGGCGGCTGGTCTTCATCGGCTACTCGCAGGACCGGCTCCTCGTCAATCCCTTGCAACTCGTCCTCAAAGAGTTGCAGCTACGTGCGGCGGTCGGCAACACCTACGGCGAGCTGGCGGAGGTGATCCGCCTCGCCGGACAGGGCCACCTGCGCGCCACGATCGACCGCACGATCGGCCTCGACGCGGTCCCGGCGGCGCTCGATGACCTGGCGGCCGGGCGTGTCGCGGGGCGCGTCGTCATCACACCTGGCGTGGCCACGGCCACCGCGACCGCGACCGTCCGGCAGCCGAGCGAGGCCGAACGGCTCGACGCCGACATCCTCGCGCTGATCGCGGCGGGGCTCGACGCCCCGCCCGACGACGCGCGGTTCGGGGCGCTGGCGCTGCGCCTCTTCGCCTACCAGTTCGTTCACAATGAGCCCTACCGCAAGTACGCCCTGCGCAAGGGGCGCACGCCCGAGACGCTGCGCGCGTGGCGCGAGATTCCCGCCGTCCCGATCGCCGCGTTCAAGGCGGCGACGCTCGCTTGCGAGCCGATCGCCGAGGCCGCGGCGGTCTTCATGAGCAGCGGCACCACGGGTGGTGCGGAGCACCGGAGTCGCCACTACCACCCGCATCTGCGTCTCTACGACGCGTCGGTGCGGGCGACCTTCGCCGGCACGGTCGTGCCGGATGTAGCCCCGGGCACGCTGCCGATGCTCGCCCTGTTCCCCCCGCCGGAAGACCTGCCGCACTCTTCGCTGGCGTACTGGCTCGCCCTGGTCATGCGGGAGTTCGGAGCCCCCGGCAGCGGCTTCGCGATCGACGAGCACGGCCTCGATCTGCCCCGGATCCTCGCCGCCCTGCGCGAGGCCGAGCGCACCGGGACGCCGATTTGCCTGCTCGGCGCTTCCTTCTCCTTCGTCCACCTCTTCGACGCCCTGGCCGAGGCCGATCTGCGCTTCGCCCTGCCCGTCGGCAGTCGCGTGATGGACACGGGGGGCTTCAAGGGGCAGAGTCGCGAGATCGGGCGCGGCGAACTCGCCGGGCTGCTGCACGACCGCCTCGGCGTGCCGCGCGAGTACAGCGTCAACATGTACGGCCTGACCGAGCACGGCACGCAATTCATCGACAGCACCATCCGCGATCGGGTCATGGGCACGGCGGGGCCGCGCCACAAGCTCGTGCCCCCCTGGGCACGCACGGTGGTGGTCGATCCCGAGACGCTGGAGGAGTTGCCGGAGGGTGAGATCGGCCTGCTGCTCCACTACGACCTCGGCAATCGCAACTCGGCCCTGGCCGTGCTGAGCGAGGATGTCGGCTACGCGCTCGGCGGCGGCTTCGAGTTGCTGGGACGGGCACAAGGGGCCGAGGCGCGCGGTTGCTCGGTGGCGCTGGACGAGTTGCTGGCCGCCGTGGGCCAGGCGGGCCGCGCGGGCGGGCAGTTATGACCGCGACCGGCAACCCGGCCGACCAGTGGCTCCTGCCCGGCCTCGACGCGACTGCGGTCGCCGCATGGTACACCCTGCCCGACGCGGTGCTCGACGGCCAGCCGCTGCGCTTCCCGCACCCCACCCCGGCGCAGCTCGACGCCGTGTTCGATCGGTTGGCGGCGGCGCGGGCGCGCTGGCTCGCCGGGGCGACGACGCGCGACCTGATCGCCCTCCTCGACGCCGCGCGTGACCGCTGGCTCGAGCGCGATTATCCGCCGCGCGTCGCGGCCGAGCGCGCCTTGCCCGCGGTGACCGGCTACACGGCGGCGATGATCCGCCGTGGCTTGGACGATTATCTCGGCCTGTTCACGCGGGACACCCTCAAGGCGCTGGTTCGCGCCGAGCTGGGCGACCTCGACATCCTCGACGGCTTCCGCGAGCGCCGGATCGTGCCCGGCCGCAGCCGCGCGTACGGCCCCGCGCTGACGACGCACGTCTTCTCCGGGAACGTGCCCGGATTGGCCGCGCAGAGCCTGATCGTGGCGACGCTCCTGAAATCGGCCTCCTTCGGCAAGCTCGCGTCGGGCGACCCGGTCTTCGCCGGTAGCTTCGCGCGTTCCCTGGTGGAACTGGAGCCGCGGCTGGAGGGCTGCTTCGCCGTGACCTGGTGGCCGGGCGGGGATGCCCCCGAGCTGGAGGCGATCGCCCTCGGTCGCGCCGAGGCGGTGATCGCCTACGGCGGCGAGGCGGCGGTGCGCGCGGTGGCGCGGGGCGTGGCACCGCGCGCGCGCTTCGTGGGGTATGGCCATAAACTCAGCTTCGGCCTGATCGGTCGCGAGGCGCTGACCGATGCGCGGAAGGCGCGGCAACTGGCCGCGCGGGCCGCGTACGACTGCGCCAAGTTCGACCAACAGGGTTGCGTCTCGCCGCACCTCTTCTATGTGGAGGAGGGGGGCGCGGTGACGCCGCGCGAGTGGGCCGCGACCCTGGCCGCCGAGCTTGCCCGCCTGGGCGGCAATCTGCCGCGCGGTCGGCTGACCACCACCGAGGGGGCCGCAGTTGCGGCGTTCCGGCGCGACGCCGACTTCCGCGCCAGCCTCGACCCGGACGCCGTTACGCTCCATGCGGGGGACGACGAAGGGGGCGCGACGGTCGTCTACGACGCCGACCCGGCCTTCGCCGCGACCTGCCTGAATCGCACGGTCCTGGTCAAGCCGCTGCCGGATGCTGCGGATCTCGTCCCGCTCCTCGCGCCGGTGCGCGCCTACCTCCAGACCGCCGCGCTCGCGCTCGACCCCGCGCGGCGGGACGCGCTGGCCGACGCCCTCGGCGCGGCCGGGGTGACGCGCATCTGCCCGGTCGGCAAGATGCCCGACCCCGACCCGGCCTGGCACCACGACGGGCGCTTCAACCTCCTCGACCTCGTCCGCTGGGTCGACATCGAGGAGGGTTATCCGCTATGAGCCCGGGGGCAACACCGGCCATCGCCTTGCGCGGCGTCGGCAAACGCTTCGGGCACCAACTGGTGCTCACCGACATCCACCTTGCAGTCGAGCGCGGGAGCTTCGTCGGCATCGTCGGCGAGAGCGGCTGCGGCAAGACGACGTTGCTGCGCCTGGTGGCAGGTCTGGATTCCGCGACGGCTGGGGTGGTGGAGGTCGATGGCGCGCGGGTCGCCGGGCCGCGGGAGGGCATCGGCTTCGTCTTCCAGTCGCCCATCCTGCTGCGCTGGCGCACGGCGCTGGAGAACGTGCTGCTGCCCGCGCAGGTCGCCGGGGTGCGCGTCGGGCCGGGGATGCGCCGCCGCGCGGCGGCACTGCTAGAGCGCGTGGGAATCGGCGCGGCCGCCGACAAGCTGCCGGGCGAGCTCTCCGGCGGGATGCAGAGCCGGGTGGCGCTGGCCCGCGCGCTGCTGCTCGAGCCGACGATCCTGCTGCTCGACGAGCCGTTCGCCGCGCTCGACGCGCTCACCCGCGAGCGGCTGGCGCTCGCGCTGCTCGACCTCTGGGGAGACGGCGGGCTGACCGCGCTCTTCGTCACGCACGACATCGGCGAGGCGGTCTTCCTCGCCGACCGGGTGGTGCTGCTGGCGCCCAACCCCGGCCGCCTCCACCGCGAGTTCGCGGTGCCATTGCCCCGACCGCGCACGCCGATGATGCGCTACGAGGCGGACTACATCGTGCTCTGCCGGGCGATCAGGCTGGCGATGGCCGAGGTGGAGAGCGGGGCGGCGGCGGATGGCCGGACCGCGACGCCGGGGGCGGCGGGATGAGCGCGATCGAGGAGCGTGCTGTACCGGAACCCGCCGCGAGGGACATGAGGCGGGCGGGCGGGCCCGACGCGCCCCGCCGACTGCTGACCTGGGTGGTGTTGCTGGTCGTACTGGTCGCCTGGGAAGCCTTCGTGCGCCTGCGGGGGATCTCGGCGCTGGTGTTGCCGGGGCCGCTGCGCGTCTGGGCGAGCCTGCTGGACGGGCTCGGCAGCGGGTTTTTCCTCAAGCACCTCCGCGCCACGGTCACCGAGATCCTGCTCGGCTTCGGCGCGGGGGCCGGATTCGGTATCGCGCTGGGCGCGCTCCTCTTCCACTTCCCCGGGGCGGAGCGGGTGCTGCGCCCCTACGTGGTGGCCTCGCAGGCGCTGCCGAAGCTGGCGCTCGCCCCGCTGTTCATCCTCTGGTTCGGCTTTGGGCTGCTGCCGAAGATCCTGATCACCGCGCTGATCGTCTTCTTCCCGCTCTTCGAGAACACGCTCGCCGGGCTCGCCGCGCCGACCCGCGAGGAACAAGAGCTCTTCCGGGCGCTCCGGGCCGGGCGCTGGCAAACCTTCCGGCGGTTGCGGCTGCCGGCGTCGCTCCCGTACCTCTTCGCCGGGCTGCGCGTCGCGGCCATCCTCAGCGTGGTCGGCGCGATCGTCAGCGAGTACGTCGGCGCGAATCGCGGCCTCGGCGCGCTGATCATCGCCGCGCAGGGGACGCTCGACACCGCCCAGATGTTCGCCGTCTTCGTCCTGCTCACCCTGATCGGCCTGGCGCTCTACGGGGCGGTGGCGCTGCTCGAACGACTCGTCCTCGCGCGCGGCTTCGCGCGCGACCGCCAGCACCCCTAAGGAGGCAGTACCATGCCCGTGCCCATCGACGGCGCGCACCTCACCCGCATCGCGCGCCGCCCGTTCCTGCGCCGGGCGGGGCTGCTCGGCCTGACGCTGCTGGGCGGGCCGACAACGCTCGCGGCCTGCGGAGGCGGCGTGTCCACCGCGCCCCCGCAGGCCGCGCAGGCCACAACACCGCGCGCGAGCGCCGCGTCGGCCGCCACACCGGCGGGTCCGGCGACCGGCGTGCGGATGGCCTGCTGGAGCCAGCCGCTCTCCGAGCAGGCGAACATCTACGCCGCGCAGGAATTCGGCTGGTTCACGGAGCAACGACTCGACTTCACCTTCGTGCCGGGCGCCGGCGGCGGCGACGCGATCAAGAATCTCCTGGCGGGCAACGCGGACATCGCGTTCGCCAATCTGGAGCCGCTCCTCTTCGCGATCCAGGAGGGCGCGAAGTTGCGCGCCGTCTACAACATCTACCCGCAGAACGTCTTCAACGTCGTGTCGCTGACCAAGACCGGCGTCGGCGCTATCGCCGACCTCAAGGGCAAGCGGGTCGGGGTCTACAGCCAGGCGAGCGGCACGCGCTACAACCTGCTGGTGATGCTGCGCAGCGCGGGCCTGAAGGAAAGCGACGTCGAGGTGGTCGCGACCGGCGTCGCCAACTTCGGGCCGCTCGGCGAGGGCAAGGTCGCCGCCACCGCCGCGACCGACACCGGGCTCTACGGGGCGCGCCAGGCCGGCCTCGGCGCTGTCAACGTGCGCTGGGCGCGCGACGTGCTCAACACGCCGAGCGACATCTTCGTCGTCACCGAGGAGACCTATCAGCGGCGGCGGGATCTGCTCGCGCGTTTCCTGCAAGCCTACCGGCGGGGCAGCCGGTGGATGCTGGACAGCCCGGACCAGGCCGCCGAGGTGGCCGCGAAGTACGCCACTGATGGCAAGGACATCGCGCGCAACCGGGCGATCATCGAGCTGCGTAACGCCTCGACCGTCTCGGTGGACACCACGGCCAACGGCCTCGGCCACTTCGACCTCGATCTGCTCCGCACCGTCGACGCCACCTTCCAGGAACTGGGGATCACCAGGCAACGCTTCGACATCGCCGCCATCTTCACCAACGAGTTCCTGGCCGAACTCTGACTACCGATGCGGCAGCCCCTCGCGCCTGCCGTCGTTTCGGCCACGAACCCCGCCGGGCTCAGTCCTCGCCGACCACCGCCTGTCCTGGCTACTGGCCCCATCCAGGCGCGAATCTTGGCGCTCTCGGGCGAAGAGTGCCAGAAATCGGCCACGGATGGGCACGGGAGCCAAGACAGCCTTGACTTTCGGCAGGCCCGGTACTATCGTTGCCAACGACAAGTCAACAGCACGCTGCGGGGGCCTGGGGAGCCAGGTTGAGAGGGTGGCCATTGATCTGCCACCGACCGCTTGAACCTGATCCGGTTAATGCCGGCGGAGGGATGCGCGTGGAGTGCCGAGCACGACCGCATCTTCGGAGGAGACCAGGGGCGCACCCGCCCCACCGGTCGCCTCCATTTTTTGTCTCCCGCGCACGAAGGTGCGCCGATCGGGGCGCGTGTCGGGCCGGCCTTCTTGATAAGCCGGCCTCAGGTGGGTAACGGGGACTCGCCGGTGGGACCATACGGGGGCGCGGTGAATTACGAAGTCATGGCCGCCGATTCGCTGGCACGCATCGCGGCGGCGACGCCACTCGTCCACCACATCACCAGCGTGGTCGTGGCCAACGATGTCGCCAACCTGACGCTCGCCTTCGGCGCCTCGCCGGTGATGGCCGTCGCGCCGGAGGAAGTGGCGGAGATGGCCGGGCTGGCGAGCGCGCTCGTGCTCAACATCGGCACCATCTCCGCCGTGACGATCGACGCGATGCTTCTCGCCGGTCGCGCCGCGGCCGAGCGCGGCAGCCCGATCGTCCTCGACCCGGTCGGCGCGGGGGCCACGCGCTTCCGCACCGTGAGCGCCCTGCGGCTCCTCGCCGAACTGCCCGTGACCGTCCTGCGCGGGAATCGCGGCGAGATCGGCGCGCTCGTCGGCGGGGGGAAGATGCGCGGGGTCGACGCGGTCGGGGACGAGGACCCGCGCACCGTCGCGGAAGCCGCCGCCGCGCGGTTCGGCGTCGTGGTCGCGGTCACCGGTGCCGTCGATGTTGTTGTCGGCAAGGACATCGCCCCACTCGAAGTTCGCAATGGCCACCCGCTCCTGGGGCGGATCACCGGGTCGGGGTGCATGGCGACCGCGGCGATCGGTATTTTCCTCACCGCCGGCGAGGACGCCGCGACGCAGGCCGCCCTGGCGCTGGCCACCTATGGCCGTGCTGCCGAGCGGGCCGCCGCGGGGGAGCCCGGACCAGGCACCTTCCGCGCCCGCCTCCTCGACGAGGTCGCGGCGCTGCGACAGGCGGGCGTCGGCGGACTCCAGATCGCGCTGGCATGAAGGTGAGATGCTGCGACGCCAGCTCACCAGCGATGGACAGGGAGTGGTGCCGATCTGCGGAGCACACTCTGGCAGGGCGCGCGCGATTGCGGGTCCCTCGCGCTGGCACTAATCGGCCACCGGCGTGAACCGGCAGGACGGGGAAGTAAAGAACGGAGCCTTGATGAAGACGAAGGATGTCGCCCGGGCGACATTCCTGACCGCCCTGGCGGTCGCGCTCTCGCCGCTGAGCATCCCGGTCGGCGTGACCCGGGTGTTCCCCGCGCAGCATCTGGTGAACGTCGTCGCCGCGGTGCTGCTCGGGCCGTGGTACGCGGTCCTGGTCGCCTTCGCCACCTCGCTGCTGCGGAACCTCCTCGGCACCGGCACGATCAACGCCTTCGCGGGGAGCATGATCGGCGCGGCCCTCGCCGGGGTCGCCTGGCGCGCCACCCGCAACATCTATGTCGGCGCGCTCGGCGAGGTCGTCGGCACCGGCCTCCTGGGCACCCTCGTCACGGTCTATGTGGTCGCGCCGAACCTGCTCGGCCGGAATCTCGCGCTCGGCGTGATCGGCCTGAGCTTCCTGGCCAGCTCCGCCGTGGGTGCCGGCCTCGCCATCGTCGTCTTGAAGTCGCTGCAGGCGGCCGGCTTTGTCGGGACCCATCGTACCGGTGGACCGGCGTTGCCGCCCGGCGAGTAGGGAGAGGACAGCCCCGTGCTGGCCTATGTGAACGCGGGCTTTCGCTACGCCGGGCGGCGGGCGGCCTCGGTGGCCGATGTCGGCTTCGTCGTGCCGCCGACGGGCTTCCTGCTGCTGGCCGGGGCGAGCGGCTCGGGGAAGTCCACCGTCGTGCGGATGGCCAACGGCCTGATCCCCCACTTCCACCCCGGCGACTTTCGCGGCACGGTGCTGATTGCCGGCACCGACACCCGCCAGCGGTCGGTGCGCGCGCTCGCCGCGCGGGTCGGCGTGGTCTTCCAGAATCAGGAGGCGCAACTCTTCAACGCCACGGTCGAGCGCGAACTGGCCTTCGGTCCCCGCAACCTGGGCCTGCCGCGCGAGGAGATCGCCGCGCGCATCCACTGGGCCGCCGAACGGACCGGGATCGGCCATCTGCTGGCGCGGCCGACGCGACGGTTGTCGGGCGGGGAGGGCGCCCGGGTCGCCGTGGCCTCCGTGCTGGCGATGCGCCCGTCCCTCCTCGTCCTCGACGAGCCCACCGCGGCGCTCGATCCCGTCGCCACCGCCGACCTGTGGGAGCTGCTTGCCGCGCTGCACCGCGACGGCACGACCATCGTCGTGGCGGAACACCGCCCGGAGGAACTCTGGGCGCACATCGACGCGGTCGCCGCGATGCGCGCCGGCCGGCTCGTTTTCCATGGGGGTGCGGGCGAAGCGCTGGGCGCGTCGCTGGGGGAGGACGACCTGCCGCTCCCCGCGCCCGCCCGCCTCCTCGCCGTGGCCGGGCTGCCGGAGCGGCCGCGGACGGTCGACGAGGCCGCCGCGATCCTGCGTACCCGGCACTTCACGCTGCGGGTGCCCGCCGCCCCGCCACCCGCGCCCGGCGCGACGGTGCTCGTCGCGGACGGGCTCGACTACGCGCGCGACGACCGGCCGGTGTTGACCGGCGTGGCGCTGCGCCTGCGGCAGGGCGAGTGCGTCGCGCTGGTCGGGCCGAACGGCGCGGGCAAGACCAGCCTCTTGCGCCTCCTCGCCGGGTTGGCGCGACCGCGGCGGGGGCGGGTGGCCGATGCCGACGGCCGGCCGCTGGCGCCGGGCCGGCTCGGGCTGCTCCCGCAGAACGCGGCCGGGGCCCTCTTCTGCCGCTCCGTGCGGGAGGAGGTGGCGTACGGCGCGCGACTGCTCGGACGTCACGAT
>JAABUN010004857.1_pt1 | contig 17546 bp, 17 predicted proteins | sample 5559311 | NCBI WGS metagenome assembly JAABUN01 (sample SAMN10711877, study PRJNA513370) | rock metagenome | isolation source: Antarctica rocks | place: Antarctica: Victoria Land, Siegfried Peak sud | reverse complement strand
CGGAGACAACACGGTGATGAACGTAGAGTTGATCGCACCGATAGCAATGGACGAAGGATTGAACTTCGCCATACGCGAGGGTGGCAGGACCGTGGGTGCTGGTGTCGTCACCGAGATCGTCGAGTAGACTAAACTCGTAGTAGCGGTAATTTTTGGGGGCGGTACAATTTACCGTCCCTGTGATTTGGAGGAATGTTGTGCGACAATTGGTAACGCTGGCTTGCGAAGAGTGCAAGCGTCGGAATTACAATAGCCGTAAGAACCGGCGGAACACTCCGGATCGCATCGAGCTAAAGAAGTTTTGTCCGTGGTGTCGGCAGCATACGGCGCACCGGGAGACCCGCTAAAGACCCGGGTCGTACAGAGGGCAGTAGCTCAGTTGGAAGAGCAGCGGTCTCCAAAACCGCAGGTCGTGGGTTCGAGTCCCTCCTGCCCTGCTCTAACGATGAAAGCCAGGCGAGGATAAGATGGGTAAGAATAAAGGCTCCGCAGGCGGGGCGACAAAAAGACCACAGCAACAGAGGCAGCCGCAGAAGAAAGGTTTCTTCGCGGGCATTAAGGATTTTGTCCTCGGTGTCCGAAACGAGTTGAAGAAGGTGAGTTGGCCGAACCGGGATCAGCTTCGCCAGAGTACGATGGTGGTTGTCATTATCGTGGTTATTCTCGGGGTGTATGTTGCGGCCTGGGATTTCGTCTTTCGGGGACTGTCCCGCGTCATCTTCCTGTAGTGGCTAGGAGAGTTTAGTTGTGAAGAAGTGGTACGTCGTAAACACATACTCGGGTCACGAGAACAAGGTTCGTACGACGCTTCAGCGCCGGGTGGAGTCGCTTGGCTTGAGCCGTCATTTTGGTGAGATCAGCATCCCGACGGAGAGCGTCATCGAGATCAAGGACGGCAAGAAGGTTCCGGTCGAGCAGCGTCAGTTCCCTGGCTATTTGCTGGTGAACATGACCATGAACGAGAATACCTGGCAGCTTATCCGGCAGACGCCGGGCGTCACCCAGATCGTCGGCAACGGCGATACACCCCTGCCTTTGAGCCGGGCGGAGGTCGAACGGTTGTTGCATCCGGGCGAGGCCGCGGAGCAGCAGCGGGAGAAGGTTCGGACGACGGTGGATTACACCGTCGGGGAGACGGTCAAGGTTATCGGGGGGCCGCTTTCGGAGTTCACGGGAGCTATCTCGGATATCAACGTGGATCAGTCGCGGTTGAAGGTTCTGGTCTCGATCTTTGGTCGAGAGACCCCGGTGGAGCTTTCGTTTAATCAAGTAGCTAAACTCTAAAACTATAGGAAAGGCATTTCATGGGTAGAGGACGCGGGCGCCGCGTAGCGCGCAAACTAAAGTTGCAGGTAACGGGTGGACAGGCGAACCCCGCCCCGCCGGTCGGTCCGGCTCTGGGTCAGGCTCAGGTCAACATCGGGGAGTTTGTGAAGCAATTCAACGAGGCCACGCGGGACCGGATGGGACAGGTCGTGCCGGTGGAGATCACGGTCTTCGAAGACCGTTCTTTTACTTTCGTCACGAAGACTTCCCCGGCGGCGTACTTATTGCGTCAGGCTGCGGGTATCGACAAGGGTAGCGGCGAGCCTAACAGCAACAAGGTCGGAAGCGTCAACCGGTCGCAGATCGAGGAAATAGCCAAAACAAAGATGCCGGACCTGAACGCCGCCGATATGGACGGCGCGGCGAAGATCGTCGAGGGTACGGCTCGGAGCATGGGGATTACAGTCAATGGGTAGGAAACTTTTAGAGCAGAAGCAACGCATAGACACCGAACGGCTCTACGAGCCCCGTGAAGCTCTGGAGCTTCTGAAGGGCTTCGAGGGAGCCAAGTTCGACGAGAGCTTCGAGGCGCACGTCAACCTCAACGTAGACCCGCGTAGGGCGGATCAGATGGTCCGTGGGACGTTGATGCTCCCGAACGGCACGGGCAAGAGTCGCCGGGTCGCCGTGTTCGCGGTCGGTGATAAGGCCCGCGAGGCTGAAGAGGCCGGGGCCGACGTGGTTGGGGCCGACGATCTCGCCGCTCGCATCCGGGACGAGAATTTTATGGAGTTCGATGTAGCGGTGGCTACCCCGGATCAGATGAGCGTCGTTGGCCGTCTCGGGCAGGTGCTCGGGCCGCGCGGCCTGATGCCGAACCCGAAGAGCGGAACGGTGACGATGGATGTCGGTCGAGCGGTCGAGGATATCAAGAAAGGCAAGATCGAGTACCGCGTGGATCGCTACGGCATCATCCACTCCATCTTCGGCAAGAAATCCTTTGATCTGGACAGCTTGGTGACCAACTATTTCGCCTTGCGCGAAGAGTTGCAGCGGGTTCGTCCATCGGTGGTCAAGGGTCGGTATTTCAAGTCGGTCACGCTGACGACGACGATGGGTCCGTCGATCAAGGTTGACGGTTCCATAGAGAAGGAGTAACATCCTTCGCGGTTAATCGAATAGAGTAGACCAGAGACAGCCGGGGTCCGAGAGGACTTAATCATCCGGTCGAGGTTGCGGAAATCTTTGTGGTGACAAGCCCCGAGTGCCTCTGCGGCCTCGGGGCTAGTTGTTTGTCGGAGGAGTTGAGTTGAAGAGGGAAGATAAAGAGAAGGTGATCTCGGATCTAGCCGCGAAGCTGCGCGGTGGTTCGGCGGTCCTCGTGGACTACCAGGGTATCAACGTATCCCAGAGTACGGACTTGCGCCGCGAAAGCCGCGAGAACGGCGTGGAGTTCATAGTCGCCAAGAATACCCTGACGAAACGAGCGGCGGACGAAGCCGGTGTCGAAGGTCTTGAGGAGTTCCTGGTAGGCCCGACGGCCCTGGCGTTCTCGGACGACCCGGTAGCGAGCGCGAAGCTGATGGCGAAGTTTGCCGACCAGGTCGAGTCGTTCATGCTAAAGGGCGGAGTTCTCGAAGGCGACCGGGTTCTTAGCGAGGCTGACGTCGTGGCTTTGAGCAAACTGCCTAGCCGTGAGCAACTTCTGGCGCAACTTATCGGGGCGATACAGTTCCCGGTGGCGGGGCTGGTAAACGTCTTGAACGCGCCGCTGCGTAACTTGGCGGTCGTGATGGGTCAGGTCGCGGAACAGAAGTCCGCGCAGGAGTCTTAGAAAACCACGTAGAAAAGCAACAACGGAAACAGGAGGAAAGAGAATGGCACTAAGCAATCAGGAGATACTGGACGCAATCAAGGAGAAGTCCGTACTGGAGGTCTCCGAACTGGTCAAGATGTTCGAGGAAGAGTTCGGCGTTTCGGCTGCGGCCTTCGCGGCGGCTCCGGCGGCGGGTGCCGCCGAGGGCAACGGCGCTGCGGCTGCCGAGGAGCAGACCGAGTTCGATGTCGTGCTGACCGGCGCGGGCGCGAAGAAGATCCAGGTGATCAAGGAAGTCCGGGCTGCTACGGGTCTCGGACTGAAGGAAGCGAAAGCCCTCGTGGACGACGCCCCGAACCCGGTGAAGGAAGGCGTATCCCAGGAGGATGCCGACGCACTCAAGGCCAAGCTGGAAGAGGCTGGCGCCACCGTCGAGCTGAAGTAACGCCGCAAAACCAACCCTCGCCGCCCTAGCGAAAACTTCGGCGGCTGAGAAGGTCTCCACGGTAGAGACAACGCTCCGGCAACGGACGGGGTCTCTCCCTTTGTGGCCCTCGGATGATTTCCACCGGGCCAGTTCGACTGGTGTGGACATTGGCGCGACGGAGAGCTTTGTGCTATATTGCCGTCCGTCGGAGAGGGAATAGGCCGACCACAATCATTATCTTTTGGAGTGCGGTTTTTGGCTCTTGACTTACCCTGTTCATGGGGGTAAGATAATCGTCTGCGTGTTTATCCGTTCTTCAACAATCCAGCCTGGAGGAGAACCAACTTGGTAAGTCCTATCGTGCGTCGTGAGCGGCACCCCTATGCGCGGGTGCAAACTGCTGATTTTCAGGTTCCGCCGTTGGTGGAAATTCAGATACAGTCATTTGAGAAATTTTTGAGGGAGGGCATTCAGCGGACGCTGACGGACATCTCCCCGATCGAAGATTACACGGGTTCATATGCCGTGGAGTTCGGCGAGTCGTACTTTGAGGATCCCGCAGACCCTATAGAGGTGTGCATCTCGAAGGACAAGACTTACGCGGCTCCGTTGTTCGTGAAGGTTCGTTTCATCATCAAGGAGACGGGCGAGCTTCGGGAGCAGGATGTCTTCATGGGAGATTTACCGCTGATGACGGAGTCCGGTACTTTTATCATCAACGGCACCGAGCGGGTAGTGGTGACGCAGCTCGTGCGGTCGCCGGGCGCGTACATTATGGAGCCCAAGGACGTTACCAAGCAGGTCCTGACAGCTAGTTTGATGCCGAGCCGGGGTTCGTGGCTGGAGTTCGAGGTCGAGCAGAAGGGGTTTATCTCCGTCCGCATTGACCGTAAGAGGAAGTTGCCGGTAACGGTGCTGCTCAAAGCGCTTGACATGGGTGGCCCCGAGGAGATCCTGCAGCGGTTCGGGGATTCGTGGCTTATTCGGAACACTCTTGAGAAGGATCTCACGGCTTCCCGCGAGGAGGCTCTGTTGGAGGTTTTCCGCAGGCAGCGTCCCGGCGAGCCCGTGAACGTGGAGAACGCCCAGAATTTGGTAGATGGCTTGTTCTTCGACGCCAAGCGTTACGACCTTTCAGAGGTCGGGCGTTACAAGGTCAACAAGAAGCTCAAGCTGGACGTGCCTCTGGAGACTCACACGCTGACCATTGAGGACATCGAGGGGCTCTTGAAGCGCCTCATGGAGATCTCCGTGGAGGTCGCCGAGGAAGAAGAGTTCGGGCGGGTCAATTACGAGCGCATCCGGGGCAAGCTTGACGAGTACGAGCACTTTGGGAACCGGCGGCTTCGGACGGTTGGAGAGCTGGTGCAGGAGGCGTTTCGGATCGGAATGTACCGTATGGAGAGAGTTGTGCGCGAGCGCATGACTACGCAGGATACTGATACGATCACACCCCAGACCGTCGTGAATACGAAGCCGGTCGCGTCGGCGATCAAGGAGTTCTTCGGTTCCTCGCAGCTATCGCAGTTCATGGACCAGACGAATACTCTGAGCGGACTGTCGCACAGGCGCAGGCTTTCAGCGATGGGTGCTGGTGGCCTGAGTCGCGAGAGGGCTCCAATAGAGGTTCGAGACGTGCATCCGACGCACTACGGTCGTATGTGTCCGATAGAGACACCCGAAGGTCCGAACATTGGCCTGATCGGGCAGCTATCCACCTATGCTACGGTCGATAAGTACGGCTTCGTTCAGACACCGTATCGTAAGGTCGTGGACGGCAAGGTCACCGAGGAGATCGAGTACCTCTCAGCCGACGAGGAAGAAGAGCTGACCATCGCTCAGGCGAATACGCCCGTCGACTTGAAGACCGGCGTTATAGACGCGGACGCTCAGATTCTGGCGCGGAGGCGTGGTGGCGACGTGGCTACCGTGTCGCCCGAAGAGGTCGATTACATGGATGTCGCGCCGCTCCAGACGGTGAGCGTTGGTACGGCTTTGATCCCGTTTCTGGAGCATGACGATGCTAACCGGGCCTTGATGGGCGCGAACATGCAGCGCCAGGCGGTGCCGCTCCTGCGTAGTCAGGCTCCGTATGTGGGGACTGGCATGGAGTTTAGGGCGGCGGCGGATACCGGCGACGTTGTCCTGGCGCGGCAAGGCGGAACCGTCGAGCGCGTGACGGCTGAGAAGATCTCCATCCGTCGCGAGGACGACGAAATGGACGATTACCGTTTGCGGAAGTTCGCCCGCTCCAACCAGGGGACGTGCGTAAACCAGCGTCCGCTCGTCAGCGAAGGCGAGGAGATACAGGCCGGTACCGTTTTGGCCGACGGCTCCTCGACGGATCAGGGCGAGTTGGCTCTCGGAAAGAACATGCTCGTGGCGTTCATGCCGTGGGAAGGTTACAACTTCGAGGATGCCATCATAATCTCCGAGCGAATCGTCAAGGACGACGTGCTCACCTCGATCCACATAGAGGAATACGAGGTCCAGGCGCGGGATACCAAGCTCGGACCCGAGGAGATCACACGGGACATCCCCAACGCTTCGGACGATGTTCTGATGAACCTCGACTCGGACGGTCTTATCCGCATCGGAGCCGAAGTTGGTTCCGGTGACGTGCTGGTAGGCAAGGTTACGCCCAAGGGCGAATCCGAGCCTACGCCAGAGGAGAAACTTCTCCGCGCAATCTTCGGCGAGAAGGCCCGCGAGGTGAAGGATTCTTCTTTGAAGGTTCCGCACGGCGCGGCGGGCGTCGTTATCGACGTAAAGCGTTTCTCGCGGGAGGCTGGCGACGAGCTTCAGCCGGGTGTCAATGAGCAGGTACGGGTCTTCGTGGCTAAAAAGCGAAAGATCGCGGAGGGCGATAAGCTCGCCGGACGCCACGGCAACAAGGGCGTTATCTCCAAGATCGTGCCAGAAGAAGATATGCCGTATATGGAGGACGGTCGTCCGGTCGACGTAATACTGTCGCCGCTGGGCGTACCGAGCCGGATGAACATCGGTCAGATCCTCGAAACGCACCTCGGTTGGGCCGCGAGTCAGGGGCTTGGCGAGAACGGCGGCGAGCCCGCATTCGTTTCTACGCCGGTCTTCTCGGGCGCGGATGTGAAGGATATCGACGAGGCCATCGAGAAGGTGCGGACCAGCACTGGCTCAGAGGTCAAGATGGGTCGCGGCGGTAAGGTCACGCTGCGCGACGGCAGGACGGGAGAGCCGTTCGACGGTCGTATTACGGTCGGCTACATGTACATACTCAAACTCTTGCACCTCGTGGACGATAAGATCCACGCCCGTTCGACCGGCCCGTACTCGCTTGTAACGCAGCAGCCGCTCGGTGGTAAGGCTCAGTTCGGCGGACAGCGATTCGGCGAGATGGAGGTGTGGGCGCTGGAGGCGTATGGCGCGGCGCACACCTTGCAGGAGTTGCTAACAATAAAGAGCGACGACCGCGTTGGACGGGTCAAGAGCTACGAATCAATAGTCAAGGGCGAGAATATACCGGAGCCGGGCGTACCGGCGAGCTTCAAGGTGCTGCTCAAAGAGATGCAGTCGCTGGGGCTCTCGGTCAAGCCGGTATACAACGCGGAGGCCGCCGTGGAGGATACGGAGCGCCGCGATTGGGACGAGGCCGCGCGTGCTTTGGGGATCAACCTCAGCCGCGAAGAGCCGACCGGAAACCTCGACGACGCGCCGGACTTCGGCAAAGGAGGGATCTAGGCGTTGCAGGGACTAGAGCGCGACATAGACATAAACAAGCTGGAGCAGATCTCCATAGGCCTTACATCGGCTGATGAGATCCGCGAGTGGTCTCGTGGCGAAGTCACGAAGCCGGAGACCATCAACTACCGCACCCTCCGCCCCGAAAAAGACGGGCTGTTCTGCGAGCGGATCTTCGGTCCCTCCAAGGACTGGGAGTGCTACTGCGGCAAGTACAAGCGCATCCGTTTCAAGGGCATTATCTGCGAGCGTTGCGGCGTCGAGGTAACTCGCGCCCGCGTGCGCCGTGACCGCATGGGCCATGTGGAGCTTGCCGCTCCCATCGCCCACGTGTGGTTCGTCAAGGGAGTACCGAGCCGGATGGGTTATCTGCTCGACATCAGCCCGAAAGACCTCGACCGGGTGCTGTACTTCGCATCGTCCATCGTAACCTGGGTGGACCGCGAGGAGCGGGCGAACGATATCGATATGTTGCGCGAGCGCGTGGAAGAAGAGATCCGGACGCTCGAAGAAGAGAAGGACGAGGAGATCACGGCGACTCAGGCTCTCCGCACCAAGCGCGAGAGCGTCACCAAAGGCGAGTCCTCCGCCGACGAGTTGACGGAAGAGTACGCCGAGATAGAGGAAGAGGACCAGGCCGCTACGATCAAGAAGATCCACGCGGAGGCCGAGGAGACTATCGAGGATATCCAACGCTCCATAGAGGAGCAGATAGAGCTCGTGCGCCGTTCCTGGGAGGAGTTCCAAACGTTGGAGCCCCGCCAGATCGTGGACGACGAGGAACTGTTCCGCGAGATGAGGGACCGCTTCGGCGACGAGTTCGGCTACGGCGTGTACTTCCGGGGCGGCATGGGCGCCGAGTCCATCCGTGACCTCATTCAGCAGGTGAACCTCACGGACGAAGCCGATGAACTGCGCGAAATAGTCTCAGAAGCGAAGGGCCAGAAGCGGCAGAAGGCGATAAAGCGCCTCAAGGTCGTGGATGCGTTTCGGGTCAGCGGCAACAAGCCGGAGTGGATGATCATGGACGCCGTTCCCGTCTTGCCGCCGGACCTACGTCCGATGGTTCAGCTCGACGGTGGCCGCTTCGCGACTTCGGACCTCAACGATTTGTATCGTAGGGTCATCAACCGCAATAACCGTCTGCGCCGCCTGTTGGACTTGGGCGCGCCGGATGTGATCGTGAACAACGAGAAGCGGATGCTTCAGGAGGCCGTGGACGCGCTCTTCGACAACGGTCGTCGAGGCCGGGCCGTAACGGGTGCTGGAAACCGTCCCCTCAAGTCACTGAGCGACATGCTCAAGGGCAAGCAGGGACGCTTCCGCCAGAACCTTCTCGGCAAGCGCGTCGACTACTCGGGTCGTTCGGTTATCGTGGCCGGGCCGAACCTGCAGATGCACCAGTGCGGTCTGCCACGCCTCATGGCGGTCGAGCTTTTCAAGCCGTTCGTGATGAAGGTTCTCGTGGACCGGGCTCTCGCTCCGAATATTCGCAGCGCAAAGCAGATGGTCGAGCGGCTGCGCCCCGAGGTATGGGACGTTCTAGAGGACGTGGTGAAGGAGCATCCGGTGCTCTTGAACCGCGCTCCGACGCTTCACCGTCTCGGCATCCAGGCTTTCGAGCCCGTTTTGGTGGAGGGCAAGGCTATTCGGGTCCATCCCCTCGTGTGTACCGCGTTCAACGCGGACTTCGACGGCGACCAGATGGCTGTTCATGTACCGCTCTCGCCCGAGGCTCAGGCCGAGGCGCGGGTGCTGATGCTCTCGACGCAGAACATTCTGCTTCCGGCTAACGGATTTCCGATCGCGGTTCCTTCCCAGGACATGGTGCTTGGTCTGTACTACATCACCTACTCCGACGAAGAGACCGAGAAAGAGCCGGTCAAGAGCTTCATCTCGTCCTACGACGAGGCCGAAGCCGCCTACAAGGAAGGATCGCTCAAGCTGCACGATAAGGTCATCACGCGGCGTAACGGCGAGCGGCTGGAGACTACTCTCGGTCGCGTTCTGTTCAACGAAAACATAGAGCAGACCTTGCGGGATTATCTCGGGGATTCTTATGACTCCGAGTCGTATTCGTATGTAAATTACATTCTGAAGAAGGGTGAGATCAAGAGTCTCGTCTCCGAGTACGTCGACCGCTATCCGACTGAGCTTGTGAGCAAGTTGCTCGACACGTTGAAGCGGATCGGGTTTCACACCGCGACGAAGGCTGGTGTTTCGGTCGGCAAGAACGACATCGTGGTGCCGGAGCAAAAAGAAGGCATCCTGGACAACTACCAGGGCCTCGTGGACGAGACCGACGATCAGTGGGACCAGGGCTTCATCTCCGACGACGAGCGACTCGAAAGAACCATCAGCCTGTGGACGCAGGCTAAGAACGAGGTCGAGCAGGCGATGAAGGACAACCTGTACCGTCTGAACCCGATCTTCATGATGGCTAACTCCGGTGCGCGAGGCAACTACTCGCAGATCACGCAGCTCGCCGGTATGCGTGGCCTCATGACGAACACTAAGGGTGAGATCATTCCGGAGCCCGTCAAGTCGAACTTTATGGAGGGTCTCTCGGTCCTCGAATACTTCACCTCGACTCACGGCGCTCGAAAAGGACAGGCCGATACCGCCCTGCGTACGGCTGACTCCGGTTACCTGACCCGTCGACTCGTGGACGTTTCGCAGGATGTCGTGGTGAACGGCGAGGACTGCGGCGCTGAAGGTTACATCGACATACCGCTCTACCTCGACGGTGGCCGGGACGTAAACGACTCGGTAGCGGCGCGTTTCTTGGCGCGGGATCTCGTAAACCCGGAGACGGGCGAGGTTATAGCCGAAGCCGGAACGGACATAACCCGGCAAATTTTGGATGCCTGGAGCGATGAGTTGCCGAACGAGACTAAGGTCTCCGTCCGCACGCCGTCCAAGTGCGAGAACGCTCACGGTGTCTGTCAGGCGTGTTACGGACGTGCTTTGAGCACGTACCGGGCCGTGGACGTGGGCGAGGCCGTCGGCATCATCGCGGCCCAAAGTATCGGTGAGCCGGGGACGCAGCTTACGATGCGTACCTTCCACACCGGCGGTATCGCGGGCGAGGACATCACGGCTGGTCTGCCGAGGGTCGTCGAGCTTTTCGAGGCTCGTCACCCGAAGGCCGAGGCGACGTTGGCCGACATAGACGGCTTCGTCTCACTCGAAGAGGCCGAGTCTGACCGCTTGATCAAGGTGGTCATCACGTCCCCGGACAATACTGAGAGCCGTGAATACAAGGTCGAACGCCAGCTCTTGAAGTCGGAATTCATTGAGGGAGCGGAGGTCGTGGCTAACACTCCGATAACGGAGGGGGCCATTTACCCGCACCAGATCCTCGAAAACGACCTGCGCTACGACCGCAGCACCACCGCCACGGAGCGGTACATCGTGGCCGAAGTCCAGAAGGTCTACCGGACGCAGGGTGTGGATATCCACGACAAGCACATCGAGGTGATAGTCCGCCAGATGCTTCGCAAGGTCGTGGTGGACGACCCCGGCGACACAACGTACTTGCCGGAGCAGGTAGCCGACAAGTTCTCCGTGCGGGCCGAAAATGCTCGGGTCGAAGAGGAAGAGGGCGGCAAGCCAGCCACCTACCACACGGTCCTAATGGGCATTACAAAGGCATCGCTCGCGACCGACAGCTTCCTGTCCGCGGCCTCTTTCCAGGAGACCGCTCGTGTCCTAACCGACGCGGCAATCGAGGGCAAGGTCGACAATCTCGCAGGACTCAAGGAGAACGTCATTATCGGTAAGCTCATCCCAGCTGCGACTGGACTTCCACGTTACCGGCAGCTACAGGTACACGTCGAAGGCTACAAGGCGCGCGAGGTCGAGGAGATCGAAGAGGACATAGCCGCCTCGTAGTAGATCCGCACTAGATCTCTCAGGGCCGGGGCAGTACGCTCTGGCCCTTTTTTATTGGCGGGGAGTCACCGGGAATTTCCGGTATCGGTAATCCACTTTCCTGCATGAGAACGGGGCTTTCGGATACGCTCCCGCCTAAGGTCTCCCTGCCACCGCTGCGCGCGCTCATCCCGGTGCGACCCATCTCGCAACTTCCCAAGCTGCCGACCGGCCTCGGTTTCTAGGACAGTCTTTAGCGCCTCCTCGAACGTTTCTCCGGTTCGTGTTGCGCGAGGCTCGGCCTGACGCGCCAAGACATCGACCGCCATGTCGGACACTCTTTGGTTTTTTTGCATGGCATTTCCCTTCCCAAGATTCCCGAGAGTAGCTTCCCGAGAGTAGCCATCGGTGGCAAAAATATTCGGACCGTCGAAGCCGCTACTGTGAGGAGTCAGCGATCGACGGCCCGTGCGACAAGCCCTGGTCGTGCCACAACGCCAGCGCCTGTTGCTGTTATTCGACCTTCCTGTACATCGTTCCTTACCTCCTACTAGAGGTACAATGGCTACGGTAGTATTGTATCATTTTTTACTAATATAATCCGCTCCCATTGTAGGGCGAGTAGGTCTAGAACTCGGGTCGATGCCAGGAGCCGCAAAGTAAGCGCTTGAAATCGTGGGAAGCGCATGGGCTCCTTAGCGACGATTTTCCCGGAATCATGCGTTCCTCCCTACATGGGCAAACCGATAGAACTCCGAGGCCTGGACTGCGAGATTAGATAGGCGCGGTATTCTCCTCGCGCAATAGCTGTTCAAGCAGAATCCGCAAGCGCTCGACGGCTTCGACAACCCCGCGCTCCACCGGCTCGCTCAGATCCATGCCGAGGTCCGTTTCCTTCGGTTGACATCCCAATATGTACACTCGAGATGGCAAGATGCCGATGGCACGGGCGAGGGTCAGCGCCTGCGAGGGCACCGTGAGGTGCGTGTCAGCCAGAAACTCCTGACGGCTCTCTTCGGTTAGCTCTTCTTGCGCTGGGACATCCGCCTCCAGCAAGAAGACGGTGCCGGGCGCCTCACTACGGTCCGTGGCATCCACGATGATGAGCGCCTCGTAGCCGTCCATCAACTCCTGGACCAGCCCGATGCCAGCGATACCGGACTCGTACACCCGCACGCCATCCGGCACACCGACAGCCTCGAAGCGGCGGATTACCGCTATGCCGAACCCGTCGTCCTGGCGCAGGTCGTTGCCCATCCCGGCCACCAGCACGCGGGGCTTCACTCCGCCTCAACCTCTTCGGTCCCGAGTGCGACCTTCACCTCACCGTCCTGCACCGCGACGGGAAGCACGGATAGCTTTCCCTCCCCGTCCTCGCGTTTGCCGGTCCGCAGGTCGTAGCGGCATGCGTGCCAGGGACAGACGAGCGTCGTCCCCTCCACGCTACCGAGCTGGAGCGTGAGCGCGCTGCCCGGTGGACAGCCGTCCCGGTAGGCGTAGACTTCGCCGTCGAGGAGTGTTAGTAGCAGCGGTACGTCTTCCAGATGCAGCGGAAGCAAAGCGCCGGGCCGCAGCTCATCCAGACGTGCTGCGTGCGCCCATCGCGGGCGGCGCAACGGACGGCGACCGAGTTGGACGATGTTCTCGCGCGCCGGGGGCGGCTCCTCTGCCACCAATTCCGAGAATCCGGGGAAGCCTTCTCGGAGAGCATCTTCGACCACGCGTTGCAGGGTCGTCGCCGTACCAGGACACCCCTCACAAGAGCCCGAGAGGCGAACCCGGACACGTCCGTTCTCTACCCCGAGGAGGTCCAGCTTTCCCCCGTGAGACTGGAAGTATGGGTAGACGTCTTCCAGGGCGCGCTCGACCTGCGTCCGCTCGTCGTCTTCCGGGAGGTCGTACATTTCCAGCAGGGTGTGGACGATCGGGTCCTGCGAGATCTGCTCTACGGCCCGCGGGCCGCCGAGGCTGCCGATGAGATCGAATATTCGTCCCAGTCCCTGCCGGTGCAGAACGTCTATGCCTTCGAGGAGGGCGAAGACCTCTTCGCGGGTCTTCTCGTCCTCTATCTCCTCCATCCGTTCGACTCCAGTGCCGAGCCACTCCAGTAAGTGCTGGAACTCGGACGGGAGCTCCGGGGTTGAGCTCGTAGTCTGAACCACCGGAATTTGTTTCTTGGGACGATCGGACATCAGTGCCGGGGACTGACGGGCGCCAGCTCTTCATCCGGGGCGCAGTGTACGCAGGAGTCACGCGAGATGCCCTGGCAGTGCGGACATTCGGGGCCGCATTCGCCGTGGGCCGTCTCCTGCAACCCGGAGAACTCGTCCGCGAAGCGCCGTCCGCCCTCCTTCGCGCCGAACTCGCTCAACCGGTAGCGTCCCTCGGCTTCCTCCAGGTAGCCTTCATCGACGAGGATCTCTAGCTGTTCGCGCAGCAGGCCTTCATCGAGGGCCAGGAAGCTCGTGAGACTCGCGGCGTCCGCGTCTTCGCCGAAGCCTTCGCCGCGCATCCAGTACATCGCCTGCAGAATGTCATCGCGGCAGCGCAGGGCTTGCACGGGATCGAACGGTTTGCCGCCGTTGTCGTTCATTGGTTTCGTACCTCCTTGCGACCGTTGCCATTCGGATGAGTTTTCGCGTGGACTTCGGCCCGGATCCAGTCGATGGTCTCCATTAATCGTTGCTGTCCTATATCGCTCATCTCCGAGCCCCACTCCTGTTCGACCGGTTCGAGCTCTATCACGGTCGTGTCGGATGGCAATGCGTCGAAATGGTGGGCGATGATGAGCAGGTTCTCCAGGCTTATGACACCGGTCAGCGCCTCGGAGATACGCTCCTGCACCACCTCCGGGTCGGGTTTGTCGGCGAGCCATGCGTAAGTGTAGAGATTGCCCGGCTCCCGACCGCGTTCGATGGCGCCAGCGAAGATGGCACTCTCGAACTTCTTGCCGGGGCTCTCCTCGAACCAGTGCAGGATGGAGATCGGCCCCCACCCGAAGTCCTCGACCCACACATCCTCGGGCCACTCCATCGCCTTCATCCGCTCGGCCAGGACCGACCCGAACGAGAGGTCGCTCAGGTGCTGGTAGCCGACGCCGGCGACGAGGATCACTCGTCGTCAGCCCCACAGGCGCAGGTATTGACCTCGCGCGTGACGACGCCTTGGTCAGTGTGGATGTGCGTGGTGCACGGCATGCAGGGGTCGAAGGAGCGGATGGAGCGCTGAATGTCTATGCCCTGGAACTTGCCCTCGGGGCTGTTCTCCAGGATCGGGGTGTTGAGAGCGGCGGTCTCATACATCCCCGGCGTCCCCCACGGGTCGCGCGGCGAGGCGTTGATGGTCGAGGGCGTGATGATCTGGTAGTTGGTCACCACGCCGTCGTCGAGCATCATGTGATGGCTGACGTAGCCGCGCCCGGCCCCCCAGAACCCGACCCCGAGCCGCTGGCCCTTGGGCACCTTGTACTCCGCGCTGACGTCCGTCCGGCCCGCCTTCATAAGCTCCATCCCCTGGTGCCAGGTGTTGAGCCCGACGAGCGCCGTATACGCGACACAGTAGGCCCGGCCGCGGTTGCGCTCGAAGGCGTTCCACACGTCCGGGATCTTCCACTCGAGCTCCGTCTCCGGCAGCCGTCCAGCGGGCAACAGCAACTTGAGGCTGTGACCGGTCGGCTCAATGTACGGGTTCTCCGGCAGGAGTTGCGCCAGGGCGGTGGTCCACATCCGAGCGGTGCATTCGGCGTCCATCGGCATCCGGTCCCAGCGCGGGGAGGTTGACCAGGTGTACTTCTCGCGCCAGTTCGGGGCCTGGGGGCGGGGCTTGGTCTCCTTGTTCCAGGGGTGGTGCGGGCTCAGGGGCGCGCCGAGCGGGTCGGTCTTGAAAGACTGACCTTCCCACTCCTCGTAGAAGGAGTGGTCGATGAACTCCTCCATCCCGAGGTTGATGTTCTGGAGCTTCGTGGTCACGAGCTTGCCGTCCACTATGACGCCCGGCGTGGCCCACCGCTTCTCGCCCCACTCGTTGCAGTTCTCGTAGGTCGCGTCGTAGGCCTCCGGGTCGTCCCAGACCCCGTTGTCTATGAGGTTCGCCTGCGTGCGGCCCACGTCCTGGTAGCGCGGGTTCGCATCGTAGAAGAAGTCGCAGATGTCGTCGTAGATCGCCGCGCACTTCTTGCCGTAGTCGAAGAACTGCTGCAACCGAAGGTAGATCTCGTTCATCGTCGAGATGTTTACCGTGGCGCTCACGCCGCCCGGAACCATCGTCTGAGGATGCGGGAACTTGCCGCCGATGAGCGCGTAAGCTTCCTTTGCCACGCGGGTCATACCCAACGCCTCCAGATACAACGACCCGGAGAGCGCGTTCATGTCCGTCATCAACTCGCCCATCGTAGCGTACCCGTGGACGTTTGCGTGCGGGGCTTCGGTGCGAACCGCGAGATCCCACACCTCGGGGTTGGTCTTGCGGATGACGTTCTCCGAGAAGTCCGGTCCCGCGAGCATGAACAGGTGAAGCGGCATGTCGAGGAGGTACTCCAGGACCGATAGCATGTTCCGTAGCACGATGCCCATCGGCGGCGGTCTGATGCCTATCGCCATCTCCGTCGCGAGAGCCGCCGTGCCGGAGTGGGTTCCGCCACAGACACCGCAGGCCCGACTGGTGATGTAGATGGCGTCGCGCGGGTCGCGGCCCATCATGATGATCTCGTACCCCCGGAAGAGGGTAGCCACCGAGCGGCTCTCCAGCACCTTCCGCTCCTCCAGGTCCACAACCGAGTGGAACGCCAGAGCCCCGGCGACCCGCGTTACAGGGTCGAAGTTCTTCTGTTGGATGTGGCCGTTGCGGGCGAGGAGGTCCTCGATCTGGTCCCGGCTCAACGTGCTGATAGAGCCGCCGTTCAAGTCCGGGCTCCGCTCCGTCCCATACGGGTCCCGGACGTCATCCCTCAGATACGGCTTTCCCTCGGAGTCGAACTCCACCGGTAGGTTTTTAAAGCACACTTTTTTAGACCCCTCCTATTCGCGTTCCAGTATCCGGCCGACCCCTTCGAGGTGCCGGTCGGCCCCCCGCAGGTCGTCCCGGAGCGCCCCAAGAGCGCCGTTTATAGTCCCCAGATGTTCCGGCAGAGGTCGGACGTGACCCTGAACCGCCTGAAGTCCACCCGCCAGCTTCACCAGATGCCGGTCCGCCTTCGCCAGGTAGTAGGCGATGCCGACCAGGTACACGACCAGCACCAGCACCACTATCGCCACCGCTACCAGCGTCAAGAGTGTCAGGATGCTCATCGCGCTCCTCCTGTCCGGGCCTCGAAGACACCCTCGATCGCGTCGGTCCGCTCCTCTATCGAGCGTGTGGTCTCCAGGATGCCCGTCGCCGTGGAGATGGTGTCTTCAAGGGCGGAGACGTTCTCCGTGTTGCCGGCTATCCCGACACCGGCCTGAAGCGCCCGCGCGGCGTACCGCTCTATCTGTCGTGCGGCGCTAAGGGTGCGGTGCAGCAGGTAGACGGCCAGGGGCAGCACGACTACCACGGCGATGATGAGGGTGGCCCACCAGATCACGTACACGGCAACAGGTATCTCCACCCTAAGCTCCTTCCTGCCGTCCGGCGGCCTCGATGGTCCGCCCCAGATGGTCGTCTATGCTCTTCAAGCCCCCGGCGGCCTGGCCGAGGCTCCCGTTCAGGCGGGTGACCTCCGGGCCGAGGTGGCCCGTCTGCTGTTCGATAGCTCTTACGCCGAAGGCGATCTTGGAGAGATAACTCGACTTGCTGCTATAGCCCCGAGGCGTATCACCGCCGATGCTCTCCAGCGCGGAGATAATTCGGATCAGGTAGAAGACCAGCGCCCCGAAGAGCACCACCACCGCGAGCGCCGAAAGTATCGTCAAGAGAACTACCATTTCATACCCCCTGTCCTCGACCGAGGACGCAGTGCGGTCACCCGGGGCAGTCCAGGGCGTGCTGCTCGATGGCGACCGTGGCCCCGTCGATCCCGGCGGCCCGGTCCAGTATGTCGTCGACCACCCGGTTCGTGTGGTTGAGGAGCGGGATGTGGATGGTGTTGTTCGCTATCCTCTGTCCCACAGTCCAGATGTCCGACACCGCCCCGTCTATCTGCCGGGCCGTACGCACGATCAGGGTAAGCAACACCGCCACGACCAGGATCACCACCAACCCGATCCCGAGCGACACCCACCAGACGGTGTAGCCTGCTCCCTCGCTCACCAGCGCCAGCGTCATACCGTGCCTCCCCCACTCGCCGCCCGGTCGCCTTGCAGGGCCCCTGCGATGTGGCCCCCGCGCTCCTCGATGCTCTCGGCCGCTTCGAGGACCTCCTCGGCGAGACGGTTGGTATCGTCCAGCGCCCAGATGATCTTCGTGTCCTCGGCTATGGCCTCCGCGGCTTCGAGCGCCTGTCCGGCGTGGGCCAGGATGCGCCGAGCC
>JAABUN010004856.1_pt1 | contig 17546 bp, 17 predicted proteins | sample 5559311 | NCBI WGS metagenome assembly JAABUN01 (sample SAMN10711877, study PRJNA513370) | rock metagenome | isolation source: Antarctica rocks | place: Antarctica: Victoria Land, Siegfried Peak sud | reverse complement strand
TGATGGATTTCAGAAGGTTAGCTCGTTCTTCGGGAGTTAGGGTGACAAGGTATCGCTTTGTTGGCATACCTTAGACCCTAAACTACACCTCGGTGCTGTATCAATAATAGGATGACAAAGTACTAGTCCGGGTGCGACCGGTCGTGTTGTTCGTGCAGATGTTTGCCCAGGCCCTCCAACACATTCAAAACGGCGTAGAGTCCGCGCCGCACCTCGCGGTCGTTGAGTTTGCTGAGGAGGCCAAGCTGCGAGGGGCTCGCTGCCTAAGCTCTCGTGCGCCGCCGCCAGTCCCTTTTGCGTCCCGGTCAAAAACGAGAGGCGTTCCAAATCGTCTTGCGCGGTGTCTTGCGGGATCGGCGGCGGGGTATAGGTCAGCGGTTTTGCCATTACAAATTGCCCCCTTCGGGCCGTTCGCGCGTAGGCGCAGCGTAATCGTCTCTCGCCCATTTGCGCTCGACCTCGACGCCGAGCTGCGGGGTCGGGCGACCGTAACGCGGATTGGTCTCAGGGAGGGGGGGTGCGCCGCGTCGGTGGAGCGCCGTAAGCTTGACCACCGTTTCTTTGTAAAGGCGTGTCGTTGTCGGGGTCAACCACGCTCGCCGTGAGGATATTGACCGGCGTCTCAGCTGAGTTGTGCGGCACGTAAAGTTCATAACCCGTGACCCGGTCGCTTAAGAGCACCCGCAGCTCGATACTGCCCCACCTCGAGGTAAGCCGCACCCAGTCGCCACTTTCCAGCTCACGTTCCGCCGCAAGTTCGGCGGACACCTCGACAAAGGTATCCGGGACTTTCGCGGTGATACCGACACTTTTGTAGGTCATACTGCCCTCGTGAAAATGCTCCAAGATACGCCCGTTGTTGAGGTGAAGGTCATACGTTTCGTCGGGCGTTTCGCTCGGGTGGCTCCACTCGAGCGGGTAGAGACGCGCCTTGCCATCGGGAAAGTGAAACTCGGTTTCGTACAAAAACGGCGTGTCGGTGCCGTCTTCAGCGACGGGCCACAAGAGCGACTTGTACCCCTCGAGTCGTGGGTAGCTGACCCCGGCAAAGAGCGGCGTCAAGCGGGCGATCTCGTCCATGACGTCGCTCGGGTTTTCGTAGCCCCAGTTATGGCCCAAGTGCGCAGCCAGCTCGGTCAAGATTTGCCAGTCGGGTTTAGCATTACCAAGAGGCTCCAACGCCTGATAAAGCCGTTGAGTCCGCCTTTCGGTATTGACGAACGTGCCCTCTTTCTCCAGGGACGGCACCCCCGGCAACACCACATCGGCAAACTGCGCGGTGCGGGTCATAAAAATCTCTTGGACGACCAAAAAGTCGACCTTCTCGAGCGCCTCCTGCACGTGTTCAGCGTTTCCGTCAACGAGCGCCAGCTCTTCACCCACCACAAAAAGCGCGTGGAGTTGTCCATCTAAGATGGCGTCAACCATCCTAAAGTTATTGAGCCCCGGTTTATTCGGGAGCGTGACACCCCACGCTTTTTCGTAACGCGCTCTCGCCTCGTCGTCGCCGACTTTTTGGTAGCCCGGCAACTACGCGTTCATCGAACCGAAATCGCTGCACCCCTGCACGTTGTTGTGGCCGCGTAGCGATACGCGCCGGTACCGGGACGACCGTAGTTGCCGGTCACGAGCAAAAGGTTTGAAATCGCCGTCGAGGTGTTTGAGCCGCCGTAGTGCTGCGTCACGCCCATCGCCCAGAGGCCGCAGACGCTCCCTGCTGCGGCAATTTCCTCGGCAACTTTTATAAGCGTATCTTGGCTTAACCCCGTAATTTTTCGGTGTATCCCAGCGTAAAGTCCGCCAGACTCTTCCGTTATTCATCCAGCTGATTCACACGTTCGTGCAAAAACGTTTCGTCCTCTAAACCGTTGTCTAAATTACATTTAGTAACGGCCGAAAGCCAGACTGGATCGGTACCGGGGTTCAGGCGCATAAAGATGTCGGCGCGGCGCGCCATCTCATGCTCTAAGAGGTCGGCGACGATAATCTTTTGCCTACCTAATTTGTGCGAGCGTTTGATGCGGGTCACTAAAACCGGGTGCGCGTCGCAGGTGTTCGACCCGACGATAAAGACCAGTTCGGCTCCTTCGATGTCCTTAATCGTCCCCAAATCGCCGCCGTACCCGACGGTGCGTCAGAGCCCGGTTGTCGCGGGAGCCTGACAGTACCTCGAGTCGTTGTCTACATTGTTGTTGCCGAAAATCGCCCGAGCCATCTTTTGCACCAGATACGATTCTTCGTTCGTACACTTCGACGACGCGGTAAACGCGGTGCTGTCGTCGCCGTAAGCTTCCTTCGTTTCCAAAAAACGTTTGGCGACGAGCGCCAGCGCTTCTTCCCAGCTCGCTTCGCGGAAACGGTCGCCCTCACGGATGAGCGGCGTGGTCAAACGCTCGTCGCTACTCACATAATCCCAACCGAATTTGCCTTTGACACACGTCGAAATGCTGTTCGCGGGGCCTTCCAGTTGCGGTTCGATTTTGAGAATTTTACGGCCCTTCGTCCACACGTCGAACGAGCAGCCGACGCCGCAGTAGGTACAGACCGTTTTGGTCTTTTTGATGTCCTCGCGCCGCATCTTCGATTCGGCGTCGGAAAGCGCCATAATCGGGGCATACCCGGTGTAGGGTTCAACCGACTTGACGAGTTTGGTGGCGGGTTCACGGACGCTTTCGGGTATCCCCGTAAAGTAGCCCGCCTCACGGAGCATCGGTTTTTCCATGAGCGCGTTGCACGGGCAGACCGTAATGCACCGCACGACACGCACGACGAATCGTCGATCGCCGCGCCGCCGTCCCACAAGACGCGCGGGTGTTCAGCCCCCCAGTCGATGGTAAGCGTTTCGTTGACCTGGACATTTTGGCACGCTTCGACGCAGCGCCCGCAGAGGATGGTCGGGGTCGTACTGGTGGAACGGGTTGCTCTTATCGACCTCGTAAGGCTTGGGCGTAAAAGGGTACTTTTGATTCTCGAGCCCGAGTAGTTTCGTCGCGTTATGCACGTCGCAGTCGCCGTTGTTACGGTCGCAGATGGTGCAGTAGAGGTCATGGTTTCCTAAAAGGCGGTGCATCGCCTCTTGCCGCGCGGCGACGGCTCTAGGCGCTGCCGTCTGCACCCTGAGCCCTGCCTGAACCGGGACGCCGCACGCACGTTGCAGTGTTCCGCCGATTTCTACCGAACAGGTATCCCGTATCACACGGCTCTCGAGACCTCTCTGGAAAACTAACTCGGGGACGAATACTTGCAAAGGTATGAGAGCCCACGCCCTAGCTTGGACGAGCGGGGGCGTGTCAACTTCAGCTGGGCAGCGTCACGTGAAACGCTGCGCCCCCTTGCGGACGGTTGCGCGCTTCGACCCGGCCCCCGTGCAGTTCGACGAGCGTATGTACGATAGCGAGGCCCAAACCGCTGCCACCGCCGCTTCTGCTGCGGCTCGTGTCGGCGCGGTAAAACCGCTCGAAGATGTGAGCTTGCGCCTCGTCCGACAGGCCCGGCCCGGAATCTTCGACGCTCAGTTCCGCGCCGCCGGGAGGTGCGGCGACTGTAACCGTGATCCAACCGCCGGGGGGGGTGTAGTGCACAGCGTTCTCGAGCAAATTCGTCAGCACCTGAGCGAGCCGGTCGGGGTCGGCGAGCAGCGGCGCGTGCGGCGTGGTGGCGTGAAACGCCAAGTTCAACTCGCGTCGCCCGGCTTTCTCGCGAAAACTGTCGCACACGCGCCGGGCGATCCGGACGAGGTCGGTCTCGACGCGCTCTAACGTCAGGCGTTTGGCGTCGGCAAGTGAGAGCGTGCGGAGGTCGTCGATAAGGCGCGCTAAAAGTTCGGTCTGCGCGTCGAGCTTGCCGAGTTCGGTGCGGTCGAACGGGACGATGCCGTCGCCCATCGCGTCGAGCTGGCCTTGCAAGATCGTCAGCGGCGTGCGGAGTTCGTGGGCGATATCGGCGATCAGCGCCTGACGCTCGCTCTCGAGCTTTTCTAAAGCTTCCGCCATCTTGTCGAAATGCCGGGCGAGCATCCCCGTTTCGTCGCGGCTGCCCTGCGCGTAAGCGGGCAGTACTGCGCGCGCCGAAAGGTCGCCCTCGGCGATGCGGGCAGCAGCCTCGGCGACGGCGGTTATCGGCCTCGAGATACGCCGCGCTAAAAAAAGGGCGGCGGCGACGCTTAACACCACGAGTACACCGATACTGAGGAGTAGCAGCCGGTCGCGCAACCGGCTGAAGCGGTCGCCGAGCGCCTGCACCTCTTCGAAGTTTTGCGTCAGTCCTTCGATCAGCGCCTCGAACTGAGGGCGCAACGATTCCGGCGTCTCCTGCTGCTCGAGCCCGTCGGTAATCGCCAAAAGCGGGTCTCGTACCTCCGCCGGAAGCTGCTGAAACTGCCGCTGCGACACGTAAATCTGCAAGAGCGCCAGCAGCGTCGTCAAGAGTGCGACGCCGACGATAGTCAGGGTGATGCGGGTGGCGAGGCGGTTCACGGCTGTTTTGTCATGTCTCCTTGCCTAGTCGTCGGCGCTGAGCCGGTAGCCCATGCCGCGCACCGTCTGCAACATATGGTCGGCGTCGGTGGCCTCGAGCTTCCGCCGCAAGTTACGCAGGTGAACGTCGATCACGCGTTCTAACGCCTCGCTTTCGGGCAAAGCGGCTTCTAAAAGTTCCGTACGGTTAAAAATCCGCCCCGGCGCTTCGGCGAGGTGGTGTAGCAAACGAAATTCGGTCGCGGTCAGTTTGAGGGCTGCGTCACCGACCTTGACGGACGCCTGCAAGGGGTCTAACTCGAGCGCCCCGAGCCGGAGCGGGCCGCTCTGACCGGGCGGCTGCGTACGCCGCAACACCGCCTTGACCCGCGCGATCACCTCACGCGGACGAAACGGTTTGGTCACGTAGTCGTCCGCGCCCAGCTCGAGCGCCAACAGGTGGTCGAGTTCTTCGGTGCGCGCCGTTAGCATAATGATCGGCGTGATGCTCTCCGCCCGAACGGTTTTAAGCACCTCCAACCCGCCCAAAAGCGGCAGCATCACGTCGAGCAAAATCAGGTCGGGCTGCGTACTGCGAAACAAATTCAGGGCGCGTTCGCCGTCGCCCGCACGTTCGGTGCGGTAGCCGCTGCTCCGCAAATAGCCTTCTAAAATCTCGGCGATCTGCGGTTCGTCTTCGACGACGAGGACAAGCGGCATAGGTTTTAGTATACGGCCTTCACCTCCGGGGTCAGCTGGAACTGCCTCATCGACTAAGAGCCTCTCGAGACCTTACGCGACGCGTGTGAAGCTCCCGTTTAGCGTCGGTTAAGATTTATTGTCTCAGTACGCTGGTCCAAAACTATGGACTTTAGTCCAAGACTTTAGTTGCTACTCACCTTAATGCCTTTGATCTCTGCTTTCGATTTATAAAATGAGGCCCCTATAGGCAAACTTCTCCTCTCATGGGGACTTTAGTCCATCTCAAACCTAGGTGCTTTCAGTGCGTAGGTGGTTTAGTTTTGACCTCAGTTCTGTACTCCAACGGAGCTGGTAGCAATTACGCTCGGCGCACCTAAGGCACCTTTTACGGTTGCAGTCCTGCGATAAGCAGTTCCACTAAACGACGGGCGTCGTAGCGGAAGTTTGTGTCAGCACCAATACAGAGGTTGCCGACGCCGCGCATCAGTTCGTAAGCCTCGATATCGGGGCGAATCTTTCCGGCTGCAGCCGCAGCACTTAGCAGCTCTGTACATACCGGTATAAGGCGGTCTAAGAAGTAGGCGTGTAACGTCTCGAAGCCGATCTTATCGGACTGCATTACGGCAGCGAGTCCGTGTTTGGTGACTAAGAAGTCAACAAAAAGGTTGATCCACTGCCCCAGTGCAGCGTAAGGCGTGGCGCTACTCGCCAGTAGCGCTGGACCCGCCTCGGCGCACGCCTCCACCTGGTGCCGGTACACGGCGATGATGAGGTCTGCCCTGGTTGGAAAGTGACGGTAGAGGGTGCCCATGCCGACGCCTGCCCTGGCCGCGATTTCGCGTACCGGCACCTCGACGCCGGAAGCGATGAAGAGCGCAGCGGCAGTGTCAAGCAGCTTCTGCTCGTTCTGCTGAGCGTCAGCTCGCTTGGGCCGGACGCCTGACGCTGCTTGCTCATTGATTCTTGTCATTGTCCTACATCCTTCCTAGCTCAAGTTGACAATTGGAGCCTTGCTCCGTATATTAACAGGAGCTAGGATCCGCTTGTCATAGTACAGCAACAGACGCCTAGCAGCCAGGGCATACCTGACTAGCACAAGTTTGAAAGACAATGGAGGAAGATATGGAAAAGAAAGTTTGGTTTATCACTGGTACCTCGCGCGGTTTCGGACGCATCTGGACCGAAGCGGCACTGAACCGTGGCGATCAGGTCGCCGCCACCGCCCGCACGGTGACCGACCTGGCCGACCTGACCGAACGCTATGGCGAGGCCGTTTTGCCACTGGCCCTCGACGTGACGGACGCGAGCCAGGTACAACAGGCCGTTCAGCAGGCTCACGCCCACTTTGGACGACTAGACGTCGTCCTCAACAACGCGGGCTACACCCTGATTGGCACCGTGGAAGAGGCTTCTGAGGCCGAGATGCACGCGCTATTTGATACCAACTATTTTGGGATGATCCGGGTCATCCAGGCCGCCTTGCCGATTCTGCGTCAACAGGGCAGCGGACACATCTTGGGCGTCTCCAGTAACCTCGGCATTGTGCCGAGACCGCTGATCAGCTCCTACTGCGCCACCAAAGCAGCCACTGAATCGATTCACGAAAGCCTCGCGGCGGAAGTCAAAGCGTTCGGCATCAAGGTAACGCTGCTCGAACCCGGTGCGTACGCCACGGAATTCGGCGCGTCGAGAAAAGAGGCGGCGAACCTGCCCGCCTACGCTGAGCTTCGCCGGCGGGTATTTGAGGGCCTCTCGAACGAAAGACGTGGCGATCCTCAAGCGACCGCACAGGCCCTCCTCCAGATCGTGGACGCCGAGAACCCACCGTTGCGCTTGATCTTCGGGGACGAAAACTTACCTCAGGTGCGGGTCACCTACGCCGAGCGCCTGGCCACCTGGGAAGCCTGGGAGACCGTGTCGAACGCCGCGCAAGGTGAGCCGAACACCCACACTGGCGCGCCGTCCTAACCGGCCAGATATGCCGCTACGACGACCTTCATCACAGGTCTGCTCAAGTTCCGTGACGAGTCTAGTCGAACTAGGGAAGCGCGCGGTCTGCCCATGACCATCGCCCGCCTGGAAGCCGTTAGCGACGGCGTGTTCGCCATCATCATCACCATTATGGTGCTGGAGTTGCCCCGCCCACAGGGGCATGACTGGACCGGCCTGCTACACGTGTGGCCCGCTTTTCTCGTTTACGTGCTGAGTTTCGTGTTTCTCGGTATCGCTTGGAACAACCACCGCCATCTGTTCCGCGCGGCGCAGCAGGATTCGAACAGGTTGATATGGGCCAATTTTAATCTGCTGTTCTGGCTCTCGTTGCTCCCCTACGTCACTGCTTGGGCCGGGGAAACCCATTTCGCGCCCGTCCCCATGGCCGTTTACGCCGCCGACGCGCTGCTGAGCGCCGTGGCGTTCAACGTGATGATTCGCGTTATCAAGCAGGACCCTAGGAACCACCCACAGTCCCTGGAAAGTCAGGGCAGAACCGTCGCCTCGTTCGTTGCCCACATCGTGTCCGTGATTGCTCCCCTGGTCAGCCCGGCAGGGGTATGGGTGTCCGGGCTGTGTCTCATCTTCGTGGCGCTGACTTGGCTGGTACCGGATCGCCGCCGCGGGCAGAACGTGTAAGTGAAATCAGGAAGCGGGGCTCGGACTGCCGCTGGCTGAGAGAGGGAAAACGCCACATGTGGCTGTCCGGCATCAAGTGTCTCCCGGTTCTACCGCCTCGGTTAAGGCTGAGGGTGGGCAGAGACGCCGAATGGCCTCGACAAGGGCAGCGCGGTGGGCGGCGCGGCTGTCACGAGTCACCGGATAATTAAGGAGGTTCTTATGTGAGATTCGTCTTTCCCTTCGTCTTTCATCCTGATACCACCAAGCTTGACAATCGGAGCACAGCTCCGTATATTGTAGGAGCAGCGTTCCGCTTACTCAGATTAACACAGCGTAGCGGCGTTGACCACCTAGTGATGGAGAAAGGAGATTCACGTAAAAGATTCGTCGCTAAGCGTCCACTTTATACGTCTACGTCAATCGCCGATGGTCTTAGCCGACCGTCGGCAAAATTTAAGAAAGAGAGTCCACACTATGAGCACACCGTTTACTGAAACTGCTGGCATTCCTGTCAGCGATGCCACGCCGTACACCTCATTCACCCCCGTAGTGTTACCTATTCCAGGCCGACGCGTAGACCTGGAGCTGAAGGTTTCCGCGCCCGCCACCGGGGAGAATCTGCCTGTGATTCTCCTGTCGCACGGCCACGGAGCCTCGAACTTCGTGGCGTCGCTGCACGGCTACGGGCCGCTCGCCGACTTCTGGGCCGCTCACGGCTTCGTCGTAATTCAACCTACCCACTTGGACGCGATGGAGTTGGGCCTCCGAGATGACCCTGAAGGACCCTTGTTCTTGCCATCCCGCGCTGAGGATATGAGCCACATCATCGACCACTTGGACAAGATCGAAGCCACTGTCCCAGGACTCAGTGGACGACTCGACCGGAGCAAGATTGCTGCTGTCGGACATTCGCTGGGCGGAAGCACAGTCGGCTTGCTCTGCGGCCAGCGTATCGCCGATCCTGACGGGAAGGAGGTGGATCTAAGTGACGACCGGATCAAGGTGGGCGTGCTGATGGGTGCAGCCGGCAGGGGTGAATTTTTCGATGGAACCCTGGCCGACCAGTACCCGATCCTGGGAACCAACAGCTTCGAGAAGATGACGACCCCAGCCCTCGTGGTTGCCGGTGAGAACGACTCGAACCCCGGTTTCTCCACTCACGCGGACTACCGGGCCGACGCGTACTACCAGAGCCCCGGACCCAAAAGCTTGCTGATGGTCTACGGTGCGGAACACATGCTTGGTGGAATCTCCGGGTACGACGCGTCGGAAACCACCGACGAGAACCCCGAGCGTGTGGCCGCGGTGCGGGCGCTTATCTGGGCCTACCTCCGCACTGCGCTCTACCCCGACGACTCCGCTTGGGCCGATGCGACCGCCGCACTCGAGCGCAGTCCGAACCCGCTGGCCCGCGTCGAATCCAAGTAAAGCGCTGACAGGTTCGTTTAGGATTACCCAAGATATGCACGCTCTCCTTGGCGATTGAACTCGAGGCAACCAACGTCAAGGTCAACGCTGCAGATCCGCCCTTCACCCAGACAGATCTAGACAACAACCAGGGCACGGGCACCGCACGTGAGGCTGTGCGGCTCGCTCTCCTTGACGCGGACGGGCCGACAGGTACGTTTTCGAGCTCGAGCGGCCCCACCCCGTGGTGATCTTGCAGCACGTCACATTTAGATTGCGCCGCGCCGATGGCCAAAGGTGGTCAGACGCGCACACCAAAGGAGATTTCCATGAGCCAGCCAACTACTTTAGCTTCGTTACCCGTTAGTGCGTCTGCGCCTGTCGTTTCGGTCAGTCCGGTGGTGCTGTCTGCCCCGGGCCGTGGCGAGGATTTGCAGGTACGGGTTTCTGCACCCGCAACCGGGGGCCAACTACCGATTATTGTTTTCGCGCACGGCTTCGGTAACTCGGCGGACGGCTACGCCCCGCTGGTGAATTTCTGGGCGGCGCACGGCTTCGTCGTCATCCAGCCAACCTTTCTCGACTCGAGAATGCTGGGTTTGAGTCCAGAAGACCCGCGAACACCCTCGATCTGGCGATTTCGGGTCGAAGACATGAAGCGCGCGATGGACAACCTTGATCTGATTGAAGCTGCCGTCCCTCACCTGAACGGTCGTCTCGACCGCAGCCGCATCGCCGCGGCCGGACATTCGTACGGCGCTCAGACAGCCGGAATGCTGTTAGGCGCACGGGTGATCGGCTCTGATGGCAGTATCGGAGAGGATATGTCTGACTCGCGGATCAAGTCTGGCGTGCTGCTTTCTGCTACGGGTCAGGGGGGCGAAGACCTCACGCCGTTCGCGGCTGAGCATTTTCCGTTTATGAACCCGAGCTTTGCCGAGATGACGACGCCAGCTCTCGTAGTGGCAGGCGATCACGACGACTCGCCGCTGAGTGTCCGTGGGCCAGACTGGTTTACGGATGCGTACACTCTGAGTTCAGGGGGCGAGTGTCTAGTCACGTTGTTTGGAGGGGAACACCTGCTCGGCGGGATTTCCGGATATCTCGTCACGGAGACGACAGACGAGAGCCCTGAACGAGTGGCTGCGGTTCAGCGGCTGACCTGGGCCTACCTCCGCACTGCGCTATACCCCGGCGACTCTAGCTGGGCGGATGCGACTGCTGCGCTGGGGAGCAGCCCGCACCCGCGGCCCGGGTCGAATCCAAGTAACGTCTACGAGGCACCTGCGCGATCAGGTCGCACCGCTCCGGAGAAGATGCACATTCTATTAGGTTGAGTCGAATCCAAGTAAAGCGCTGACAGGTTCGTTTAGTGTCACTCGAGACGTACTCGGACGGCCGCCGGTTGAGAGACACAAAACTCGGCAGGCGCTCGCTCGAGCACTGTATTGTCGGCAGAAGTCGTGCAGGATTTATAACCTTACCTAACGTGGAAGTGTCACAACAGTAGAGGAAAACATGAAAACAGTCTTAATTACCGGAGCCAATAAAAGTATCGGTTTTGAAACCGCCCGCCAACTATTGCAAAAGGGCTGTTACGTCTATTTAGGCAGCCGCAGTTTGGAGAACGGTCAAGAGGCCGTCAAAAATCTCCATGCCGAAGGGTTAAAAAGCGTAGAGGCTGTGCAACTTGACGTAAGCGACGAGGCGTCGGTTAAAGCCGCTCGAGCCGAGATAGGTAAAAAAACCGACGTGCTGGATGTGCTGATCAATAACGCGGGCATTAACGGAGGTACGCCGCAAGCAGCACTCGAGGCAAGTATCGAGCAATTCAGAAAGGTTTACGAAACCAATTTGTTCGGTGTGGTGAGGGTCACGCAATCTTTTATAGATTTTGTTGCGTAAGTCTTCACAACCCCGCATCGTAATCGTATCATCTAGCACGGGTTCGCTGACCTTGCACAGTGATCCAGCGTGGACATATTACGCGCACAAAGGTGCTCTTTACGCTTCATCAAAATCGGCCCTGAATATGTACACCATTAACCTGGCTTATGAGCTGCGCGGTACACCGTTCAAAGTCAACGCGATCGACCCTGGTTTTGTCGCAACGGATTTTAACCATCACCGCGGAACGGACACCGTCGAAGAAGCAGGAACACGCGTCGCTAAGTACGCCATGATTGACGCCGACGGCCCAACCGGAAAGTTTTTTAGTGAGGAATATAACCCGGAAACGGGCGCTATCCCTTGGTGAATCTAGGGGCGGGTCCGTGCGGTGACTTTTGGGGGCGCTTAACCACCTACAGCCTAGCCCCTAGTTTGCCTGCTGCACCTCCTCGAGCAGTTTATTAAACGGCACGGGCTTCGCTGCGCCGGTTTCGACGGTGGTTTTGGCGAGTCCGGGGTTGCCTTTGAGGGCGGCCTCGAGGGGCGCGCGCGCGTCCTTCAAACGCCCTAAGTCGTAGTAGATCAGCCCCAAGTTGAGCTGCGCGCCGCTGTTCTCCGGGTCGGCGGCGACCGCGCGTGTTAAAAAATCGACGGCCTTGTCAAGACGCCCCAAGCGGAAGTAGGCGAACCCGGCGTTGTTTAAGACGGTCGCCTGACCGGGGTTAGCTGCGGTAAAGTCTGAAAGTGCGGTTTCGTAAGCTCCAACCGCGCCGCGCAGGTCGCCCTGAAGCTGCCGGGTGTAGCCCTGATAAAAGCTCGGTAGGCCGCTCGGGGAAAGCGTGACTGCGTTGTCAAAGGCGGTTTGCGCCGCCGCTACGTCACCGCGCTCGAGCGCGGTCAAGCCCGTTTGTAACACGGTTTCAGCTTCTCCAGTGAGGGCCGTGTCCGCGCCTTCGGTAAGCTTTTGGGTTTGCGCGACGAACCCGCGCGTCTGCGCCGCTTGACGGTCCTGCGGGTTGAGCCGCAGCGCTTCGTCGAGCGCGTTCAGCGCCCTGTCAAATGCCCCGGTTCGGCCTAACGCCGCGCCGTAAAGGGTGTAGAGGCTTGCGTCGTCGGGGGAAGCCTCGAGGAGTGGCTCGAGCGTCTCTACCGCCGCCTCGTTCTGGCCTGCCTGCACGTATATCTGCGCGAGGTTGCGTTCCAAAATTCCCTGCAGTTCGGGATTCTGGCGTGCGGCGGTCTGCAGCGTCGCGGCGGCCTCATCGGGTTTACCCTGCTCGGCCTGTGCGAGCGCAAGTTGATTGGCGACCTCGGGGTTGTTCGGGGCGAACGCCTGCGCGCCGCTCAAAACCTTTTCAGCGCCCGCGTAGTCACCGGTCTTCCCGAGCGTTTCGGCTTCGGCGAGTGCCAAACCTGCGTCCTCCGGGTACGCTTTGCGGCCCCTTCGTAAGATGCCCAGCGCCCGCTCGCTCTGCTCGGCGGGGAGCGACCCGGCGAGGGCGAACAAGCTCGCGTCGGGTTCGGACGTTTGGAGCGACTTTTCAAGAAAATTTACGGCCTCGGCGGTGTTGCCGCTACGAACGGCCTCGGTCACAAAAGCGCTTGCCAAACCGGACGACTCGGGAACCCGGCCCACGCCGGTGCGGAGCGTTTGCAGCGCGGTTTGCGGATTACCCGCTTGACGCTGCAAGGTGGCCAGCTCGAGATACGCCGCCGCGTAACGCGGATACGCCGCGAGCGCCGCCGTAAGGTCGCGCTGCGCCGCCTCCGGGTCACCGGAAAGCCGCGCCTGTCCTGCCAGAGCGACGGCGTGCGCGGGGTTGACCTCGAGCGCCGCCGCGAACGCGTCTCTCGCCTCCGCAATGTTCCCGGCAGCGGCGAGGACGACGCCCCGGCCGACGAGCGCTTCGGCGTCTTCGGGCGTTTTTTGAACCGCTCTTTGGGAGAGGATCAGCGCTTCGGCGTCCTGACCGGCCGCGCCGAGCGCTTCGGCGCGTTCAGCGAGCGCCCAGCTGCTGCCCGCCGCCGCCGCTTGTGTCAGCTCCGGTGAGTCGGATAAGGAGAGCCCCAAAGCCGCTTCACCGACAACGCCCAGCTTATCCAGCGCCGGGGTCTGCGCGACGACCGCGTCTAGCTGCGCCCGGTCTTGGGGTGTGACGTTCAGCTTCAGTTCACGCACTACGGCCTCGACAACTTTGCCAAGCAGATCGGCGGGGTCTTGGAGCGTACCGTTAACGGCAACCCGGCGCGTTCCTTGCCCCGGTTCGGCAAAAAAGACATCGACTTGCGCGGCGTCGCCGTCGGTACTGACCAATCCGCTGACGAGCGCCTGCACCCCGAACGCTTCGGCAAAGACGGTCGTGTCGAGCGCTGCCGCGTCGGTATTTTGCGCGACGACGAGCGTGTCGCCGACCGGCGGTACATAGAGGTTGTCGATGACGTTGAGGCTGCGCTGCAAACCGGTCGCGAGACCGAAACGGTAGGGAACGGCGGCGGCGTCGGTATCGAACGCCAAAACTGCGAGCCGCGCGGGTTGCGCCGCAGCTACGCTCAGGAGGGCCGAACAGAGGATTAGGAAGGTTCGTTTCATCCCCCGGAGTATACCTAAGCGTGGGTGAGAACGTTTCGGGGCTCGAGGCTCCCCAAAGGGATTGCTCAGCTTGAAAAGGGAGAGTAAGAAGGCAGCACCAAGAATACGGAGCGCCCCTTCTCCCTTCCGTATTCCCCGTGTCACCCTCTCGAACAATCTTCGTGCCGCCCGCCAAATCTCTCTAAAGCCGAAATCCGCCGGGTAAGAGCCCCCCGACCGTCCACGACCTGACGACGCCCCGGTCGTTCACCAGGTAAACCGCCGCAGATTCGGCAAACTCGTAGAGTACCTGGCGACAGGCTCCGCAGGGGCTCGCGGGTTCAGCGGCGGTCGTATAGACGACGATTTCACTAAATGCACGCTCACCCGCCGAGGCCATCGCCTGAACTGCCGACTGCTCCGCGCAGCGCCCGAGGCCGTATGAGGCGTTTTCGATGTTGGCACCCGCGTAGATTTTGCCGCTTTCGGCCCGCAAAGCCGCCCCGACGTGAAACTTGGAATAAGGCGCGTAGGCGTTGTGATGGGCGGTTTTTGCTGCGGCGAGCAGGTCTCCAGGTGGGACAGGCGTGTCTGACATACGTCTAGTGTAGCCGTTGGTCGAAGCTCCCTACCACTTCCTTTCAAAAAGACACCTGGAGGCTGAGTATTCCTTGTAACGTCATTTTAAACAGAGCAGAGCGGCGTAAAGCGGCTTCAACCGTTCACTAGCCGAGAGGTTTTTGCGTTCGTTTAGAACGACGTTGCGGCGAGGTCAACCCGCTTTAGCTCTTACTAAGCCGACTTTTACTTAATCGACTTTTGTGTGCGCTTAAGGTCGGCGGAGCCGCCGCTGGTACCGAACCGCCGCATCTAAACCGTCTACCGCGCTGCTCAGCTCCTATGACAGCCTCGTTGCGCCGTTTGTAAGCTGCGCGAGCCTTCGTTGCGCAGCCTGCTCCGTCAAAATTTCGTCTGCAGCGGCAGCCGGTACGGGTTCGGAAAACAAAAACCCTTGCACGTACTCACACCCCAGCGCTCTGAGCCGCGCGTACTGTTCAGACGATTCGACCCCTTCGGCGATGACCTTCAGCCCCAAGTTGTGCGCCATCTCGACGATAGTCCTGACCAGCTCCGCGCTGCCTTGGTGCTCTACCATCTGCAGCACGAACGAGCGGTCTACTTTAAGGCTGTCGGCGTCGAAACGCTGCAGATATGAGAGCGACGAATAACCGGTACCAAAATCGTCGATGTGCAGGCCGACCCCGAGTTGCCGCAGCTTCGCTAAAGTTTCGCGTACTGTAGGCGACCCGTCTACCAGCAGGCTTTCGGTCAGCTCGAGCTTGAGCCTCTGCGGGGCCAACGCGAACTCGGCGAGCACCGCCGCGACGAACGCGGCCAGGTCGGGCCGAGCAAACTGACGGCTCGAGAGGTTGACGCTTACGGTCAGCTCCGGGTTTCGGGGTGTCCAGGCGCTAAGCTGCGCGCACGCCGCGCGCAAAACCCAGCGGTCGATGCCTACAATCAGGCCGGTTTCTTCAGCGAGCGGTACGAAGTCTCCGGGGAAGACCAGGCCGCGCGCCGGATGTTGCCAGCGCAGAAGCGCTTCAAAACCTGCAACGGTGCCGCTGGCGCTCTGCAGCACGGGTTGGTAAAAGACCGTTAGCTCACCCTTACCTACGGCTCCGCGCAAGTCGGTCTCGAGGCCCAGGCGCGCCTGAAGGTGTTCGCGCATCGACGCCTCGAACACGACAAAACGCGACCGCCCGGCGGCTTTGGCGCGGTACATGGCGATATCGGCGTCACGCAGGGTGTTTTCGGTGCCTCTGCGCCCGCCGCTACCCAACACGACGCCGATGCTGACGGTGCAGTGAAGGGTGTGTCCCGCGACCTCGAGCGGCCCCAGAAACGCGCCGATCAAGCGTTCGGCGACCCGCTCGGCTTCGGCGGCGTCGGTGACTTCCATGAGCACCGCGAACTCGTCGCCGCCCAACCGGGCGACCAGGTCGTTCGGGCGTACGCTGCTTAAAAGGCGCATCCCAATCGTAACCAGCAGGGCGTCACCGACGGCGTGACCGAACGAGTCGTTGACGGTTTTGAAACGGTCGAAATCCAGATAGAGCACGGCGAAGCACCGACCACTTTCGACCGTCCGCCGTAAGTTTTGACGAAAGTGTGTCCGGTTCGGCAGCCGGGTCAGGCTGTCGTGCAGCGCGTCGTGGCGGTAACGGGTACTCAGCGCCTCCAACTCCGAGGTGCGCGCCTTGACCTTGGCCTCGAGTGTTTCGGAAAATGCTCTGAGTTCGCCCCGCTGCCGGGCGAGGTGTCCGGTCAGCCGCCAGTTTTCACGAAACGCCAGTAGCTGCCGCCCGATCACGAGCAGAGTGACCGCTACCGACCCGTAGAGCACGCCTTTCGCGCCCAAAGTGTCGCGTGAGCTTCCGTTCGAGCTGACCAGCAGCAGCCCAAAACCGGCGATGACCGCGAGGTATGGCAGCGCGACAGCGACGTAGCCGTTCAAAGTCGTGACCACCTGATGGGTAACAGGCTGACGTTTGACGAGGCTGGTATACGCGGCGAGCCCGTACAGCATCATGCTCAGCGAAAAGAGACTGTCTAACGGGTGCCCGGTGTAGTAGGTGCCTGCTGCTGTCGCCGCATTAAACAGAGTGTCCGCTGCAATCTGGGTCGCGACGCCTAAACCGAAAAGGACGAGTTCAAGGCGGAGCGGCTCTTTATGGCCCCCACCCAGCATGATAAAGAGGAGCATACTGAGGAGCAGCAAGTCGAGCAGCGGGTAGGCCAGCGCCACCAGCGTCATCCAATTGTCTACGCCGAAGGCGAGTGACGGCGCGAGTAGAAGGTACCAGAAATAAAGCCCTACCGCGCTGACCGCAATAGCGAGGTCGAGACCGAGCCGTAAACCCTCGAGCCGGTTTTGCGGCGGGGGCATAAGTTGTGCCAGTCCAAACGCCAAAAGCGGGCCGAAAGCCAAGAAAAAAAAGTCGGCAGCAGATGGAAACGGTTCAATTTCGGGGACAAGCTCGAGATAACCGAAAATGCCGCTACCGACGGCCTGCGCAAAGAGCCCAAGACCGATAAACAGCCAGCCCCGCCGGATTGCGCCGCGCTGCTTAAGAGCGGCTGCTAACGTCAAGGACGCGGCGATAAAAGAAGGCAAAACGTAGAGCACGTTGCCGAGCCAAATCCGCTGCGTTTCGCCGCCCCAGCCGAACGCCAACCACAAAAAGTGCAGCGCGGCGACGGCGACGAGCAGAAGCGCGCCGAATAACACCGGCTTAGAATGAACTTTAGCTTGGCCTCTCACCGAGTGCTTTCCCCATCGGTCCGGCACTGCTCCGACCGCCTTTCGCGTCGGCAAAGTTTCGTGCCCGTGCGTCATGATGACATTTATAAGCCTATACCGTATAACGAAAATCTGACGGTGGGGTAGCGCCAAGCCGCGTCGTAAAAGGCTCCGGCGTCACCCTCACAACTCGTTTGAAAAACTGTTCTGAATTCAGAAGTTTCAATATTGACTAAACGTTCTGAAAAGCCTATCCCCCGTAAAGGAGGTTTCAGTTATTTCTAAATCTACAAAAAAGCGAGATTATATCGAGGAACTAGGAATGGTGCTCTCAGGGTTCGGGATGCCTCGTATTGTCGGACGGGTACTGAGCGCACTTCTTATTGCCGACCCACCGGAACAGACCGCCGAGCAACTTGCAAAAACGCTGCAAGCGAGCCGAGGGGCCATCAGTAGCGGGACGACGTTTCTAGAGACGATGGGTCTAACAGTAGTCTGTTGACATCAGCAATAGAGGTAAAGAGGTCTACCCTGAAAGGACCAGTCCAGTAACGCTTGCAGCTCAGGGGGCGGGGGCTTGTGGGACCACGCTCGCCAGTAGCGCCAG
>JAABUN010003719.1_pt1 | contig 17546 bp, 12 predicted proteins | sample 5559311 | NCBI WGS metagenome assembly JAABUN01 (sample SAMN10711877, study PRJNA513370) | rock metagenome | isolation source: Antarctica rocks | place: Antarctica: Victoria Land, Siegfried Peak sud | reverse complement strand
CGGCTGACCCGCTGGATGCACGCCACGGACGACCCGCTACTGCGCGGGCCGATTCCGGCCCCGCCCGGTACCCGACATGGGCATCCCGCGACCGGCTCCGTCGAGTAGTCCGATAGAGGCGATGCGCGGAGTTGCACAAGGGAAGTAACAGAAACGCCCCACAAACGGACGTTTCCGAGAAAAACCCGTACGCTGTGAGAGAGCACCGCGTTTTTCCAATGAGACATGCTCCAGAACTCGTCTCCTTATCGACGTCTCCACTCATATGCGTTCGTAAGAGTTTCGGGCTCCTGCGGCAAATGCGGAAGAGTGGGCGACACATGCGCTGCAATACAATAAAGGGGCGTTTGTGCCACGCTTTTCTCGGGGGCCGATACACGACAGCAACGGTTGTCGACCGGCGGGAGTGGCGATTCTTCGATTGGGAACGATCTTTAGTAAACCGTATGCCTGTCACCCGTGCAAGCGATCTCGGTCTGGGCAAGCACCGCCCCCGTGGTCTGGCAGTAGAGCGTGAGCAGGTGGATGGGGGCGGCGTGCGCCGGGGCAAAGGGTAACCGCCCGCGCAACGTCTTCCCGTTCATTGCGACGGCCTCGGTGCCGCGTGACGCGGGCGGCATGTCGGCAAAACAGGTGGTCAGGGCGTGGGCGAGAAACGCGGCGTCAAGGGCGCGAAAGAGCCGCTGCACGGTGGTCTGGTGCGGTGTCGCCCCACGCACGAAGCCGAGGGCGTGCAGGATGGCGGGCGATTGGGCGGCACCCCACTCGGCGATAGCGAGTTCGGAGCGATGGTTGGCGAGAATGGCAGCAACGGCGAGATTGAGCATGGCGACCAGCGCGAACCGCTTGCCGCGTGTTCCACGCGGATCGGGAACCGTAGCAAAGGCAGCGGACAAGGTAGGGGAAACCGGGGCCACGGCAACCGGGGGTATACTGCATGGGAATGCTCCTTGCGCACTGGTGGGTGTCAGCTATCCCCATTGTCGCAGGTGGGCGTTCTTTCTTCTCCCCTCATCGAACACGCATAAACCCTGCTCCCCATGTAGCACAACATTGACACATCCTTCGCGTGCGGCGTATGATGCATGGTACCCGTTGGCGTAGTGTTGGCAAGTTGGCGTAGAGGAGGCTGAAGTGGCCATCATGCCGGGGGCGCGGCCCGTTACTGCGCCCGGTTGGACGAGTACGGCACGCACGGACCTTGCCCTTATTGACTGCGATGTGCATCAGACACTGAGGCAGATCGAAGACTTGTATCCGTATATGCCCCGTGTCTACCGGCAGCAGGCAGAAGAGCAGGGGATTCGTTTTCCAGGGTCCGGCTACTTCAATGTTGCCCGGAACGCCGCCCGCACTGACCTCGAAACGAGCTGTGACCGCGAGGGGGCAGACATCCGCAAGCGGGACTATAGTTTCGATGAAGTGAGCGATCACCACTTGAACATGTGGCGCGTGGACTACGCGTTGCTCACGGGAGCGGCAGTCTATGGGGCGAGCATCTTGCCCGATCCAGACTTTGCCGCCGCCGCCGCACGGGCATTCAACGACTACACGTTGGAGCATTGGGCCGCGAAAGACGACCGGTTCCTCATCGCGATGGCAATATCCACGAGCGATCCGCGCCTCGCCATCGAAGAGATTCATCGTATCGGCGATCACCCTCAAGTGAAGGCGATCATGTTACCCTCAGGAAACCGGATGCCATATGGAAACCGCCATTATCACCCGATCTGGGAAGCCTGCGAGCAGCATGGCCTTGTGGTTGGGATTCACCCCGGCAACGAGGGAGCGGGCATGGCGGGGCCACCCACGGGCGTCGGCTACCCGACCTATTACATCGAAACGCGGATGGCTCGCCCGCAAATGGCGATGGCACATGCCGTTTCATTCATTGCGGAAGGCGTGTTCGAGAAGTATCCGAACCTCCGGGTATTGATCGACGAGGCAGACCAGTTCTGGGCAGTCGGTCTCATGTGGCACATGGATGCGGACTGGAAAAGCCTCCGCGATCAAACACCGTGGGTGAAGAAACTGCCCAGCGAGTACTTCCGTGGGCATATTCGCATCGGCACGCAACCGATGCTGGAACCGGAAAACAAGGAGCAGTTCTTCCAGATGCTGGAGATGCTGCACGCGGATGAAACGCTCGTGTACGCTTCGGACTGGCCGCACTGGGACTGGGACGACCCGGCAACGACATTTCCGAAGTTGCCGGAACACCTGCACAAACGGGTCTTCGCGGAAAATGCTCGCGAAATGTTCGGCCTCTAGCGGGACGCCGTCACGATTGAGGCACTAGGGGAAACGGGCAAGATCGAAGAGTATCTCTTCGTTGCGCCGCCTCTCCCGGTGCCTCTGGCGTTTCTGGGTCGGTATCAGAAAGGGATGGGGTAATGGCGGGTGAGCGGGTCGTGGTTGGGCACACCGAGGAGTTACCACCGGGCGAGCGGCGGATCGTGGTACCGTTCCGGGGGCGGGCGGGAATCGGGGTCTTTAATGTACACGGCACCTACTATGCGTTGCGCAATCTTTGTCCCCACAAAGCAGGCCCGCTCTGCACGGGGCGCGTGAGTGGGATGACCGTCGCAGACGCTCCACCATCTACTCCTGCTCCCCATCTGGATGTTGCGCGTGAGGGCGAAATCATCCGGTGTCCATGGCACCTGTGGGAGTTTGATATTGCTACCGGGCGATGTCTCGTGGATCCGAGAGCGCACGTGAAAACGTACCCCGTTTCTATCGAGAACGGTGAAATCGTTGTGTACGCCGACGGCGCAGATTTACCCCTGCAACGATAATCTATGTCACGTAAACACCCGCTTGCATACGCGATCTCCTGTGGCGGTGACGCGAAAGTGAGCAAGGCGGCGAGCAGTATCCCCGAAAATGGGTCTATCCCCTGTTCATTACTGGAACGACTTTTGGTGCCAACAGACCATGCCCATCAGACTAAGTAGGTCCGCAACTGATTCTGGACGGGATAGCGGCAGGTGAAATCCCGCTGCATCGGGAGAAACCCGCAGGCGAAAGCCCGCCGATTCCGTCTAAATCTCGCTGCCGACCTACTTAGGCCACATGATGCTCCACATATAGCGGTAATCGGGGATAGCAGGATATCGCGACGCTGCTGGGGTGCAGATCATCATCAATTTCCCCTGTCCGCCGGTGAAAGCGTGCGATCGGCTCCGTGTCGGAGACGAAAATCTTGCCGATCATCACTGCCCGTATGTGTGGAGCATCATACGTCTCGGTCTGATGCCCATAACCCGGCGTTTCTGCGACGTCATTCAACCTGGTTGCAGCGGGTCACGGTGTCATCAGGGTGCGGGGCGCGAGGTCTCCGGAAGTGGTGAAGACGGCGAAAACGGGGGTGGCATCATCCCGACCGAACCCGGATGGGGCGGTGTTCGGCGTGTGACTGTTGTGCCGCCATCCCAAGCACGACCGCGATCCGCCCGTCGTTGCCCGTGACCGGCGGCGGTCGGTTGGCACGCACTGCGTCGGCAAAGGCGCGTAGCTCCGCGATGAAGCTCTCGGTATAGCGGTCGAGGAAAAAAGTGTGCGGCAGGTCGCGATGTACCGACGTTTCCGTGCTGATCCGGGCGGTGTTTGGGTAATCATTGCCGATAGAAATCATGCCACCGCTGCCAAACACCTCGGCACGCTGGTCATAGCCGTAGACGGCACGACGACTGTTGTTGATCGTGCCGATCGTGCCGCCAACGAAGCGGAGCATCACGGCGGCGGTATCGAGATCGCCCGCCGCACCGATGGCCGGGTCCACGCGCACGCCGCCGACCGCGTAGACCTCCTCAACCTCGTCTCCGATCAGGAAGCGGGCCATGTCGAAATCGTGGATTGTCATGTCGAGGAAGAGACCACCCGATTCGCGGATGTACGCGAGCGGCGGCGGTGCCGGGTCTCGGCTCGTGATCTGAAGGAGGTGCGGTACCCCGATCTCCCCGCCAATGATGGCCTGCCGCACCCGCCCGAAATTCGCGTCGAAGCGGCGGTTGAAGCCGACCTGTAGCTGCACGCCCGCCCGATCCACGGCAGCGAGGGCGCGGTCAATCTCCGGCAGATCGAGGGCGATGGGTTTCTTGCAGAAGACGTGCTTGCCTGCCGCCGCCGCCGCGACAATGATCGGGGCGTGCGTTGGCGTCGCGGAGCAGATCGCGACCGCATCCACGGCAGGGTCGTCGAGGAGCGCATGGTAGTCCCGTACCGCTCGCACGCCGCCACATGCCGCCGCGCACGCCCGCGCTGCCTCCTCAACCACATCCGCGACAGCGACGAGGGCCGCGCCGGGAACGCGGTGGGCCAGATGCGCGGCGTGCATCCGCCCGATACGGCCCGCGCCGATCACGGCGATGTTCACGACGGCGTTCATGCGCCTACCCCCGCGAGGTAGTCTCGGTTGCGCCGTGCGCTCTCCGTCGGCGTGCCAAGCCCCGGCAATACATCCTGCTCGACCACAATCCAGCCGGGGTATTCCTGTTCGCGCAGTCCGCGCACCACGGCGGGGAAATCCACCGCGCCACTGCCGAGTTCGCAGAAGACGCCCGCTCGCACCGCTGCGAAGTAGTCCCACCCATCCGCACGGGCACGCGCCGCGACGGTCGGCGAGCAATCCTTGAAGTGGACGTGTCCGATCCGTCCGCTGAACCGCCGCAGGCACGCCGCTGCGTCGCCCCCGCCATACGTGAGGTGGCCCGTGTCGTAGCACAGCGCGAGCAGGTCGGGGTCGGTGCGGTCGAGCAGACGGGCGATCTCGTCCGGCGTCTCCACCCACCCGGCGCAGTGGGGGTGGAAGACGGTGGGCAACCCCGTCGCCTCGCGCACCGCCCGCGCCACCCGCGTCGCGCCCGCCGCGAAGACCGACCATTCGTCATCAGGAAGGCCCATCGCCGGGGTGATACGCCCCGCGTTGCCCGTGCGCATCGCGTCCGCGCCGTTATCGTCCGCGAGCACCACCACCGGCGGCACCGCGCCAGTTGCGCTGGCCGTCTGTGCGACCGCCGCCAGTAGCCGCGCCGTGCGCGTCGCTCGCGCTGCCCCCTCGGCGTGCGCGGTGGGGTCGCGCAGGGCCACGGGCACGAACGCGCCGATCATCGCCACGCCGCGTCCGGTCAGCTCCGCCTGCAACGCCTCCGGGTCGGTCGGCATGAAGCCCCAGTCGCCCAGTTCCGTGCCGATATAGCCCGTGGCGACAAGTTCGTCGAGCATCCGGGCAAAGCCAGCGGTTTCGGGAGCGGTGCCGTCGAATTCCAGCACGCCCCACGAGCAGGGCGCGTTGCCGATACGAAACCGTGCGGGTGTGCTCACCATGTCCGCTCCTTTGGGCGCATCGTTTCCCACTCCGCCCGTGCCGCCCGGACGCTCGCCGATTCGCTGACCTCCGCGACCGGCACGTCCCACCAGCTCTCGTATCCCGGCACGCCCTCGTAGCGGTCGTTCTCGATATAAATCACGGTGGTGCGGTCGGTGGTCTTCGCCGTGTCGAGGGCGGCGGCAAACTCCGCGTATGTCTCGCACTCGATCACATGCGCACCGAGGCTGCGGGCGTTCATCGCCAGATCCACCGGCACGGGCGTCGCCGCCGCGCCCGCCTCGTCCCCCGGCAACACACCTTCGCTCGGAAAGACGGTACGCGTGCCGAAGCCCTCCTGACCGAGCGAGCGGCTGAGCGCACCGATGCTCCTATATCCGCTGTTGTCCAGCAGCACGATCACGAGCTTCGCCCCCTCCTGAATGGACGTGACGATCTCCGCCGAGAGCATCAGGTAACTGCCGTCCCCGACCATCACGTAGACCGTGCGCTCCGGTGCCGCCATCTTTACCCCGAGACCTCCGGCGATCTCGTAGCCCATACAACTGTACCCGTACTCGAGATGGTACTGCTTCGGGTGCCGCGACCGCCAGAGTTTGTGCAAGTCGCCGGGGAGGCTACCCGCCGCGCAGACCACGACGCCCTCCGGGTCGCCCAACTCATTCACGGCCCCGATCAACTCGCCCTGACTGGGCAACGGCGTGTGGCGAACGGCGTAGATGCGTGCGACCTCCACATCCCACGCTCTGCGGAGATCGGCTATCTCGGCGCGATAGGCGGGGTCTGTTGCGAAGCCTGCAAGCAGCGGGGTGAGTTCCTCCAGCGTTGCCCGTGCATCGCCCACGAGGGGCAGGGCGGCGTGCTTGGCGGCGTCGAACTCCGCGACATTGACGTTGATGAAGCGCACGTCCGGTGCCTGAAACGCGGTTTTGCTCGCGGTCGTGAAGTCGCTGTAGCGCGTGCCGATGCCGATCACGAGATCAGCGTCGCGGGCGAGGCGATTCGCCGCAAGCGTACCCGTTGCGCCGATTGCGGCGAGGGCGAGGGGGTGGTCGTAGCGCAGGCTGCCTTTGCCCGCCATCGTCTCGGCCACCGGGATTCCCGTTCGCTCGGCAAATTGGCGAAGAGCTTCCGTCGCGCTGCTGTAGATCGTGCCGCCACCCGCCACGATGAGCGGGCGCGTGCTGCCGCCGATCCACGTCGCGGCTTCCGCAAGGGCGCGTGCGTCGGGGCGGTTGCGGAGAATCTGCCAGACGCGCCGCCGGAAGAAAGCGACGGGATAGTCGAAGGCCTCGGTCTGCACATCCTGCGGCAGCGCGATCGTTACCGCGCCCGTCTCAACCGGGCTGGTAAGGACGCGCATCGCCGCCGGGAGCGCGGTGAGCAGTTGATCCGGACGGTTGATCCGGTCCCAGTAACGACTGACGGGGCGGAAGGCATCGTTGACCGAAATATCTTCGCTTTGCCCCGACTCCAGTTGCTGCAACACGGGCGCGACATTGCGCCGCGCAAAGAGGTCGCCGGGGAGGAGCAGTACCGGGAGGCGGTTGATCGTCGCCCCGGCGGCGGCGGTCAGCATGTTCGTCGCGCCGGGGCCGATAGAGGCGGTACAGGCGAAGGTGCTGAGACGGTCGGTCATCTTGGCGTAGGCGGCGGCGGCATGAACCATCGCCTGCTCGTTGCGCGATTGATAGTAGCGGAAATCGGGGTGCTGGCGGAGTGCTTGCCCGATCCCGGCAATGTTGCCGTGACCGAAGATACCGAAGCATCCTGCGAAGAATCGGCGCTCCGTGCCGTCCCGCCCGGACCACTGATTCTTGAGAAAGGCCACGGTCGCTTGCGCCACCGTCAGGCGCATTGTCGTGTGCTCGTCCATGCGTCGCCCCCTGCTCGTGCGATGGCCTGCGTGCCGCGTATGCCTCGGAGAACCCCTTGCGATAGGAGTTGCGCATGTTCCCGCATGGGGCGTTCTAAACCCCCCCGCGTGCCCCGTGCTCCCGTGGTATTGGAAAGTTGCGAGAGGTTGGTGGACACCTGACGCTTCGAGTACCGCTCGAGAGAACGCGAGCGCGTCGCCAAAACGCCCGGTATAGGGGCTTGAATGATTGGCCGCGAAAAGGGCGTTCTCGGCACCTCACGGCAGTGCAGAGAAAGATTTCCGCGTCACTACGCCCTGCGCAGCATGAGAGGCCGGTTGTTTCAGAAACGACGCGTTAAGCGCAGACGGGGGAATCGGCACTCCACCGATTGAAGGCCGGCGTTTCCGTTTCCGCCAAGGCATCCCGCACGCTCGCCCAGTTGCGGTGCCAGACGGCGGGATCGCGCAGTACGGTCTCCGGGTGTGCCTTGCTACGTGCGACGAATCCCGCAGGATCGAAGGCGGGACGCCCGCTCGGTAGGCCGATCGGCTGATACCGCAGGTCGAAACTGAGACGCATCCGGTCGGTCGTGGTGTTGTCGAGCGAGGAATGCACCGTGCGCCGCGTCATTAATAGCGCGCTGCCCGGCTCCATCGGCAGCACCACCGGTTCCGTGGGGGGCAGGTAGCGTTCGGGGATGTGCAGCCCCGTGCCGCTGGGGCAGTGCGGCGCGAGGTCGTCCCGATGGCTGCGCGGCATCACGACCATACACCCGTTTGCGGTCGTCGCCGGGGTGAAGGGTACCCAGACCGTGAGGATGTCGGTGTCGTCCGCCGCTTCGGTGATCACGCCGTTGTCCTGATGCCACGGCGCACCCGCGATATGACCGGAGAACCGTGCGTCGGTAGCACAGGCAGGGAGCTTCGTGCGGATGTGCTGCACGGGGTTCGACCAGATCTCCGGGCCGATGCATTGCTCCACGAGATCGAGCAATCCGGGATGGGTGAGCAAGTGGAACATCGCGGCACCGGCGAAGAAGGGGGTGTCGTGGCGAATGCCCTTCTGGGGTAGCGAGATGTCGAAGTACTGCGCCAACGCCTCGCCGCTCTCCACGCTGATCTGCGTGAATCGCTGCTCGAACGCCAGTTCGCGGTACTCGCGGGCAATGCGCCCTTCCGCAATGAAGCGAGCGGCGACCGCGTCGAGCACCGCGTCGAACTCCGCGAACACGGGGGCGATGTCCCGTTTCGGATCGAGGACATCGTTGACGACGAGATAGCCCTCCGTATCGAACTGCCGCAGTTGCGCGGGGGTCGCGAGCACCATCTGCCAACTCCTTGTATCTAGGCGAGGGAACAGTTCCAGTTATTGTGCCACTTGCAGACACGCTACGCAAACAAGGAATGGGGACGATTAGCGGCGATGTCGATGCGAGTGCGAGAAGCACAAAGAAAAGGTTCGTCTCACAATGGGGGCCTGCGTGGTGAAAAAGGCGGAGCCGGTCGGGCGGACGTCGTACTTGGCGTTCACGAAGAGAGAGTCGCAGCCGAAACATCAATAGCGACAGGAGAAAAACAGAAGAATCAACCAGTAGGCCGGGGTAGTACCGGGAAATCTGTCATCTTAGGGTCTACCCGGTAGCCGAGTGATCTGCTGTCTTAGGGTAGACCTTAGACGGGCATATCACTGCCTTCGATTACTTTTTCAACGGCGCAGCTTTGACGCACAATGTCTGTCCTTGCATAGATTGACCCCATCGGTGACAGCGTACCAATAGCTTGGCTACGACACAATCCGATACCACAGTCACAATTTACTCTCATCGTCGTTCAATGAATGGTGAGGTATCTCAGCGATGCCTCCTTTCATTGGCAAACCCGTCGCGAGGCGGGGACGCAAAGCCACGGATCTCTGGGGGGAGATCACCGGGTTGCCAGCACTGCTCCTGTCCGGGCAGGGGACGCACGCCGCGTTCCGAGGTATGGCAGCCCCTCTTGGAGGGGGAATATTGGATGCCGAACCTTTACAAGGTCTTGTATCGTCGTGCGCCACGTCGGAGCATCGCTACTCTTGCCGTTACCGCACTTGCCGTGTTGCTCGTGCTCCTCACTCCGGGCGTGAGCGCCGCGATGCCCGATCCTCTGCCAGCTCCGCGGGCTGCTGCAAGCCCCGCTACCGACCCGACCGCCCCGCCATCCGGGGGTGATATACTCCCCCTACCGCCGCCGCGTCGCCCTGCGTCCTCTGGTACGGCGGGTGTCGCCATGGGTACCCCATCAGTCGCCCCCGTACCGCCACCGCGTCTCCCCGCGCCCACTGCGACGGCGAGTGTCGCACCCGGTGGGCTCGCGGTGCTTTCCGTGAGAGGGAACCTACTCCTACGAGGTGTGCAGCCGTTCCATTTTCACGGCGTCAACCGCGACACTTTGGAGTGGGGCACATTCAATTGGGGCGGCTGCGGCAGCGACGGTCACTTCACCGACGTCGACTTCGCCACTGTCGCCGCCTGGAACGTCAACGTCGTGCGCATCCCCCTGTCGCAGGCGAACTGGTTCGGCCGTCGCTGCGATCCCGGCTCTTACAAGCAAGCGATCGACGCCGCCGTCGCCAAGGCGCATAAACGCGGCATGTACGTAATACTCGACCTTCACTGGTCGGACATTGGCGGGCAGGCGCCGTGCGACAGCGGCTGCCGGAGTGGGCAGCAGCCGATGCCGGACGCGGACAGCATCCCGTTCTGGCAGCAGGTGGCGACCCGCTATGGCGGCGATCCGGGCATTCTCTTCGACCTGTACAACGAGCCGCACGACGTCCCGTGGGCCTGCTGGCGCAACGGCGGGTGCAGCGTGCAGTCGAGCACCGTGAGCCCCGCCACTGGCACGCCAGTCGCGTATATGGCCGTCGGGATGCAGCAACTCTACAACGTCGTGCGGGCTGCCGCGCCGAGCAGCGTCGTGCTCGTGGGAGGCTTGGACTGGGCCTATGACCTGTCCGGGATCGGCAATGGATACGCGCTCGCGGGGACGAACATCGTCTACGCCACCCATGTGTACACGCAGTGGCACAGCACCGCGAGCGACTGGTCCGCCCACTTCGGCTACCTCACCGCTACCTATCCGGTGATGGCCACGGAGTTCGGCTCGATCGACTGCTCTGCCACCATAACGAAGGAACTCATCGACTACTTCGACGCGCCGGGCGGCATCGCGGGCAATCGCATGGGCTGGGCGATCTGGAGCTGGAACTCGCCCGGCGAATGTAGCCAGCCCACCGTGCTGGCGGATTGGAATGGCACTCCGCTGGCGGGACAGGGCCAACTCATCCACGACAGGCTGCGTACCTATCGGCTGTAGCAGAGATCGGGCACTGCGGGTATCCTCGTGCGCAGGGTGGGTAGCAGGCTTGCCGCACCTGCCTCGCGCTCCTTTTCAATGGGCATGGCAAGAAGCCCCGACATCGATACTGACGACTGCGTTCGGGGATGAGGCACCGGTGCGGTATCCCGTAACCCACCAGCCGGATGGGGGACATCGCGCCCGCGTCGGCGTGCTATAGCCGACAGCGATCCCGCCTCGCGCACAGGGAGATGCCCTGAATCGCGGAGCACCATTGTTCATGCACGCATGCTTCGGAGAAGCCTGAGCGATCTTCCTGGCGGGGATGGCCTTGCCCGACGACCGGGTGGCTCTTTCTTGCCACCGGCATGACCCACATTCGAGTAGTGGCCCAGTTTGGCGATTTTTCGTCCCCGTGGCGGCGTCGGTAAGTTAAACTCAGCCACTACCGATGATTTCTGCACCCACATTGGTATTCACTAGACAAAGTAAATCTCTCGTCGATTGTTGAATTGTAATGGCATGATAATTGCATCTCGTTTCTCGGTCAGCATCAGGCAATTTGCCCTTGTGGTATCTATTGATGATCCATTTCGCACAGTGGTTCATGGGCGGCGGGTAATCCGTCGGTATGATTTTGACGAAAGGATTGCTCGAGGTGACGGTGGTCAATCAGGCAAGTAGGGAGAGCCCCTCAGTCCTCATTGTAGAGGACGACGACTCGATCCGCAAGCTGCTCGGGGTCGCCCTGCGCCGCGCGGGCTACGACGTCGCGCTCGCGGCGGACGGCCTCGAGGCGCTCGAGCGGATCGCCGAGGCGACGCCTGACCTGGTGATCTCCGACGTGATGATGCCCCGGATGGACGGTTTTGAGTTGCTCTCACGCCTACGCGGCGACGAGGTCACGCGGGAGATTCCGGTCATCCTCCTGACGGCAAGGGGAGATGCAGGGGACGCGATCGTCGCCTTGGACTGCGGCGCCGACGACTACGTCGCCAAGCCCTTCGACGTCGCGGAACTCCTCGCCCGGGTGCGTGGCAAGATCGCCCGCCCGCCGGTGTCCGCTGACTTGCTCCCGCGCGAACGGCAAACCGGCCTGCTCGGCGAGCGCCCGTTCCTGCGTGCGACGGAACGTGAGTTGGAGCGTGCGGCGAAGACTCACTGCCCGGGTTCGCTTGCCTATCTCGCTTTCGTCGAGCAGCCTGGGCGGCGTCGCAGGGCGCGTGCGGAGTCGGCGTTTGCGAGGGAGGTCGCCGAGCTCCTCGGCGACTGGGCAACGCCGCTCGACGTCCTCGGGCGCGATCGAGCCGGGCGCTTCATGCTCCTGATGGCGGAGACGAGCTTGGGGGAAGTGCGCCACCGATTGGACATGCTCGGGCGATCGCTCGCAGGACGCGACCTCAACCGGGCCACCTTGCGCCCGCCGACTCCGGCGATCGGGTACGCCGGGTTCACCGCCGGCCTCTCCGCCGTGGACTTACAAGCGCGGGTAGTCCGGGCGCTTGACGATGCTCTATCCCACCCCAATGCAGGGCCGGTGCGCTACAATCCGGGCGCGGATCGCGGGATGACGCGCCGTCGCTCAAGCCAGCCGGCCCGTCCGCCGGTATCGCCTGCGGCTGGGATCGCGCGGCCGGCCTCCATCCTGGTGGTGGACGACGACGACTCGATCCGCAAGCTGCTCGGGGTCGCCCTGCGCCGCGCGGGCTACGACGTCGCGCTCGCGGTGGACGGCCTCGAGGCGCTCGAGCGGATCGCCGAGGCGACGCCCGACCTGGTGATCTCCGATGTGATGATGCCCCGGATGGACGGGGCGGCACTGCTCTCGCGGCTGCGGGCCGACGCGGGGACCCGGGAGGTCCCGGTGATCCTGCTCGCCGTGCGGGCGGGGGCGGAGGACGTGGTGGCGGGCCTGGACTGCGGCGCCGACGACTACATCGCCAAGCCCTTCGACGTCGCGGAACTCCTCGCCCGGGTGCGTGGCAAGATCGCTCGCCCCCCGCTGTCCGCCGATTTGCTCCCACGCGAACGGCAAACCGGCCTGCTCGGCGAGCGCCCGTTCCTGCGTGCGACGGGGCGCGAGTTGGAGCGCGGGGCGAAGACTCACCGCCCGGGGCAGGTGGCCTATCTGGCACTCGACGAATTGCCCGGGCTGCGCGGGGTGATCGGCCACCGCTCGGAAGAGCAGATCGCCCGGCAGGTCGCCGACCTGATCGGTGCGGACGCGCGGCCGCTCGATGCCGCCGGACGGGACGAGGAAGGCCGCTTCATGCTCCTCCTGCCGGAGACCGATGCCGCGGCCGCCCGGGGCCGCCTCGTCGCCCTCGCGCGGCGGGTCGTCGACCACACCTTCGCGATCGGGGAGCGGCGTCTGCGCCTCACCCCCTCGATCGGCCACGCGGGGTTCCGCGACGCCCGCTCGCCCGACCAACTGTGCGACCGGGCGCTGCGGGCGCTGAATGAGGCGGAGTCGCACCTCGATCTCCAGCCGATCCGCTACGACCGGGCGCGGCATGGCGCGGCGGCGCGGCGGCACCTGCCTCCCGCGGCGGGGAAGCTGTGGGAGCGGCTGCGCCTGCCGGTACAATTCCTGCTCGTCAACCTGCTCGCCATCGGCCTCCCCTTCGCCGGCTACGTCGCGCTGGCGGCGGCCGGGCTCGATGTCGTCCCCGCCATCTACCTCGCGGTCGTCCTGGCACTCGTGGCCACTGCCTATTTTATCTGGGTGGAGATGCTCCTCGCGCTGCGACCGACGGAGCCTCCCCCGGAACCGGGAGCACCGTATCCGCCTGCGAGCGCGATCATCGCGGCGTACTTGCCGAACGAGGCGGCGACCGTCGTCGAGACGATTGGGGCCTTCCTCCACGTCGACTACCCGGCACCGCTGCAGATCATCCTCGCCTATAACACGCCGCGTGATCTGCCGGTGGAGGCCGAGCTGCGTGACATCGCCCGACGCGACCCGCGTTTCGTCCCGCTCAAGGTCACGGGGAGCACATCAAAGGCGCAGAACGTCAATGCCGCCATCGCAGCGGTGACGGGCGACTTCGTCGGCGTCTTCGACGCAGACCACCAGCCCGACCCGGACAGTTTCATGCGTGCCTGGCGCTGGCTGTCGAACGGCTACGACATCGTGCAGGGGCACTGCCTGATCCGCAACGGCGACGAGTCGTGGGTGGCGCGCATGGTGGCGGTCGAGTTCGAGGCGATCTACGCGGTCAGCCACCCGGGGCGTGCCCGTCTGCACGACTTCGGCATCTTCGGCGGCTCCAACGGGTACTGGCGGTCGGATGTCCTGCGGCGCATCCGCATGCGCGGCTCCATGCTCACCGAGGACATCGACTCCTCGCTGCGCGCCCTCGAGGAGGGCTGCCGGATCGCCTCCGACCGGGGCCTGATCTCCCGCGAGTTGGCACCGACCCGGATGCAGGCGCTCGTCAACCAGCGGTTCCGCTGGGCGCAGGGCTGGTTCCAGGTCTCGCTCAAGCACGTGCGGCTCGGGCTGCGCTCTCCCCGCCTGTCGATCCGGCAGAAGCTGGGCCTGGTGCACCTGCTCGTCTGGCGGGAGATCTACCCGTACCTGTCGGTGCAGATGTTCCCAATCGGCGGCTTCTGGTGGTGGCACTACGGGAGCCTCGCCAAGATTGATTGGTTCGTGCCGATCTTCGTGGCGACCTCCGTCTTCACCCTGACCACCGGCCCGGTACAGACGCTCTTGGCCTATCTCTTGGCCGCGCCGGAACTCCGGCGACGGAAGCGATGGTTCCTCTTCTATCTCCTGATCTCGAACATCTTCTACACGGGGATCAAGAACGCTATCGGGGTGGTGTCGCACTTTAAGGAGTTGATGCGCGAGCGGCAGTGGAAAGTGACGCCGCGCAGCGTGGCGAAGAAGGTGGGGGGACGGCATGGGGACAATGATTGCGCGGACGCGCGATGAACGGGCCGGGGCAGAGGATGTGCGGAGACGAGAGGCGACCGAGGCGTCTCCCGGCGCGAGCCCGGCGATGCGTGGGGATCGATTCGAGGGGCTGGAGGGATATCGCGGGATCGCGGCGCTCCTCGTCGTCGTCTTCCACGCCTACCAGTACTCGCGCGAGGGGACGGGGACGGCGCGCTACGTGTATGAGGGAACACCGCTGCACACCCTCTTCTCCAACCTCGACGCCACCGTCGCGTGGTTCTTCGTCCTCTCCGGCTTCATCATCTTCCTCCCCTTCGCGCGCGCGGCCATCGATCGCGGGCGGGCGCAGACGGCCCGCGGCTTCTTGATCCGGCGAGCGATCCGGATCGTCCCCCTCTATTACGTCGCCATCCTCCTCGTCTGGACATGGCGGTACATCGGCACGCGAAGCAACTGGCTCGACCTGCTCGAGCACCTCTCGTTCACCCAGATCTTCGACCGCGAGCGCATCTTCTACACGATCGGCCCGGCGTGGTCGCTCTCGGTGGAGGTGATCTTCTATCTCTTCGTGGCCGCCTTCGGCCCGCTAACGCATCTGGCGTGCACGCGGCTGGCGGGGCGCGGTGCCCGGACCGCCCTGCTGCTCGGCGCGACCGCCCCGCTTGTCGCCGCCAGCCTGCTGTACAAGTGGTGGGCGTTCTTCGTCGCCCATATCCCTGAGACCGATTACCCGGTCTACTTCGGCCCGCTGGCGAAGCTCGATACCTTCGCGCTCGGTATGCTGCTCGCCATCGCCGTCGTCGCGCTGTCTAACCGGCCCGCGCCTTCGGGCGTGTTCCTGCTCGGCATGCGCCTGGTCGGCGCGGCGGTGATCGCGGCAGCCTTCGTCTTCCGCCTGTCTAGCGACCCCATCAGCGTCTACTTCCACACCCTCTCCGGCACGGCGTTCTTCCTCGTCCTCGCCTCGACGACACTCGGGGCACCGCGATCGCGGTGGAATCGCGCGCTCGGCCACCCGGTGTTCGGCTATCTGGGCCTCACCTCGTACAGCCTCTACCTCTGGCACGAGCCGATCTTGATCGAACTGGGGAAGCGACACCTCCTGATCCGCGAAGCCCCCGCCGTGTTCCCCGCAAACGCGCTGATCCTCTGCCTGCTCTCGCTCGCTGCCGCCTCGATCATCTACTACGCGGTCGAGCAACCGGCACTGAATCTGCGCCATCTGTTCACCCGCGAAGGTCGTCTCGCCGAGTATTATCCCGCCGTGCGCCGACGGGAGCTCGATGTGCGGCCGCCGACATAGCCGCGTCGAGGGGGGCCAGTATTCTCGAAAGCGAAAGGATGGAGTCTATGCAGACCGCAGGTATATCAGGGCACTCGCCCAATCACAGCGACCCGGCCTCCGGCTACCTCAGCGGCCTCTCGGGGTTCGCGGCCAAAGGGTTCGAATCTCCGTGGAAGACGATCGAGGCGATCCTCGAAGCGGTCGTTGAGCAGCTCGGGATGCGCACCAGCTTCCTCTCCCATATCGAGCGGGAGGGCGGGCGGTTCCGGGTGCTCGCGTCCCACAACCGCCCCGGCGGCTGGGGCATGGAGCCGGGCGACGCGGTGGGCCTGTCGGACTCCTTCTGAAGCGGGATCGCCGGCTCGGTCGAGCCGTCCCCCCTGCTGATCGAGGATACCCGTACCGATGCCGCGTTCCGTGGCCATCCGGCGGTGGCGGCGTTCCCGAACATCCGTAGCTACATCGGCGTGCCGATCCTGCTCGCCGACGGCACCTTCTTCGGCACCCTCTGCGGGGTGGACCCGGAGCCGCGCCCGCTGACGCGGGAGCAGGTCGAGCTGATGTGCGTCTTCGCGCGCTTCTTCGCCACCGAGATAGACCGCGAGCGCGAGCGTGAGCAGCGGCAGGCGGCCGAGGCGCAGCTGACCGCCGCGCTCGCCGCGCAGTGGGACGCGAACGAGCAACAGCGACGACGCAACCGGGAGCAGGCCGAATTCGTGTCCGTCGTCTCGCACGAGTTCCAGACCCCGCTCAGCGGCATCCAGGGGTTCAGCGAACTCATCCGCGACGCGGACCTCGGGATCGATGAGATTAAGGAGTTTGCCGCGGACATCAACAGGGATGCCCATCGGTTGGGCCGGATGGTCAACGAGATCCTCAACCTGAACCGGCTGGAGTCCGGGCGGGTGACGCTCGAGCGCGATCCCGTGGACGTGAATGCCGTGCTCTCCGAGGTGGTCGGTCGGCTGCGTGCGTCGGCACCACGCCATCGGATTGCGGTCGCGCTCGATCCCGGGCTACCGCCAGTGCGGGGGGATCGAGACAAGCTGGTGCAGGTCGCGACGAATCTGCTCGCCAACGCGATCAAGTATTCGCCGCGCGGGGGCGAGATCGTCGTCGGCAGCGAGCGCGACGGGGCGATGGCGCACATCTGGGTGCGCGACGAGGGCGTCGGCATCCCGAAGGAGGCGATGGAGTCGGTCTTCGAGCGGTATGTGCGCCTCGATGCGGAAACGACCCATGGGATCCAGGGGACCGGGCTCGGCCTACCCATCGCACGCCAGATCGTTGAGTTGCACGGCGGCAATATCTGGGCGGCGAGCGCACCGGGGAACGGCTCGACGTTCCATTTCACCATCCCGATCGCCCAATAGATTGACATCGCGCCCCAGCCGGCATCGCCGCTCCTATTGCCGTCTGATCGGGATCACGTCACGAAACGGAGAAAATCGTACGCTTCGGTCGCGACGCCGAGCGACGCCATGGCCGAGGCGCGGTGCGATATCAGGATAGAGTCTACCCCATCACCACGTCAGGCAGCGAGGCGTTCGAGCGTCAGATTGAAGCTCCTTTTTCTGTTTCTTGACATCTGCCCCCAAATCTCGTAGACTCTTTCCTGACAGATGATGGCATTGGGACGAATTGAGGACATTTTATGAACGGTCAGCGTATCGGCTACGTGCGGGTCAGCACCCTCGACCAGAATCCCGACCGCCAACTCGACGGCGTTGCCGTGGATCGGGTCTTCACCGACCACGCCTCGGGCAAGGACACCGCCCGCCCCCAGCTCGACGCCCTCTTGCGCTTCGCCCGCGACGGCGACACGGTGGTCGTA
>JAABUN010004855.1_pt1 | contig 17549 bp, 14 predicted proteins | sample 5559311 | NCBI WGS metagenome assembly JAABUN01 (sample SAMN10711877, study PRJNA513370) | rock metagenome | isolation source: Antarctica rocks | place: Antarctica: Victoria Land, Siegfried Peak sud | reverse complement strand
TCGCTGCGGCTATCCAGGTGCCGGCTGCGGCGGGCGAGGATGACCCGCTGACCCCAGGCATCTGGCCCGGCGTCACGGATGCAGGACGCCATCCGCAGGCCGTCCGGCGGCTCGATGCGGCCGCGTCGCAGCGGCAGCTCCGGCTCGTACAGCGGGACGGCTCCCGGTCGCTCCAGGTAGCTCTGTCCGTAGGTGAAGGTGACGCCGCCGCGCCGCGCCTCGAGGAGACCTGCCACGACCGGTGACGTCGCCCGAGGCAGCCACACCCAGACGTAGGCGTCCTGGGCCGAGACCCCGCGGCGGCCCTCGGAACGACGCTCAGAAGTTGTCACGGACCGCGTCCTCGCGGCCGGGCCTGACTCGGGCCGGCAGCAGGGCGAGCGTCTCCCGACCTTGGCGGGCGAGCCGGGCGAGCCCGGGGCCGTCGGTCCCGAACAGGTTGATGCCGAGCAGGGTGGCCGCCTCGAACGCGATGCCGAGCGCTACCTTCGGCGACCCGTGCTCGAGGTGGGAGACTGTCCGGGTCGAGATACCGACCCGCTGCGCGAGGTCGGTGGCGGTCCACCCGCGTTCGCGTCGAGCGCGTGCGATCTGGGCGCCCAGGACCTGCGCAGCGTCCAGCGTCTGGGGGGTGTAGGTGCGGGTCTTCCCGGGCACGGGACTCCGATCGGCAATGGGATGCACTTTGGAACCCTCACTGTACTTCTATTGCCGCTATCCCGAGAGCCGGAAGCATCGGAGCATGGGCGCCCGACGCACCGTCAGACGAACGCCTGGTGCCCCGTGATCGCCCGCCCCACGATCAGGGAGTTCATGTCCCGGGTGCCCTCGTAGGAGTAGATGGCCTCCGCGTCGGCGAAGAACCGGGCCACCCCGTGCTCCAGGACGATGCCGTTGCCGCCGAGGATCTCCCGCGCCCAGGCAACGGTCTCGCGCATCTTGGTGGTGGCGAAGGACTTGGCCAGCGCGGAGTGCTCGTCGCGCTGGACGCCGTCGTCCTGCAGGGTCGAGGCCTGCAGGCAGAGCGCGATGCTGGCGGTGATGTTCCCGAGACAGCGCGAGAGCAGGTCCTGGACCAGCTGGTGGGCCGCGATCGGCTTGCCGAACTGCTGACGCTGCTGGGCGTAGCTGAGCGCCGCCTCGTACGCCCCGACGGCGATGCCGACCGCCTGCCAGGCCACGTCGCAGCGGGTGAGCCGCAGCACCGTCGCCACGTCCCGGAAGGACCGGATCCCGGGCAGCCGGCGGTCCTCAGGGACGATCACGTCGTCAAGGACGATGTCGGCGTTCTGCACCGAGCGCAGGCTGATCTTGTCCTCGATCTTGGTCGCCGCGAAACCCGGGCTGTCGGTGGTGACGAGGAAGCCCTTGACCTGGCCGTCGACGACGTCCTTGGCGAGGATCACGACGACACCGGCGAAGGTCGCGTTGCCGATCCACCGCTTCTCGCCACGCAGCACCCAGTGGTCCCCTTCACGCCGGGCCGTGGTGCGCAGACCGCGCGCCGAGTCAGAACCCGACAGCGGCTCGGTCAGCCCGAAGGCTCCGATGACCTCGCCGCGCGCCATCCGGGGCAGCCACTCGGCCTGCTGCTCGGCCGAGCCGCCGACGTGGACCGCCCCCATCGCCAGGCCGCTCTGCACCCCGACGAAGGTAGCCACACCGGCGTCCACGCGGGCCATCTCCAGAGCCACCCAGCCGCGGTAGACGGCACTGTTCTCGAAGTGGCGGACCTCCGGGACGAAGGCTCCGAGGAGCCCCAGCCGTGCGATCGAGGGGACCAGCTGGGTCGGGAACTCTGCTCGCGACCAGAAGCCGTCGGCGATCGGGCGGACCTCGGCCTCCATGAAGTCGCGGATCCGGACCGCCGCCTCCTGCTCCGGTGCGCTCAGCCGCCCCTGGAAACCGAAGAAGTCCGCCGCCAGCCGAGGCGCACCGGGGCCGGCTTGGTCGACGGTCTCAGCCACGGTCGGGCTCGTCGTCGTCGAGCCCGTCGCGGTCGGGGCGGTGGTGTCGGTCAGCGTCATGGCGTCTCCTCGGGGGCAGCTAAGTTACTCACCAGTAAGTTACTCGCCAGTAGTATAGGCGCGATTGGCCCATTCCGACGTCCACCCGGTTACCCGGCTCGGCGGTGCGCGACGCGCAGCTCGTACAGGTAGCGCTTTGTCACCGTGCCCCGGTACGCGGTGTCGATGAGGTGCCCGAGGCAGCTCATCAGGCCGGACCGTTGGTCACGCGTCATGGCCCGGTGGCCCGAGTAGGTGTGGAGCAGGTCGAGGTAGCCGCGCGTCGAGTAGGTGACGTCTTGGTGGTAGCGGCGGCGGAGCGCAGGCTCGAACAGCTCCGAGGTGTCGACCTCGTCGATGGCCGGCGGGATCTCGTCGCTGGGCCGTAGCCGGAGCCCAGCTGGCGTGTCCGGGTCCCAGCGTTCGTAGCAGCGCTGGGCGTCGGCGAAGAACTGCTCCGTGCCGCCCAGGACGTGCTCGGTGGTCACGGTGATCAACGAACCACGGGCCCGCAACGCGGCGCGGGTGTGGGTGAGCCGTGCCCCGGGCGTCACCCAGTGCCACGCCGTGAAGGCCGCTACGGCGTCGAAGGGCTGAGGCGGCAGGGCGTAGTCCTCGAATGCGCCGACGACGACCTCCACCGGCAGCCCTTCGGCCACCCGTCCCAAGGTGGCCGCCAGCGAGGCTCCCAGCTCGACCCCCACGACGGAGCAGCCACGCGATGCGAGCGCCACCGTTGCCTGGCCGGTACCCGGTCCGATCTCGAGAACCCGAGCACCGGGGCCGAGACCAGCGAGGTCGAAGACGTCGGCGAACAGCTCGCCGGGGTAACCCGGCCGGGCACTGGCGTAGAGGTCGGCGTCCTCGTCGAAGATCGCCCGGAGTGGACCTGGCATCCGGTCAGCCTGCCACCCGTGCCGGGGGAGACGGCAACGGCCCGTCGACGAGTTCAGGGCGGGGTGGCTAGCCGGCGGTGGCGGCGAGCAGCTGTTGTTCGACGGAGACCGGGAGACCGTGCACAGGCCGGTCGGGGCGTTGGGGTAGCGGTCCGACCCGCTGCAGCCACGCCCAGGTGTCGGCGACGGTTTCCTCCACCGACCGGCAGACCAGCCCCGTGGCTACCGCACGGGACGTGTCGCCCTCGAGGAACCCCGCGAACTCACCCGACTCGGGCGCCCAGCACGGCAGCTGCGTCCAGGGCTCGGCACCGGCTGCGGCCAGCTGTTCCTCGCCCACCCAGACCAATTCGGCATCGGAGCCGGTGACGGCGACGCAAGCCTCCAGCAGTGCCGCGGTCGTCGCGTGGCCGGAGCGGCTGACCACGTCCACCGGGCCGGCGAGCCCGCCCTGCAGACCGTCGAGCAGCCAGCCGGCCAGGTCGCGGGCGTCGACGTACTGCAACGGACGGTCCGGGCGGCCCGGCGCGACGACCCGGCCACCGGCGGCGATCCGGGTCAGCCACCACGGCAGCCGGCCGATGTCCTCGTGCGGTCCGAGGATCAGCCCCGCCCGGGCCAGCAGCGCGTCCGGGAAAGCCTGCAACACGCCGAGCTCGGCGCCGCGCTTGTCAGCCGCGTAGTCCGAGCCAGCACTGGTCGGGTCGGCCTCGACCACGGGTGACCCCTCGTCGACGTGCTCACCCCAGACGTAGACCGACCCGCTGGAGACGTAGCCGAAGCGCTCGACGCGACCGCCTAGCAGGTCCGCGGCCGCGGTCACGACGGCAGGCGCCGCCGACCAGGTGTCGACGACGGCGTCGAAGGTCAGCCCGTCCAGCGCGGCGGCCAGGTCCGCCTGGTCGGTGCGGTCGGCGTGCCGGGCCCGCACCTTGGCCGGCAGGCCCGGGGTGACGCCCCGGTGCAGCGCCGTCACATCCCAGCCACGCGCGAGCGCGTCGGCCACCACCGCCCGGCCGACGAAGCGGGTCCCGCCCAGCACCAGGAGCTCCATCCCCCGATCCTGCGCCTCCGGCCGGGGCTCGTCCCGGATGTTCTCCGCAGGCGGACGGGTTCAGCTCATCACTCAGCCGGGCGGGCGGTCGGCGGCGGCCACTCCACCAGGTCCACCTCCTGGACGGGCGCGGCCGGGTCGGCCGGCACCCGGAAGGAGCGGATCTGGTGGGCGCCGAAATCCTCCTCCAGCACCCGGTCGAGCAGGCCGAGTGTGAGGCGCGCCCGGCCGGGACGTCCGCTGGTCTCGACGGCGCGGACGACGAGGTCCGCGCCGCCGGGGCCTTCGGTGGGGTCCTCGGAGCCCTTCACGGCGGTGACCAGCACCGGCCCGCCCCCGTCGTCGACGAAGGAGCCGACCGGCGCCAGCGGGCCCGGGTGCGACGACTCGACCATGGCCCGGACGCCGGTGGCGAGCACGGCTGCGCTGCGGGTGGGGTCGGCTGGCCGCCAGTCGCCGGCGTGCGGCACCAGCTCGTAGCGGAAGTGCTGCACGCCCTGGTCCTGGTAGCTGTAGAACCCGTCGGGGTCCAGCAGCTGCGGGTCGTGCCAGGAGTAGACGGGGCTGCGGACCGCCGTCAGCCCGATGCTCGGCTCGGCTCCGGGGGAGACGTCGTAGCCGTGCTTGTCGGTGGTGACCAGCGTCAGTCCGGCCGGGCGGCCGTCGACGGTCCCGGTCAGGTCCACCCAGGCCTGCGCGGGCTCCTCGGCGCCGTCGACCGGACGCTCCAGGTGGCCGAACGGGATCTCATACGTCGCCCGCGGCTCGCTCAGCACCGTCGGGAAGCGCAGCTTGAGCAGGTGCGCAGGCTCCCGCCAGTCGAGGGTGACGTCCACCCGCAGGACCTCGCTGTCGTGGTCGAGCAGCAGCTCCTCCACCAGCGTCGAGGCGCCCCAGCTGCGCTCGAGGCGGACCCGGGAGCGCAGCGGCCCCGTCTCCCGGACGACGATCCGACGTAGCTCCATCGTCTCCCCCGGCCAGGCGTAGGAGACGACCCGGTGGCCCCAGGTGTCGGTCGGGTCGGCGCAGACCTGGGTGTGCGTCCGGCCGTCGACGCCCGCCATCACGTCGATGCCCGTGGCGAGGTCGTAGTAGGAGCTGAGCCAGCCCGTCTCCGGGTCCAGGGCGATCCGCACCCGCTCGTTCTCCAGCAGCGTGGCACCGACCTGCAGCGGGCGCGGCGGACCGGCGCTCCATGCGGCGCCCGGTAGCGCGGAGGGGGCGGGGACCAGCCGGTAGAGCCGGTAGCCCAGGGCCGGCACGTCGGCGCGGAAGAGGACGGACCCCCGGGACAGGTCAGCCGTCGTTGAGGTGGACTGGGTCGGCTGGCCGACGACGGCCCGGCCGGCCTCGTCGACCACTCCCACCCCGAAGCGCTGGGCGGCGTAGGTCATCACCACGTCGGTGCTGACCGCCCAGGGGTGCGGGTTGAAGACGAGCACCGGCTGGCTGCCGGCCACGAAGGGCACGTCAACCTGACGGGCCAGCACGTTGTGGGCGCGGACGATCACCCGCTTGGCGATCGCGGTGGCCTCGCCCAGCTGGTCCCGGGCGTCGTCGTAGGCGCTCTCGATGGCCGAGCCGGGCAGCACGTCGTGGAACTGGTTGAACAGCACCTGCTGCCAGGCCCGGCCGAGGTCCTCCCGCGGATAAGGCACGCCGTTCTGGACGGCGACGACGGCCGCCCAGCGCTCTGCGGACAGCAGGGCGTGCTGGGCCCGTCGCTGCCAGGCCTTGACGCCCGAGTGCGCGGAGTAGCAGCCCGGCGCGTGGTGCTGCAGGTCGTCGCGGCGCACCACCAGCCGGTCGGTCAGCTCGGGACGGGCCAGCACGGCGTCGAGGTACTCCCGGGGGCCGGCCATCCGCAGCCGGCCGAAAGAGCCCATCCGGTCGAAGCGGTGGATGGAGTCGATGTTGGCCCGCGTCGGCCCGCCGCCGTGGTTGCCGACGCCGTAGAAGACCATCGCGTCCCCGATGCTGCGGTCCATCGAGGCCAGTGCCTTCTCGGTCTGGCCGTCGACGGGCCCGGGCGGGCTGCAGTACTCGAAGGGGATCCGGTAGGCCAGCACCCGGGAGCCGTCGGGGGACTCCCACCAGAACAGGGTCGGCTCCAGGTCACCCTCGTGCGGGCCGGGCCGCAGGAACAGGTAGGAGTCCAGGCCCTGGCCGCGAAGGATCTGCGGCAGCATCGCGTGGTGCCCGAAAGGGTCGACGTTCATGCCCACCGTGGCCGGCCGGCCGAAGCGGGAGGCGAGGTAGCGCTGGCCGTACAGCCCCTGACGCACGAAGGACTCGCCCATCCCCAGGTTGCCGTCCGGCTCCACCCACCAGCCGCCCGCGTTGACCCACCGGCCCTCGGCGGCGCGCGCCTGGATGGCGGCGAACAGCTGCGGGTCGGACTCCTCCACCCAGCTCAGCAGCACCATCTGGTCGCAGGTGAAGACGAAGTCGGGATACTCCTGCATCCGCGCGATCGCTGAGGCGAAGGTGGCGCGCGCCTCGGCGTAGCCCTCCTGCCAGGGCCACAGCCAGACCGGGTCGAGGTGGGCGTTGCCGATCATGTAGAGCGTCCGCTCCGGTGTGGCGGCGGGACGCTCCCCCGCCGGCAGCCCGGCGGGCTGTGGACCGGAGGGGGCGTTGGCCATCGGGGCCGGGCTCATCGCCGTCCCGCCTCGCCGGCGGCAGCCCAGACGTCGACGACCTCTGAGACGGCGTGCAGCAGGAAGGTGTGCATCTCCTGGATCCGCGCGGTGACCGTGCTGGGGACCAGCAGCAGGTGGTCGGCGTGCGCGGTGGCCGGGCCGCCGTCGCCGCCGCCGAACAGGACGGTCGTCGCCCCCCGCCCTCGTGCGGTGCGGAGTGCCTCCACCACGTCCCGCGAGCGACCGCTGGTGCTGAAGGCGACGACGACGTCGCCGGGCCGGGCCAGCGCCGCCAGCTGGCGGGAGAACACGTCGTCGAAGCGGTAGTCGTTGGCGATGCAGGTCAGCACGGTCGGGTCGGTGCTCAAGGTGACCGCGGGGAGCGGTCGGCGCTCGCGCTTGTACCGACCGATCATCTCCCCGCTGAGGTGCTGGGCGTCGGCGGCGCTCCCCCCGTTGCCCAGGGTGTAGAGCACCCCGCCGGCGGCGAAGCGCTCGCACAGCAGCTGACCGACGGCGTGCGCCGCGGGCAGCAGCGCCACCGTCAGCTCCGCCGTCCGGACGTGCTCGGCCAGCTCGGTGGTCAGCGGTCCGGGTGGGGTCGGCTCAGGCATGCAGGCTCTGCGTCGGTTCGCGGGGACGTGGTGCCGGACGGCGGGTGAGGTGGTCCAGCGCCACGGCGGCGGCACCGACGACCCCGACGGCGTCGCCGAGGGAGCTCAGCTCCAGCCGGACGGCGGCAGCGGCAGGGGGCATCGCCGCAGCGAGGACGGCCCGGCTGACCGGCCGCAGCAGCGCGTCCCCCGCCCGGGCGACCCCACCGCCCAGCACCAGCAGGTCGGGCTCGAAGACGTTGACCAGGTCGGTGAGCGCCTCGGCGACCAGGTCGGTCGTCTCGCCCCAGACGCGGCCAGCCAGCGGGTCCCCGGCGGCAGCCGCGGCGACGACGTCCTCGGCCCGCAGCGGCAGCCGCCCGGCCAGCCGGCTGTCGGGAACGGTGGCGAGCGCCTCGGCCGCGCGTTCGGCGATGGAGGGGCCGGAGGCGTAGCGCTCCAGGCAGCCGTGCCGCCCGCACAGGCACCGGCGTCCGCCGGGGCGTACCACCAGGTGCCCGAACTCGCCGCCGTTGCCGGCGGCTCCGCGATGCAGCCGGCCGTCGACGACGGCGCCGCCGCCGACACCGGTGGACAGGGTGAGGTAGACCAGGGTGCCCCGGCCGGCCGGCAGCGACCGGCCGTGGCCGAAGCGGTACTCCCCCAGTGCGGCCGCCGTCGCGTCGTTCTCCAGCGCTGCCGGCACGCCGAAAGCGGCCGCGGCCAGGGACACCACCGGGACGTCCAGCCAGCCGGGCAGGTGCAGCGGGCTGCTCAGGACACCCCGGGCTGCGTCCAGCGGGCCGCCGCAGGAGATTCCGACCGCCTCAGGCGGACCGAGACCGGCCTCAGCCACCGCCTTCCGGCCGAGCGCGAAGAGCCGCTCCAGGACGCGTGCGGGGCCGTCGTCGCGCCTGGTCGGCGCGACCTCGAAGCCTGACAACCGACCGTCGGCTCCGAGCACCCCGACGGCGAGCTTCGTCCCCCCGATGTCCAGCCCCAGCACCGGGTGCTGCCTCGTCGCCATGGTGGCCCTCCGGTTGCCGCCACGTCGGTTGTGGCATCGTTCCCAGAGCCTAGGTAGACGCTCCGGGGTAGGTCAACCGGGTGCTTGCCGCAAGGTCTTGGGAGGACTATTGCTGCGTACTCGCGGTCAAAGTCATCACAAGCCGTGACAACGACGAGGGAGTCCGCCATGAGGTTGCTGCAGGTCGGTGCGGGCGGGATGGGACGGGCGTGGCTGTCGACCATCGCGGCGTCGGAGGACGTCGAACTGGTCGGCCTGGTGGACCTCGACGTCGGCGCCGCCCGGACTGCCGCCGTCGGCGCCGGCTTCGTCGACCTGCCGGTGGCCAGAACGCTGGCTGAGCTCGCCGCGTCGACCAGCGCCGAGGCGGTGGTGGACGTGACCGTGCCGCGGGCGCACCACCCCGTCGACACCGAGGCGCTGCTGGCCGGGCTCCCGGTGCTGTGCGAGAAGCCGCTCTCGGAGTCGCTCGCCGAGTGCCTGTCGATGGTGGCGGTCTCCGAGCTCACGGGTCGGCTGCTCATGGTGTCCCAGTCGCGCCGCTACGGCGACCACCAGGACCGGCTGCGCTCTCAGCTGGATGCTCTGGGGCCGGTCGGGCTGGTGAGCTGCCAGTTCGCCAAGGCGCCGCGCTTCGGCGGCTTCCGCGAGACGATGCCCTACCCGCTGCTGGTGGACATGGCCATCCACCCGTTCGACCTGGCCCGCGACCTGATCGGGGGCGAGCCGGTGGAGGTGTTCTGCGAGTCCTCCAACCCGGCTTGGTCCTGGTTCGACGGCGACGCCGCGGCGACGGCAGTGTTCCGTTTTGCGAGCGGAGCGCGCTTCAGCTTCGACGGCTCCTGGTGCAGCCCGGGCCAGGAGACTTCCTGGAACGGGTCGTGGCGGGTCAGCACGGCGGACGGCTCGGCACTCTGGGACGGGGACTCCGCTCCGACCGCCGAGCGGGCCGACGGCACCCCGGTCCCCGGTGCCGGCTCGGACGCGCCGGAGCAGATCGCCGGCTCGCTGGCCGAGTTCGTGCGCGTGCTCCGGCACGGCGGGACCCCGGCCGGGGAGGTGCACACCAACGTGGCGAGCGTGGCGATGGTGGACGGGGCGATCGAGTCGGCCCGGACGGGCGCCTGGGTGCGGATCGCTGACCTGGTCGAGCAGGCACACGCCGAGGCCCTGGCCCAAGAGCGGCGGCCCGAGGTGCGCGAGGTGCTGGCCGGGTGGTCCTCGGCCGCCGCCCGGGTGGGCCTGGGGTAGCGGCCCTGCGCGGAAGGCAGCCGCTAGCCGAGCACGTCCACGAGGGCCTCGGCGTGCTGGCCGAGACGCAGGGCGCCGATGGTGAGGTCCACCGCCATCCGGTGCCGGCGCCGGGGTGGACCGTCGACGGTCACGGTGACGGGCACCTCGGCCGATGCCCCGGCGCTGAGGAGGAACGGCGCTACGGGTGGCGCGGACCAACCCTGCGGCAGCACCGGGACCACGTGCACCTGCGCCGGCTGCCGGAGCGGGTTGCGCACCTCGACGGTGAAGCCGATCGTGCCGCCCCCGCGGACCTCGGACCGGTAGGGCCGGATCCGCGCCAGCACGGAGTCCGCCCCCAGGTCCAGCTCCGCCAGCGGCAGCAGGTCGTGGTGCACCTGGACCAGCTCCTCCCCGCGCCGGGTCAGGTCGTCGAGGTAGGCCTGGTCAACGGCGCGCGGGGTCCAGTGGCCGCTGAGCATCAGGCCCGGCGCGACCCGCTGGTAGAGCGCGGCGCTCGCGCGGTAGTCCTCGATCCGGAAGCGGTTGCGGTACTGGTAGTTGAGCACCTCCGCCCGGACCCCGGGCTCACCGAGGCCGTCCTGCTGGTCCCCGGTGAACAGGGCCCGGACGCTGTCCACCTCGACCTCGTAGGCGGCGGCGAAGCGGGTGTGCCCCGGCTGGTCGTGCACCGTGACCGTGTACTCGTGCCAGCGGAACGACGCGCCCAGTGCCAGCACCCGGTCGGCCACGACCGCGTCGAACCAGCGGCAGGGCAGGTCCAGCTCCTGGGGTTGCGCCAGGACCGCCGCCACGTGCTCGGGGGCCCAGATCTCGGTGCCCTCCACCGTGCGCAGCAGCGGCATCCCCGCCACGTGGTCGTCGTGGTAGTGGGTGGGCAGGGCGACGGAGACCCGGCCGACGCCGAACTGCTCCTTCAGTGCCCGCAGCGAGGCCAGCCACGGCCGCCGGGAGGCCCGCTCGGTGCCGGGCGAGAGCCCGGTCGTCACGTCGTAGCCGTAGTCGACGAACAGTGCCTCACCGCAGTCGGAGAGCAGCACGTAGCTGGCCGCCAGGCTGCTGCGGTTCAGCAGCAGGTGCGGCGACAACGCCACGAAGGGCTCGCGCAGCCATCGCTCCAGGTCCCACGGCCGGGCGCGCCGGGAGTCGACGTAAACCTGCATCCGCCGCGCGAGCAGCGCGAGGGCCGCCGCCGGGTCGGGCATCGGTCGCCCGTGGGAGGGCAGCAGCAAGTCGGGGTGCTCATCAGCCAGCAGCAGGGCGCTCAGCACCGTCATCGCCGGGCCCTCGTTCTCGGTGTAGGACCACTGGGTGGAGGCCAACGACCAGACCTTGCCCGGGCTGTGGATGAGGTCCCCGGTGAAGGCGACGCGCTGCCCCGCCCGCTCCAGCAGGTAGGTCACCGAACCCACGGTGTGCCCGGGGGTGGGCAGCGCCCGCAGACGGACGCCCCCGTACTCGGCGCTGCGGTACTCCGGCACCGTGCCGGTGACCGCGACGGGCTCCAGCAGTGAGAAGTGGTCGTCGCGCACCAGGTAGCGGTTGTCGAGCTGGCGGGACTCCCACATCCGGTCCACCTCGGTGAACAGCTCGACCTCGACGGGCGGCACGTGCACGCGCACCCCGGCGGCGACCGCCCGCGGCAAGCCCTGGGCCTGGTCCCGGTGGTGGTGGGTGAGCACCACGTCGGTCAGCCGGTCGACGCCCAGCTCGCCGAGCAGGTCCAGCACCCGGCCCGAGCCGAAGTCGACCGCCACCGCGGTCCGGGGTGCGGCCGCGTCGGCTTGCTGGTCGACGTCGGGGGGGCGTTCGGCGACGACGACGTAGACCGCGCAGGTGTCGTCGACGCGGAAGACCCCCGGGGCCACCTCGCTCCAGCCCGGGTCGCCGTCGGCCGGCCCGCGCTCGCTCACGGCCGTCGACCCTGGCGGTAACGCGCCCAGGTCCGGGCGACGCTCGCGAGGTCTTCGGCACGCACCGGCTCGCCCGAGCGGTCCATCGTCTTGACGTAGTAGAGCGCGGGCACCCCCAGACCGGCCTGCGCCTCGACGTAGCGGAGCCACTCGGCCCGGTCCGGCATCGGCCACTGGTCGGTGTCGATGAGGTGGTCCGGCAGGGTGCGCCGGGCGATGCCGTGCCGCATCCGGAGCTGGTCGACCACGGGCACGGGGTTGCCCGTCACGTCGGACTTGGCGACGTCGTTCAGCCGCACCATGTCGCAGACGTCGGCGAAGGCCGGGTGTACGGCATGGGCCACGACGAGCGCGTCCGGCTTGGCCCGGTGTGCGGCGGCATGCAGCGTGCCGAGCAGGGTGTGCAGCGCGGCGATCCCCCAGACTCCCGGGTGGCTGCTGAGGCCCACCCCGCTGGGGGCGCGCTGGGTGAAGTCCACCTTGAAGCCGTCCGCGTCCAAGCCTGCCGGCGACACGAGATGCTCGACCACACCGGCCAGCCGACGCAGGTAGGCCGGGTTCGCCGGGTCGACCGCGACAGGCCGCCCCCCCGCGTCCCGTACGCACTCCGCGGCCGGCACGCCCCCCGGGTCCCACGCCTTCCACCACAGCAGCACCCGCCGGCCCCGGACGTGCTGGTCGGCGATCCAGCCCTTGAGGTCCGGCCAGTGCTCCGGGTCGGGGAGGGCCGTCCCGTACTCGGCCTGCCAACGGTCGTCGAGGACGACGGTCCCTGGCTCCACACCGTGCGCGCCCAGCCGGGCCAGCAGCTCGTCGTAGACGTCCTGGCGCCCCAGACCGGCCGCCGACGTCGTGACGACCCGGTCGGCGTGCACCTGCGCCGGGTCGGCCCCGACGGATGCGTTGGGCTCGGCACCTCCCCGCGCGTTCCCGGCCTCCCGCGCCAGCGCGGCCGCTCGGGCGCACTGGGCGCCCCAGCCGCAGAACATCGGCTCGGACCACCAGGCGGCCCGGCGGGGGCCCTCGGCAGGGGCGCAGCCGTGCTCGACGAGGTCGCGGCGGTGGTCCGCCAGCACCGCCCAGCCGGTGGCGGCGGGCCGGAGCACCAGAACCGGGGACGTCCACGCCCCGTCCACCACGGTGTGGCCCTCGTAGGCCAGCCGCAGCACGAACCCGCCGTCCAGCGGCTGGTAGGCCAGCGTGGTGAAGGTCAGCTCGGTGACCGGGGCCCGCAGCGAGACGCCCAGCCAGTCACCCGCAGGCACCTCCGTCGGCCCGGTGGGCGCCGAGCGACCCAGCCCGAAGACCAGCGGAGGGGGTGAGAAGACGGCATGCAGCCGGCCCGGGGCCGCGTCCCCGACCAGGCCGACCTGGCCCGCCGTGTGACTGGGCCGGACCAGCTGCACCGGCTCACCGGGAGCGGGCACCAGCACCGAAGCCACGTCGAGTGAGGAGGCGAAGGCGCCGGCCGCACCGTCGGGCAGGCTGGCCTGGCCACCCAGCAGGACCACGTCGGCCAGCCGGCCCCGGCCCTCGACCCGCACCGACAGCTCCACTGCCTCGGGACGGCAGACCAGGGTCAGCTCGTGCGACCGCCACGCCGTGCTGGCGCTCCGGACCCGGAGGGTGACCGCGTCCGAGCCGGGCTCGACGGTGCAGCCGTCGACCCGCCAGGTCTCGTCCGGGACGGTGAGGGTGTGCACCGAGCTGAGCAGGTTGAGCGCGCTCCAGACCCGCCCGTCGGTGTCCTCGAGGATGGCGTACGGCGCATTCTCGAACCCTGACCCTGTCGAGGCGTCGACCAGCACGGTGTACGCGTCGGTCCGGATCTCGGTGAGGCCGCCCCGGCGCCCGGTCCGGACGGTCAGGTCGGTGGTCACCGTCATGGTCGGCGGTCGTTCTGGCAACGTTCCCACATCAGTGCTAGGCCTGCTTCGGTTCTCGAGGGTCAGTCGGAGTGGCTGGAGACCTGCGCTGTGACGGCGCGGGTTGTGCGAAGTCGCACAGTGGTGTTCAGTCTAGGACAAGTGAAGCCGGCCCGGTCTGCCGGGCGGTGACGAGCGACGAGCGGCGGGGGTAGCCGGTGAAGTACGGCACGGCCGGGGTTCGACGTGAGGAGCTGCGCAGGCTCGTCCAGCAGCAGGGCTACGTGTCCTCACGACAGGCGGCCGACGAGCTCTGCGTCTCCGCGATGACCATCCGCCGCGACCTCGACCAGCTGGCCCGGCAGGGACTCCTGCTGCGCGTCGTGGGCGGTGCTCGGCGGGCCACCGGGACCCCCTTCGCCGAACGGGCGGTCGCCGCGGCGGCGGCCAAGGCCGAGGTGGCCGCGACCTGCGCGAGCCTCTTCGTGGATGGGCTGCTGAGACCCGGGATGGTGGTGGCACTGGACGCCGGCAGCACCGTCGAGCAGGTGGCCCGGCGGCTGCCGACCGGGGTGATCGTCGTCACCCACTCCGTGCCGGTGATGGCGGCGTGCGCCGACCGGGACGACCTCACCCTGATCGGGCTGGGCGGCAGCTACCACCCGCCGACCCGCTCGTTCGGTGGTCCCGAGACCCGGGCGCAGCTGGCCGGGCTGCACGTCGACCTCGCTGTCGTGTCGGCTTCGGCACTGCGGCCCCGCGGGCTGTTCTGCCACGACGCCACCGAGGCCGAGACCAAGCGCAGCCTGCTGGCCCTGGCCGGTCACCGGCTGGTGGTGGCCGACGCCGGCAAGCTCAGCGCCCGGGCCCCCATCCGGGTAGCGGGCTGGGAGCGGGTCGACCAGGTCGTGACCGACGACGGACTCGGCCCGGTCGGCCGGGCCGTGCTCGCGGGCTGGGCCGCCGACGTCGTGGTGAGCACGTCCTCCGACGGATCCGGCTCCGAGGTCACGAGCGCGGGGGCGCGGTCGAGCCGCGCGGCACGATCTCGGTCCCCAGCACCAACGTCCTAGGCCGCTCCTCGGGCTGCGCGATGCGGGCCACCAGGAGGTCCATCGCCGCAGTCCCCAGGGCCACGACGTCCTGGGCCACGGCCGTCATCCCCGGACTCACCATGCTCATCCAGCGCGCGTCGTCGAAGGAGACGAGGCTGACGTCGTCCGGCACCCGCAGCCCCAGGTCACCGACGGCGCGCCACAGCCCTTCGGCCAGCACGTTGTTCGCAGCGAAGAGCGCCGTCGGCGGGTCGTGTCGGGTGAGCAGGCCCACGGCGGCCCGGCGGGCACCCCCCACGTCCCACCCGACCCGCACCCGCAGGTCCGGATGGAGCGGCAGACCCGCGGCCAGCAGGGCCTCGGTGTAGCCACCCGAGCGCTCGGCCCCGGTCGTCCAGTCGGTCTCGTCGATGAGCAGGGCGATGCGCCGGTGCCCCAGCGCCAGCAGGTGCTCGGTCACCCGCCGGGCGACGTGGCGGTTGTCGACCACCACCGCGTCGCAGACGCCCGCCGAGAACTGGCGGTCGACCTCGACGACCGGGATCTGCTGGCCCACCAGGTAGGCGGAGACGCTTCCCGACAGCGGCGTGACGACCACGCCGGCCGTCCGGGTGGAGACGAAGGCCCGGGCTGCGCCCAGCTCGTCCTCGACGGAGCCCTGGTCGTCCACCAGCATCACGGTGTAGCCGTGGGCCCGGGCCCGGGCGGCGACCCCGGCGGCCAGGTCGGCGTAGAAGGTGTTGCGCAGGTCCGACACCACCACCCCGACCGAGCGGCTGACCTGCTGGCGCAGGCTCCGGGCCATCGCGTGCGGGACGTAGCCCAACCGCTCGGCGGCGTCACGGACCCGGTCGCGCACCGCAGCAGCCACGTAGCCCTCGCCGCTCAGCGCGCGTGAGGTGGTGGACTGGGAGACGCCGGCGAGGCGGGCGACGTCCTTCAGCGTGGCGCGGCGCCGGATCGGCGGGCGGTGGGCCGGTGAGCTCATCTGGTTCCGATCTCCCCTCGTCGAGACCTCGTCGGGCCAGCTTGGCGCCGGGTCGAGCGACGTCTGGCCGGCGCCGACGGGGGGTGGCGACGGCCCGTGAACCGGCCCTTCCGGCTTCCTTGCGCCTTTGCTGGCCAGCACTTAGAGTCGCCGTCGTGGTAACGATGCCACACGGGGCACGGGTGGAGGCCGCGGTGTCGAGGAGTTCAGCAGCCCGGGAGACGATCCCGGGGCCCGCGCCGGACCAGACGGCTGCCTGAGATGGCCATCCTGACCCGCGAGTCCCGAACCAGGTCCCAGCCGGCGCGCGACCCTTCGCTGCCGCGGTCGCGCAGGTACAACAAGCGCGAGGCCATCGCCGGCTACCTGTTCATCTCGCCCTGGATCATCGGCTTCTTGGTGTTCACCCTGGGGGCGATGATCTACAGCCTCTACATCTCCTTCAGCTACTACAACCTGGCCAAGAACACGACCCGGCCGGCGGGGCTGGCCAACTACCAGGCCTTGATCGAGGACCCGAGGGTCGCGCTGTCGCTCAAGAACACGCTGTTCTACGCCGTGATGGCCGTGCCACTGGAGATCTGCTTCGCGCTGCTGCTGGCCGGGCTCCTCAACAAGGTGGGTCGCGGTGCGGGGGTGTTCCGCACCCTGTACTACCTGCCGAAGATGACCCCCTCGGTGGCCACCGCGGCCGTGTTCTTCCTGCTGCTGAACGGCAACACCGGCGCGATCAACCAGGGACTGGGGCTGATCGGCATCGAGGGCCCGCAGTGGTTGATCGACCCGACGCTGTGGGGCGTCAGCGGCACGATGGTGATCTTCCTGGCCGCCTTGAAGAACGTCCCCCGTGAGCTCTACGAGGTGGCCTCGCTGGACGGCGCCGGACCGGTGCGTCAGTTCTTCACCATCACCGTCCCGATGATCTCCAGCGCCATCTTCTTCAACGTCATCGTCCTCACCATCGCCGCCCTGCAGGTGTTCGACCAGGCCTACCTGCTGTTCTGGCGGGACCAGAACAACGCATCGCCCGAGTCGTCGCTGTTCTACGGCGTCTACCTCTTCCAGCAGGCCTTCCGCACCTTCGACTTCGGCTTCGCGGCCGCTATGGCCTGGCTGCTCTTCGTCATCATCATGATCATCACCGCCGTCCAGGTGCGCTTCGGCAACCGCTTCGTCTACTACGAGGGAGACCGGGACTGATGTCGGTGACCCAGCCGTCCTCGGGGACGATGCCCAGCCAGGCCCAGGCGGCAGGCATCGCTGTCGCGGACAACGCCACCACCAGCCCCCGCTCGGCGAACAGCTGGTACCGACCCAAGAGCGTCGTCGCCAAAGTCCTGCTGGGTCTGGCACTGGTGGTGTTCTCGCTGCTCTTCCTCTATCCGTTCATGTGGCTGCTCGCGGCCAGCTTCAAGCCGCGTGGGCAGGTCTTCGACAACAAGCTGATCCCCGACACCTTCCTCCCCAGCAACTACGTGGAGGTCTGGGACCAGCTGCCGCTGCTGAGCTGGATGGGCAACAGCATCCTGATCGCGGTCCTGGCGGCGCTGTTCGTGGCCGTCTCTAGCTCGGCTGTCGCCTTCGGCTTCGCCTACTTCAAGTTCCCGGGCCGCACCTTCTTGTTCGGCCTGGTGCTGGCCACCATGATGCTGCCGGGCGCGGTGACCCTCATCCCGCAGTACCTCATCTGGAAGAACCTGGGGTTCCTGGGCACCAACGTGCCGCTGTGGGGGGCGAACCTGTTCGGGTCGGCGTTCTACATCTTCCTGCAGCGCCAGTTCTTCCTCGGCCTGCCGCGCGAGCTGTTCGAGGCCGCCCGGGTGGACGGGGCGAGCTATCTCGGGCTGTTCACCCGGATCGCCATGCCGCTGGCCGTCCCGTCGTTCATCATCGTCTTCCTCTTCGAGTTCCAGTCCAGCTGGAACAACCTGCAGGCCGGCCTGATCTACCTGAACGCCGGCACGGTGGAGGGCTTCACGGTGCCTCTGGGCATCGCCTACGCGATGACGAAGTACAGCCCGACGAACGGGGGCCAGGGCGACTACCAGTACGTGATGGTGGCCTCGCTGCTGGTGACGCTGCCGATGCTGCTGTTGTTCGCCTTCGGCCAGCGCTACTTCATCGAAGGCGTCGCCACGCAGGGGCGCAAGGGGTAGTCGCCACGCAGGGGCGCAAGGGGTAGTCGCCACGCAGGGGCGCAAGGGGTAGTCGCCACGCAGGGGCGCAAGGGGTAGTCGCCACGCAGGGGCGCAAGGG
>JAABUN010004854.1_pt1 | contig 17553 bp, 15 predicted proteins | sample 5559311 | NCBI WGS metagenome assembly JAABUN01 (sample SAMN10711877, study PRJNA513370) | rock metagenome | isolation source: Antarctica rocks | place: Antarctica: Victoria Land, Siegfried Peak sud | reverse complement strand
GACACCTACGCGTTCCACTACTCCCCCGACCGCACCCTTTGGTCACTAGCGCGGCTGTTCACCATCGGTCCCAGCGCAGGCCATCGGATCGGACTCAGCGTGCAATCACCCCAAGGCGATGGCCTAAAAGGCCAGGCCGCCCAAATCGCCATCACGAACACCACCCTGGCAGACCCAAGAAGCGGCCAGTAACCTTCCGAGGTCACTTAGCCTCCAAGAGCTCTTAACCTGCTACTTCAAACCGTAGTCCGGCGCAGACCGGAGAATGGCCGCGCCCAGGATCAGAGCAGGCCGGTGCCCTCACGCCAAGCCTGGATGAGGCGGGAGGCAATGGAGCTGGCGCCCGGCAGCCCGATCTTTCCGGACTCGAGCGCGGCGGTCAGTTCGTCCCGGGTGTACCAGTCGGCGTAGGCGATCTCGTCCGCATCCACACAGATGTCGGTGCTGGTGGCGCGGGCGAAGAAGCCCAGCATCAGCGACCGTGGAAAGGGCCAGGGCTGACTCCCGAAGTAGTGCAGCTCAGACAGGGCTACGTCGACCTCCTCACCGATCTCGCGGTGGATGGCCTGTTCCAGTGACTCCCCGGCCTCGACGAAGCCGGCCAGCACCGAGACCCGGTTGCCCCATGCCGTCTGACCGCCGAGCAGCAACCGGTCCGCGGGGTCCACGACGGCGACGATGACGGCCGGGTCGGTTCGGGGGAAGTGGTCGATGCTGCAGACCTCGCAGTGCCGGGCGAACCCACCGTGGATCACCTGGGTGGGCCCCCCGCACTGGGGACAGATCGGTTCCATCCGGTGCCAGTTGGCGATCGCCGTCGCCGCGGCAGCGACATCCCGCTCGTTGTCGCTCAACTGGTAGCCGATCTCCCGCAGATCGTGCACCTCGCCCTCGGTGAGGGCCTCCACGGAGAAGATCGGCCCCTCGTCGAGCAACCCGAGCAACCGGTGGCGCTGGCTGTCGAAGTCGACGAACGGCCTGGTCAGCCGAAGCTTGCTGCCACCCGCGTTGGTGGTGAAGCGGGACTCGGTATCGAGCTTGAGCAGCTTGGCCTCGGGTGAGCGCCACAGCTCGGCAACCCAGTCGATCGATCTACGGTGGTGGTCGACCCGATCGAGGTCGCTGGCCATCGCCCAGTTGATCACCGAATCAGCCTAGCCCGCCCAGCAGCCGCTCGAGCTCGGCCCGGCCCGGCAGATCGGCCGGACGTACGACGGTGTCGGTGCGGACGTAGTAGAAGACCGCGGCCACCTCGGACACCGGGATCTGGTTCGCCTCGGCCCAGGCGAGCCGGTAGATCGCCAGCTGCCACGGGTCCGCGCTCTGCTGCCGGCCGGTCTTCCAATCCACCACCAGGAAGCGGACCAGCTCGTCGCCAGGCTCAGGGGGCGTGAGCCGGGGCCCAGGAGGCGTGGGGGTGGCGTACACGGCGTCGATCCGGCCACGCACGAGCCGGCCCCCGACCACCATGGCGAACGGGGCCTCGATCGCGTACGGGACGGTGCTGCCGAACTGACCCGAGGCGAAGGCACCGCACAGCTCGCGCAGCTCCGCCTCGTCGTGACTGCCGGCATCCGCCCGGTCGGGCAGGTCGTCCGGGTCGATCAGCTGCTGCTGTCCGAGGCTCCCGGTGGGCAGGCCGGCGCCGAAGTGCCGCTCGACCCACTGGTGGAAGCGGGTGCCGAAGCGAGCCGATCGCGACGGGGGACGCGGCATCGGCCGGGCGAGCTCGGCGGCGTACGCGTCGGGATCCTCGTTCAACCGGAGGACGGCCGTCGCCGACAGCTGACCCGGCAACGCGACTCGGTGCTCGCCCGAGCGGGAATCCACCAGCTCGGTCATCAGCCGGTCGATGTCCGCGTCCCAGCCGGCGACCAGGTCCTCGCCGTCGAGCAGCAGCTGGTCGGCGGCTGGGTCGTCGTAGCCACCGGTCTGCACCCGGCGACGCTGCGCCCGATGGACCAGCCGTGCGGCGTCTTGGCGACGCGACCGGGCGTCCGGGTCCAACGGCTTCGGCCACGGCTGCGGGGCGGCCAGGGCGACCAGGGGGTTGACCGGCCCGGCGGGCTCGGCCTCGGCGAGCAGCTGACCCTGTCGGCCGGCCTCGTCGAGGATGACCCGCAGGTAGGCCGAGGCGGTCCGGGCGCCGGTCAGGTCAGCACGCCAGGAATGACCGCTGCCGACCAGCAGCTGCTTGGCCCGGGTGACCGCCACATAGGCCAGCCGGTCCTCCGCCAGCAGCTGCTGCTCGGTCAGCCGGAGCTTGTAGTCGGCCATCGCCGCGTTCGAGGTGTCGCCGAGTTGCGGGATCGAGCCGGCGTCACCGCGGAGGTCGGCGGGAAGGGCGGCGGGCGTGGTGACCCAGTTGTCGCTCACCCGGTCGCTGGGGAAGACGCCCTTCATCAGGGCGGGCAGGAAGACGGCCTCCCACTCCAGACCCTTGGCCTTGTGCACGGTGAGCAGCTTGACCGCCTCGCGGTCCGAGGGCACCGCCTGCTCCAGGCCGGCACCCTGGTCGATCTCGGCCTGCAGATAGGCCAGCAACCCCGACAGCGAGGCGTCGCCGTCGACGTCGACATAGTCCGCGACGGCGTCCAGGAACGCCCCCAGCTGGTCACGCCTCGAGGTGCGCTCGAACGCAGCGGTCGCCATCAGCTCGACATCGAGTCCCATGGTCACCACCACACGTCGGGTCAGGTCGAGCAGCGGGTCGTCACAGTGTCGGCGCAGGTAGCCGAGCTCGTCCGACAGCAGCTGGAAACGCGTTCGGGCGGCATCGGCGTAGTCGGCGGCGCCCGGGTTCTCCAGCGCGTCCAGCAGGCTGACCACCTCGGTCGGGTCGAGATCGGCGACGGCCAGCTCCAGGGCGCCGATCACCGGTGACACCCCGACGGTTCGTTCGCCGTCATCGGGATCGAACGGGTGGGCCGGATCGTGGCGACCACCGGGCTCGCGGGCCAGCTCAGCCGCCCGACGTCCGAGCAGCGCGAGGTCCCGGGGGCCGACCTGCCAGCGCGGACCGGTCAACAACCGGACCAGGTCAGGATTGGCCGTCACGTCGTCGATGAGCCGGAGGGTGGCCGTCACATCCATCACCTCCGGCAGGTGCAGCAGCCCGCCGAGCCCGACGATCTCCACCGGGACCTCGCGGGCGCTCAACTCGGCGTAGAGGGGAGCGATGTCGGCATTGCGCCGGGTGAGGACGGCGATGTCGGCCCACCGCGGCGCGGTCCCGTCGGCCCGGACCTGCAGGATCTGCTCGACGATCCAGCTGACCTCCTCGGGCCAGGTGGCGAAGGTGCCCGCCCGCACCTGCGCGGGACCGGCGTCCGGGGGTGGCACCAGCAGCCCCAGACCCTCCGGCTCGGGCTCCCCCGCCACACCCGGCAGCTCGGGAGCCCGGGCCCGCAGGGGGCGGCTGAGCAGGTTCGCCACGTCGAGGATCGTTCGGCCACTGCGCCGGTTCACCGTGAGCGCGAAGGCGCGGCTGGTCCGGCCGTCGGCGCGGCGGAACTCGTCGGCGAACTGGGTGATGTTGCTCGCGGCAGCCCCCCGCCAGCCGTAGATCGCCTGGAACGGGTCGCCCACCGCGGTCACCGGGTGGCCGAGGCCGTCGTGCGGCGTCCGGCCCGAGAAGAGCCCGCGCAGCATGATCGCCTGAGCGGCGGAGGTGTCCTGGTACTCGTCGAGCAGCACGACCCGGAAAGCCGTCCGCAGCGCGGTGGACACCTGAGGCACCTCGGTCACCAACCGGGCGGCGATGGCCATCTGATCGGCGAACTCGACCAGTCCGAGACGGGACTTGAGGGCTTGGTAGTCGCTCACCAGGCTGGCCAGCTCGAGCCGCTCCTGAGCAGCGATGATGGCCTTCTTCACGTCGGCGTACACGTTGCCGCGGTTGTTCAACGGCGCCGACTCGAGACCGACGAGCAGCTTACGGGCGTGCAGGTCCAGCGACGTCGGGTCGACCAGGTGCTGCTGCAGGTCGGCGTCGAGCTTGAGCACCCGCTCGGTGATCGTGGCCGGTCTGAGCCGGGAGATGAACTCGAACGGACCGGCGGCGGCCTTCACCACCCGGGACGCCAACCGGTATCGGGTCGCGCCGCTGATCATGGTCGGGTCGGCCTCGTAGCCGAGCCGCAGGCCGTGCTCGGAGACCAGCCGGGCGGCGAACGCGTCGTAGGTCATGATCAGCTGCTCGCCGGACTCGTCCACGCCGCGGTCAGCGATCACCTGGGCCCTGATCAGCGCCGCCCGAACCCGGGCGGACAGCTCGGCCGCCGCCTTGCGGGTGAAGGTCAGACCGAGCACCTCCTCGGGGCGGACCGCTGCCGTCCCGACCAGCCAGACCACCCGGGCGGCCATCACCGTGGTCTTGCCCGAGCCGGCGCCGGCGATGATCACCCCCGGCTCCAGGGGCGCGGTGATCGCCTCGAGCTGTTGGTCGGAGAAGGGGATGCCCAGGGCCTGGACCAGGTCCTCGGTGCTGCGCAGTCCAGCGGTCGCCGCCGGAGGGTTGAGCACGTGGACCGTCATTCGACCACCTGCCGACCGGCGGCCTGAGCGGGGCAGCTGCTGCGGAACGGGCAGTACCGACATCCCGGCCCGACCCGCGCCTCGAAGCGTTCGCTGCGGATGATCCCGGCCGCCTCGGCCAACCGCGCATGCACCCAGCTGGACGGCGCTGCCGGATCGTCGGCGCCGTCTGGGCTCGGGTCCAGGCCCAGCGGGAACGGGACGTCGTCGAGGGAGGCCTGCTGGAAGACCTTGGGGTAGGTGCCGGGCCCGTCCGACAACCGCAGGTAGACCAGCTCGGCCCCGGCCGGCCGAGCGTCCGGCCCGGTGACCTCGGCGAACGCGCCTTGCTGCACGGCCAGCTGGTAGACCCCGAGCTGGTCCTGCTGCGCGACGTCGGCGGTGGTCGGGGCCGACTTCGAGGTCTTGAAGTCGACGATCCGGACCCGGCCGTCGGGGTCGCGTTCGACCCGGTCCGCGGTGCCCGTCAGGTGCACCCGTTCTCCGCCCAGCTCGAGTTGGCACTCGAACGCGACCTCGGTGCCCAGCAGGTCCTGGTTGGTTCTGGCCTCCTGCCAGGTGGCGAAGCGTTCCAACGCCGACTCCGCCTCCACCCGCTCGACCGCCGACAGCCAGTTGGCGTCGAAGTCGAGCTGACTCCAGACCAGGTCGAGATGGTCCGCCAGCTGATTCGGGTCGATGGTGCCCTGAGCCCCGTGCTCAGCGAGGACGTGGACGACCGATCCGAAGCTCGCGGCCGTGCTCCGGGCGGACTCGCCCTGGGCCTTCCGGCTCAGGAACCACTGGCGCGGGCAGCCCAGGACATGGCCGAGCTGGCTGCCCGACAACCGTACGGGGGCCTCAGCCAGCACGACGGGCCGGGCCGACGCCGTCAACGGGCGCATCCCCCACCACTGCTCGGGCGACGCGGCCGGGACGAGGGGATGGCCGTCGGCGTCTCTGGCGTCGGCCAGCTGGGCCAGCCGCACCGCCGCCTGCTCCCGGATGCCGGGGGCCACCTCGGGGTCGACGCTGACCCTGCGCAGCTCGCCGACCAGGGCGGCCAGCGAGAGCGGCCGGCGCGGCCGGCCGGGCAGCTCGTGGACCGGCGCTCCCAGCTCGGTGAGGAACCGGGACGGCTGATCCCCTTCCCCCTCCGTGCCGGCCACCGCCGTGACGACCAGCCGGGACCGGGCCCGGGTGCAGGCCACGTAGAACAGCCGTCGCTCCTCGGCGATCCGTACGGCGGTGGGCACCGGCTCCGACACCCCGTGCCGACCCAGCCGGTCGGCCTCCAGCAGGGAGCCGCGACGGCGTACGTCGGGCCAGCTCCCTTCCTGCACACCGGCCACCACCACGAGCTCCCACTCGAGCCCCTTGGCCCGGTGGGCGGTCAGCACCCGGACGGCGGATCCCCGCAGCTCGGACTCCCGCAGGGTGTCGGCCGGGATCTGCTGACCCTCGACCTCGGCCAGGAAGCCGGTCACCCCGCGCAGCCCGGAGACCTCCTCCGAGCGGGCGGCGACGTCGAACAGGGCGCAGATCGCGTCCAGGTCCCGGTTGGCCCGGCGGCCGTGGTCACCGCCCAGTGCCGCGTCGTGCCGCAGCCGCTCCGGCCAGCGGGTCCCCGACCACAGCAGCCACAACGCCTCCTCCGCCGTCGCCCGGTCGCTGATGGTGCGCTCGCAACGGACCAGCAGCCCGGCCAGTCGCCGGGCCGCGTCGATCTCGGGACCGGGTGGGCATTCGTCGAGCCAGTCGACGTTGCGCAGGGCCAACGCGACCAGCTCACCCGAGGGCCGGGGCAGACCGGTCCCGGCCAGCTCGGCCCGCTCAGCCGCCCGCAACCCCCGACCGAGACGGCGGGTGGCCATGGCGTCCATCCCACCCAGCGGGGAGGTCAGCAGCAGCTGGGCCTCGTCGGCGGTCACTACCCGGGATTGGCTGGCGACCCGCAGCGCCAGCAGCAGCGGTCTGACGGCGGGGTCGATGGCCAGCGGGATCTCGTCGCCGGCCACCTCGACCGGCACGCCGGCCGCGATCAGCGACCGGCTGAGGGCGGGGATGGAGCGGCGCGCGGCGCGGACCAGCACGGCCATCTCGTCCCAGGCCAGCCCGTCGCGCAGGTGGGCGCTGCGCAGGATCTCGGCGATGTGCTCGGCCTCGGCCCCGGCGCTGGTGCAGGTGAAGATCTCGACCTTCCCCTTCGGACGACCGGGGTCGGCCACCGGGTGCCGGAAGCTCTGGAACACCTCGGGGGGCAGCGAGCGGGGGATGCCCAGCCGGGAGGCGATGCTGCGGCTGGCGCTCAGCAGGGTGCTCCCGAACCGGCGCGTGCGGCCGAGCGCGATGACGGCCGCCGGGTCGCCGCCCCTGGTCAGGAACAGGTCGGGGAAGTCCAGGATCCCGCGGGCCTCGGCGCCCCGGAAGGCATAGATCGACTGGTCGGGGTCCCCGACCACGACCACGTCACGACCGTCGCCCGCGATGGCCTGCAGCAGCCGGACCTGGGACGGGTCGGTGTCCTGGTATTCGTCGACGAAGACACAGCCGATCTCCGCCCGCAGGGTGGCCACGATCTCCGGCTCGGCCAGCAGGATCCGGCAGCGGTGCACCAGCTCCGCGTAGTCCAGCACCCCCTCGGCGTCCAGCACGTCCAGGTATTCCTCGAAGAACTCCCCGACGCTCACCCACTCCTCCCGGCCGGCAGCCTGGCCGGCGCCCATCACGTCGGCCGGGTCCATGCCGAGCTGGCGGGCCTTGGCCAGCACCGCGCGCACCTCGCCGGCGAAGGCCCGGGTGGGGAAGGCCCGGGCCAGCGAGTCCGGCCAGTCCGCCCGCTGGGTCTCCAGACTGCCCTGCAGCGTCTCCCGCACCCGGAAGTCCTGCTCCGGACCGGTGAGCAGCCGGATCGGCGCCCCGAACCCGTCCGCCCCGCCGCTCAGCCGGTCGGCGAACCGCCGGACCAGGGCGTAGCAGAAGGCGTGGAAGGTCATCGCCATCGGGGTGACGACGGTCCGCCCGAGCCGGGACGCGATCCGGCCCCGGAGGTCGGCTGCGGCCTTGCGGGAGAAGGTGAGCACCAGGATGGAGTCCGGGGTCTCGCCGCGGCGCTCGATCCGGTCGACCACCGACTCCACGATGGTGGTGGTCTTGCCGGTGCCCGGACCGGCCAGCACCAGCAAGGGGCCGCCGCGGTGGTCCACGACGGCCTGCTGCGAGGAGTCCAACGACGGGGCGTCGTGGCGCGGCTCGGCGCTGCGGATCAGGCGGTACATGGCAGACATTCGATCAGACCGCACTGACAACTGCTGTCTTCCGGCCCGACCGGCCCGCCGAGACGGGACCCAGTCAGCTGATCTCGGCGTCCCGGGCCGCCGCGGCGTACCCGGCGATCACCGCGGCCGCGAGCAGCGCGGTGCCGAACACGAAGTCCCCGAGCTCGGCGTAGCGGTCCAGGTAGATGGTCTGGCTGCCGTCGCGGATCACCGCCGCGAAGGCCAGCACCAGCATGGTGAGCACCGAGTTGGTCAGCACCAGCAGCACCCGGGTCGGGCGGGCGAACCGACGACTCTCCCCGTTGCCCCAACCCGACCCGGTGAGCAGGTCCCAGGTCAGACCGAAGAGCACCAGCGCCGCCCCCGAGAAGCCGAGCAGCGCCCCGACCGGGTCGGAGATGAAGTCGCGGTAGGAGAACAACGCCGACAGGATCAGGACCGCGGCGTAGGCGAGGGCCCGTTGCCGGGTCAGCACCCGCCAGAGCGCTGCCGCGGCGGCAGCAACCAGCACGAGGACGGTCGAGACCAGGTTGATGGCGTCCGCGTCGATCGTCGCCACCGTGGCATCGGCCAGGAACAGCGAGCGCCAGAGCCACCAGCATCACCGCGATGCTGCCGAGCACCAGCGCCCGGCCGGGCTGGCCCCGTCGAGCCGCCCGGACCCCGAACCCGAGCAGCACCAGCCCGATCGCCGCGCGGATCGGGTCCACCGCACGGTTCAGCAGCAGGTTCAGGTCCACCGACGACCGCCCCACCGCCCCGGTGGGGTCCAGGGAGACCGCGACCAGCAGGACGGGGTTGACCACCAGCACCGGGACCAGCGCGGCCACCAGCGCCACCGACAGCCCGAAGCCGATCCGACCCAGCTCCTCGGGCAGCTCCGCCACCTGCACGTTGAGGATCCGGCCGGTGTCGGCGATCAGCGGCAGCAAGGCCTGGGGCAGGAAGAACGGGCCCTTGAACTGCACCCGGACCATCTCGTCGAACTGCTCCTCGGTCGTCTCGACGAACGGGGTGAAGACCCCGGTGCCGGCGTTGTTGATCAGGTAGTCGAGGTGCTCGACACCGAGTTGGCCAAGCGTGCCGTTGACGGTGTTCGAGAAGTCGCCGAAGCTGGCGCTGTGCCCGACGTCGAGCTGGAGGGCGGCGGCCGGCACGTCCGACCGGCGCAGCTCGGCGACGAGCTGGTCGGCCTCGTCCTGGCTGCGTTGGTAGGTGGCGATGACGCCGACCCCCGCACGAGCGAGGTGCTGGGCCATGTTGCGGCCCAGGCCACGGCTCGCGCCGGTGATCAGGGCGATCTTGGGGTTGGTCATGATGATGTGCTGTTGGGTTGGTAGGTGTTGCTGAACCAGCGATGACCCCTCCCCGAGCCGGTCGGTGCCCGAGTCATCCCCGGATCAGCCGTCCGCGGATAACCGCCACCAAGACGACGAGAATGACAAACCGGGACCGACGAGAACCAACGAGACGAGGACCGAGATGGAACAGCAGGAGCTCGGCGCCTTCCTGCGCCACCGTCGTGAGCAGCTGCAACCCTCCGACGTGGGTCTTGTCCCCGGCGGACGACGCCGCGCGAAGGGCCTCCGGCGCGACGAGGTGGCGGTGCTGGCGAGCATGTCCACCGACTATTACGAGCGCATCGAGCAGGGTCGCGGGCCGCACCCGTCGCCGCCGATGCTCGGCGCGATCTCCCGTGGGCTACGGCTGACCCTGGACGAGCGTGACCACGTCTACCTGCTGGCCGGCCAGACGACGCCGCCGCGGCACCAGTCCCTCGGCTACGCCGACCCCGGGCTGATGTGCGTCCTCGACGCCGTCGCAGCAACGGTGCCCGCCCTCATCACCGACGACCTGAGCAACGTCATCGCGCAGAACCCGCTCAACGTCGCCCTCCTCGGCCCCCTCGCCGGCGCCCCCGGCCGGGACAGCAATTTCGTCTGGTCCTGGTACACCAATCCCGAGCTGCGTTCGCGATACCTCCCCGACCAGCACGAGAACCTTGGCCGCGAGTACGTTGCCGACCTCCGCGCCACCGCGGGACAGCGCCACCTGGACCCCGCCGTCCGCGCACTCGTCGACGCCCTGTCCGAAGCCAGTGCCGAGTTCCGCTCCACCTGGGCTCGGCAGGAAGTGGCCGTCCGCCGCTCCACCTTCAAGGTGCTCACCCATCCCGAGGTCGGCCGGCTCGACCTGCAGTGTGACGCCGTCCTCAGCCCGCCGTCCGGTCAACGCCTGGTGCTGTTCCGGGCCCAACCCGGGACGGGGACAGCGCAACGTCTGGACATGCTCCGCGTCCTCGGCACCCAAGCCTTCGACGAGTCCCGCTCGATATCGACCGGATCCACATCGTGAACCTGCGGCGGATGGATTCTTCACCGAGGACCACGGCCGCGGCCTCACTCGGAGCCCCGGTCGACGTCTGAGCTCCGGATCCCGAGCATGAACAAGATTGCGTCCAGATAGGGCACGGACACCGTGGTGTCGGCCTGGGCGCGGACCACCGGCTTGGCGTTGAAGGCGATCCCCAGACCCGCGGCGGCCAGCATGTCCAGGTCGTTCGCCCCGTCCCCGACGGCCACGGTCTGCGACAGTGGGACGCCCTGGGCGGCGGCGATCCGGGTCAGCAGTCGGGCCTTCTGCGCCCGGTCCACGATGGCCCCCAGCACCTCGCCGGTGAGCAGCCCGTCTCGGAGCTCCAGCTCGTTGGCGTAGGCGAAGTCCAGGTCGAGCTCGGCCCGCAACCAGTCGGTGAACTGCGTGAAACCACCACTGACGATGGCGACGCAGAACCCCAGCCGCTGCAGCGTACGCACGAAGGTCCGCGCCCCCGGGGTCAACCGGATCCGGCCCCGGGCCCGCTCGATGGCGTCCGCATCCAGGCCTCGCAGCAGCCGTACGCGTTCCCGCAGCGACGCCTCGAAATCCAGCTCGCCGAGCATTGCGCGTTCCGTGATCGCCGCGACGGCTGGTCGGCAGCCGGCTTCGTCGGCCAGCAGCTCGATCACCTCGTTGACGATCAGCGTCGAGTCGACGTCCATCACCACCAACCGCTTGGCCCTCCGTTCCAACCCGTTGACCTGGACCGCGACGTCGATCCCGTGCTCCGACGCCACCCGGACCAGCGCCTGCTGCATGGCCTGGACGTCGCCGGCGATGACCACCAGGTCGTACGCCGTGACCGGGTCGGTCGCCAGCCGGACGATCCGGTCGATGTTGCCACCGGTCTCGGCGATCGCGTCGGACACCGCGGCCAGCGACGACGGGGTGAGTGGGCGGCCCAGCACGGTGACGGCGTGGCGTACGAGCTGGGAGCGGCGCGACTGCGCCTCGACCCGCTCGAAGTCGACCTGCAGATCGTGGGTGGAGCCCCAGTAGCGGATGTCGCGGACCACGCGGTCGTCGGCGTCGGCCAGGCGGACCAGCACGTCCAGGGTCAACCGCTCCCGAACCACCAGCTGCTCCATGTCCTCCAGCACCGCGCCGGCGTCGCCCAGCAGCCGGAGCAGGTCGCGGGTCAACCGCGGTCGGTCCCGACCGGACACCCGGATCAGCAGCGGCAGCTCCGGGCCGGGGAGACCACTCACGGTGCCATCGTCCAGACCAGCAGCTCGGCCTCCTGGATCCCGATGACCGCCAGGGGCGCGTCGCCCCGGATCCGCAGCGAGTCGCCGGCGCTCAACCGACCGACGGTCTCCACCTCGACCTCACCTCGAGCCAGGTAGAGGTGCGCGTACGCCCCGACGGGCAGCTGTCGGGTGACGCCGGGTCCCAGCACACCCACCCAGAAGGTGGCGCCGGCACTGCCCAGGTCGACCACGGCGTCCGGGTGCCGGCCGGACGCGACCGGCAGCCAGTCCCGGCTCAGATCGGCTGGCGCGAACTCCTGCTGGCGGTAGGACGGGACCGTGCCGGCAGCGTCGGGTCGGACCCACATCTGGACGAAGTGCACCGGTTCCGGAGCCCGGGTCGGGTCGAGGCGATAGGCGTCGTTGCGTTCGGCGTGCACGATCCCGGAGCCGGCACTCATCCGAACCGCCAGGCCCGGGTAGACGATCCCGGTGTGGCCGGCGGAGTCGGCGTGCACGAGCGAGCCGGACAGCACCCAGGTGATGATCTCGACGTCAGCGTGCGGGTGGTCGCCGTAGCCGGTGCCCGAGCGTACGACCTCGTCGTTGCTGGCCAGCAGCGGACCGAACCCGGTGTTGCCCGGGTCGTAGTGCTCACCGAAGGAGAACAGTGACGCCGACGTCACCCAGTCGGTCTCGGTGCGAAAGCGCTGGTCGGCGCGGCGCACCTCAATCTGTGCTGAGCTCACCGTGTCAGTATCGCGGGCTAGGCTCGGCCCATGGCTGCTCACCCCACTCCGGAACCGATCGCTCCGGGCCAGGAGTCGGTCTGGGACTACCCCCGTCCGCCTGCGATCCGGCCCAGTGACGAGCTGATCCGGGTGGCCCTCGGCGGGGTGGAGATCTGCGAGACCCGGTCCAGCTGGCGGGTTCTCGAGACCTCCCACCCCCCGACCTACTACCTGCCGCGCTCGGCCTTCATCACAGGGTCTCTCGTGCCGGCCCGGGGCAGCTCCTACTGCGAGTGGAAGGGCGAGGCCAGCTATCTCGACCTGGTGGGCGGCGACCAGGTCGCGGCCCGGGCCGGCTGGTACTACCCCCAGCCGAACGGGCGCTATGCCTCGTTGCGCGACCACATCGCGTTGTACGCCGCGGCGGTCGACTTCTGCACCGTCGACGGCGAGCGAGTGGTGCCACAGCCGGGCGGCTTCTACGGCGGCTGGGTGACGTCAGGGATCAGCGGCCCCTTCAAGGGGATTCCCGGCAGCACCGGCTGGTGAGCTCGTCGGCTGATCATGGCGAGACCGAGAAGCTCATCGAGCGGGTGCTGAGCACGGTCGAGGCCATTCCAGCGGGTCGGGTCCGAACCTACGGCGACATCGCCGCGACGCTCGGTGTCGGTGGTCCTCGCCAGGTCGGACAGGTGATGTCCAGCTACGGAGCGGCGGTCGCGTGGTGGCGCGTGGTCCGGGCGGACGGGCAACCGGCGAAGGGTCATGAAGTGCGCGCCTTGGCCAAGTTGCGGGACGAGGGAACCCCGCTGCGGGGGGATCGGGTCGATCTGCGGCAGGCCCGGATGAAACCCAGTGTCGATCCCTGATCCACCGGTTCCGACACGCCCGGCGAGAACCTTGCCCCGTGGGGTTCACAACCCGGTGCAACCTATGCGAGGCTGTGCCTGCTGTTGCAAGTGCTCTGTGTCGTGGTAAGTGCTACGCCCCCAGAACTATTGCGTGGGCGTGAGGCGTTGTCTGGCGTCCGACAGCAGTCGGGGTCGTGAGGTGCGGCCACGAATGCTCAGATGCTTAGGGAGATCTACATGGCACAGGGAACCGTCAAGTGGTTCAATGCCGAAAAAGGCTACGGCTTCATCGCCGTGGACGGCGGCGGTCCGGACGTTTTCGTCCACTACAGCGCAATCGAGTCGACGGGTTTCCGGACCCTCGATGAGGGCCAACGCGTCGAGTTCGAGACCACCCAGGGTCCGAAGGGTCCGCAGGCCGACCAGGTCCACGCGATCTGATTCCACGACACACCAGGAGCCCTGCACCGCAAGGTACGGGGCTCTTGGCGTTTCGCGGCTAACCTCTGCCCGGTACGTACCGGTTTCGTCGAGCGGGCACGGCCGCCAGAACGGAGCCAGCCGGACCGCGGCGTACGCCACCGAGGTCGGCAAGCCATAATCTCGGGCGTGACCAACTCCCCGAGCGGCGCGGACCCCGCCGTCGACCGACTTCTGCAGCGAGCCCGGGCCGAGCTCGACCGGGTGCTCGCGGTGGACCTGCCCGCGCAGATCGCGGCAGGTGCACTGGTGGTCGACATCCGCCCGGTGGGCCAGCGCCTGCGGGACGGCGACCTCCCGGGCGCGGTCGTGGTGGACAGGAACGTCCTGGAATGGCGGCTGGACCCGACGAGCCCCCACCGGTTGCCCATCGCTGATGACGCCGCCGACCGCCCCGTGATCGTGGTCTGCAACGAGGGCTACAGCTCGAGCCTCGCGGCTGCCAGCTTGCGGCACCTCGGGCTCGGCGGCGCCACCGATCTGGTGGGTGGCTTCCAAGAATGGCTGGCGACCCCTCGCGGCTCCAGCAGTCCCAGCTGCAGGAGGGTGGTGTTAAACGGTGGCCGTCGCGAGCAGGTGACCGGGTGCGTGGCGGGCAAGGCGTCGGAGGAGTCGGATAGCGGGGTTCTATCCGCGACGACGACAACGAAGCCCGGTGCGTGCCCGGGTGCCGCGCAGTAGGTCGTCGTTTGACACCGCGCTCCTAGCCAGATCGCCACAGGGACATCAGGGTCAGCGGACGTCGGAGCCGCCGGCCACGACATATGACCAGAGCTCACTGTGCGTCGCGACCGCCTTCGGAGCAGGGTCGCCCTGGCGCTCGGCCGCCGAGCGGTGGCCACGGGCGAACGACTCCGAACCCAGCCAGGCTTGAAAGGACTCCTCGTCACGCCAGCGGGTGATGACCAGCCACTGCTGCCGTTCGTCGGCCGGCTTGAGCAGCTCGAAACCCTCGAAGCCCGCCGCGTCATCGACCGCCCCGGCCCGGGCGGCGAACCGGTGGGCCAACTCGTCGCCAGAATCCTGGGGCACGGTGATGACATTGATCTTGATGACAGTCATGCCTCGATGCTGCCTGACCGGCTCAACCGGTCGCCGCCCGGCCGGGTGTTTCCCGAGACGAAGACAGGCAGGGTTTCCCGAGACAGGCAGGGTTTCCCGAGACTGGCAGGGTCGCGCTGACCCGTGCGTTGGGTAGCGTGCCGCAGCGACAGTGCTCGTCCGAGTAACTCGAGGAGAACCACCGTGAGCGACCCTGAGCGTCCCGACGGCCCGCCGGACCCCTACCAGCCCCAGGGTCGACAGGGCCCACCGCCGCCGGGGTTTCAGCCCCCTCACCAAGGCCCGCCTCAGCCCGGCCCGTACGGCCAGCAGCCCGGCCCGTACGGCCAGCCGGCCCAGCCGTACGCTGAGCAGCCGTACGCTCAGCAGCCGTACGCTCAGCAGCCGTACGCTCAGCAGCCGTACGCTCAGCAGCCGTACGCTCAGCAGCCGTACGCTCAGCAGCCGTACGCTCAGCAGCCGTACGCTCAGCAGCCGTACGGTCAGCCGACTCAGCCCTACGGCCCGCCGCCGGGCCCCGGGCAGCCGGACCGGTCGGGCGACCGAAGAAGTCGAGGCTGCCGCTCATCCTGATCGCGGCTGCGGTCGCCCTGCTGTTGATCGTGGGTATCGCCGTGGCGGCGCTGGCCGGCCGCGACCGACCCGTCGCCGTCAGCCCCACCGATCCCGGCGGCAGCGGCCCAGCCAGCGGCCCGGCCAGCGCCCCCGCCACGACCAAGCCTTCGGACGCCGTCCGTGGCTATCTCGAGGCGCTCGCCGGCAACGACGCGGACCGGGCCCTCAGCTACCTCGAGGACCAGCCTGCCGACCGGACCTTCCTCACCAGGGCGATGCTCGAGGCCTCATCGAAGCAGGCCGCTATCAGCGGCATCGACGTGCCCGAGGTGACCGACAAGTACACCTACCGGGTGCCCGCGCGGTACACGATCGGGGATCAGGCGGTGACCGAGGACTATTCGGTCTCCGAGGCGGGCGGGACGTACAAACTTTCCCGAGCCGTCACCGAGTTCGACCTCGGCTATCAGCGCGACGAGACGCTGCCGATGTTGATCAACGGCGTTCCGGTCAGGACCGACAAGGTCTCCTTGTTCCCGGGCACGTACGCCTTCACCACCGACTCGAAGTGGGTCACCTACGGCGACAAGGCCAAGATCACCCTCACGGGTCCTTCGGACTACGACAGCCCGCGTCTCACGCCGACCTTGAACTCGGCCGGCAAGGCCGCCTTCGTCCAGGCGACCAAGGCCGCACTCGACACCTGCCTCCAGCAGCGCAAGCTCGCGCCGGCGGGCTGCCCCAACAAGATCGCCCTGCGCACGGGCCAGAAGGTGACGCAGAGCACGATCCGGTGGAGCCTGACCAACGACCCGTTCAAGAACGCACGGGTCACCCTCGACTCGACCGACCCGACGGTGGCGGAAGCGACCTTCTACCCCAAATACCGGTTCCGGGCCACGGGCAGCACGAACGGGCGCAGCGGCAGGTTCGACGGCGAGCCGATCGGGCTCTATCTGTTCCGCTCCGCCGGTGACCTGTCCGGTGACACCGTCAAGGTCAAGCTGGTGACGCGCGGCTGAGTTCGGCGGGCCGTTCGAGACGCGCTCTCCGACGCCGGCCGGCGTCGGAGAGGATGGCGTCGTGAACAACCAGTCGATGCTCCCGGATGCCAAAGCTGCTGCCGCCGGGTCCCGGGCAGCCCGCGAGGTGCTCAGCTACCAGAGCTTCGGGGTTGGGGTCCGCGAGCTCGCCCAGGCGGTGGTGGACAGCGGCTTCGAGCCCGACGTGGTGCTCGGGATCGCCCGTGGCGGGCTGATCCCGGCCGGGGCACTGGCGTACGCGCTCGGCTGCAAGAACCTCTTCACCCTCAGCGTGGAGTTCTACACCGGGGTGGACACGCGCCACGACGTCCCGGTGATGCTGCCGCCCTTCCTGGATCCGCAGGACCTGGACGACGCCACCGTGCTGGTCGTGGACGACGTCGCGGACACCGGGCGGACCTTGGAGCTGGTCAACCGGTTCTGCGAGGGACACGTGGCCCACACCCGGACGGCCGTGCTCTACGAGAAGTCCCAGTCGGTGATCAAGGCCGACTACGTGTGGCGCTACACCGACCGGTGGATCAACTTCCCGTGGTCGACCCAACCCCCGGTCACCCCCGCTCAGGTAGCTTCGTCGTAGCTCTGCACGATGGCCACCTCCAGCGCGAACTCGACCGGGAAGCTCCCGAACATCAGCTCTCCGGCACGGCGGGCGGCCTGCCGTACGGCATCGGCCACACCTTCGCTCAGCTCGACCGGGGTCTCGACGATGACCTCGTCGTGCAGGAAGTACACCAGTGCGGGTCGGCGGCCGTCGACGTCGCCGAGCCCGAGGAGCCGGCGCCGGAGGTCGGCCAGCCAGCACAGCGCCCACTCCGCGGCCGTGCCCTGGACCACGAAGTTGCGGGTGAACCGGCCGCGGTCCCGGGCCTCGGAGCGGGCACGCCGTTGGTCGGCGGCGGTCGCCTCGGGCAGGCTGGCCCGTCGTTGCACCTGCTGCCACGACTCGGGCGGGAGGGGCGAGGTGCGGCCCAGCCAGGTGGTCACCTGCCCCCCGCGCTCCCCGACCCTGGCGGCCTCCTCCACCTGGGCGGTCGCGGCGGGATAGGTGCGCAGCAGCTTCGGCATCAGCAGCCCGGCCTCGCCGGAGGTCGCCCCGTAGAGGGCGCCGAGCATGGCGACCTTGGCGTGCGCCCGGGTGTCGACGACGCCGGAGTCCACCAACGCCTGGTACAGGTCCCCGGCCCGGCTGGCCCGGGCCATGGTCGGATCAGCCGCCAGAGCGGCCAACACCCGGGGTTCGAGCTGGGCCGCGTCGGCAACCACGAGCCGGCACCCCGGGTCGGCGACCACGGCTGCCCGGATCTGCTTGGGCAGCTGCAGTGCTCCCCCGCCGCGTGCCGCCCAGCGACCGGTGACCACACCTGCGGGCACGTAGTCGGGACGGAACCGACCGCCCCGCACCCAGGCCGCCATCCAGCTCCAGCCGTTCGCGCCCAGCAGCCGGGCCAGCTTCTTGTACGCGAGCA
>JAABUN010004853.1_pt1 | contig 17557 bp, 13 predicted proteins | sample 5559311 | NCBI WGS metagenome assembly JAABUN01 (sample SAMN10711877, study PRJNA513370) | rock metagenome | isolation source: Antarctica rocks | place: Antarctica: Victoria Land, Siegfried Peak sud | reverse complement strand
CGATTGTCTGGAACAATGGGCTGCGGGATAGCCCGATTAGGAGGGGGACGATGGTAGCTCGTGGATCGGGCGACATAGTACCAGGCAGTATCGCGGAGATCGCCGCAGCGCAGGCGGCAGGCTCCCTGACCGCCGTAGCCCTGGTCGAGTATTACCTCGATAGGATCGCAGAATACGATCACCTGACACGCTCGGTGATCGAACTCAACCCGGACGCACGCCAGATCGCGCAGCAATTGGACGCCGAGCGCCTGAACGGCAAGGTGCGCGGCCCCTTGCACGGGATCCCGATCATCATCAAAGACAATATCGACACCGCCGACAAGATGCAGACGACCGCCGGCTCGCTGGCCCTCGTCGGCACACCAGCACCGCGAGATGCTGGGGTCGCGGCTAAACTCCGCGCGGCGGGCGCGATCATCCTCGGCAAAGCGAATCTCAGCGAGTTTGCCAATTATCGCTCAACCCGTTCATCGAGCGGCTGGAGCGGACGCGGGCGGCAGACCCGCAACCCTTACGCCCTCGATCGCAACCCCTCCGGCTCTAGTTCGGGCTCGGGGGTCGCGGCGGCGGCGGGCTTCGCGGCGGCGACCCTCGGCACCGAGACGAACGGCTCGATCGTCTCCCCGGCGGCAGCGTCCGGCGTGGTCGGGATCAAGCCGACGGTCGGGCTGACCAGCCGCGCGGGGGTCATCCCGATCGCCCACAGCCAGGATACGGTCGGCCCGATGGCCCGGTCGGTCGCCGATGCGGCGGCGGTCCTCGGCGCGATCGTCGGCAGTGATCCGCGTGATCCGGCAACGGCCGAAGCCGCACCGCACGCCCACACCGATTACACCCGTTTCCTCGACCGCGACGGGTTGCGCGGTGCGCGGATTGGCGTCGCCCGTAAGCAATACTTCGGCTACAGCGAACACGCCGACCGGATTACCGAAGCGGCGATCGAGGTGCTACGTGCGGCGGGCGCGACGATCATCGACTCCGCCGACATCCCGACCGCCGAGACGATCGCCAAACACCCGCACGATGTCCTTGCCTACGAGTTCAAGGCCGACCTGAATGCTTACCTCGCCACCCGCGTCGGCATACCGGTACGCACCCTCGCCGAGCTCATCGCCTTCAACGAGGCCCATGCCGCTGATGAAATGCCCTACTTCGGCCAGGAATTGCTGCTGCGAGCGCAGGAGAAAGGGCCGCTGACGACGCCGGAATATCTCGAAACCCTCGCCACCGGCCAACGACTAGCCCGCGAAGAGGGGATCGATGCGGTCTTGCAGGCCCACAACCTCGACGCCCTGCTCACGCCGACAGCCGCGCCACCATTCACGACCGATCAGCTCAATGGCAATCGCGGGCTCGGCGGCGCATCGACCCCCGCCGCCCTCGCTGGCTACCCGATCATCACCCTCCCGGCGGGGTATGTCTATGGCTTGCCGGTCAATATCAGCTTCATGGGCACCGCCTACAGCGAACCGACCCTCATCCGCCTCGCCTATGCGTTCGAGCAAGCGGCGCAGGTCTGGCAACCGCCGCGCTTCCTCCCGACGATCGAACTGCCATAACCACCGGGGCGAGACAACCGCTCGTTAGGTACACCGCTGGCGGTATACGCCGATCACCGCCCCCATCATGTGACGAAAGGTGCTACGATGCGCCCCTCTCGGTGACAGCAGGGTGGGTAGGAGCGGAGGGGGTATGAGCCAGCAACCGATGGTGCGGCTGACGATGGCACAAGCGCTGATCACCTATCTGCAAGGGCAGTGGGTCGAGCGCGACGGAATCGAAAATCGGTTCTTCGCGGGCTGCTTCGGAATCTTCGGTCACGGCAACATCGCCGGGATCGGGCAGGCATTGGGGCAGATGCCAGAGTTTCGCTATTACCAGACGCGCAACGAGCAGGCGATGGTCCACACCGCCATCGCCTACGCCAAGACGAAAAACCGCCGCCAAACGTTCGCCTGCACCTCCTCGATCGGCCCCGGCGCGACCAATATGATCACCGGCGCGGCCACCGCCACGATCAACCGCCTGCCGGTCCTGCTGCTGCCAGGCGACATCTTCGCCCGCCGCAACGTCGCGCCGGTCTTGCAACAGGTCGAATCCGAAGGTTCGCAGGACTTCTCCGCCAACGACTGTTTTCGCCCGGTCAGCCGCTATTGGGATCGGATCAATCGCCCCGATCAACTCCTCACCGCCCTCCCCGCCGCCCTGCGCGTCCTCACCGATCCGGCCACGACCGGCGCGGTGACGTTGGCCTTGCCGCAGGATGTGCAGGCCGAGGCGTTCGACTATCCCGCAGCATTCTTCGCCCGCCGCATTTGGCGGATCGGTCGCCCGCGCGCCGACCACGCGGCGCTAGAGCAGGCGGCGGCGTGGATCCGCGCCAGCGAGCGGCCGCTGATCGTCGCCGGGGGCGGCGTCCATTACAGCGAGGCGACGACCGCGCTCCAACGGCTGGTCGAGCGGGTCGGGTTCCCGGTCAGCGAGACGATGGCCGGGAAGGGCAGCCTGCGCTATGACCACCCGGCCAATCTGGGGGCGCTCGGGGCGACCGGCACCTTCGCCGCCAACCGCATCGCGCGTGACGCCGACCTGATCATTGGGATCGGCACGCGCCACAGCGACTTCACCACCGCCTCGCAGACCGCCTTTCAGTATCCGGCGGTACGCTTCATCAATATCAATGTCGCGTCGTTCGATAGCGCCAAGCAAGGCGCACTCGCCTTGACCGGCGACGCCCGCGCAACGATCGAGGAACTGACCGCACTGCTCGGCGACCACCGTGTCACTGACGAGTACCGCGAAGGAAACGCGCGGCTCCACGGCGAGTGGGAGGCCGAGGTCGAACGGATCTACGCGATCCGCAACACGCCGCTGCCGAGTCAGGGCGAGCTGATCGGCGCGGTCAACGAGTACGGCGATCACGAGGCGATCATGGTCTGCGCCGCTGGCAGCCTCCCCGGCGATCTCCACAAGCTCTGGCGCACCCGCCACACCAAGCAATACCACCTCGAATACGGCAACTCCTGCATGGGCTACGAGATCGCCGGGGCCCTGGGGATCAAGATGGCCGCGCCCGACCGCGAGGTCTACGTGATGGTCGGCGACGGCAGTTACCTGATGCTCTCGGCCGAGATCATCACCGCGATCCAGGAAGGCTACAAGCTGACGATCATCCTGATCGATAACGATGGCTACAAGAGTATCGGCGCGCTCAGTCGCTCGCTCGGCCAGGGAGGATTCGGCACCCGCTATCTCTACCCGCAGGAAGGGGTGCTGCCGGACGACCGCTTCGGCGACGATGTCGAGCGTCTGCCGGTCGATCTCGCGGCCAACGCCCGCAGCCTCGGCGCAAACGTAATCGAATGCCAGGGCTACGACGAATTTGTCGCGGCACTCGGGACGGCAAAGGCCGCAGACCGCACCACCGTGATCTACATCAAGAACGATCGTCTTGTCGGCGTCCCCGGCTACGAAAGTTGGTGGGATGTACCGGTCGCGGCGGTCAGCACGCAGTCAACGGTCGTGGCGGCGCGGGCAGAGTGGGAGGAAGGGCGGGCCAAAGAGCGCCTGTTCTTCGGGCAAGAGGAGCGATGATGCGCGCCATACCGATCGCCAATGCCCCCTGCTCGTGGGGGACACTTGAATTCGCGGGCCTCGACGCCCAGCCGATCGGCCCGGCACAGATGCTCGATGAGTTGCGCGAGACCGGCTACACCGGCACGGAACTCGGCGACTGGGGCTTTATGCCGACCGATCCGAGCGCGCTGCACGGCGAACTCGCCCGGCGCGATCTGGCGCTGGTCGGGGCATTCGTCCCGGTCGCCTTCCGCGATGCGGCCCAACATGCCGCTGGCGAAGCGATGGCACTCCGTACCGCGCGGCTGCTGGCCGCTTCAGCCACGCAAGCGACACGTCCGCTGATCATCCTAGCCGACGAGAATGGCTCCGACCCGGAGCGCACGCGCTGCGCCGGGCGAATCACCGCCGCACAGGGACTCTCGACCACCGACTGGCACACTTTCGCCGCCGGGGTCGAGCGGATCGCCCGGACGGTGACGGCGGAAACCGGTCTGCCGGTCGCGTTCCACCACCATTGCGGCGGGTTCGTCGAGACGCCGGACGAGATCGCCCGCCTGCTCGAACTGACCGACCCTACGGCGGTCGGGCTCGTCTTCGATACCGGCCATTACCTCTACGGGACCAGCGAGAGCGCGGCAGCCTCGGTGCAAGCAGGGCTGGAGCGGTTCTGGCACCGCATACGCCATGTCCACTTCAAGGACTGCGACCCGACGATCGCCGCCGCAGCACGCGCGGCGGGCTGGGACTACTACACCGCCGTCCGTAACGGGATCTTCTGCGAACTCGGGCAGGGTGCGGTCGAGTTCCCGCGCGCCGTCGCCTGGTTGCGTCAGGAGGAATACCCCGGCTGGATCGTGGTTGAGCAGGATGTCTTGCCGGGGCTCGGCACGCCACGCGCGAGCGCCGAGCGGAACCGACACTACCTGCACAGTATCGACTTGTGACGAATCCGCGTACCCTGAATGCCAGTGGCCCGGAACGTGCATAGCAAACCACATAACCCGGTGCCGGGCTTCCGGCGACGGACAGGGAGCGCCACGTTGCGCTCTCGATGTACAGTCGATGAGAGGACCAAGTTTTCATGGCGAAAGATGCGGCGAACACGGCGAAGGATGCACAGGAAAGCTATTTCTCGGTGACCGATCAGGTGCCCGAAGAAGTCTGGTATTGGGCGGCGATCGGCTCGATCGGCCTCTCGGCCCTGCTGAAGGTGCTGAAGAAAGACAATTGGGCGTTGTTCGTCGGCCAGTGGCCGCCGACATTCCTAATTCTCGCGGTCTTCCACAAGATGCTGCGCCCGAGCCGTTAAGCGGCAGGCAACAGCAAAGCGGGCGATGGGATATTTGCCCATCGCCCGCTTTTTTCTTGCCCTACAGTTCGACTACCGTGGCGTGCGCCATATTCGCGATCTCATCGAGACGCTGGCTGTGCCACGGCTCGCCCACACGGGCGTTCGTCAGATAGGTGAACGAGACGCCCGTCTCCGGGTCGGCCCAGGAGTACGACGAGCCCGCCCCCCCATGACCGAAGACCGCAGGGTGCGCGGTGCTGCCGAGACCGCGAATCGTCGGCGTGGTGCCGCGCACATGGACGCCGAGTCCACGGTGCATCGGCATCGCCATCGCCTCATCGATCCGCTCGCCGGTATGGTTACGGCTGACGTACTGCATCGTGCGCGGGCTGATGATCCGTTCGCCATTGAGCGCACCCTGGCCGAGGAGCATCTGATAAAAGGTCGTCAGATCGGTCGCGGTGGCGTACCCGCCACCACCGGGGACACCGGCCCGCCAATGCGCGGGGGTGTTCGCCTCGGCGCTCCCTTCGAGTTCCCCGTTCTCGCCCGGCTGATACATGAAGGCGACATGGTCATGCAAGGCATCCGGCACACCAACCCATAAGTGTTGAAGGCCGAGCGGCGCGGTGATCCGCTCGCGGATGTAGGTGCGGTAATCTTGTTCCGTCACCGCCTCGATCAACGCCGCCTGCACCCAATGTGCCGCGCTGCCGTGATAAACAACGCGCGCACCGGGCTCCCACTCCAGCGTGAAATTGTAGACCGCCTCGCGCAGCTGATCGTGATTGTCCCAGGCAGTCGGCGTCACGCCAGCGTTGGGGAACCCGCCCTGATGTGAGAGCAACTGATACAGCGTAACCTGCCCTTTGCCGTGACGCGTAAACTCCGGCAGATAGTCGGCTACACGATCGTGCCAGCGCAACAGCCCGCGCTCGACAAGTTGCCAGATGGCGCACGAGGTAACCGGCTTCGTCTGCGAGTAGAGCAACCACATCGTCTCGCCGTTCGCCGGTATCGCCGCCTGATCCGCTGTCGCCCGGCGTGCCAGCCCGAACTCGCGCGCGGCGACCAGTTTGCCGTGCCGCGCCAGCGCGACCGCCGCACCCGGATACCGCCCGGCGGCGATGTGGCCTTCGATCTGTGCGTAGAGGCGTTGTAACGCCGCTGGATCGATCCCCGCCCCCTCCGGGCTAACCGTTTCCAAGGCCCGCTTCTCGGTCAAGTCAATGGTCATCGTTGCCCTCTCTCATCATTGCCGCGTCGGGTGCTATGCCATACCCTATCTTGGCACCCCTGCGCATATTGCTCAAGTGGTAGAGCAACGGGGAGCGAAACCCGCGAGCGGATCATTCTTCTTCGACATCGTTTGCTGTCGTTATGACGAGTTCGGAATCCGAAACGCTGGTGGCGGGCCTTTCCGTGGCATCTGGGCGGCCATACGCGAGATTGGCAAAGGCACGGAGCGCATCGTCCCAGGAGACTTTGCGCTCGAGGCGTTTCGACTCGGCGCGACGGTAATCCGCGAGGCGGATGAAAATATCGGCGGTTCTTTCCCCGAGGAAATAGCGATTCAGGCGAAGGGCGCGGATCCGCTTAGCCTGTGGCCGAAAGACCTTACCGTACCAGCGTTCGGCGGCCTCATAGAGCGGCACATCCGGCAAGTGCCGCGCGGCCCAGGCGGCGATCAATGTTTGTAAGCGCTCGTATGTCTCGGGGCGTGCCGCGCCGATCCGTGTCAGCCCGGTTGCACGCTCGAAGGCGCGTCGAGCAGAGAATCCCCGCTGCGCCTCGGGGTCTTCGACCGGCACGAACTCGGTCACGTTAGCCTCGATCTCGTCCTGGCCGAGTTCCTTCGCCGCCGCGACACGCCGATGCCCATCGAGAACATAGTAGCCGTAGCCCAGCTTGTAGAGATCGATCGGCGGCAGCCCGATCCCTTCATTGCTGGTGACGCCCGCGCTGACATCGCGCACAGCGTCATACCGCTGGATCTCACCGGGCGTGCGGCGCGGCGGGCGGAAGTTCGCGCCGAGCTCGCTCGCTTTGCCAACGCTGCCGATGATCCGCGACAACGCCACGGTGCGCCGACCAATCGTGCGCGGCACGAGCAAGCCAGCGCGGGTCGCGTCATCGGTGAACGACCGGATCGTCGGCGCACTACCGGCCGTTTCCATCGCCGGGCGAACCAACAAGGTCGGGCACGGTGCGCCGCGCACGATCGTTTGTGCGGTATCCCCCAGCACCAGACGCGAGAGGCCAGGTCGGAGATTACTGCCGAGGATGATCAGATCCACCCCCTCGCGCCGGGCGACATCGAGGACCGTCGCGGCTATCGACCCCTCACGGACGATCGGCTGCGCCCGCACCCCGGACGAGCGCAAACGCGCCGCGACCGCATCCAGATACGAGCGCGCGGCGGCCTCGGCCGATGTCGGCATATCGAGCGTAGTATCCTGATCGCCATTCCGCCGCGCCGCGCGCAGATCATCGAAGGCGGTCAGCGCGGGCATCCGTGGCATGACGTGCAACAGCAGGATCTCCGCGCCGAACGCACGCGCATAGCCTTCGGCGACCGGCAGTTTCGCCTCACCCGGCGTCGTCAGGTCCAGCGGCAATAAGATGCGTGTCGGGATCGACATGACGATCGCTCCAGTATAAGCAGCACTACTCACCGGCGACTCAGCACTATCCATGCCGCAATCGTCGGCCAACGCTCGCGTGTCAGGCTACGGCGGCATCTCGCCGGAGTTGACGCGCACTATGGGCAACGACCGGAGGAGTCTTTGCGGTCGTGTGGCGAGATCACCGGCGAGCCATGTAAGGAACGTACAAACTGCCCCAGGATGCAGCACCGATACAGTAGCCATAATCGCATGGTAGAATTGCGCCGCATGGAGCGCCCATGCGCGCAGCAACACGGCGTGGCGACCGCGCCGCGCCAGCTTCGGAGGATCACTTGCCGCTCACTATCTCACAAGTGCTCGATCTGCTGATGGCGCTGGTGCTCATCATGTTCGTGCCTATCGGCCTATGGCGTGGTGCCTTGCGCGAATGGCTCACCCTGGCGGGGATCACCCTCGGCCTGTTGCTCGCCGGAAGTTGGGCCGCACCGTGGGGCATCGATCTCGCCGCCGCGACCGGTCGCGATCAGAATCTCACCTCCTTCACCGTCGCCATCACCTTTTTCCTCGGCTCCACGCTGATCGTCGGCTACGGTGGCGGCGTCACGTTGCCGTATCGCCCCGACCTGACCGGCACGAATCGGTTCCTTGGGGCCTTACTGGGGCTTGGCAATGGCACGCTGATCCTCAGTGGCGTCTTGCAGATCATGCAGCGCAACCTCTTCGACGGTCGGCCCGAGTCGCCGTTGAAAACCGCCGGGCTAGCCGCTTTCCTGATCGACTCGGTCGGCTGGGTCTATCTTGGTTTATTCGCCATTTTCATCGGCTGCATCGTCGCCGGTCTGGCGCGACGCTGGACCGAAGGGACGCCACTGCTGGAGGAATACGCGCCGAGCTATGCGGCGAGCGGGCGCAACGACTGGGACCAACAGGAAAGCTGGTCGCCCGCCGTGCCGCCAGTCAAGCCAACGACCAGCCCCACACGCCAGCCAGTCGCCACAGAGGGTCAGCAGGCTACCACCGTCTTGCAAGTCGTACCCAACATTCCTGCGGAGCGTCCACGATCTCCCAATAGCGCTGCGCCGACCCCGCCACAAGCCGATCCCGCCGCACCAACACTGCAAGTCACCGATATTGCCCGCCACCAGACGGCACCGGCAACACTCCCGGCCAATGTCACGCCGATCGGGAACCACAACGGTCGCCCTGCCGCCGAGCGAGCGAGCAACGACGAGCAGCCATCCCCGCGTAAACCGACCGCAACACGCGCTGGTGATGCGCCGACCCTCGTACCGCGACCGAACAATGCTGGCGACGCCCCGACTCTGGTGCCACGCCCGATGAAAAGCGCCGTCCCAGCCCCCGCAGCGCCAGCCGAGGCAACCGAAACAGCCGCCCAGGTATGCGGGAGTTGCGGTGCCGGCGCCGCCCCGAACGCCCGTTTCTGCCTCACCTGTGGGCATATCATCGGCACCGCCGAAAAGCGCCAGGTCGCGCGTCGCCCATAACTATTGGTCTATCCACCGACCGGGCACCGGTTGTCGCGGAGGGTTCATGACCAATCCGGAAGCGAATCCTGCTGACGACGACGCGATCAGCCCCCGCGCACTTCAGCTTTTGACCGTCGCAGCGACGCTCTTTGCGCCGGGACTTGACCCCGATACGATCGGGCGGCAAGCGGTTGAGCATATCGCAACGGCCCTGGAAGCTGCCGCATTTTTCCTGTCCAACGATACGGTTGAGCCCAACGCGCAAGCCACAGCGTTTGCCGATGATAGCCTGCACGCCAACTTTCAGCCGCTACCCGCCTCGATGACAACCGCCTTCACACGCGCGCATCGCGCGGAGGCAGCGCAGATCATCCAAGATCCAGAAAACGGCACATCCTGGCTGAGCATACCATTGTATCGTCAGGCGACACGATTCGGCACCCTGGTCGCGGCGCGGAACAGCCCGGTATTTGCCGCCGCCGATCTCACCCTGATCGAGCGGTTCGCGTTGCCGCTCGCGGCAGCCCTCGACCACGCCAAACTGGCAGAAGTCGCCGAGCGTGACCGCCGCGCGCTCGGCCTGCTCGCGGCGGTCGATGCGCTGCTGGTCGAGGATAGCGGCGATGCCGACACCCTCGTCAGCACGCTTGCCACCCTGGTGGGCTTGCTGGGCACTACGCTCGGCCAGAGCAGCGCCCTCTTCCTGCTCGAACGCGGCCAGGCCGCCCTCCTCCTGCTCGATCTCTACCATGCCGACCCCGGCGAGCAGGAACGCCAACGCGCCGCGATTTACGCCGCGCCGCCGCGCCTGGGTGAGGGGATCATCGGCACGATCGCCCTCAGCGGTACCGGCCAGATCATCGAGGCGGCAGACGCTGCGGGTTCCTGGCTCTGTATACCGCTCCGCCACGCGGAGCAACCGCTCGGCGCACTCACCCTGGGGCGGGCGGGCGACAGCACCCCGTTAGGGCCGCACGAACTGCAACTCTGTACAGCGATCGGTGCACGGGTCGCGTCCACCCTCGCCGTGATAACGCTGAAGCAACGTTCCTCTACGATCAACGACCTTCTGGCCGACTCGCCCGACCCCGCCTTCACGCTGAGTATCGGCGGCCACATCCTCGCCGCGAACGCAGCGCTCTGTGAACTGCTCGGGTACAGCGTCGCGCAACTCCGCGAACACCACGTCGGCGACCTGCTCGCCTCCGAAGAGCGCGATGCCACCCTGGAACTCCTCGCCAGCGTCATCATCAGCGGCGCACCGGTCGCGCCGCACGAATGGACCTTCGCACGCGCCACTGGTGAGCGCCGGATCATCGAAGTGCGCGGCAAGGTGCTGACCGAACTCGGCCAGCCGATCGAAATCCATTGCGCCGGGCGCGACCTGACCGCCCGCCACGAAGATCAGCGGGCGCTCGCGCGTCAGGGGACCGAGTTGGCGACGCTCCATATCGCGGGGCTGACACTCGCCGATACCGTGGAACCGGCTGAGATTCGACAAGCCTTGCTCGGCGCGATCCGCGCGGCGATCGCCTGCGAGGATGTCACGATTTACAGCTTACAGGCGGAGCATATGCAGCCAGAACTGTCCCTCCAATGGGGCACCGCCGCCCCACCGGAGTTCCCGCATGGCCACGAGTTGATCGATGAGAGTGTGCTGCACGGGCAATCGGTCTTACTCAACGATGCGCCGAGCGATCCGGAGTTTGTGACCCTGCACGATCAGGTTCCGCTCCACCTGCTGATCGTCCCCTTGCTGGCTGGCGGCCAGACACGGGGCTGCGTGGTGCTGCGTCGCCTGACCGGCGCACCTTACACGCTCGGCGACTTACGCCTCGTCGAATCGATCGCGACCCCGGCGGCGCTGACCTTGCAGAACGCCAGCTTGCACGCCGAGACGAGCGGCATGACGACCGACTTGCGCGCCGTGCTGGAAAGTATCCAGCAAGGGATCCTGATGACCGACCGCGCCGGTCATGTGCGCTTCGCCAATCGTCGCCTCGGGGAGATGCTCGGCGTTGATGTCCGCACGATCATCGGCTGGCACGATCTCGATATCGCGGAGCGCCTGTTGGCGCAACAGGCGCGCGATCCGAAAGGCTTGCTGGCACGTTTGACCTGGCTCAACGAGCATTTCGAAGAGACCTCGACCGATGAGGTCGCCCTCTCGCGCGCCACCGGACGGATCTTGGAACGGTATACCGGCCCGATGCGCAACCCCGATAGCGGCGCGATGGTGGGGCGGATCATCGTCTACACCGATGTCACCGCCGGACGCCAGCTCGAACGGGCGAAGGATGAGTTTCTGGCGACCGCGAGCCATGAGTTGAAGACACCGATCACCACCCTCGGCGGCTACCTGGAACTCTTGGGCCGACAGATAATGCAACCTGCTGGCCCCGACCCGGTGCGCCTGACCCGTTATATCGATACGGCGCGTGGTGAACTCGCCCGCTTGCAGCGCCTGAGCGAAGATTTGCTCGAAGTTGCCCGGATCGAGGCCGGGCGGCTGACCCTGCAACTCGCGGCCGGTGACCTCACGCAGACGGTACGCGAGACGGTGGAGCGGTTCGTTCGCCGACCGGGCCTGGAAGAACGCGGGCACCGAATCGTTTGCGAGGCCACCGAGCCGATGCCGATGATCCACGATCCTTTGCGGATCGGGCAGGTGGTGGGAAATCTGCTCGAAAATGCCCTGAAATACTCGCCAACCGGGGGGGATGTTGTCGTCAGTACGCAGCACGTCGGCGACGAAGGGGTGATCAGCGTACACGACTCGGGGATCGGCGTGCCGGAGAACGAACGCGAACAGCTTTTCCTACCGTTCTATCGCACCACCAACGCCTCGGCGGGGAGCCCGGAAGGGCTGGGATTGGGGCTCTACATCAGTCGGGGGATCGTGGAGGGACACGGCGGGCACATCTGGGTCGAGCCAGCCCCGGAGCAAGGAACGATCTTCAAACTATCGTTACCGCTCATTTAAGGCAAACAGGCGGGGGGACGCCCGATAGAGGAAATTCTAGCGACTATCGGTGTCGCGCAGGTTTTCCTCTATCGGGCATTCCCCCACTCATAATCGCCGCGTTAGCGACCGCGCCCCGGACGCCCGGAGAGTTCGCCAATCTCGGCATTCGCCGGATTCAGCAGCAAGCGCCAGAAAGGATTGCTGGTATCCAGCCCACGCTTCTTGGCCTTTAACTTCTGCTTCTTCAGGCGGTGCTTCTCATTCACGCGACGTTTCGTCGCATTGGCTGCTGGCATGTTACCCTCCTCAACAATCTTCGCTCGTGATCGCGCACAGCATACCCTTCCGGGACAAGCCGACATATCACAGCGTATTGTACTCGCAGTGACCCGGCATGCGCCAACCGCCCGGATTGCCACCCACATTAATGGCAGGAGCCTTGCATTGCCCAGATTAGCAGGACACGCCGTACAGTTATCACGGAGACGGTCGGAATCCGTCACCCTTGTCGAACGATTCCCGCGTCGATTGGTAGATTGTAGGAGAAGTTGATGACGACCGCTGCCACCGCGCTCTCACCGTACCCACCGATAGGCGATTATGCGCTGATCGGCGACTGCCACGCGGCGGCGTTGGTCTCACGAACCGGCTCGATCGATTGGTGTTGCCTCCCACGCTTCGATCAGGGGAGTTGCTTCGGTCGGCTCCTCGATTGGAATAAGGGCGGGTTTTGCTCGATCGGCCCCGCCGAGCCGAATGGTCCGGCCTTCCGCCGGTATATCGAGAATACGATGGTGCTGGAAACGTTGATCCACACCAATGGCGGCGAGGCGCGGATCCTCGACTGCTTTGCTATGCGCGAGGGCGGTCGTCTCGCCCCCTACTTACAGATACTCCGCATTGTGGAGGGGGTCCGCGGCAGGGTGGACTTGCGCCTCCAGATCGCCCCGCGCTTCGATTACGGTGCCCTCCGTCCCTGGATACGCCACGAAGGGATCAATCTCTACAGCGCCATCGGCGGCGACGACGCGCTGGTGATCCACTCCGACGCCAAACTCGAAATGCAGGGCCGACACGATCTCACGGCCCATTTCATGATCCGCGCTGGCGAGCGAATCCGCACCACGATCAGCTACGCCGACCCTGCGGCGATCGACCGCGATCGGCCAACCGTCCTCGAAGTCGCGGAGATCGACCGGCGGCTCACTAGCACGATCGCGTGGTGGCAGACCTGGGCGGCGCAAGCCCGCCTCGAAGGGCCGGATGGCCCAGGGGCGGTGCGTTCCGCGCTGACCCTCAAGGCGCTCACCAATGCGCCCACCGGCGCGATCGTCGCCGCGCCGACCACGTCACTCCCCGAACATCCGGGCGGCGAGCGGAACTGGGACTATCGGTATAGCTGGATTCGCGACTCTGCCCTCAGTGTGCGCTCGCTCGCCGACATCGGCTGCGCCAACGAAGCGGACGATTTCCGCCGCTTCATCCAGCGCAGCGCGGCGGGCGCGGCCGACAGCTTGCAAATCATGTACGGGCCGGGCGGCGAGCGGACCCTGACCGAGATCGAATTACCGCATCTGGAAGGGTATCGTGGGGCGAAGCCGGTGCGGGTCGGCAACGCGGCGGCCCACCAGATCCAACTCGATGCCTACGGCGAACTGCTCGACCTCAGTTGGCGCTGGTACGAGCGAGGGCATTCGATCGATGATGATTATTGGCGCTTCCTGCTCGATCTGGTCGATACCGCCGCCGAACGTTGGCAGGAGGCCGATCGCGGTATCTGGGAGATACGCGGCGAGCCGCAACATTTCGTCCACTCGAAAGTCTACTGCTGGGCCGCTCTCGATCGCGGTATCCGCCTCGCCGAAGCGAACCTGCGTCAGGCGCCGTTGCGACGTTGGAAGGCGACGCGCAAAGATATCCGCGATGCCATCGAGCGCGACGGCTACGACAAGGAGCGTGGCATCTTTGTACAGGCGTTCGGGTCGCAAGAGCTCGATGCTGCCCTCCTCCTCCTCCCGAGCGTCGATTTCGTCGCCTATGACGACGAGCGGATGATCCGCACGGTCGATGCGATCCAGGAGGAATTGCTGCAAGATGGCCTGTTGCTGCGCTATCACGTCGCACGCACCGATGACGGGTTGAAAGGTGAGGAGGGGGTCTTCCTGGCCTGCTCGTTCTGGCTCGCGGAATGTCTGGCCCATCAGGGCCGGATGGAAGAAGCGCGCGAGGTCTTCGATCGGGCGTCGGCGACCGGGAATGACCTCGGACTCTTCGCGGAAGAATGGGACTCGCAGCAGTGCGAAATGCTCGGCAACTTCCCGCAGGGGCTCACCCACCTCTCCCATATCGCCGCCGCCGTCGCGTTGGCACAACGGCAGGGGTACGACATCAAGGTCGAAAGTGGCAGGCCGGACGACTAACCCGTTACGGCAGCGGCGAGCCGACTGCGGGGCCGAGCGTGGGGGCGAATGTCGGCGGCGGCGTCACGGTCACGATCGGCGCAGTTGGGGTGATAGGTGCGGTAGGCGTCACAGCGAGCGGGCGACCCAGGCCCGGTCTCCAGATGACCGCCAGCAGCGCCGCGAAGAGGATGATCGCGGCGGCATAACGCAACAACCGTCCGAGCGAGTACAGCTCGGTCCTCTGGCTCGGCGCTCGGTCGAGCGGGGTCTCCCACTCGATGTCGATCGGCCCGCCGCCACCCCAGTGGGTGGTGCGCTCGGCGGCGGGGCGCGGCGTGGGCGCAGGAGTCTTCGAGGAAGCCGTGCGCCGTTGCAACGGTGCAGCGGTCGATCCCTGGCTATGCCGCGTCCGGTCGTAATCGCGTCGTCGCTCACGATCGCCGATCACGCCGTGGGCGCGGTTGATCCGTTTCAGCAGCTCTTCCGCGCCCCGCCGCACTTCGGGACTCGCATCTCGCAGTAGGTCCGGGTGGTGGAGGCGTACCAGACGACGGTAGGCCCGCTCGATTTCTGCGGCGCTGGCCGACGCACGAACCTGCAACGTCGCGTAATGATCCTCCACGAAACCCCTATGGTGCGTGTAGCTGCCGCAACGCTGCGGTCATAGCAACGTCAGCATCGCGCCACCCTTACCCCTGGTTTACCCTGAGTTCAGCGTACCCCGTCAGTATCGTGCGCGCCGATCTCGACCAGTTCAGTCAGGACGCCACCGCAGGAACGCGGATGCAAAAAAGCGACCTGCCAGCCCTCGTGCAGACCGGGGCGCGGCGCATGATCGATCAGTTGCACCCCGGCCTCGCGGCACTGTGCCAACGCCGCAACGATGTCGCCCACCTCGTAACAGAGGTGGTGCATCCCCGCACCGCGTTTCGCCAGGGCTTCCGCGGTTGGTCCGACGGGCGTCAGCGGCGCGAAGAGTTCGAGGTGGCTCTCGCCGAGATCGATCAGGGCCGCGCGAATATCGTGCGCCGCCGAGTCATGCGGCACACCCGCCCGCAGGCCGAGCGTGCCGCGATAGAATTGCAACGCTTCATCCAGATTCGGCACCAGGATCCCGACATGATGCAGACGCAGAGGCGGCAGTCCGGCAATCACGCTCATCACTCTCCGATACAAGCGGGCGGTTTCAACTGCCCGCCAGCGTGAGCTCACCCATACATCCTGCCAGCCACACGCCAGCGGCATTGCGATAGCCTGTACAGTCGTGTTATCGTCACTCCATCGCGCATCACGTTCAGGCACTATGACCCACAATATATCGCCATGATTGTACAACGGCACAACGGATCACGCGCTGCCGTTCGACGGACAGCCATCACCCCCGAGGAGCAACCGATGATCGCAACGTGGGATACCGCCAGCCTTGTGGAACAAGACATCGCGCACATGCTCCACCCGGTCACCAATCTTCACCGTCACCGCCAGACCGGGCCGCTCGTTATCGTGCGCGGCGAAGGCTCGACCGTCTGGGATTCCGACGGCAAAGAGTACATCGACGGTTTCGCCGGACTCTGGAACGTCAATGTCGGGCATGGGCGGCGCGAACTCGCCGACGTGGCGCAGGAGCAAATGGCCCGCCTCGCGTTCCAGCCGACCTTCTTCGGCCTCGCCACGCCGCCCGCGATCGAGCTCGCCACGAAGCTGGCCGCGATGATCCCCGGCCCGCTGAACCATTTCCAGTTCACCTCGGGCGGGGCGGAATCGAACGAGACGGCGCTGAAGATCGCGCGCTACTACTGGGCACTCAGCGGTCAGCCGAACAAGGTCAAGATTATCTCGCGCAACATGGCCTATCATGGGATCGCCTCTGGCGCGCTCGCCGCCACAGGTCTGCCCGCCTACTGGCAGGATTTCGGCCCGCTCAGCCCCGGCTTCGTCCATATCAGCGCGCCGCACGCCTATCGCCTCGGCGACGGCTTGAGCGAGACCGAGTTCGTCGCCAAACTGATCGAAGAACTGGAAGCGACGATCGAGCGCGAGGGCGCGGATCAGATCGCGGCGTTCATCGGCGAGCCGGTACAGGGCGCGGGCGGCGTTGTCCCGCCACCGCAAAGCTACTGGGCCGCCGTCTCCGCAGTCTTGCAGAAGCACGATATTCTGCTGATCGCCGACGAGGTCATCACCGGCTTCGGGCGCACGGGCACGATGTTCGGCGTGGAGCAATACGCGGTGCAACCGGATATCGTCTCGCTCGCAAAGGGGATCACCTCCGGCTATCTCCCGCTCGGCGCGGTCGGCGTCTCCGATGAGATCAACGAGCGTCTCAGCACGCCGGATCGACTCTTCATGCACGGCTTCACCTATTCCGGTCATCCGGTCGCCTGCGCCGTCGGCCTGCGGAATATCGCGATGATCGAAGACGAGGACTTACCCGCCAACGCCGCCGTCCGTGGCGAACAACTGCTGGCCGGGCTGCACGATCTCGGCAACCACCCGAACATCGGCAATGTGCGCGGCAAGGGGCTGATGGCGATCATCGAGGTCGTCGCCGATCGCGACACCAAGGCCGGCTTCGCCGCCGCTGCGGGGGTCGGGGCGAAGCTCCAGGCGGCCACGCGGGCGCGCGGCCTGATCGTGCGCTGCAACGATACCGGCATCGCCTTCTCCCCGCCGCTGGTCATCACCGAGCAAGAGGTCGACGCACTCGTCAACGGCGTCGGCGAGGCGATCCGCGAGGTCTTGGGCTCGTAACCAGCACACGCCAAGGGCCGTACCGCATGACCATGCGGTACGGCCCTTTTGCTTCGCCTACTCAAGGCGAACCAAATGTGCGTCCGGTTAGATTGATGTTGGTCTACTCATTACGACCATCGCTGTTACCTAGCCCACGGAGGTGGGCCGTGGTCCCCTGCGTAGTCAGGGGATGAGTGGCGACCGCTGTCGCCTTCAGCCCAACGGCGACCCACGCTGACACCGTTACACACATGACAGCAGAGCGATACCCACAACGCACCAAAAAGGGGCGACACCGAACGGTGTCGCCCCTGATCTATCGGATTCTCGCTCGGCCAGCGCTGCTCCCTACCGCCCGATCGACCGCACCATAGACGAATGCGGAAAAGGCAAACTAATAGCGGTCGCGGCTGCCGTAGCTACCGCCACCATAGCCGCCGCTGCTGGACTGACGCCGTTCGGCGAAGCAA
>JAABUN010004852.1_pt1 | contig 17563 bp, 8 predicted proteins | sample 5559311 | NCBI WGS metagenome assembly JAABUN01 (sample SAMN10711877, study PRJNA513370) | rock metagenome | isolation source: Antarctica rocks | place: Antarctica: Victoria Land, Siegfried Peak sud | reverse complement strand
GTCGGGCGGCAGGATGCCGGCACGCGCGATCAGGCGCAGGAACCGCGTATCGGCGGTCGCCAGCGGAATATCGCGGGCCAACGCCAACGCGAGGTAAAGGCAGTCGTAGACCGGATGCGCAAGTTCCAGGCCAAGCCGCAGCGCCGATGCCTGCAACGGCAGATCGGCATCGACGATGCACACCGGCATGGCGGTAATGGCGCGGAAGGCAGCCTCGGCATCCAACGCACCGGCGGGCGCCGCCCTGGCGATGCGCCAGAGGCCGTTGGCGCATTCGGTCCACAGCAGCGCCGGGGCAACGAGCTTCGCGGCCCCCGTCTTCGTAGCCCCCATCGGAAGGGCGCGGGCCCACTCGCTACCGGACTCGTTCAGGACCCATTTCAGCGCGACGGAAGCATCGACGACGGCAGCCGCCGTCACCGTTCATCCCGCATCTGCCGGATGATGTCGGTCGAGTTGGGCGACCCCGGCGGCAGGGTGACCGCCTGCGCAAAGATCGCCGCCCACCGGGCCTGCTCGTCCCGTCGGCGTTCAGCCTCCGCCCGGTCGCGGGCGGCGCGGAGCAGGGAGCGCACTTCCTCCTCCGTGCTGACCCCATGCCGGGCGGCCTGCTCGCGCAGCCATCCATGCACTTCGGGATCGATCCGACGGATGCTCATTGCGCTCATGCCAGCATGATATCACCAAGAAGAAGTGCCAGCAAGCTATTCCGCCGGCGCCGCCACCTCCGGCACCCCCCGCCGCCGCGTGGTCAACCGCCGCGCCAGCGCATCGAAGCCTAGGTAGAGCACCGGCGTCACGAACAGCGTCAGCACCTGGCTGACCGCCAGCCCACCTACCACCGCCAGGCCCAGCGGCTGCCGCAGTTCCGCCGCGGCGCCCCAGCCCATGGCGATCGGCACCGCGCCGGCGCCCGCCGCCAGCGTGGTCATCAGGATCGGCCGGAGGCGGATCAAGCAGGCCTCGTGCACCGCGCTGAACGCCGGCGCGCCGGCGCGTTGCCGGGCCAGCGCCACGTCGACGATCATGATGGCGTTCTTCTTCACCAGCCCGATCAGCAGCAGCACGCCGATCACCGCGATCACCGACAGGTCGAGGCCGAACAGCCACAACGTGCCGAAGGCGCCCAGCGCCGCCGCCGGCAAGCCGGACAGGATAGTCAGCGGATGGATCAGGCTTTCGTAGAGCACCCCCAGCACCACGTACATGATCAGCACGGCGGCCAGCACCAGCATCCCCTGGCCGGCCAGCGCCTGCTGGAACACCTGCGCGGCGCCGCTGAAGCCGGTCACGATGGTGGGCGGCATCCCCATCTCGCGCTCCACGTTGCGGACCGCGGCGACGGCATCGCCCAGCGCCACGCCCGGCGGCGTGTTGAAGCCGATCACCACCGCCGGCAATTGCCCCTGGTGGCTGACGTTCAACGGCCCGGAGCGCCGCTCCACCGTTGCCACCGCCGATAGCGGCACCAGCCGCCCGCTGACCGAGCGCAGGTACAGCTTGGCCAGGCCGGTCTCGTCCCGCTGGTCCTCCGGCAGCGCCTCCAGGATCACCGGATAGGCGTTGGCCTGGCCGTAGACGGTCGAGATCTGCCGCGCCCCGAAGGCCGAGAACAGCGCCTGCCGCACCTGGTCCACCGTGACGCCGAGCGTGGTGGCACGGTCGCGGTCCACGTTCACCTGCACCACCGGCGCGTCGAGCTGGAGGTCGGTGTTCACGTCCTGCAATTGCGGCAGCGCCAGCAGCCGCTGCTCCAGCCGTGGCGCCCAGTCGTACAACTCCTCCAGTTTCAGTCCCTGCAACGTGTAGAGGTACTGCGTGCGGGTCTGCCGGGCGCCGAAATTGATGTTCTGGATCGGCTGGAAGAACACCCGGAGGCCCGGCACTTGGTTGGCCTGCCGACGCAAATCCTGGATCACGTGCTCCACCGCCGGCCGGGCTTCCCGCGGCTTCAGCTCGACGAACATGCGGCCCTGGTTGATCGAGACGCTGCCGCCGACGGTGCCGAGGTTGGACACCACGTTGGTGACGTTGGGGGACTGGCGCAGCGTCTCCGCCAACCGGTTCTGCATCTCCGCCATCGCCTGCATGGAGGCGCCGCGCGGACCTTCGGTGTTGACCACCAGCAGGCCGGTGTCCTCCACCGGGAAAAAGCCCTTGGGGATCACCACCGCCATCCACGCGGCGGCGCCGAGCGAGGCCAGGAACACCAGCCACACCACCAGGCGGAACCGCAGCGCGAGGTCCACCATCCAGGCATAGCCGCGCTCGATCGCCTTGAAGCCGCGCTCCAGCGTCCGGTCCACCAGCGACGGCTTGTGCACGGCTTTCAGGCGGCTGGCCATCAGCGGCGTCAAGGTCAGCGAAACGATGCATGACGCGATCACCGCCAGCGACACCGTGGCGGCGAAGGCGTTGAACACCCGTCCCACCACGCCGCCCATCAGCAGGATCGGCAGGAACACCGCGATCAGCGACAGCGTGATGGAGATGATGGTGAAGCCGATCTCGCGCGAGCCGCGGATGGCGGCCTGCATCGGCGACATGCCCGCCTCGATGTGGCGGATGATGGCCTCCAGCATGACGATGGCGTCGTCCACCACCAGCCCGACCGCGATGGTCAGCCCCAGCAGCGTCACGTTGTCGATGCCATAGCCCAACGCATACATCAGCCCGAAGGCGACGCACAGGCTGATCGGCACGGCGACCGTGGGTATCAGCGTGGCCGACAGCCGGCGGAGGAAGACGAAGCACACCAGCACCACCAGCCCGATGGCGATCAGCAGGCTCTCCTGCACGTCGTGCACCGCATCGCGGATCGACTTCGACCGGTCCAGCAGGACGTTGATCTCGGCGCCGGGCGGCAGCGAGGCCTGCAACGCGGGGAGGCTGGCCTTCACCCCGGCCACCACGTCCACCGTGTTGGCGTCGGGCTGCCGCAGCACCGCCAGCACCAGAGCGCGCTCGCCGTTCCGCCACGACGCGATGCGTTCGTTCTGCACGCCGTCCACCACGTCGGCGATTTCGTTCAGCCGGATCGGCGCCTGGGCGCGGCCGGCCACCACCAGGTTGCCGAACGCCGCTGCGTCCTGCGGCTGCTCGTTGGCGCGCAGCGTGAGTTGCTGCCGCGCGCCCGCCAGCAGCCCGACCGGGGTGTTCGAATTGGCCTGCGCCACCGATTGCTGCACGGTGTCGAAGGCGAGGCCCATCGCCGCGATGCGGTCCGGGTCGAGCCGCACCCGCACCGAATACAACTGCTCGCCGAAGGTCTGCACCTGCGCCACGCCGGTGACGCGCGAGAGCGCCGGCGCGATGATGGTGCTGGCCACGTCGTTCAGCCGGTACAGCGGCACGTCGCCGCCCGACAGCGCCAGCAGCACCACCGGCGCGTCGGCCGGGTTCACCTTGCGGTAGCTGGGCGGGATCGTCATGTCGATCGGCAGCCGCCGCTGCGCCCGGGTCATCGCCGCCTGCACGTCCTGCGCCGCCGCGTCGATGCTGCGTCCCAGGGTGAATTGCAGTGTCACCTGCGTAGTGTCCTGGCCGTTGATCGAGGACATCGATTCGAGGCCGGCGATGGTGCTGAACTCGCGTTCCAGCGGCAGCGCGACACTGGTCGCCATGGTCTCCGGGCTGGCGCCGGCGAAGTTGGCGAAGACCGTGATGACCGGGAAATCGACCCGCGGGATCGCCGCCACCGGCAGCCGGGTATAGGCGATCACGCCGGCGACCACGGCGGCGATCGACAGCAGCGCGGTCATCACCGGGCGGCGGATGCAGAGTTCGGACAGCGTCATCGCCTGGGCTCCGTCGCTACTGGACGCTGGACACGCGCTGAGCACCGGCCGCCGGCTGGTTGCGCTCCACCGCGCGGGTGCCTTCCGTCACGCGCTGGGCGCCGTCGACGATCACCTTCTCGCCGGCCGCCAGTTCGCCCGATACTACGGCGCGGTCGCCGACGGTGCGGACCAGCGCCACCGGCCGGCGCCGCGCGGTGCCGCCGTCGAGCACGAACACGAAGCGCCCGGCCTGGCCGGCCTGCACCGCCGGCCCTGCCACCGTGATGGCATCCTCCTGCGCACGGGGCACCAGCACCACCTGCACGTACTGCCCCGGCCACAGCCGGAATTCCGCATTGGCGAAGCGCGCCTTCAGCAGGATGGTGCCGGTCGCGGTATCGACCGCGCTGTCGACGAACACCAGGCTGCCCTCGGCATGCGGCGCCGCGTCGGCCTCGGCCTTGGCGCGGACCGAGGGCGTGCCGCGCGCCATCGCCGCGCGGATTTCCGGCAGCCAGCGTTCCGGCACCGCGAACTGCACCAGGACCGGGTCCATCTGCGTCACCGTGGTGATGGCGGTGTTCTCGGCCTGGCGGACGAAGTTGCCGACCCGCAGCGGAATGGCGCCCAGCCGGCCGTCGATCTCGGCGGTGATGGTCGCGAATTCGATGGACAGCCGGGTCTGCACGATCAGCGCCTCGGTCGCCTTGGCATTGGCCGCGGCGGCCAGCGCGTCCGCCTGCGCCTGCTCGAACCGCTGCTGGCTGGTGAAGCTTTCGCCGCGCAGCGACTGGTAGCGCTGCTGGTCGGCCTGGGTGCGGACGGCCAGCGCCCGGTCGCGCGCCAATTGCGCGTCCTGCTGCGCCAGGATCGCCTGGTTCAGCCGTGCGTCGAGCGTGAACAGTGGCTGGCCGCGGCGGACCATCTGGCCCTCGGTGACATGCACCTGGGTGATCTGGCCGTCCACCCGGGTCCGGATGGTGACCACGGATTCCGAGGCGGCGATGCCGTTCGCCAGGATCTCGATGGGCACCGCGCCGACCTGCACCGGGTCGGTCGTCACCGGCACGCCGGCGCCGGGAGGCGACCCAGGGGGGGCAGTCTGCGCGGGCGCGGCCACGGCCGTGCCGAGCAGCAGCAGCGCCACCCGCAACACACCGGAGGCAATCGGCCGAAGGCGAAGGCGCATCATGCTGGTTCCTCAGGCAAGGCCCGTCCGGTGATACTTGTCGCGCGGAATGGGCAGGCTTGGGAAGAAGAAGCAACCCTCATGCCATTTAACCTCCGCCGCCGCCTCTGCAAGACCGTGACCCAGGCCCCGATGGATGGTCCCAAGGATGCAATGCCGCGCGGCGCCGCCTGTGCCATGCTGCAACCATTCCGATCGAGGCCTCCCCGCCGATGCGCTTCCTGGTCCTGCTGCTATGCCTGCTGCTGGCCGTCCCGATCGTGTCCGCCCGCGCCCAGGGCTTCGACATGCCGGGCCTGTCCGGCGACGCCGAGGGCTACGAACGCTCGCTCACCCGCCGCTTTCCTGCCGGCGCCACCCCGGCGCAGCGTAGCGCCGCCGAGCAGCGCGCGGCGCAGGCCGAGCGCACCGCCAACTGGCCCGCCGCCGCGCAGGCCTGGGAAGACCGCATCGCCGGCGGCGAGCCGCGGCCGGAGCACTGGCTGTCGCTGGCTCGGGCGCAATTGCAGAAGACCCCGCCGGACCTTAACCGAGCGTTGCAGGCCGCCTTCATGAACTTCCAGGCAGTGCCCGGCGGCGCCCCGGAAATCCCCTCCCTCCTGCTCATGGCCGAGGCGTTGCAGCGGCTGGACCGCCCGGCACAGCAGCAGCAGGCGCTGGCGTCGGTGATCGAACGCGCCCCCAACGAGCCGCGCTTCCGCCAATTGCTGGCCGAGGCCCGCCGCGCCGCCGGCCTGCTGGTCGCCCGCATCAACACCGAGGCCGAGGCCGAACCCGCCCGCGCCTGCCTCAGCTTCACCGTGCCGCCCGCCCGCCGCACCGACTGGCAACCGCAGGACTGGGTCCGCGCCGAACCCGCCATCCCCGGCCTGGCGGTGGTGCGCGACGGCGATGCGCTGTGCGCCGTCGGCCTGCCGCACGGCCAGACCACCCGGCTGATCCTCCGCGCCGGGCTGCCGGGCGAGGACGGGCTGCGGCTCACCCGCGACACCCCGGTGCCGGTGGCGATGCCCAACCGAACCCCGCGCATCGTCTTCGACAGCAGCGCCTTCCTGCTGCCGCGCGGCCAGGCGCCGCGGGTCGGCGTCGCCACCATCAACCTGTCGGCGCTCACGCTCCGGGTGGTGCGGCTGACCGAGCGCGTGCTGGTGCCGTTCGGCCGCGACTGGAAGCCGGGCCAGGACCTCGACGGCTACGCGGCCGACGACCTGTCCGAGACCTGGGGCCGGGTGGTCTGGGAAGGCCGCGCCGAACTGCCGCGTCTCGAGGCCAACCGGCTGCAGCGCCACGCCCTGCCGCTGCCCGACGCACTGCGGACCGCCGGGCCGGGCCTCTATGCGCTGGTCGCCAAGCCGGCCGATGGCGCGCGCGGCCGGTCGGTCGCGCTGCCGGTGATGGTGACGGATCTCGGCCTGACGGCCTGGCGCAGCCCGCAGGGCATGGCGGTGCAGGCGCGCGGGCTGGCCGGCGGGCGGCCGGAGGCCGGCGTGCGGGTCCGGCTGCTGGCCACCAACAACGACATATTGGCCGAGGCCGAGACCGGCGCCGACGGCCTGGCCCGCTTCGCCGCGCCCTTGCTGCGCGGCACCGGGCCGATGGCCCCGCGGGCGATCCACGCCAGCCGGGACGACGACCTGGTGGCGCTGGACCTCGAAGCCGCGTCCTTCGACCTGTCGGACCGTGGCGCGGCCGGCACCCCCCACCCCGGACCGCTCGACGCCTTCGTCTGGCTCGACCGCGGCATCTACCGCCCCGGCGAGACGGTGCGGGCGGCGGCGCTGCTGCGCGACGCCGGCGGCGCGCCCGCCGACCTGCCCGCCCGCATCCGGGTGCGCCGGCCGAACGGCAGCGTCTTCGCCGAAAACGTGCCGGCGCGGGAGCCGGGCGGCGCCATCCTATGGCCGATCCCGCTGGCCAGCGGCGCCCCCGCCGGCGTCTGGACGCTGGAGGTGCTGGCCGACCCGGCCGCGCCGCCGATCGGCCACGCCGAGTTCCGCGTGGACGCCTTCGTCCCCGAACGGCTGGAGGTGAAGGCTGGCCCGGCCTCCGGCCCCCTGGTGCCCGGCACTGCGCTGCCGTTGCCGGTCTCGGTGCGGTTCCTGTATGGGGCGCCCGGCGCCGGCCTGACTGGCACCGCCGAATTGCGCCTGCAAGCCGTCCGCTCGCCCTTCGAGAGGTATAAGGACTACCTCTTCGGCCTGGCCGACGAGGAATTCGCCCCCGACCTGCTGTCCTTCGACATCGACGCGCTAGATGTGCAGGGCAACGGCACCGTCGCCCTGGCCGTGCCGCGGGCGCCCGACACCACCCGGCCGCTGCGCGCCGAGGTCTCCATCGCGATCGACGAGCCGGGCGGAAGGGCCTCCCGCATCGCGCTGGCCCTGCCGGTGCGGACGGCGCACCATCTGATCGGCGTCCGCCCGCTCTTCGCCGACTTCGCGATCGACGCCGACGCCGAGGCCGGGTTCGAGGTCGTCGCGCTGGACGGCGACGGCGCCCCCGTGGCCGCGCAACTCCGCGCCCGGCTGGTGCGCGAGCGCCCGGACTGGCGGATCGTGACCCGCGGCAGCCAGGCCCGCTACGAGACGGTGTGGCGCGACGAGCCGGTGGACACGGCTGGCCTCGCCGTTGTCGCCGGCACCCCCGCCCGCTTCGCCCGCCGCCTGCCCTTCGGCCGCTACCGGCTGGAGGTCGCCGAACCGGACAGCCTCGCCATCACCTCCATCCGCTTCCGCAGCGGCTGGGCCGGCGGTGAGACGGCCGAGGTGCCGGACAAGGTGGACGTCGCCGCCGACCGCCGCGCCTATGCGCCCGGCGACACCGCCCGCATCCGCATCACCTCGCCCTTCGCCGGCCTGGCCAGCGTGGCGGTGCTGACCGACCGGCTGGTGACGCTGCGCGAGGTCGCGGTGGCCGAGGGCGGCACCGAAGTGGAGGTTCCGGTCGAGGCCGCCTGGGGGCCGGGCGCCTACCTGGCCGTCACGGTGTTCCGGCCGGGCGAAACGCGGCAGGGGCACCCCGGCCGGGCGCTGGGGCTGGCCTGGCTGCAACTCGACCCCGGCTCGCGGCGGATCGGCATCGCCTTCGGCACGCCGCCACGCATCACCCCGCGGCAGCGCCTGGAAGTGCCGCTGCGCCTCACCGGCGCCGGCGACGGCACGCACCTGACCCTCGCCGCGGTGGACGAGGGCATCCTCCGCCTGACCCGCTTCGCCACGCCCGACCCGGTCGGCCACTTCATGGGCCAGCGCCGGCTCGGCGTCGACATCCGAGACGATTACGGGCGGCTGATCCCGCCGACCGATGCCGAGGCCGCGGCGCTGCGCCAGGGCGGCGACGAGTTCAGCGTGGGCTCCATCGACATCCCGCAGCGCACCGTGGCGCTGTTCTCCGGCCCGGTCGCGGTGGCCCCCGACGGCACCGCGACGGTGACGCTCGACATCCCCGACTTCGCCGGCGAATTGCGGCTGATGGCCGTCGCCTGGGCCGGCCCCCGCATCGGCGCCGCCAGCCAGCCGCTCACCGTGCGCGACGCCGTGGTGGCCGAAGCATTGCTGCCGCGCTTCCTCGCCCCCGGCGACGAGGCCCGCCTTCCTGTCCTGCTGCACAACCTCGACCTCGCGGCCGGCGAGGTGGTGGCTACGCTCACCGCCGAGGGCGCCATCGCGCTCGCCGGCCCGGCCCGGCTGGCCGCCACCCTGGCCCCCGGCGCCCGCGCCCTGCCTTCCACCACGCTCCGCGCGGTGGTGACCGGCGAGGGCGTGCTGCGGCTTGCCGTCACCGGCCCCGACGGCTTCGCCGCCACCCGCGAGGCGCGGATCACCGTCCGCTCCTCCCGCCCCATCGCCACCGAAATCGCCGCCGCCGAACTGCCGGCCGGGCAGGACCGCGCCCTGGCCCCGCCGCTCGACCGCTTCCTGGCCAACACCTGGCGCGCCTCGGCCAGCTTCGGCGGCGCGGTGCGCTACGACGCGGCGGGAATACTGCGGCTGCTGGACAGCTACCCCTTTGCCTGCCTGGAGCAGTCGGCCTCGCAATTGCTGGCGTTCTCGGCGATGTCCGCCGATGGGCTGGCTGGCGGCGACCGTGCCGGGCGCCTGCAACGCACCGCCGAATCGGTGCTCGGCAAGCAGCGCTTCGACGGCGCCTTCGGCCTGTGGTCGGCGCAGGGCGAGGCGGAACCCTGGCTCGGCCCCTATGCGGTGGAAGCCCTGCTGCGCGCCCGCGCGGCCGGCGCCGCCATCCCCGAAGCCGCCCTGGAGGACGCGCTGAAGCACCTGCTGGAGGTCGCCGACAGCGAATACCGCGACGACAAGCCCGAGGAACGCGCCGCCCAGGCCTACCGCCTGCACGTGCTGTCGCTGGCCGGGCGACACCGGCTCGGCTCGGCGCGGTGGCTGCTGGAACGGCTCGACGACCTGCCGACGCCGCTGTCCCGCGCCCAGCTCGGCGCCGCCTTCGCCCGGGCCGGCGACCAGCCGCGCGCCGAGGCCGCCTTCGCCGCCGCGCTCGCCCCGCACGCCCGCACCCCCTGGGCCTTCGACTACGGCAACGCGACGCGCGACACCCTGGCGGTGGCGGCGCTGCTGAAGGAAAGCGGCCTGCTGCCGGCGCAGATGACAAGCCTGCAAACCCGCCTGCCCGGCCCGGAACTGACGCCCTCGGGAGCCAACACCCAGGAACAGGCCTGGGCCGTGCTGGCCAGCGCGGCGCTCGGGCGCGACGGCCGGCCGGTGCGCGTCTCCATCGACGGCCAGGCGCAGCCGCCGGCGGTACTGGTCAGCGTGGCGCTCACCGGGCCGGCCAATGCGCGCAACACTTCCGACGCCGCGGTCTGGCAGAGCGTCTCCGTCACCGGCATCCCGGCCCAGCCGGCGCCGGCCGGGCGGGGCGGCATGCGCATCGCCCGGCGGTTCCTCGACCTGGCCGGGCTGCCGCTGAACCTCGACACGCTGCGGCAGAACACCGTGTTCGTGCTGCTGCTGGAAGGCCGCGCCGAAACCCGCGAGACGCATCGCGCCATGCTGCAGCAGGGGCTGCCGGCGGGGTGGGAGATCATCGGCCGGCTCGGTGCCGGCGAGGTTACGGGGATGCCCTGGCTCGGCACGCTGACGGAAACCGTGGCCAGTCCGGCGCTCGACGACCGCTTCGCCGCGGCGCTGGACCTGACCCCGGATGCGCCGGACTTCCGCCTGGCGGTCAGGCTGCGGGCGGTGACGGCGGGGCGGTTCGAACTGCCGGGCGCGGATGTCTCCGACATGTACCGGCCGCAGGTCTTCGCGCGGCAGAGTACTGGGCGGATCACGGTGCTGGGGCCGGACGATCCTGCGCCGGTCGCGCCTGCCCCCGTTCCGCCCATTCCCGGCGCGCGGCCGGGCAGCCCGGCGCGATGAACGCAGGATGACCTTGCCAATACGGCACGTTCCTGTTATGTTCTGAACGGTTCTCGCTGTCAGGGAGGGTGCGATGGTCGAAGCCTTCCTGGATGTGGCGGCCCGGTTGCGGCGGGCGGCATCGGCCGCCGGCGATCGGCTGCGGGCGATGGCGGGCACCTGGGCCGGCGCGGACCGTGCCGGCCGCCGGCGTTTGTCCGACGGAGGCGTAAAGTCCGCAGCGGTCGCGCCGACCGACGGAATTTGTCCGGAGAGTGCACGGCTGGACCATGCCGCCCCAGGGCATTTGTCCGACGAGGGCACGAACCGCGCAACAGCCACGCTGACCCCAACCCCGGCCGACACGGTTCGTCCGGAGAGTGCACGGCTGGACCATGCCGCCCCAGGGCATTTGTCCGACGCGGGCACGAACCGCGCGGCAGCCGCGCCGGCCCCACGGATCGGCTCATCGGGCGCGCCCCCCCATCGCCCCGGCCGCGCCGTTCAGGGCCATTTGTCCGGCAAGCACCCGTTTCGCCGTTTTCTCCTCCCCGCCGCGGCACTGCTTGGGCTGGCGGCCACCATCTTCGCCCTCGACCGTGCCCTGCCGCCCGACCTCTCCCGCCTGGCGGCCGGCACCGAGGTGGTGGACCTCGCCGGCCGCACCCTCGCAGCCCTGCCGGCGCCGGGCGGCGTCTGGCGCCTCCGCACCATCGCGGCCGAGGTCCCGCCGCACCTGCTGGACCTGCTCACCGCCGCCGAGGACCACCGCTTCCACCGCCACCCCGGAATCGATCCCTGGGCGCTGGCTCGCGCAGCGGCGCAGTGGGCGCGGGCCGGCCGCATCGTCTCCGGCGGCTCCACGCTCACGATGCAGGCGGCCCGGCTGCTGGTACCCCGCCCTCGCACCCTCCGGAGCAAGGCCATCGAGATCGCCCGCGCGCTGCAACTTGAGATCCGTTTCTCCAAGGCCGAGATTCTCGGCATCTGGCTGACCCTGGCGCCGCAGGGCGGCAACCTCGAAGGATTGCGCGCCGGCGCCCTGGCCTGGTTCGGCCGCCCCCCCGCCAGCCTCGACCCGGCCGAGGCGGCGCTGCTGGTCGCGCTGGCCCGCCGCCCCGAGGCGCTCCGCCCGGACCGCCACCCGGAGGCCGCGCTGGCCGCCCGCAACGCCCTGCTCTCCCGCCGCGCCGCCGGGATCGCGCCGGCCGAAACCGCCGCCGCGCGGGCCGCGCCGGTGCCCCGCGCCCGCCGGCCGATGCCCGCCCTCGCGCCGCATCTGGCCCGCGAACTGGCCCGCGGCGGCGCCGGCCCACGCCTCGCCACCACCCTCGACCTGCCGCTGCAGCGGGCGGCCGAGGGCATCGCCGACGCCGCCCTGCGCGGCCTGCCGGAGCGCGCCTCGCTTGCCATCCTGGTCGCCGACCTGGAACTCCGCGAGGTCCGCGCGCTGGTCGGCGGCGACTTCGGCACCGAGGCGCGGGCCGGTTCGCTGGACCTGACCCGCGCGGTGCGCTCCCCCGGCTCGGCGCTGAAGCCGGCGCTCTACGCCCTGGCCTTCGCGGCCGGGATCGCCGCCCCCGACACCCTGCTGGCCGACCTGCCGCGCCGCTACGGCGGCTACGCGCCCGAGAATTTCGACCGCGGCTTCGCCGGCCGCATCACCGTGGCCGATGCCCTGCGGCAGTCCCTGAACATGCCCGCGGTGGCGCTGCTGGCGGAACTCGGGCCGCGCCACTTCGCCGCCGCGCTCAAGGCGGCCGGCGCCCCCCCGCGGCTGCCCGCCGGCACCGACCCCTCGCTGCCGCTGGCGCTGGGCGGCCTCGGCACCACGCTGCGGGAGCTGGTGGCGCTGTACGCCGCGCTCGGCGGCGACGGCCGCGCGGCGCCGCTGCGGCTGGTGCCGGCGGGCGCCGCACGAGGCATCACCACGGGGGACTTCGCCATGGAAAGCCCTCCCGCCGGGAACGCCCCCGCTGGCACCCCCGCTGGCACACCCGCTGGCACCCCCGCTGGCACCATGATCTTCCAACCGCGCGCGGCGGGGCTGGCCACGGCCATCCTGGTGAACCCGTTCCCGGCCGGCGGACCCTCCGGCATCGCCTGGAAGACCGGCACGAGCTGGGGCGGCCGCGACGCCTGGGCGATCGGCATGGATGCCCGCCACGTGGTCGGCATCTGGGTCGGCCGGCCGGACGGCACGCCGCTGCCCGGCGCCACCGGCGCCCGCCTGGCGCTGCCGCTGCTGGCCCGGATGTTCGAGCGGCTGCCCGCCGCCCCGCGCGCGCCCCTGCCGGCCCGGCCCGGCACTCCGCCGGGAATGCCGCCGGGACTGGCGCCGGGAATGCCCGAGGCGGTGGACCGGCTGCGCCTGGTCTTCCCGCCCCCCGGCGCGGTGCTGGACGAGGCTCCCCTCGCCGGCGGCGGCCATGTCACGCTGCGCGCCAGCGGCGGGCGCCGGCCGCTCGCCTTCCTGGTGGACGGCCGCCCGGTGCCGGCCGAACCTGCCCGGCGGGAGGCCGCCTGGGTGCCGTCCGGTCCGGGCTTCTACCGCCTCACGGTGCTGGACGCCGACGGCGCGGCGGCGCGGGCCGAGGTGCGGGTGCGATGACGCGGCGCTACCCTGGACCCCTGGCCACCGCGGGAGGCGCCCGATGACGACCATCCACGTCGACGGCGACGCCTGCCCGGTGCGGGAGGAAGTGTTCCGCGTCGCCACCCGGCTCGGCCTGCGGGTCTATGTGGTCAGCAACGGCTCTCGTCCGGTGCGGCCGCCGGGGCTGCCGAACGTCGAGATGGTGGTGGTCGCGGCCGGCGCCGATGCCGCCGACGACTGGATCGCCGAGCGCATCGGCCGCGGCGACGTGTGCGTCACCACCGATATCCCGCTGGCGTCGCGCTGCCTCGCCAAGGGCGCCCGCGCGCTGTCGCCCAAGGGCCGGCCCTGGACCACCGACAACATCGGCGGCGCGCTGGCCGGGCGGGCGGTCTCCAACGGCCTGCGCGAGGCCGGCGTGATGACCGGCGGCCCGGCGCCGCTGACCAGGGCGGACCGCTCGCGCTTCCTGGCGGCGCTCGACGCCGAGGTGGTGGCGGCGCAGCGCGAGGCCGCGCCGGTGGCACCCCGCCCCTGGGTGGCGTTCGAGTAGCCGTGCCCGGCACATCAAAGCGCGCGGGATCGTTCAGGAGCAGCCCTGCCGCCCCAGCCGTTCGCGCACCAGGCCGACCGAGAAGCGGGCGCGGTCGAGGGCGGCGCGCAGCCGCCCCAGGCTGGCCTCGGCGCCGGCCTGTTCGGCGAGGCCGGCCGCCTCGGTCGCGCTGGCGGCGGCCCGGCGGCAGCCGCAGCCGGCCAATCCCGTCGCCGCCGCCTGCAACTGCGACCCCGCCTCGGCCCCGGCCGCGCGGCCGGCGACCAGGGCGGTGGGCGGTTCGGCAAGGCGCCGGTCGGCCTCGGCCAGCCGCTCCAGCGCGAGGCCCAGGCCGCAACCGGCACGCTGCGCCCGCACCGGGATCATGCAGGCCAGCAACGCCAGGACGGTCGCGGGGCCAGCCATCGGCCTCATTCGCCGGCCCAGCCGCAGGCCGTCAGCGCTGCCCGCATATGCGCCGGCACCGGGGCCGTCGCGGCGACCGGCGGCTTCAGCGGCAGGATTATGGCGCGGGCCAGCAGGTGCAGCGTGGTTCCCTGGCCGCCCGGCGGGCCGCCGTAGCGCAAATCGCCCAGGATCGGGCAGCCGAAATGGGCGCAATGGACCCGCAACTGGTGCGTCCGCCCGGTACGCGGGTGGAGTTCCAGCCAGGCGAAGCCATCGCTCGACCCCAGCACCCGCCACGCGGTCGCCGCCGGCTGCCCGGCCGGGTCCACCACCATGCGCCAGCCGTCGCGGGCGGTGCTGCGCTTGGCCAGCGGCGCCTCGACAACGCCAGTGGGCGTTGCCGGCTTGCCCCGCACCACCGCCCAATAGGTCTTCCGCACCCGCCCGCCGGCGAACAGCGCACCCAGCGCCGCCAGCGCCGGCTTGGTGCGTCCCAGCACCAGGCAGCCGGCGGTGTCGGCATCCAGCCGGTGCGCCGGCTGCGGCAGGCGGCGCTTGCCGAAGGCCAGCTCCGGCAGCCAATTTTCCAGCGAGGCCCCGCCGCGCGGGCCGCGATGCGTGGCGAGGCCGGCCGGCTTGTCCAGGATCAGCACCTGGTCGTCGCGGTGCAGGACCGCCTTTTGCAGGATTTGGGGAATCAGGCCGTGCGGCCGTGGCAGTGCTTGTACTTCCGGCCGCTGCCGCAGGGGCAGGGGGCGTTGCGCGGCGTGCGGTTCCAGGTGCCGGGATCGGCCGGATCGACGCCCTCGGCCAACGGGCGCGGCGCGGCGGCGGGCGTGGCCGCCGCCGCGTAGCCGCCCTCGCCGCCGGCCATCTCCAATTCCGCCATCGCCGGGTCGGGGTGGCGCATGTCGAGGAAGCGCACCGGTTCCGGGTTGGGGGCGAATTGCTGCGGCGGCGTGTCCGGCCGCAGCTCGATCCGCAGCAGCACGCTGGTGACGCGCTCCCGCAGGTCGGCCAGCATGGTGTTGAACAGGCCGAAGGCTTCCGACTTGTATTCGTTCAGCGGGTCGCGCTGGCCGTAGGCGCGCAGCCCGATGCCCTGGCGCAGGTGATCCAGCGCCAGCAGGTGTTCCTTCCACACCTGGTCGAACACCTGCAGCAACAGGCTTTTCTCCACCACCCGCATCAGGTCGGGGCCGACATTGGCGGCCTTGGCGGCGTAGCCCTGGTCGGCGGCAGCCTCGATGCGCTCCCGCACCGCCGTCTCGTCGATGCCTTCTTCCTTGCCCCAGGCCAGCACCGGCAGATCGAGGCCGAGCTCGCCCTTCACCTTCTCCTCAAGTCCCGTCAGGTCCCATTGCTCGGGATAGGCGTTCTCCGGAATCGCCTTGTCGACCAGCGCGCCGATGCACACGCTGCGCATCTCGGCCACCGTCTCGGCCACGTCGGCCGCCTGCATGAAGGCCCGCCGCTGCGCGTAGACCTCCTTCCGCTGGTCGTTCATAACGTCGTCGTATTTCAGGAGGTTCTTACGGGTGTCGAAGTTGCGCGCCTCGACCTTCTTCTGCGCCTTCTCCAGCGCCTTGTTGATCCACGGGTGGATGATCGCCTCGCCCGGCTTCAGGCCGAGCTTCTGCAGCATCCCGCCCATCCGGTCGCTGCCGAAAATCCGCATCAGGTCATCTTCCAGCGACAGGAAGAAGTGGCTGGCGCCGGGGTCGCCCTGGCGGCCGGAGCGACCGCGCAACTGGTTGTCGATGCGCCGGCTCTCGTGCCGTTCGGTGCCGATGACGAACAGCCCGCCGGCCGCCACCACGGTGGCGCGGCCGGCCTCGACCTCGGCCTTGTGGCGGGCCAGCGCGGCCTCGAATTCGGGGCCTTCGGTCGCCCCGGTTTCCTGCCGCGCCAGCATCTCGACGTTGCCGCCCAACTGGATGTCGGTGCCGCGCCCGGCCATGTTGGTGGCGATGGTGACGCCGCCGGGCCGCCCGGCCTGGGCGATGATCACCGCCTCCTGCTCGTGGTAGCGGGCGTTCAGAACGTTGTGCGGCACCCCGCGCGCCTTCAGCAGCCCGGCGATCAGTTCCGACTTCTCGATGCTGGTGGTGCCGACCAGGCAGGGCTGGCCGCGGGTCCGCGCCTCGTCGATCAGCGCGATCACCGCCTCGTACTTCTCGCCGGCGTTGCGGTAGACTTCGTCGTCGTCGTCCTTGCGCGCCACCGGCACGTTGGTCGGAACCTCCATCACCTCCAGCTTGTAGATGTCGGCAAACTCGTCGGCCTCGGTCGCCGCTGTCCCCGTCATGCCCGACAGCTTCGGGTACAGCCGGAAGTAGTTTTGGAAGGTGATGCTGGCGAGGGTCTGGTTCTCCGGCTGGACGGTGACGTGCTCCTTGGCCTCCAACGCCTGGTGCAGCCCGTCGGAATACCGCCGACCCTCCATCATCCGGCCGGTGAACTCGTCGATGATCACCACCTTGTCGTCGCGCACGATGTAGTCGACATCCAGCGCGAACAGCGCGTGCGCCCGAAGCGACTGGTTGACGTGGTGCACCAGCGTCACGTTGTGGAAGTCGTACAGGGTGCCTTCCTCCAGCAGCCCGGCCTCGCGCAGCCGCTGCTCGACCGTCTCCGAGCCTTCCTCGGTCAGGTTGGCGGTGCGCTGCTTCTCGTCCTTGTCGTAGCTGGACTTGTCGGCGACCAGCGCCTTCACGATCAAATCCACCTGCCGGTAAAGGTCGCTGCTGTCCTCCGAAGGGCCGCTGATGATGAGCGGCGTGCGCGCCTCGTCGATCAGGATGCTGTCCACCTCGTCGACGATGGCGTAGCTGAAGTCCCGCTGGACCATCTCCTCCAGGCGGTACTTCATGTTGTCGCGCAAGTAGTCGAAGCCGAACTCGTTGTTGGTGCCGTAGGTCACGTCGGCCGCATACGCCGTGCGCCGCTCGTCATCGGTCAGCCCATGCACGATGACGCCCACGCTCAGCCCCAGGAAGCGGTACAGCCGCCCCATCCATTCGCTGTCGCGGGTCGCCAAGTAGTCGTTCACCGTGACGACATGCACGCCCTTGCCGCCGATCGCGTTGAGGTACACCGCCAGCGTGGCGACCAGCGTCTTGCCCTCGCCGGTCTTCATCTCGGCGATCTTGCCCTCGTGCAGTACCATGCCGCCGACCAGCTGCACGTCGAAGTGCCGCAGTCCCAGCACCCGCTTCGAGGCCTCGCGCACCGTGGCGAAGGCGTCCGGCAGCAGCGCGTCCAACGTGGCGCCAGCGGCAAGGCGGGCGCACAGTTCGCCAGTGCGGGCGCGCAGAGCGTCGTCGGACAGCGCGGCCATCGCCGGTTCCAGCGCGTTGACCTGCGGCACGCGCGCTTCCAGGCGCTTCAGCGCCCGGTCGTTGGAGGTGCCGAACACGGCGCGGGCGATGCGGGCGAACATCTTGGCCTGGTTTCTCCGGATGGTGCGGGCCAGGGGGGCGGCCGGTCTCAGGACTGGGGCCGACCTGCCCCGATGGCCGACCGACAGATAGGCAAGCGGCTCCCTTGGGTCAACGATGGCGGTGCAGCCAGCGAGGCGGGGGAGAGAACTCCCCCGATCCCCCTCCTTGTATGAGAAGCGACGGCTATTCTCGCGGCTGCCGGCCCTGCGGTGGCCACCCCAGGGCCGGCGGTCGGTGGTCGGAT
>JAABUN010004851.1_pt1 | contig 17575 bp, 18 predicted proteins | sample 5559311 | NCBI WGS metagenome assembly JAABUN01 (sample SAMN10711877, study PRJNA513370) | rock metagenome | isolation source: Antarctica rocks | place: Antarctica: Victoria Land, Siegfried Peak sud | reverse complement strand
CATCACCCGATCGATCAATTGGTCACTGGTCAGCTCGCCGGCAGCAACTTTGCGTCGCGACTCCCATACCGCCATCCCGCTCCCGGCGCGTTGTCCCTCAGTCCAGCCATTCAACATGGGACCGCCAGAAAGGACGATCGCCGGAAGGTCCACAGTGGCCGCTGCCATCAGGCTCGCGGGTACCGTCTTATCGCAGCCGGTGGTGAGCACGACACCGTCAAAGGGGTACCCCGTGAGCATCTCTACGAGCCCAAGATAGGCCAGATTACGGTCGAGGGCTGCTGTCGGTCTTCGTAGTGTTTCTTGCAGGGGGTGGACGGGAAATTCAAGCGCTATCCCTCCAGCGTCCCTGATCCCTTCACTGACCCGCTTGGCAAGGTTCACGTGAACAATGTTGCAAGGTGCTATATCGCTGCCGCTCTGCGCAATCCCAATGATTGGCCTGCCAGATTTCAACTCACCGCGAGACATTCCAATCTTCGCAAACGGCTCGTTGTGAATGGCGGATGCGTCGGGATGCTCCAGGTCGTCAAACCAATACTGACTTCGCAGCCTTCCCACTTTGGGCATCCTGGCACCTCTCTGTCGGACCTCTTAGCAGGGACGGAGTGTTCATCTGGGCCTATGGTATCGTCTACGGACTACGGTTAACGACGGGAGCATGGTATGTCAGTCATACGGCGAGATGTTCTCGCGGCGGCACCAACGATGTTCACCCGGGAAGGTGAGCTTGATCTTCGTGGAACGGAGAATGTCTTTGCCTCAATTGCTGACTCCGGTGTCACGGGCGCTTTCATAATCGGGACATCGGGAGAGTTTGTTGCGCTGTCAGCTGAGGAGCGAATTGAAGTGACCCGAGTGGGAGTAAAGGTATTTGCCGGTAGAGACCTCATCGTCCACGTTGGTGCGGCAAGTGGGTTCCAAACCATAGACCTGATCTCGCGGTCAATGGACCTCGGTGTCACAAGTTTTGCGGTCCTCACCCCATACTATTTTCCAGCGAGCGCATCGGCGACTCTCGATTTCTATCGACGCGTTTGCAGACCAGCAGGCGGTATGCGTGTCTTCGCATACCTTTTTGAAGCAAGAACCGGAACTGCGGTTAACCCAAGACTGCTTGCTGAAATCGCGGAGATCCCGGAAATAGTGGGAGCAAAGGTCAGTGGACAGCCCCTTTCAGCTCTGGCGGCTTACCGTGTCGCCGTACCCGATGATTTCCTCCTCTTCACCGGGGCGGATCGTGATCTGGCGGCCATCTCAGGCTACGGGGTCCAAGGAGTCGTATCCGGCGTCGCCTCCGCTTTTCCTGAGCCGTTCACCCAGATGACTTGCGCGTTGGAAAGCGGAAACCCCGATGATATCGCTTCTGCCCAGACCGCCATCGACGCCGTCGTCGGGCTACTTCAGGATCCAGCATGCGTGAAGGCGGCGTTGCGTCTCCGGGGCGTGCATGCAGGCTATTCGCGGATGCCTTTTGATGAACCTTCACCAGAACGCGTGGCGGCCATTGAGTCAGCGGTCGAACTGTATGGCTGAGGATGCGGCATGTCCCAACAATGCCGATATCCGATAGCGCAGCATCTGCTGAAGCCTGTGTGGGGCGGACGAGAATCGCCGATCGTGTTAGCAGCCTCGGCGGGCTGACCACTCCATATCTGACCGGTGAGAAAGTCTGCCCACCGGGCGAGATAAGTAGGGGGCGACATGAGTAGGGATCGACACCGACAAGGCCATAGGGAAAACATGTGGAATCCGAACAACACCTCAGATCTGCTTCCGCAGAGACCAATGGCCCTTGGGGCGCAAGTAGCGCAGTCCATGCGGGTGTTGATCATTAGTGGACAACTGCCCCCGGGGGCACACCTTGTCGAGGATGCACTCGCTGTTCAGTTCGACGTCAGTCGAGGCCCAGTCCGCGACGCGTTACGGGAACTTCAGCACGAGGGTCTCATTGAGCCGAAGCGCAGAGGCTACTACGTCTTGGGATTGGCGGCTCAGGATATTGATGAGCTCTACAGCTTGCGCGGAGCGCTGGAGGCTTTTGCCGTTTCTCTGGCCATGACGACTGCGCGCCCCGAAGATTGGGAGCCCGCTCATCTTGCGGTCCAAGAGATGAAGCTGGCGGCGGAGGCGGACGACGCGATGCGCTTCTCCGAAATGGATATGACGTTCCATTCTTTCATCTATCAGCTGTCGCGCCACAGCCGTCTTGCTGCAGTGTGGCGGGTATATGGGCGCACCTTCGCGGCCATACTTCAGGTCACCAACGGTCCTGGCGGCGATCTGCGTGAATCGGCGGAGGATCATGCCGCGCTCTTGAAGATCCTTCGTGAGGGGGATGAAGCTAAAGCGGTGAACGCCGTGAAGGCGCATCTCTACCGTGCCAGCCGGCGTCTTCAGGCCGTGCGTTGGACGGAGACCACCGTGAAGCCCCCCGATGGGGCTACCACGGCTACTTGACTCCGCACCACCTCGGCGGCGTGAAGCATCCCGAGGCTCAGGGAACGGTCGTCAAGCGCCTTGCTTCCGTTAACGGTAAACGCTACGGTGGTCGGTAGGCGATAGGGCATGGGCTCTGCCCCCTATTTCTGAGGGCGTGATCAGCTTGAAGGCTGCTGTGAGTGGATGTGTCACGGCTAGATACAGCTGTTTGGGAGCAAGGGACCCGAGTGAATGAAGGCTTTCATCATCGACGGTCCGCGTGACGCCAGTGTGGTAGAGGTCGAAGCCCCGACTGCGCTGGTAGGGCACGCCGTGGTCTCGGTCGAACGCGCGGGAGTATGCGGCACGGACACAGCATCGTATCTAGGCGAGCTACCTTACTTGCACGATGGGCATGCCCGTTTTCCCCTTCGTATCGGCCACGAGTGGATGGGCACCGTTATAGACATTGGGGCCGATGTTGATCGGGCGTGGCTTGGCCGACGAGTCGTCGGTGACACGATGATGGGCTGCGGTGAATGCAGTTTCTGCCTTAGTGGTAGGCACTATGTTTGCGAGACCCGCTTCGAAGTCGGTGTCCGCAACGGCTGGCCAGGAGCTTTGGCCGAGCAGGTGCTGATGCCAGCTGCTGCCTTATACCGCCTACCAGAATCCGTGGACGCAGCCATGGGAGCTCTCGTCGAACCGGGCGCCACCGCGCTGCGAGCAGTCAAAGCGGCTCAGCTCTTCCCTGGTTCACGGATCCTTGTGATCGGCCCAGGCACCATCGGGTTGCTCGTTGTCCAATTCGCATTGGCACACGACGCCGAGGTACACGTCCGCACCGAACCCGGCGATGTTCGTGGACAGAAAATGGCGATGGATCTCGGTGTCCACGGAATCTGGGAGGCACCGGAGCTGCCCACCATTCAGTTTGATGCTGCCGTGGACGCAACAAGTGACGCTTCTGTTCCCCAAAGTTCAATCGAGATGGTGGAACCGGCGCGGCGAGTCGTATTGGTGGGAGTATCGGGAACCCCAAGCCTCGTCGACTCCAGATCCCTTGTGATGAAAGATGCTACTGCGATAGGAATCCTAGGAGGCTCCTTGGCGCTGCAAGAAACTATTCAGTACTTCGCCACCGGGAAAGTCGACCCTAGACCATTGATTGCTGCAACAGTCAGCCTTGAGGCGGTTTCAGACATCCTCGAGGGTCACCGCCCTGCATCCGCAGGCCCGGGGCCCAAATTCCACGTGGACCCCAATGCAGCAGCCTGACGCTTCTCAGTTCGATAAGTTTGACCTGACTGAGTGACGCCTGTCTATCCGGGAATTCGTTTCAACCAGTGCGAGGAGTCGCAATGAGCTCCAGTTCGCAGACAACGTTCTCATAGGGCTCCAAACGCTGCCTGTGAGCTGGTAGGTAACAGCAACGGTGCAGGGTAGGGGCTAGCGACGACGATCACCAGTCACTCCATCGTCAAAAAGGAGAATCCTTATGTCAGCAGCAAAACTTATCCTTGACGCAGCTTTTACGATCGCTCCGGTACCGCGGCGGCTGTTCGGCTCCTTCGTCGAGCACGTCGGCCGATGCGTCTATACCGGCATTTATGAGCCGGGGCATCCGAGCGCGGATGAGAACGGACTGCGCGGTGATGTGCTGGAGCTGACGAAGGAGATCGGGCCGACGGTGGTTCGCTATCCCGGTGGGAACTTCGTCTCCAACTACCGCTGGGAAGACGGCATCGGGGCTAAGGACCAGCGGCCCACCCGCCTCGACCTGGCTTGGCGTTCACTCGAGAACAACGAGTTCGGCATTCACGAGTTCGATGACTGGGCAAGAAAGGCGGGCACTGAGGTGATGATGGCGGTCAACCTTGGCACCCGCGGCCTGCAGGAGGCATGCGAGCTCCTGGAGTACACCAACTACAGCCATGGCACGTACTGGTCTGACCGTCGTATCAGGAACGGAGCACCGGATCCCTTCAACTACAAAATGTGGTGTTTAGGTAACGAGATGGATGGCCCGTGGCAGCTCGGGCAGAAGACTCCCGCCGAGTATGGACGGCTCGCCGCCGAAACTGGTAAGGCGATGCGGTTGATCGACCCCGAGATCGAACTGGTGGCGTGCGGCTCGTCGAACTCAGGGATGGCCACGTTCGGCGCTTGGGAGTCCACTGTGCTCGAACTGTGCTACGAGACGGTCGACTACATTGCACTGCACGCCTACTACGGGGAAACCGAGAACGACCCGCTGACTTTCCTTGCTTCAGCGGTCAACATGGACCACTTCATCGACGACGTGATCTCGACCGCCGACGCCGTTCGAGCGCGCGGGCGGCACAGGAAGCGCGTCAACCTCTGCTTCGACGAATGGAACGTCTGGTACTTCAACAAGCCCAGCCCTGACCAACCCAAGGCCACCTCAGAATGGGCCCGGCACCCGATGAGCGAATCCGACTACACCATCACCGACGCCGTAGTGGTCGGCACATTACTCAACTCGCTGCTCCGCCACAGTGACCGAGTCACCGTCGCCTGCCAGGCCCAGCTTGTCAACGCGAGCGGCATGCTGCGCTCCAAGGAGGGCGGCGAGGCGTGGAAACAGACGGTCGCCTACCCGTTTGAGCAGATGCGCAAACTGGCACATGGCCGCATCCTGCAAATAGCGGCGAGCGGGGACAAGTACGACTCGCCCGCCTACACCGATGTCCCACTCGTCGACGCCAGCGCCACCTACGACGAAGAAACCGGACGAGCCGCGCTCTTCGTCGCCAACCGAAACCTCGAAGAGGCCACAGCGCTTGTGGTCGACGTGCGCGGACTCGGTGTCACTTCCGTCCACCAGGCGACCACCCTGCATGCAGGCCCTGGCCAGGATCGACACACCACCAACCTCGAGACCCATGACGCGGTGACCCCTCGCCGATTCCACGACCATGCTTTCGACTCCGGTCGGCTCAAGGCCAGCCTGCCGCCACTGTCGTGGACCGTCTTCGAGCTTGAGTGACAACACCAGTCAGCGGGACGGGACCGTCAAGAACGGTGTAAAAGGCCCAACACGCCGAGCTGCGGCTCGGCGAGAAAGGGTCGCCATAACCGAGACACCGGTGGCTGTCAGTCCACCATCGAAGGATCCGTCTGGTCAGACATCGGCTGAGGAGTGAGATTATGTCTGGGGCCCACGGAGCCCACCACTTGCGCACACGGCAACTTCTGCCGGCAGCCGTTTCGCTTGTGGAAGCGCTTCAGCGGCTCCTTTCGAGACATCTGACTCGGCCCCGGGAAGTCCCGCTGACCGTTGTCCTTCTTGGCCGCCACAGCATACCCACGGGCGTACTTCTTGATGATCTCCCTGCGCGCCGACATCGACAACCCTTGACCCATCCACGCAGTCCACCGCCCAGGGGCTGAACCACCGCGTTTCGCGAGCATTTCTCCCGTGAGGCACGCACCCCACTTCGCCAGCACTATTCGTAAATCTCGTCCCGCCCTTGACTCGCGCAGTCCCGCGCGACATAGTTCATTGGAAAGCGCCTACCAGACCAAATAGTGCTTTTGGCAGCAGCCGATGATCAAGCCGTAACGGGAGGAGAAGGAGATGGGCTTTCGGCCCACGAAGGCTCTAGTTCCAGCGATCGTCCTCGCAGTGGCTCTCAGTGCCTGCGGCGCCCCGGAATCTCCAGGAAGCTCCAATGAACCGCCTCCGCAGGCGGAGACCCCGAGCGAGCCGGTCACACTGAACCTACTGGATGCCGGCGGCGTGCTCAATTTCACCAAGCCGCTGTTAGAGGACTGCCGAGGCCAGAACTCACAGTTGATCTCGAGTATCAACTACCAGCTGGCTCCTTCCACCGAGACAGTCAGCAAGATCCGCGCCCAGCAGGCCGCTGGCCAAGTCACCATCGACTTGGTGCTCGCCGGCGCGGACGCCATCGGGGCGGGCGTGGTACAGAACGTCTGGCTTCCTCTGCTGCCCGCATACGAGAAGAACCTGAGCGGCACCAGCGGCTACACCGAAACCGCGCGCCAGGCGGCCGACGTAGCCAGCCGGCAAGCGGCCGTAGTGGCCACTGAGTTCACCGGGCCCCTGCTGATGTTCAACCCGGCCAAGGTGAGCGATCCGCCGTCGACGCCGGCGGAGCTCCTCGAGTGGGCACGTGATCACCCCAAGCGCTTCACCTATGCTCGACCACCGTCTTCGGGGCCGGGCCGTGACTTCCTGATGGGCCTGCCGTACATCCTCGGTGACACCGATCCGACGAACCCAGAGGCCGGATGGTCCAAGACGTGGGACTACCTCGCCCAGCTTGACGAGCATGTCGCGCCTTACCCCTCGAGCACCGGCGAGTCGCTTAAGGGCATCGGCCAGGGCTCGTACGACATGATCGCCATCACGGCCGGCTGGGACGTCCAGGCCCGCCAGCAGAACGTCGTACCCGCCACTACACAAGTCGCCGCCTTCGACAAGTTCACCTGGATCGTGTCGGGTCATTACATCGCCATCCCGAAGGGCATCGACGCTGAGCGGTTGGGCGCCTCACTCGCCCTGATCAACTGCGTCCTGAAGCCTGATGTGCAGGCGCAGATGTTTGCCGCCCAGAAGAAGTCGATCCCAGCCCCCGCCGTCGAGGGGGTCACGCTGGCCGACGCGCCGCCGCAGGTGCAACAGGAGATCGAGAAGTTCACCCGCCCGGAGTACGCCAAGCTCTTTGAGTCCGCGCCCACCGCGTCGGAGCTGGAGGCGGGCAAGCTCGCCACTGCTCTGGAGCGCTGGGAGCGGGAGATCGGCAGCTGAGCGTGCCTAAAACCCTGCGCCGCCCTGCGGACACCGGCATCCGGGGCCCGGCCGACAACGCTGCCGACGGTCAGTTCGACAAGTTGCGCCTCGAGTCGGTCACCCGGGCCTTCGCCGGCAACGATGCGCTGAGGGACTTCAACATCACGATTCAGGGCGGTGAGTTCATCGCCTTTCTGGGCCCGTCAGGCTCGGGGAAGTCCACCGCGCTGAACTGCCTGGCAGGGCTGCTTCCACTGACCGCTGGGAAGATCTGGCTGAACGAGCGCCGCATCGACCAGCTTCCGCCGGAACGCCGCGGCTTCGCGATGGTGTTCCAGAACTACGCGCTGTTTCCTCACCTGACCGTCGCCCGCAACGTCGCCTTCGGCCTGCGGATGCGCAAGATCGCCAACCGCGACGTCGAGCGCAAGGTTCACGAGGGCCTGGACATGGTCCAGCTCTCGCACAAGGCCGACAGCTATCCCGCTCAGCTTTCGGGTGGCGAGCAGCAACGGGTGGCAATCGCCCGGGCCATCGTCTGCGAGCCGCCCCTGGTGTTGATGGACGAGCCGCTGTCGAACCTCGATGCCAAGCTGCGGATCGAGATGCGAACGGAGATTCGTCGGCTGCACCAAGACCTCGGCCTGACGACGGTCTATGTCACCCACGACCAGCATGAAGCCCTGTCTCTCGCCGACCGGATCGTCATCCTGCGCAAGGGGCTGGTAGAGCAGGTGGGGACTCCTGCGGAGGTTTACACGCACCCGGCGACCGACTTCGTCGCCGGCTTCATCGGCTACCGCAACGCTCTGGCCGGTGAGTTCCTCAGCCGCACCGGCGAGTACGTCAAGGTCAAGGTGGACGACATGGAGATCACCGGCTCCTGCCCGGTCGACTTGGCCGACGGACAGGCCGTCGTGCGCATTCGTCCCGAAGACCTGGCCCTGATGACCAACGAGGACAACCCAACAGCCAACCGGATCCCGCTACGCGTGGAGGTGGTGGAGTACGGCGGCCGGGAGTTCGTCGTGGAGGGCGTCACCTCCGCAGGCCACCGGCTCTACTTCACCTCAACGCAGGCGCCCCGCCTAGGCGAGTCCATCACCGTGACCGTTCCTCCCGGCCAAGTCCGCGTCTTCCCTCCCAGCTCGACCGACTGACCGCCATGGCCACCGGCGCCGCTGCCCTTCCTGCGACCCCAGCGCTGCCCCTGCGTCGCCGGCTGGCCGAGCGGGGCGTGACCCCACGCCTGACGCTCCTACTGCCCGCGGTGATCTTCGCCCTCGGCCTATTCGTCTATCCGTTCATCTATGGGCTCGGGCTTTCGTTCACCGGCACGGAGGGTCGGGCCGGCGGGCTGGCCAACTACCGCGAGTTCTTTTCCGACCCGTACCTGCGGAACACCATCTGGCTCACCCTGCGCCTCGCCGTCCCGGCGGACCTCATCATCGTGGCCGCCGCGCTACCGCTGGCCCTCGGAATGCGAAACATGGCCCGGGGTCGACAGACGATCACGATCATCCTGCTGTTCCCCATCACCATCGGCACGGTACTGCTGTCGAAGGGACTGCTGAACTTTCTCGGGCCGTCCGGGTGGGTCAACCGCCTGCTGGTGACGACGGGTCTGGTTGACCAGCCCGTTCAGCTGGTACACAATTATTGGGGGGTCCTGTTCGCCATCATCATCTCGGACTTTCCCTTCGTCTTCCTTCTGTTGCTGTCCTATGCCTCGGGTATCGATCCGGCGTACGAGCGTGCAGCCGCAGTCTTCGGCGCCGGTCCTTGGCAGCGCTTCGTCCGGGTCACCCTGCCGCTGCTCGCGCCGGGTCTGGCCACCACGGCCTCCCTCACGTTCGTGCTCGCCTTCGGCGTTTTTCCCTCGGCGCTGCTCGTGGGACAGCCGAACGGCGAGACGCGGACCATGGGGGTTGCCGCCTACAGTGAGGCCTTCCAGCAGTTCAACTATCCAATGGCCTCCACGGTGGCAATGCTGATGGCCGCCGTCGAGCTGCTCGTGATCGTGATGATCCTCGGGCTGCGCGCGCGGTTCATCCCGACGCGGGCCACCGGCAGGAAGGGGTGAACATGAGCACCGCGACGACTACGTCGAACGCCCCCGCTGAAGCCCCCGACACGGCGACGAAGCGGCCTTCCCGCCTAGGGTTCACCCCGCTCGTCACGTTCGGCGTGTTGGCCTTCTTCCTCATCATGCTCGCCGGCGTCGTTGGGTCGGTGCTACTCAGCTCCTTTGCCACCCGCTGGCTGAACACGTGGCTGCCCGAGAGTTTCACCCCGAGCTGGTTCAGCCAGGCGTGGCGCGAGTTCAGCCTGACCCAGGTGCTTCTGGTCACTTTCGAGATCGCCGGGATCGTGGTCATCGTCACTCTGGTGATCGCCATCCCGGCCGCCTACGTGCTAGCTCGGCAGGACTTCCCCGGCAAAAGGCTGCTGACGATCCTGTTCCTGCTGCCGGTCGTCGTCCCGACGATCACCTATGGGGTGCCGTTGGCGACCCTGCTCTACCGCTTGCATCTAGCCCAGACGCTGCCCGGCGTCGTGCTTATCAACCTGGTCCCGTCGGTGCCCTTCGCCATCTTGATCCTGATGCCGTTCGTGGAACAGATCGATGAGTCTCTCGAGAAGGCGGCGCGGGTTTTCGGCGCGGGCAGCTGGCAAGTCTTCGTGCGGGTCATCTTCCCGCTCCTCGCACCCGGCATCGTTGCCACGTCGATTCTGCTGCTCGTCCGGACGATCGCGATGTTCGACCTCACGTTCCTGGTGGCCGGACCCACCACGCAGACCTTGGTGGTGAAACTCTTCTACGCCATGTCCGCCGCCGGCTTCCGGGTCGACCAATCCATCGACGCGATGGCGGTGATCTACATGGCCACCAACGTGTTGCTGCTCGCGGTCGCCTTCCGCTTCATCAACCCCGCCCGAATTGTTGGGGGAGGTGCTCACTAGTGGTGGGTCGAGTCCGTTCTGTGGAAGCGTTCGGCGTCGAGGTCCCGGTCACTAGAACGTTCGTGTTCGCGTCAGGCAACGCCGGAGCGGCCGGCTCGACCGTGTCCGTGCCGTTCATCAAGGTGACCGACACCGAGGGCAACGTCGGATGGGGCGAGGGGCGCCCCAGTCCCTCCTGGAACTATGAGACCGCGGACTCGATCCTCACAACGGTCCGCCATTTTCTTGCGCCGGAGATCCTGGGGATGCCGGCGAGCAACCGCAGCGGGCTGCACGCGCGGATGCGCGCCGTCATCGGGCTGGGGCCCTCGACCGGGATGCCGGTCGCCAAGGCAACCCTCGACGTGGCGCTGCACGACCTCGCCGCCCGCGCCGCCGGACTGACCCTGCGCGCTTATCTGGGCGGTGACGACGCGGACAACGAGGTCGAGCTGAGCTGGACCGTGACCGCCCACGATCCGGCCGAGGCTCGCGACGACGTTGCAGCGGCCCGCGAGGCCGGGTTCCGACATGCCAACTTCAAGGTGGCGGTGGAGCCCAGAGCCGACGTCGAGGTCGCGGCCGCGATCCGACAGGCGGCCGGACCGGACGCCTTCGTCTGGGCTGACGCCAACCAGGGGCTCGCGCTGCACGAGGCGCGGCTTCTCGCCGAGCGGCTGCGTGCGGTTGGTACCGACGTGTTGGAGCAGCCCCTTCGCGCCGACCTGTCGCACCAGATGGGGGTCCTGCGGCAGACGACGCTGCTGCCACTCGCCGCCGACGAGTCGACCGTCAGCCCGGCCGACTTCCTTCGCTTGGCGGCCGTCGGAGCCGTGGACTACCTCGTCGTGAAGGTGACCCGCAGCGGCGGACTGTGGCCGACCATGCAGCAGATCGCAGTTGCCGAGGCGGCGGGGCTGCCATTGCTAGTGAGCGGGCTGACCGACTGCATGATCACAAAGATGGCGGCCTGCTCGGCAGCTGCGGCCGTGGGTTTCCATGGGCCGGCCGCGATGAACGGCAGCCAGTTCCTCGACGACTCCGCGATCTTCCCCGACAAGGCGGCGGTGGAGTTCAAGGGTCTGGTCCGCCTGAGCAACGAACCGGGTCTGGGCATCGTGCCCGACGAGGCGGCCGTGCGCCGGAGCGCCAGCACTCACTTCCTCGTCGAGGCGGAGTAAGGAGGCGGACGTGGCTGACCGCCTGCGCATCGCCGTCGTCGGGGCCGGGGGCATCGCCGAGGTACGCCACCTGCCCGCCATCAGCGCCCTGGACGCGCTCGAGCTCGTCGCCGTCTGCGACGTCGACCGTGAGCGGCTCGCCGCCTTCGCCGCCCGTAACGCCATCGAGGACGACCAGGCCTACCTTGACGTAGCCGAGATGCTCGAGCGGGCCAAGCCCGATCTCGTTGCGGTATGCACCCCACCGCATACCCACGCCCCGCTAGCCGAGCAAATCCTCCGGTCTGGGGCATGGGCGTACGTCGAGAAGCCACCTTGCGCGTCACTGGCCGAGCTGGACGAGATCGCCGCGGTCGAGCAGGAGACCGGTCAGAGGTGCACGTTCGTCTTCCAGATGAGGTTCGGTTCCGGTGCCGGCCACCTCCGCCGGCTGATCGCGGCTGGGGCCCTCGGCCGTCCACTCGTCGCCCTGTGCCAGACCATGTGGTACCGCGACGCCGACTACTACGCGGTGCCCTGGCGTGGAACCTGGGCCTCCGAGGTCGGCGGCCCCACGGTGGGGCACGGTATCCACAGCATCGACCTCTTATTGCACCTTCTCGGCGAATGGGCTGAGGTGGTCTCGCTCGTGGACCGCCTGGATCTGCCGGTGGAGACAGAGGACGTCTCGTTCGCACTCGTCCGGTTCGCCAGCGGGGCCCGCGCCAGCATTGTCACGAGTGTTCTGTCGCCGCGACAGGAGACCTACCTCCGCCTCGACTTTACTGAAGCGACTGTCGAGTTGCGCCACCTCTACGACTACTCCAACGCCGACTGGCGCTTCACCGCTCGTCCGGGTAGTGCCAGCGCCCTGACCAGCACCTGGGAGGACTTCCCAGGAGACGAGCCCAGCTCCCACCGCACCCAGCTCGCCGCGATCGCCGGCGCCAGGACGTCGGGTGCCGAGCCACCGACCGGGGTCGCGGCGGTACGCCCGACGATGGAGCTCCTGACCGCCATCTATCGCTCGGCGCGCACCGGTCGCCCAGTGCGGCGGGGCGACATCCGACCTGGGAACCCCCACTACCGCAGCCTCTCCGGCGGCTCACCCTGGGACGTCCGGGCCGGCCACGACGTCGAGGCCGCTGGTGCCTGAGGACCTTCAGCTGGTGCACCAGGTCGACGAGCGGATCGACGTCCGCTGCGGGAACGTGTCATTGTTGTCGTACGTCTACGGCGGAATCACAGAGCCCACCGAGTCGCCGCGACCCTATCTGCACCCGGTGCGGACCCTCGGCGGCCGGGTCATCACTGGCTTCCGCCCGCACGACCACCCGTGGCACCGCGGCATCTCGATGACCGCCCACCTGTCGGGACAGAACTTCTGGGGCGGCGACACCTGGGTGCCCGAACGGGGATACGTACAGCTGCATAACAACGGCCGGATGGAGCACGAGTCGTGGCAGCAGACTGTCCGGGAGCACGACAAGGTACGGCTCGTCGAGCAGCTGATCTGGAGGACCGTCGACGCCGAGCCCTGGGCGGCGGAGCGTCGGGTCCTCGAGGTGGCACACGTCAATCTCGATGCGCAGTGGTACGCGCTGTCCATCACACTGCAGCTGCGCAACATCGCCGGCCGGGACCTCGCGTTCAGCAGCCCGGCGACCGAGGGGCTCGAGCAGTCGGGATACGGTGGGTTATTTTGGCGCGGCCCCCGCTCCTTCATCGGCGGGGACGTGTTCGCCCAGGGCGGGTTCTCGAAAGTCGAGGAGGTGATGGGCCGACGAGCGGCCTGGCTCGCTTTCGTTGGGCGGCACGACGAGTCGCTGGACGAGTCAACGCTGGTCTTCGCCGACGACCCCGGTAATCCCCGCTTCCCCACTGAGTGGTTCGTCCGGTCCGAGCCGATCCCCTGCGTCTGCTTCCCGCTGGCCTACGCCGTCCCCCTGCCGCTGCCGGCGGATACGCAGCTGGACCTGCGCTATACGGTGCTGGTCGCCGACGGCCGGCGCGACGCCGCGGCGGTCGAGGCCATGCTCGAGGAGCTTGAGGAAAGGCGATGGGTGGCCAGCCGCTCCAGGGACGCATGAACGAGGCGGTCCTGAGCGGAATCGGGCCAGCACCTGCCGACCCGGAGGGGCTCGACGACGCGCTCAGCACTCCCGATGAGCACCTCATCGCGGAGCTGGCCGCAGTGGATGGAGACCTCGTCGTCCTCGGGGCGGGCGGCAAGATGGGGCCGACCCTTTCCCGAATGGCCCGCCGGGCGACCGACGCAGCCGGATCGGCGCGCCGCGTCGTCGCCGTGTCCCGCTTCGGCGGTGACGACGACGGCTCGCGGAGGGCGCTGGAGCGGGCCGGGGTGGAGACGCTCGCTCTGGACCTGCTTGGGCCGGATGCGCTCGATCTGCTGCCCGAGGCGCCCAACGTGGTGTTCATGCTCGGGCGCAAGTTCGGCACCACGGGCGCCGAGCCCGCCACGTGGGCAGTGAACACCCTCCTGCCGGGCCTGGTCGCCCGCCGCTACGCCGGAATGCGGTTGGTGGTCTTCTCGACGGGTAACGTCTACCCGCCCACCTCGGTCCGCGGCGGCGCTCCCGACGAGCGGCACCCTGTCGGACCGGTCGGCGAGTACGCCCAGTCCTGCCTGGGCCGTGAGCGGCTTTTCGCCGACGCGGCGGAGCGCCTCGGCAGCCGCGTGCTGCTGTTTCGGCTCAACTATGCGGTGGAGCCGAGATATGGCATCTTGACCGACGTTGCGCTTGCGGTGCATCGCGGCAGTCCCGTTGACCTGACGACTGGCACCGTCAACGTCATCTGGCAGCGCGACGCATGCTCGTATGCCCTGCGCGCGTTAGGCCACTGCGACGCCCCAGCGGCAGTGTTGAACGCAAGCGGGCCGGAGACCGTGTCGGTGCGTTGGCTCGCCGAGCAGTTCGGCCAGCGCTTCGGCCGGGAGCCGGTTCTCGTCGGTGAGGAGGGCGAGGCCGCGCTGCTCATCACCGCGGCACGAGCCCACGCGCTCTTCGGCTATCCTCGAATGCCGTTACTTCGGGCGATCGACTGGACGGTGGCATGGATTAGCGCCGGCGGGCCAGTGCTGGCCAAGCCCACCCGCTTCCAAGAGCTGCAAGGGCGCTTCTGATGGCCGACACGCTGGGGCCGCAGCTCCACGCCGCGCTACATCGAGGCCTGGTGATCCCCGCGCACCCCCTCGCGCTGGATGTCAACGGCGAGTTCGACCCACGCCGGCAACGGGCGCTTACCCGCTATTACCTCGACGCGGGAGCCGGCGGTGTGGCGGTTGGAGTCCACACCACTCAGTTCGCCATTCACGAGCCGGCGGTGGGCCTCTACGAGCCGGTCCTCCGGTGCGCGGCGGAAACGGTCCGGACCTGGACCGAGCGGCCCATCCTCCTCGTCGCCGGCATCGTCGGCCCAACCGAGCAGGCGGTCGCAGAGGCTGGGCTTGCCCGGCGACTCGGATACGCGCTGGGGCTACTGAGTACCGCCGACCTGCCGGGCGCCTCGGACGACGCTCTGCTGGCCCGGGCCCGCGCCGTCGGCGAGGTTCTGCCGCTGTTCGGCTTCTACCTGCAGCCCGCAGTGGGTGGCCGGCGCCTGGACTCCGAGTTCTGGCGCCGTTTCGCCGAACTGGAAGCTGTGGCCGCCATCAAGATCGCGCCGTTCGACCGTTACGCAACGCTCGACGTGGTGCGTGGCGTCGCTGCGTCGTCGCGCGCCAGCGAGGTCGCGCTCTACACGGGTAACGACGACAGCATCGTGGCTGACCTCAGCACCCCGATCTGCATCCAGGTGGACGGCCAGGTCGCGTCAGAGAGCGCCATCGTCGGCGGGCTGCTCGGGCAGTGGGCGATGGGCACGCACACCGCCGTCGAACTGCTCGACCGCGCCCGGATGGCCCGCGTCAGTGGTTTGGTGCCAGCCGACCTGCTGGCTCGCGGCTGCGCGCTGACCGACCTCAACGCCGCGGTCTTTGACCCGGCCCACGGCTTCGCAGGCTGCATCGCGGGCGTGAACACGGTACTTCACCGGCTCGGCCTGCTGGCCAGTTCACGGTGCCTCGACCCGCGAGACGTCCTCTCCCCCGGCCAGGACGAGGCAATCGATCAGGCGATGCGGGCCTACCCGGACCTCGTCGACGCCGCCTTCGTCGCGGCTTACCTTCCCCGATGGCTGGCCTAGTGGCATAGCCTTCTGCTCATCGGGGTTCAACCGGCGGGTCCGTCCCGGGCTAGCTCTGGCCGGCGCTGTCCCGGATCACCACCTCGCCCTCAATCTGTACCGGAGCTGTCCACTCGGCTTTGAGAGCCAGCTCCGCGGCCTGTTCACCGATCGGCTCCAACGGCAGCCGAAAGGTCGTGAGCGCCGGGGCGTAGTCGCGCAAGCTGGGGATGTCGTCGAACCCGGCCACCTGGACGTCCAGAGGTACATTCAGCCCTAGGGAGCGCAACGCGGTGATGGCGCCCAGAGCCATCACGTCGTTGACGGCGAGGATGCAGAGGTTGTCCTGCGCGGCTGATCCCAGCTCTTGCCAGCAGCTCAAGGCTGAGGCGTATCCGCCTTGACTGGTGAACTCGCCGTCAACCACCGACAGTGGGTTCAGCCCGGCTTCTGCCAGAGCGTCGTGATAGCCCGCCACCCGGTCGCGGGTCGTGACCAGCCCTCGCGGGCCTGCCAGGATAGCGAATCTACTGACTCCTCGGACGACCAGCGATGCTACGAGCTGCTGTGCACCCTCGCGGTTCCGGATCTCCACGACTCGGGCACCAGAAACGGTGGAGTGGCCGAAAGTCACGACTCGCCCGCCGTTCGCGGTGTAGTGCTCGAGTTCTCGAGTCAACGCCACATCCTGGTGCTGTCCGCGGGAACCAGCCAACACGATCGCATCTGTCCGGTAAGACGCGAACGCCCGGACGGCGTCGAGCTCTGCCTGTTCGTCACGGTCGGTGCCGGCCAGCAGGACTTGGCTGCGGTGATCTCGAGCAAAGCGCTGCGCGCCGCGGATGATGGTAGAGAAGTAAGGGTCCGCGATGTCGTGAACCACGAGGCCGATCAGACCCGTAACCGACCGGGCCAGCGCCTGAGCTTGGGCGTTCGCCACATAACCCAGCTCCTCAGCGGCGACTCGAACTTTGTGGGCGATCGTCTCCCCCGGAGTGCGCTGAGATCCGTTCAACACTCTTGATGCAGTGGCCAGCGAAACGCCGGCCCTTTGGGCGACGTCGGTCAGTTTGACAGCAGACATCTATACTGTGCCCCTTTACCCAGATCCACCGATGGATGGGCGTGTTGAGCGTGCCGCAACGCGAGGATGTCCTTGCTGGCTTAAAGAATAAGACTGTCTGAAGGTTCTGTTCGCCGCACCAGTAAGGACATCTCTGGGATGCAACTCTCTCATACTGTTTCGGCCATGTCGGTGGGGTTCGACGATCCGAATCTGGTGTCGTCGGCGGGGCTGGTTCCGGTGCTTGGGTTGGCCCGCCGCTGCGGGCTGCACGACGCGGCCGCGGAGTCGCTGAGGGATGGGCCGGTTGTTCAGCGGGATCCGGGCTCCCTCGACGCTGGGCACGTTTCCAGCTCGACTCGGTGGCGGCGACGGTGCTGGCGAATCTGGCCCGGCACACCCCGCTGCTGCCCAACGCCGACCGGTTGATGTTGGTCGACGTCGACGACACGGTGAAGCCGGAGCTTGTCAAGTTTGCCGTTTGCGCCGTGAGGCGCTGTGATTCGAGTGGGTGTGAAGCGCCCCGGGTTTGATGCCGCTCCTGTTTGAGTCCAGGAGGATGGGCATCATGCCCAAGAAGATCGATGAAGAGTTGAAAGCCCGTGCTGTGTGTCTGGTCAATGATCATCTCGGTGAGTATCCGTCGGTGACGGCCGCGTCGGCGGCGGTGGCCAGGCAGGTCGGTGTCGGTAGGGAGTCGGTGCGCCGCTGGGTCGTGCAGGCCCAGGTCGACGGCGGCGAACGTCAACGGGTCGCCACCGAGGAGCTGGTCGGGGTGAAGCGGTTGAAGGCCGAGAACAAGCGGCTCCGCGAGGACGTGGAGATTCTTCGTGCGGCGACGTCTTTCTTCGTGTCAATGCCATCGTGGATCTTGCCTGGACGGGGTTCGCTCGTTTCTTCGTTGCCTGGCTCGGCTTAACGGGTCGTGGCTTTTCTGAACCATCCCGGGTTTGGTGCACACCTCCTTGATTGGAAGGGTGGCTGCCATGCCAAAGCAGTACGACGCGCAGACCCGGGCCAAGG
>JAABUN010004850.1_pt1 | contig 17576 bp, 17 predicted proteins | sample 5559311 | NCBI WGS metagenome assembly JAABUN01 (sample SAMN10711877, study PRJNA513370) | rock metagenome | isolation source: Antarctica rocks | place: Antarctica: Victoria Land, Siegfried Peak sud | reverse complement strand
GGCTGAAGCCCATCCCACCATTGCCCGATTAGTTGCAAATCTTCATAGCCCGCCCCCGTTGCGTCGCACCCCTCTACGAGCGCATGAAGCGGCAGGTTCTGGCCTGCCGCTCTATGAATCGCCGTCGAACGTCGTTGCGCTAGCTCGCGGTCGGAATCTGCTGCCGCGCCCGGAGACCGAGAACCAGACCGACGATCCCCGCGATGAGCAGCAGCGCGAGGGCGGTCTGCGCGATGCGCACGAGGGCGTTCGGGCCGTCGTCCGCGCTCGCGGCGGGGGCGGCACGCGGCGCGGCTATCGCGGTCGGTTGCGCGGCAACCGTCGAGATTGGCGCGGCGGCGGAAGCTTGTGCGGGTTGCGCAGATTGCATAGCCTGTGCAATGGCGGGGGCGGGGGCGGCGGGGTTCGGTGCGCCGGGATTCGGTGCGCCGGAGGTGTTGCTGCGGGCCGCGCCGCCCGGTACAGTGCCGACAGGGGCGAAGGTGGGGAGTGGCGTCAGGGTGTTCATACCTTCCGGCAATGCACCATTATCCGCCGAGCGGGGCGCGAGAACCGCCGCGTTATTGCCGCCCCGCCCGCCCGTGAAGTCAATGGCGAGGGTTGCGAACAACAGCACCGCCGCGACCGCGCTCAATGCCCCGGAGAGCGGCACGAGCCGTGCGAGCAGCGACGACGACCGGGGCCGGAGCGGCGTAACATTCGCGGGGTAGACGCTGCCGGGGGGCGCGGCGGTTTGTGCCCTCGCGGGCATCGCAGCCGTCGACGGCATCGGGGCAGGTGCGGGTGCTGCCGCGTACGGTTGCATGGCGGGCGGGGCGTTCGCGGCGGCGAATGGTTGCGCCGCGCCATCGGTCGCGCCAGTCACACCCGTCGCGCCAATCGTGAAGTCGGGGCGGGGGGCGCGAGCCTGTTCGGGCGTCAGCGCGAAGGAGCGGCGCGGCGCGGGCATCGGCAGGTCGCGCAGCAGGGCGACCGTGGCGGCGAGATCGCGGTACCGGGCGCGGAGGGCATCGTCACCTTCCAATGCGACGCGCACCGACTCCCGCTCTTTCGGAGCGAGGTCGTCGTCGAGATACGCCGAGAGCATCTCGTCCATCGCCGCCGCGTCGTCCCATCGCTCCACCGTCATACGCTCCCGCCTTCGCCGCTAGCCGCGCTCCGCGCAAACCAAATCCGCCCGCCCCGCCGCGCTAATCGGCGGATGCAGTGAAAGAACGAAGGTAGTCGGCAAATTGTTCCTGCGCCCGCAATCGCTCGCGCAAGGCCGACCGGGCGCGGCTGAGGCGCGACTTCACGGTGCCGAGGGCGACGCCGGTGATCGTTGCCGCCTCCTCGTAGGCGTACCCATGCAGGTCGCACAGCAGCACCACGATCCGCTGCTCCTCCGGCAGCGTGGCGAGGCCGCGTTCGAGCAGCCCGCCCAACTCCGCCCGCGTCGCCCCCTGTTCGGGATCGCCGAAGCGCGTCACGCTGCTCCACTGCGGTGTGGTCTCGAACTCCTGACTGTCGAGCGAATCCGCCGCCCGCCGCTGCCCCGCCCGCAGCATGTCGTAGCAGCGGTTCGTGACGATGCGCACGAGCCACGCCCGGAACGAGCCGCCACGGAACGTATCGAGGGCGCGATACGCTTGTATGAAGGCGTCCTGCGTCGCGTCCTCGGCTTGATCGGGGCGGCACAGGAGGCGCATCGCCACGGCGTACGCCTGCCGCTCGTACGTGCGCACGAGGATGTTGTACGCCTCCACGTCGCCCGTTTGCGCCCGCTTGACGAGGCTTTCGTCGTCTACCTGCCCCGGCGTTTCCGGGCGTCGCCACGACATCGCGTGCGCTCCTCCGTGGGTGATGGTCGTTCGCATCTCCGGCCCCTCCGCTGTCTCCTCGACTGCCTCTCTGCCGTCACTCTACGACGGGGGCAGTGCGGCGACACGGCGGCGGGACTGCGGCGAGACTGCGGTACAGGGTCGGGCGCACCGGCGCGGGCGCGGCGAACGGGACGCGACGCGCATCTTGCAGGGTTCGCCACGACGTTCGGCAACCCACCCCACCTACCGTGTTGCAGCGTGTCGCGCCGCGCAGTATCGCACGTCCGCGCCCGCCCCGGCAACCTGCCCCACGCCCTGCAGGGCTTATGCGTTCTCACGAAATGCACCTAACCCCCCGCCCCCTTCCCCATGGGGAAGGGGGCGGGGTAGGTGCATTTCGGAACGATGAGCAAACTCTATTCCCCCCGGCACCGCAATCTTGGCAAGGACGATGCGCGGTGCTACCTTGTGAATGAACGTTCATTCATTGCAATGGATAGCCCTTCAGAGAAGGCGGGCCTATGAAAGACGCTCTACAGGAGCAACTCGTTGCGGCGCGGCGGAACCAGATTCTCGATGCCGCCGCGAAGGTGTTCGCCGCCAGAGGGTTCCATCCAACGACCATCAAGGACATTGCGCGAGCGGCGGGCATCGCGGATGGCACCATCTATACTTACTTCGAGAACAAACCGGCACTGTTGCTCGGCATCCTCGAACGCATGACCGCAGCCGCCCGGCGAGCCGAGGACTTCTCGAATGTCACCGAAGGGGACTTTCGCGTTTTTCTGCGGGCCTATCTGAGCCACCCGTTGATGGTACCCAAAGCGGACAACTTCGAACTGTTCCGGGCGGTGATCTCGGAGGTCATGGTCAACGCCGAGCTGCGCGAACGGTACTACCGCATGGTTCTCGAACCCACCATGACGACGGCGGAGGCGTACTTCCAGCAGTGGGCGGCGCAACGCGCCATCAGGCCCGTGGATATTCACCTGACGATGCGTGCGCTGTCGGGCATGGTGCTTGGCCTCATTCTGGAACACATCATGGGCGACGAGACGCTGCAATCGCGGTGGGACGAACTGCCCGATTTCCTCACCGATCTCATCCTGAGCGGCATCGGGAGCGACACGCCGCGACGAGACGACGCGGAAATGAACGACCAAAGCGACCGCGACCATACGCGCCATCGCACGGACGGACAAAGGAGCGAGACACGATGACGACGACGACGACACTCATCGCACCGATTGACGTGACCAGCGCGACATTCAAAGCCGACCCGTTCCCGTTCTACGCGCAACTCCGCGCCGAGGCACCCGTGTTCCCGGTGACGCTGCCCACGAAGCAGCGTGCGTGGCTGGTCACGCGCTACGACGATGTGCTCGACGTGCTGAAAGACGAACGCTTCGCCAAGAACCGCCGCAACGCGATGACGCCCGCGCAACTGCGGAAGGCACCGTGGATACCGCCGATGTTCAAGCCGCTGGAGCGGAACATGCTCGACCTCGACAGCCCCGACCACACGCGGCTGCGGGCACTCGTCCACCGCGCCTTCACGCCGCGCCGGATTGCGCAGATGCACGACCAGATACAGACCGTGGCGGACGCCCTGCTGGATGCGGCGGAAAAGAAGGGCGGCATGGACCTGATCGCTGATTTCGCGCTGCCGCTGCCGCTGACGATGATCGGGCGCATTCTGGGGGTACCCGCCGAGGACAACCCCAAGTTCCACCGCTGGAGCAAGGCCGTGATCGCGGCGGGGACGAGTCCGAATGTCTTCGTGCTCATCCCCACCATCATGCGTTTCATGGGGTATCTGAGGAAGTTCATCAAGGAGCGACGTGCGCGTCCCCAGGACGACTTGGTCACGGCTCTGGTGCAGGCCAAAGAAGGGGACGATCAACTGAGCGACGACGAGATTCTGGCGATGATCTTCCTGTTGCTGATCGCCGGTCACGAGACGACCATGAACCTGATTGGCAGCGGGACGCTCGCCCTGCTGGAACACCCCGACCAGCTCGCCAGACTGCGCGACGAGCCGACGCTCATCAAGAGCGTGACCGAAGAACTGCTGCGCTTCGTCTGTCCGGTGGAGATGGCGACCGAACGCTACGCCCGCGAGGACATCACGATTGCCGGGATGACGATCCCGCGTGGCGAACTGGTACTGGCGGTGATCGGATCGGCGAACCGCGACGCGGCCCATTTCGTTGACCCCGAAGCACTGGACATCGCACGCGAGAACAACAGGCATCTGGCGTTCGGTCAGGGGGCGCACTACTGCGTCGGTGCGCCGCTGGCCCGTCTGGAGGGGCAGATCGCCATCGCCGCGCTCGTGCAACGGATGCCGAACCTGCGCCTGCGCGTGCCGCCGGAGCAACTGCGCTGGCGCGGCGGGATCATCCTGCGCGGGTTGGAGGCATTGCCGGTGTCGTTCTAGGGGCTGTATCATCCATCTGTGGGCGGGGTCGAACGAATGCCATCCCGCCCGTTTTTCCCTCGGCACGGAAGCCCCAAGCACCCATTTTCGCCCGATCAGTCGAGCGTTGCGCCGGTTCCGACGAGTGTGCGCGAGGCGTGTATACTGGTGGCACATCCGCGATAGGAGGCCCACGATGGACGACGATACCCTCGACCGACCGGAAGCGCACACCGCGACACAGGAATACCCGCCCACCACAGAGAATCGCGCAGAATCGCCGGAGGCTGCCACAACCCTTGCTCGCCGCCCCTCCGAAGACCCGGCGGTGCGCGACACGATCATTGATTTCATCGTCTGGAATCAGGAAATGGAAAATATCCCGTCGGATCGGGAGCGCGTCGCTGCCGCATACGATGAGGTGCTGTACCACCGCGAGAAGATTTTCGATCTATGAGCGACGAGGAGTTGTTGCCCCCATTCACCGAAACAGTCTGGGACGAGGATTTGGAGAAGCGACCGGACGTTGCCCGCATCATCGAGCGCGGGCAATCGAACGTGTTGCAGGAATTTGCGGACCACGCACGGGAACGTATCCTCACCCGTACGACGATTGAACGGTTGCACCGCGTCATCTTCGCCCCCGTGTTCCTACGGGCGGCGGGCAAGACACGCGGTACCGACCCCGACGTGATGTACGATGTCGAGATCGGCAACGCGGCGATGGGGACATTCCACAAGGACGCCGCCCGCGAGTTCGACGAGTGCGGCACGCAACTCGCTACCTATCTCGCCAGCCTCGATGCACATATCACGTACCCGCTGAGCGACGAAGATTTTGCCGCCGTCCTGCGCGTCGCGTGGTGGCTGCACGGCGAGATTGTGCGCATCCACCCGTTCGTGAACGGCAACGGGCGCACCTCGCGCATCTGCGTCAACTACCTCGCCTTCCGCTACGGCCTCCGCCCCATCCCCGTCGGCAACATGCGCCGCTACGACTACTTCGCGGCGAACCGCCTCTACCTGCGCGAGCGCAAGACCACCGCCTACGAAGACCTGTTCGGCCCGATGATGCGACCGTCGCTCGAAAGAACGCCCTCCCCCACGAGATGAACAACTTCATTGCGGTGTCTGTTGGTCGCTTTCTCGTCGCGTACGATGCGCTACAGGGCGTATGCATTCTCGCCAAATGCGCCCCTCCCCCCTGCGGCCCAGAGGGCACCCGCCTCCCCCGTGGGGAAGGGGGAGAACCACGGCAAGTACCGGGCCTGCGCGGAAAGCCCCGATCTCGCAACAGTTCTCCCCCTTCCCTCACAGGGGGAGGCGGGTGCCCTCTGGGCCGCAGGGGGGAGGGGCGCATTTCCCCCGCAGCGACCGCCGACAGGAAAACGCATACGCCCTGCGATGCGCCGTGCAATAGCGGCGGCGGGTGGCGCGGATATGCTAAGATGACATAAAGTACGGCGTTCGCCGCTTCCGGTGCCGCAACGCCGGAACTTTGCGCGGCGGGCGGGCGTCTCCTCCGACGTGGGGCGCGGTGGTAGCGTGGCATCGCCTATGCATCCGCAAGGGCGATCCACCGCAAGGGTGCGGTGGAAAGGAGAAGGCATGATGCGATATCGGCGGTTCCGGCTCCCGTGGCTCCTGCTCGTGGGGGTGGGGTGCGTCGCACTCGCGGTGGCGCGACCGCTCCCGGTGGCGGCGGCGACGCTCGTGGTGCAGATCGGCGGCGCGAACGGCGGCCCCGCGATCATCGTCACGGGGAGCGGCTTCGGCACGAACGAGACGATCAGGCTCGTGGGCATCACGAACGACGGGCGGCAGGCACTCTACCCCGACGCCCGCAGCGACAACAACGGTGCTTTCACCGCGTCGCTCTACTACGAGGCGTCGGTGGTGCGCGTGCAGGCCACGGGCGATCCCTCTCGCACCCAGACCACCGGGCAGATAAGCGGCCCCACGCCCGCCCCCGGATACGCCTACGACCCGTACACCCCGTTCCCCGGCGGGCAGTATCCGGGCGGAGCCTTCCCCGGCGGCGGTTTTCCCGGTCAGCAGTACCCCGGCGGCGTCTTTCCGGGCGGCATGTATCCGGGCGGCGGCTTCCCCGGTGGGGTCTTTCCCGGTCAGTTCCCCGGTGGGCAATTCCCCGGTCAGCCATTCGCGCCGTCGCAGCCCGCGACCGGGAGCGAGGGCGGCACGGCGGTCGGGGTCGGGCAATCCGTGAACGTCACCGCGTTGGGCTTCACGGCGGACGAGCGCGTGTCGGTCTGGATCACCGGGCCGGATGGTGCCGTGACGCCGCAACCGGGCGTGAGCGCGAGCGGGCAAGGCACGGTCTCCACGAGCGCGGCCTTTCCCGGCCCCGGAACGTGGCGGGTGACGATGCGGGGGTTGTCGTCGAGCACGCAGGTCATCAGCCGCTACGACGCGAGCGGTGCGACGACGGGTTTCCCCGGCGGTTCCTACCCGTATCCGGGCCAGCCCTTCCCCGGTGGCGGCTTTCCCGGCGGCTTTCCGGGCCAGCCGTTCCCCGGTGGACAAATCCCCGGCGGTTACCCCGGCCCCGTCGGCCCGACACCCGCCCCCCGCTACATCTGAGCGCACGAGAACACCCCGACGATTGCTCGTCGGGGTGTCATTCTCTATTCGCGGCGCAAAGGCAATGTGCGAACGGCACTACCGGCGGGGTCAGGCTTTCGCCCACCACCGGAGGATCACGGGCGAAAGCCCACGCCCCCCGCCACCGCAGCCACTTCGCACATCGCGCTAGTATCGGCGCGAGGTCGGCGCGTAGTCGCTGAAGTCGTCGAGGCCCGTCACATCGCCCCAGTCTTCGCCGGCGTTGCTGCGGGTATTGCCGCCGCCGCCTTCTTCGCTCTCCACTGCGGCCCCCTCTTCGCCCTCGATCACGACGTTGCGAGCCGCTGGCCCCTTCGACGTTTCGATGGTGTCGAGTGCCACGCGGTCGCCCTCGCGCAACGCGCCGCCCCGGATGTGGTCGCGGTGAACGAACACATCCTGCCCGCCGTCGAGCGTGATGAAGCCGTAGCCCTTATCGGGCGAGAACCGGCGCACGGTACCCCGCAAGCCCGCCTCGCGCCCGCTGGCCACGCCTTCGCGCATCACATTCGAGGCTGCCGCCCCACGCGGGGTCATCACCTGATCGAAGCGAACTTTGTCGCCTTCCGTGAGAATTCCATCGAACGGTTCGCGCACCTCGCGCCGGTGGACGAACAGGTCATCCCCGCCGCCATCCTGCGTGATGAAACCAAACCCCTTCGTGGGGTTAAACCATTTGACAACGCCCGTCCCCATGCCGTGCTCTTCCTCCCGGTGCGCGAACCGTGTTTGCTGCACCCTTACCAAGACAAACAACCTACTCCACGCATCCCATGCGAGGGGAATGCTCTTTGATGATACGGTCATCTGCCCGGCTGTCAAGACGAATCACCATTAATAACGTGTGAATTGGGCAAACTATGCCGATGCGCAGCCGCGAATTGGCGATCTGCCCGGTGCCTTCGCCCCTTCATCGGCTGTCCGTACAGAAATCTGTTTTCCCGGTGGAAAGAGAGAAGCGAAAAGCACTCTGCCGTACCGCGTTCTCCGTGAATACTATCGTGAGGGGGCTATGAGGCGACCCGTTGCGGTGCCGACGCGGGCGCGGTGTGCGGGGTAATCATGTCGAGCGGGGGGGCGAGCGGCACGGTGAAGGAGAACGTGCTACCGATACCGGGGGTACTGGTCACATCAATCTCGCCGCCGTGCAACTCCACGAGTTGCTTCGTGAGGGCAAGGCCGAGGCCCGTCCCCTCGTACTTGCGGGCGTGGCTGCCGTCTATCTGCCGGAACTTCTCGAAAAGGATGTCGAAGTCTTCTTCGCGGATACCGATACCCGTGTCGCGCACATCCACACGTGCCATCGGGCGGGCGCGGTCCGTCGTGCGCGGCGTCATGTGCAGCGTGATCGTGCCGCCGTCCGGTGTGAACTTGATCGCGTTCGAGAGCAGATTGAGCAGAATCTGCCGCAACCGCTGGCGGTCGGCCTCCACCCAGATCGCGCCGCCGTCGTGCGCGGCGACGCGCAGCGTGTGGCCCCGGCTGGCGATCAGCGGTTGCACGAGGCGTGCGACCTCCACAACTTCGTCGTGCAGGTCGAAGCGTTCGGGCAGCAGCTCCATGTGTCCGGCCTCGATCTTCGAGATGTCGAGGATGTCGTTGATGAGCGTGAGCAGGTGTTGCCCGCTTTGCAAGATGTCCTCCACGCAGGAGCGTTGCGTCTCTGCGTCCTCGATGGCTCCCTCCACGATCAATTGCGCGAAGCCGATCACGGCGTTCAGGGGCGTGCGCAACTCGTGGCTCATCGTGGCGAGGAACTCGCTCTTGAGTTGGTTGGCGCGGGCGAGTTCGAGGTTCAGCATCCCCATCGTCTCCACCTGTTGGCGCACCTGCGCGTAGAGATGCGCGTTGTGGATGGCGGTCGCCGCCTGCGCCGCGACCGTCTGGGCCACGGAAAACTGCTGATACGTGAAGGCTCCCGGTGTCGGATTGCCGATCAGCACCGCCCCGACGACCTCGGCCCCCGCGAGGAGCGGCACGCCGATGAGCGACGCCGGATAGCGGGGCAGCGATGTGATACCTTCCCGCGCCACGAACGCATCCACCTCCGTTTGCGCGGTCAGCAGGAGCGGTTCGCGCTTGCGGATCAGCCACCCCGTGAAGGAGTTGTCGAGCGTGAGGTCGAACGGCTCGATGTCCGCCCGCTCGTCGCGGGCCACCTGCATGTGGATCGTCTCGCGCTCGGCGTCGTAGAGCGAGATGTAGAGCGTGGGGGCGTCGAGTACCACCGACAGTTCGGTGGCGACGAGGCCGATGATCGGATCGGGGGCGAGGAGCGCGGCGATGCGCGTCCCCGTGGCGGTCACGGCGGCGAGGTCGCGGTTCGCCCCCGCGAGTTGCTGGATGCGGGCGCGAGCCTCGGCGTTCAGGCGCACATTCTCCAACGCCACGGAGAGGGTGTTCGCCAGCGTGGTAATCAATTTCAGGTCGTCCTCGGTCAGGTCGCCGATATGCTCCGCTTCGAGCAGGAGCGTGCCGAGTACGCGGTCGTGCGTGAGGATGGGGGCCACGGCTTCGCACGCGATCTGTGACTCCGCCTGCATGAATCCGGTATCGCTGCGGATGCCGGTGAGAAACGGGGAACGCTCGCGCACCGCCCGACCCGTCACCGAGGTATCCACGGCGATGGAGTCAATCGCGCTCTCGTAGCCGCGCTGACAGACGAGCCACAGTCTGTTGGTGTCGCCGGGGCGGAGCAGATAGATCGAGACATAGCGGTAGCCGAATGTCTCCGCGAGGCCACTGACCACGATGTCGCACGCCTCGAACTCGTTCGAGGCCCGCGTGAGGGCAAGGGCGAGGCGGCGCAACTCCTCCAGACGCCGTTCCTGCGTGCCGATGGTGCGCACCATATCGTTGAACGCGGTGCTGAGTTCCGCCAGTTCGTCGGTACCCTCCGCCATCACGCTCGTCTCGCGCTCGCCGCGCCGGATAGCGACCGTGGCGTCGCGCAAGGCCGCAATCCGCCGCCCGACATTCGCGGCAAACCAGAGCGACACGGCGAGGACATACGCGAAGGCGACACCCTGACTGACGAGCGCGAGCATCTCCGCTTGTGTAATCTCGCGCCGTTGCGCCGCCCGCACCTCGTCAGTGTACGCCTGAGTAAGTACCTGCGCGGCGGCGAGCGATTGAGAAACAGGTGCTCCTTTTCCGAGCATGATCCTGTCGGCCCGCTCATCTGCATTGGTTAGATCACCCGCCGCGATATCGGCCCGAAAACCCGCGAGGGCTACGTCGTACGCGGCGAGATAGTAGGCATACGCGGCGTCGAACCGCGCCAGTTGGTCGCGGACATCCGCCGTGACCGGGCGACCCTCCACCTGCTGCCGCAGTGTCGCAATATCTTCCTCGAGTCTTTCGAGGGGCAGGGCTTGCGTGTCAATACTCTCAGTTTTGCCGCCGCGCAACCAGAGGGTCTTCTCGCGCCCGAAGAACGACAACATGTTCTCGCGCATCTTGGCGAGGTCCTGATTCGTGGTTTCGTAGATGCGCTGGAGTTCGTCGGTGGAGCGTTGCAGGTTGCGGAAGCGCACGGTTTGCAGCACACTGATCCCCACGACGAGCAACGCGAAGACGAGCACGAATGCCACCAACTTGCCGCGCAGTGTGTCGAGTGCGAGGATTTGCCGCCATCTCTCCATGCGTTGCCCCAGATTAGGTCGTCGCGTTGCCGTCGCGCCACGTAATCGCGGTGCTGTCGTGCCACTCGATTGTGTGAACGCAAACGAAGGTCGGATTGTGATGCGCTACCTGCGCCGTCTCCTGCCCACACCTGGCCCCCGTAGCCCGTTGCTGCCACGCGGCGGCAGCGAACCGCCCGGTGCGCGTCTCGCGGCCCTGTGCGAGGGCGCGACGCATACGGGATGGGGCGCGGGCATCGCCGCCACCGCCGCCCTCGTGGGCGCGGTGAGCATCGAGGAGGAGGCACGAATCGCGGTCGTCGCCGCCCCGCTCGTCGCCCTCGCCCTCGCCCTCACGGGGTACACCCCGACCGCGTATGGCGAACTGCCGCCCGGTCGCCCGCTCCCGACCGTGCCATTCGTGTGGGGAACGGGGGCGGTATCGCCTCCCTATCGCCAGTTCGATGCGGTCGCGGTGGATGCGACCGCGAACCTGTCTGCCGCCGCGTGGCTCGGCGGCGTGCTGCCCCTGCTCGCACGGCGGGGCGGGCGCACCCGCATCGCCATCCTCTGCCGTATCGCGGACGCCCCCGCCTACCTCGCCTGCTTCTCCTGCCCCGACGCGACTACCTGCCCCGCCGACGGTGTGGTATTGCTCCGCAACGGGTAGGGAAGCCACGGCGTGCGGCGTGCGGCGTGCGGCGTGCGGCGCAGTGACCGCGAGACGTGTGAATCAATCGTGGATCAATTGTGAGCGGTTCTCAAGGACATTGGCGGCATCGGTGGCATTGCATAGCGCGGGCTTGTGAAGTTTAGCGACTTAATCGGGTGATGTGTGGCGTTCATGTGGCGTGGTACTCTCAGCCCGTGATTGTTCCCCGCCGGACGAATCACGGGCTGAGAGCACCGCGCCGCAGATTACCCGATCTGGCTGTCCGCCTTCGTTAAGCCCGTGATTCCTGCTTCGCCCTAACCAATCACGGACTGAGAGCACCGCTCCACACAATGCCACCGATAGCGAGATTGCACGCGGCACGCGGCACGCAGCACGCGGCACCTTTCCCCTACGAGCCGGGGAGGCCGCGCACCTCGCCCGTGAAGAATTGCGTGTACCAGCGGCGGATGGGCGGCGGCAGGGTACGCAGATCGCCCATCGAGCCGGAGGCAAGGCCCGCGAACCGCTCGGAGTCGTTCTCGAACATGCCGGGGAAGCCCGTTTCCGGGTTGCCGAACTCGTACTCGCCCGCGATGAAACTGATGCGCGGGTATTGCGGGTTCTGCTCCTCGGCGGCGAGGCGAACATCGGCGCGAAAGGTCCGGTTCAGTGTGGGCCATGCCGACCAATCGGGGCTGTACTCGTCGTAGAAACCCGTGAGGTCGGCCCATGCGTGGGCCATCTCGTGAACCGCAGCCTCGGCCTGAATGCCGAACAACTCGATGCGGTTCTCTTCGGGGCCGTACCAGAAACCGCCGCCATCGGGGGCGTTCAGGTTGCGCACCTCGAAGCGCGTAGGGCCGAGCACGCGCCGAGCAGACTCGGTGAAGCCGTAGGCGTCCATCACGGCCTGCTTGAATGCTTCGCCGTTGGGGTAGCGGCCCCCGCGCTGGGGGCGGAGGCGGTCGAGGAACGACATGGACGGTGTCCTCCTGCCATAGGTGAGGGGGTGCGAGAGGTAGGTGGTGCGAGCCGGAAGGTGCATGTGGTATCGAGCGAAATGATGCGCTGCCCGCCTTCGCGTGTCAAGGGCGGGCGACCCCTCTCGCAGGATGTATCCTTTGTCCCGAAATGCGCCCCTCCCCCCTGCGGCCCATGCCGCCCAGAGGGCACCCGCACCCGCCTCCCCCCGTGGGGAAGGGGGAGAATCACAGCGAGTACCGGGCCTGCGCGGAAAGCCCCGATGTTGCAATAGTTCTCCCCCTTCCCCCATAGGGGGAGGGGGCCGGGGGGAGGGGCGCATTTTTGCCAGAACGTATAAGCCCCTCCGCACTTGCCCGGAGAGGTACATTTCCGTCCCCCGCCGTGCGACACTTACATGCCACGGGACGCCAACAGGCGCGGCAAATACCGAACGGCGCGACGAATTCCGAACCACCGAACGAACGAAGGGGCGTGCGAGATGGCGACGCAACCAAAGCCGAAGTTCTACACCAACCCGGTGATCCTGCTCCTGACGATGGTGATCCTCACCACGATCCTCACCTTTGTGATCGGGCTGAACCTGCGGCGACAGGGGGACATCGTCCCCACCGATCAGGTGTACATCGAGCGTCCGCGCTAAAGAACCTCAAGCCGCGTTCCCCCCTAATCCCTGAATGCAGGGAAAGGAGAACGCGGCGGAGCCTTGCCCCACCCCCGATAGTAGGGCCATCGTTTCATCTTCCCGCTCCGTACTCCCATCTGCAAAGGCTCTCTCCTTTCGCGGCATCCATCCCCCCTTACTACTTCCCGCTCCGTACTCCTATCTGCAAAGGTTCTCTCCTTCAAGGGGGCGATGGTATCGGTTGCTTTTTTGTCTGCCAAGCCAACCCTTGACACAACATATATAATGTGTGTGGTGCTTCGAAAACGTACCGCGTACACGGGGTCGCAGTTGCTGTGCTCTCGTACGCAGCCGTAGTTTCCTATCGTTTGCACGTAATATGGGGATTCACGTTGCACCGTATGGGTGCAAGGGGGAATACGATGGGTTCGGACACGTTGAGACACGGGTCTGTCCTGTTTCCTTCGCGGGGGACATGTCCTAAGAAGCACTTCGACAAAGGAACGCGCAGGCCGTCGAGCCGCCGCACGCGGGGAACGCTCGGTGCCACTCTCGCGCTTCTGCTTGGGCTGTTCGGATTTGCCGCTTCATCCATCGTGGTCATGGCAGCGACCGCGCCATCACTCGGTACGGCACAGAGCTTCGCCGTCCTCGGCTTCACCGCCGTGACCAGCACCGGCCCGACGATCATTAGCGGAGGCGATCTCGGTGTCGGCCCCAGTCAGGCCATCACCGGCTTTCCGCCGGGAATCGTTGTCCCACCGGGAGCAATCCACGCCGGAGATGCGGTTGCCCTTCAAGGACTGAACGACGCCACAACCGCGTACAGTAACCTCGCGGGGCAACCATGCACGAGCGATCTGACGGGTCAGAACCTCGGTGGGATGACGCTCGTTCCCGGCGTCTACTGCTTTTCCTCATCGGCCCAGTTGACGGGAATACTCACGCTTGACGCCCAGAACACCGTCGGCGCGGTCTTTATCTTCAAGACCGGAAGCACGCTCACGACCGCGAGCAACGCCTCGGTGCGCGTCATCAACGGCGGCAGTGCTTGCAACGTCTTCTGGCAGATCGGCAGTTCCGCAACGCTCGGTACGAACACCTCGTTTGCAGGAAATCTGATCGCAGCCGTGAGCATTACCCTGAACACGGGTACCTCTCTCTCCGGCAGGGCCATCGCACGAGGTGGCGCGGTGACGCTAGATGCCAACCCCGTCTCTTCAGCGGGCTGCGCGATGCTGATGCCCACACCCACATCAACACCGACCGCAACCGTACCCGCCGCCACCCAGACGGCGATTGCCGCGACGCAGACGGTGATCGCGGCGACCTCCACCGTACCCGCCGCCACCCAGACGGTAATCGCCGCGACGCAGACGGTGATCGCGGCGACCGCAACTGTACCCGCCGCCACCCAGACGGTAATCGCGGCGACACAGACGGCACCCGCCGCTACACAGGCCGCGATTGCCGCCACGCAGACGGTAATCGCGGCGACACAAACGGGGATGCCGAGGAATACCCCGGCGACCACGCCAACCGCGACGCCGAACACCTCCTCCGCCCGTGCGCCCGTCAATACCAGAGAGACCTACAGAGTCCCGCCGAATGGCATCCCTTTCTTCGGCAACGAATTGTACAGCGGTCCGACTCCCACTGCGTCCGTGAGCGCGACCCTCGGGGCATTCTTTATCGTCGGTGCCATACCCACGCCTAGCGTTGCGGTTATCGGCGGCATACCCACACCCGGTGCTGCGGTGGTGGCGACGCGGGTGCCTGCAAGTGCCACCGCAACCTCCACCGCCGTTGCCACACGAATGCCTACCGCAACGGTTGTCGTTCCGCAGCGAATGCCCAACATCGGCGGGGGAGGAACGGCAACGACCTTCACCGGGACGACGGACGCGCATCGTGGCGTGGATATGGCACTGTGGATCACCCTTGCAGCACTCCTCACGCTCACGAGTGTCCGTCTTGTGCGCACCAGACTCGCCCGACGGTAGGGTGAGGGGCATACGGGGACGGAACAGCTCGCACAAGGGAGTGTCCCGTTCAGGACGCACGCAGTTGCCTCAGACGTGACCGCCGCGCCGAAGAACCTCCCCCTCGCCTGTAAGCGGAGGGGCGGGTCATCCTCTGGGCGGATGGGTGTAGGATGTGTTACCGGAACCAGTCGTCGCGCATCTCGCCCGCGAGGGTGAGGAAGGCGGCGTACTGGCGGGCCGACCACCACACCCTGCCGAGGCGGTTGAGGAACAGCACGGCGACGGGCATCGCATCGCCCCGCCGCAGGGGGGCGACCATCGCCTGCTCACCGAGCGGGAGGTACTGCGCCGGGTTCGCGTAGTAGGTGCGCGGGTTGTCGTGCGCGTCGTGGTAGAGGTTCGGCACGCCCGTGATCGCCGCGAGGCCGCTCAGCCCCTGCCCGATCATCATCGCCCACCGCTCCGCCTCCGCCGCGCCGTCGCGCAGCACCGCCGTACTCACAAGCGTCACGCCGTCGTCGAGCAGGGCATAGAGGCGGCACTCGGCATACGGGCGGAAGGCATCGAACACCTCCCGGTACTTGCGCAGCAGTAAGGCGGCGCGTTCCTCCGGCGCGAGATCAGACAGGTTGCGCACTCCCTTCCTCCACGTCGCCGTAATAGGTCTCCACGGGCAGCCCCGGCACGCCCTCGCGCACCGCCGCCGCGAGTGCGTCCACTTCCTGCGGCGCGAGGCTGCCGACGAACCGCTCGGCGGGCGGGCGCGACACGGTGTAGACCTGTACCCGCGTCAGTGCCGCCCCGGCGTCGCGCAGGTCGCGCAGCCGCCTGACATACGCCGCGATCTCCGCGTCGTCCGGCCCCGCGCCGAGCACGCGCATGAAGCAACTCTGGATCACGAGCGGCACCCGCCGCCCCGCCAGCCGCAGGTTGTCGAGGATGCGCCCGAACGGTACCCGCGTCGCGTTGATCGCCCGGTAATACGCCTCGGTACCGGCGTCGAGTTTCGCCCAGATTTCGCCGCCGTCCGCCGCGATACGGTCGAGGGCCGCCTGCGTGCGGGCGGTGTGGAAGCGCGAGGCATTCGTGATAAGCACGAGGGGCAGTTCCGGCAGGCCCGCCGCCCGTTTCGCACCGATAATGCGCCCGATGATCGCGGGGAAGTTTGTGTACGTCGTCGGCTCGCCGTCCCCCGCGATGCCGATGTCCGCGATGCGCCGTTGCGCGTCGGGCAAGGCGGCGAAGCGCGGGGACGCCACGAGCGAACCGTCCGCCGCTGCCCGGAGAACCGCGCCCAACTCCGACGCGAGACCGTCCATGTCCACGAACTTCCCGCCCCCCGGCACGGTGCGGTTCACCTCGCAGTAGACGCAGCCGAAGTTGCACACCTTGTCCGGGTTCAGGTTCACGCCGATACTGACCCCGTGCGAGCGGCGCGAGGCGACGGGATAGACGTAGCGCAGGCCCGCCGCCGCCCGGTCGTGATCGGCGAACACGGGCAGGGCCGACCAGTGGGCATCGGCGGGCGCGGGATGTGCGGGCGGCGCGGGCGACGAGACTTCCATGGGCGGGTGTATTCTTTCGCGGTGGGTCGCTTCGTTCTCGTACGGCGGCAGTATACCATTGCCACTCCCCACGCCCTGCCTTTCGCCGGGGAACGGAAATGCGCCCCTCCCCCCCCGCCGATTAACCGCCCCGGTCAGGAGCCGCGTGTGACCTTCTCGCTCACCGATTGCGAACCGTACGACGCGGCACGGTTTGTGCTGCCCCTCCCGGCGGGGGAGGGTTGGGCGCACCGCCACTTCCGCCGCTCCTACAGTGCCGCGAATGTGATCTGTGCGGGCGGCGGCACGGAGATCACCGCCACGCTCTACCCGCGTGAGCGCGAGGGCGGCAATTACCGCGACGCGGCGCAGTTCCTCAAAGCGACCGGGCGCATCCCCGCCGGGTTGCGGTGGGAAACCGCGAAACTCCCCGACCCGACCCGCACCGTACGGTACACCGACGGCGCGTGTGACCGCTACTACGCCCTGCGCGAGACGACCGCCGCCCTCGTGGAACTCGACATCGCGCAGCCGCCGGGATCGCCCGCGCCGCCGTTCGCGGAGATGATCGCGGCGGCGACGGTGGCCCCGACGCCGCGCCCCGCGCCGCCCGCGTGGGAGAGCTTCGCCTTGCCGCGCTTCCGTATGGAGTTGCCCACCGGGTGGCCCCGCCAAGACGAGCATAACCGCCCGTTGCTCGCGGAATCCCCGAACGGGGAGTGCGTCGCGCAGGCGGCGGGCGTCGCCGTCAGCCGCGACGAACCCCTCTACGCCTCGCGCCAGATGAGCCGCCCCCGCTATCGCATCGAGGAACTGGCCCCCGGCAAGAACCTGAAATCGTACCTCGTGGGGCTGAAGACCGAGCGGCACCGTAGCAGCATTGACGGCGCGACCTACGCCACCCTCGGCGAAGACGGCGTACGCACACGGGGGGCGCGGGGAACGCGGCTGCGCTATCAGGGCTACTCGCCACGCGGCGGGCGCGGGCCGTTGGAGTGGTACCACGAGCTGCTGCTGCTCGAAGTCGGCGCGGCCTCGCTGCTCATCACCGCCTACTGCGACTGGATCGAGCGACACCACTACGCCCCGGTGTTCGCGCACATCACCCAGTCGCTCGCGCCGCCCCGGTGAATAAGCCAATGGAGGGTAGTACTCTCCACGCGCTTCGACCGACCCCGAAAGACACGGCCTATTACTACAGCGACAGTTAGCCGAGAGAAGTGGTAGGGTGGTTGTGGAGGGACCGCCATGACCATGACCACGGTGTCGGACTGCTGGACTGCGACCTTGGATGCCCTGCATACCCGGATTGCCCCCCGC